>Ga0123338_10002495_pt1 | contig 17125 bp, 17 predicted proteins | sample grotaG_FD_89793 | JGI IMG/M metagenome (GOLD analysis project Ga0123338, IMG submission 89793) | Glacier valley bacterial and archeal communities from Borup Fiord, Nunavut, Canada, to study Microbial Dark Matter (Phase II) -... | ecosystem: Environmental > Aquatic > Freshwater > Ice > Glacier ...
CATCGGGCACACGTGCAGGTCGGTAATGCGGGCGGCGGGCTGTCCCATTGGTTGGTGAAATGGTGAAATGGTGAAGTGGTGAAGTGGTGAAGTGGGGAGATTGTGGGGTTTTGAATTGCTTGAAACCGTATTCGCGCAGATTAGAACATCAAACTCACCACCTCACCACCTCACAACTTCACCTAATTAATCATCACGATGCTGCCTTTCAGTACGGCGGTGGCGCTGCTGCTCAACTCCACGCCGGCCGCGCCGGTGGCTTTGAATTGGGCCTGGGCCGCGTGCTCCACGTTCAGGCCTTCGAGCTTGGCGTCGGTGGCGGCTTTCAGGTGCAGGGCTTTGCTGCTTTCGAGGGTGATGCCGGCGCTGTCGAGCACGATTTTGTTGCCGTGCTGGTCTTGCAGCGTAATGCTTTTCTGGTCATCGTCGAGGGTGAGGGTGTTGCCGGCGGGGGTGGCCAGGGTCAGGGTTTTTTTGTCGTCGTCGAACAGCACCTGCAGCTTGCTGCGCGACACGTAGCCCTTTTTGTTATTGGCGTCGGCGGTGGTGAAGGGGCTCGGAATGGGGTTGTGGCTGCTGTGCAGGGCCCCGAGCACCACGGCCTGGCGCGGGTCGTTGTGCAGGAAGCCCACCACCACCTCGTCGCCGATTTCGGGGCGGAAGTAGAAGCCGCGGCCGTTGCCGGCGTCCACGCTCAGCACGCGGGCGCGGGTGCCGTCGGCGGCGGCGTCCACCAGGGGCAGGCGCACGGCGATGCGCTCCTCGCCGGCGGGGTCTTTTTCGAGGGCCGTCACCACCCCGATTTGCAGGCCCGGCAGGCCCGGCAGCAGCCCGCCGGCCGGCGGCGGGCTCACGTCCGCCGTGGCCGCAAACCAGCGCGGGTCCAGCCCAAACTGGGCGTCCGTGAGCCAAGTGCCGCCTTCGAGGCGGTGGCTCACGCCCGTCACGTAAGCATCGCCGCTGAACCGCTCGCCCAGCCCGGCCAGGCCGATGACGGTGCCCGGCTTCACGTCGGCGTTGCCGTAGAGCTGCACCCGGCCCCTGACGCGGGCCAGCCGGCGCTTCAGCAGCGCGGCATCGGCCCAGGCCTGCAGCTCTTCGGTGGCGAGGTGGCCGCCGTGCTGCAGGGTGAGGTCGGTTTTGAGCACGGCGGCGAGGTCGTCGGCCGAGAAATTGCCGAGGGCGGCGGCGGGCGGCTCGGCGGCGCTGGCCTGGCCCACGGCTTGGTCGGCGTAGTTCCAGGTGGTGGTGCGCAGGGTTTGAGTTTGGTCGCGGGCGTCCATCTCAGCGTCGAAATCGAGGATGGTGGCCCCGTACTGCAGCTTCGTGACGGCGGCCTGGCCGGGGGCGGGCCGGGCCAGGGTCAGCTTGGCGTCGTCCACGAAGCAGAGCTGGCCGTTGGCTTCGGCCCGCATCACCAGGAAGTCCCAGTCGGTGGCGTCGTACTGCAGCAGCTCGGCGTGCTGCACGGCGGTGGCGTGCGCGTCGACGGCCAAACCGGGGTAGCGCTGCACGATGTCCTCGGCCACCTCGCTGTCCTTTTTGTTGAAATAGTAGCGGCGCTGCGGCGCCAGGGTCGTTTTCACGAAGGCGTCCTTGCACGTGAGGGCCAGCCGCGTGGTGCCCGAGGCGCGCCCCTCAATGCCGTGCTTGATAATCAGCCCCTTGAAAATAACCACTTCCTGCCCGTGGTACCCGGCCCAGATTTCCAGCGCCTTGCCGGGCACGAACACGTCCTCGCTGCTCGCCGGGAAGGTGGCGCTGGCGGCGCTGCCGTCCTTGAGCACCACGTGGGCCGTGGGAATGCGGTTCACCTCCTTCTGCACCCGGATGGCCAGCACACCGTAGCGGCGCGCCAGGGCCTGCCCGCTCACCTTCACGGTGAAGGTGGGCAGGTCGCGCGGGGCGGGCGTGTCCGGGGTGCGGGGGTTTTCGGTGTCGGCCATTGTTGGGTTCCGGGAGACCTCACCCCCGGCCCCTCTCCTGCGGAGAGGGAAGCCACGGCGGCGCGGCAGTCAGTGAAAAGCTAAAAGGGAAGCGTTAAAAAAGATGAGCATGAAGGGTTGAACGTTTCATTCTCAACTGACTCGTCTGGCTCCCCCTCTCCGCAGGAGAGGGGGCCGGGGGGTGAGGTTGGCGTCAGGGCGATTTTATTGCCGTTTGCAGGGGCGGAAAAAACAGCTGCTGGCCCACCCGCAGGCTGCGGAAATTCACCAGCTTGTTCACCCGCGCCACTTCGCGGTACAGCGTGGCGTCGCCGTAGAGCCGGAAGCAAAGCAGGGGCAGGTTGTCGCCGGCCTGCACGGTGCGCACGTGGGTGAGGTCGGCCGACTTGGCGTTTTCGCGGGCCACGCGCAGCGGGTCGGGTACCACCTCCACGAAGGCCACTTTGGCCGTGGCCCGGATGGGCGTGCCGTCGGGCTTGAAGAGCTTGTAGGTCACGCTCACCTTTTCGGCCTTGCAGCGGAACACGAACTTGCCCCAGGCCAGCTTCACGAACGGCGGCTGGTGGCTGTCGCCGACGAAGGTGAACACCGTTTTCTTGAACTGCTCCACCTGCGCCCACACGTCGCCCTGGTTGCCCGTGCTCAGCGGCAGGGCCACGCCCAGCGCGTTGCCCGGCAGGGCCCCCGTCGAGTCGAACAAAAACTCGAACTCCAGCTTGCGCGGGGCAATGCGCACGAAGGGCTTCGGTTGGCGCTGGTGCCGGCCGGCTGCTCGGCGTTGCTCTGGATTTCGTCGTTCAGGGTGAAGGTTTCCGGGTTCAGCAGGGCCGTGTACACGTCGCCCGTCGGCTGCTCCAGCGCGTTGTCCTTGTACCCGGTCAGGGTCATTTTCTTGAGTTCGCCGAGCATGGGATGGATTGATGAGGTAGTGAAAGGGTGAGTTAAAAAGGGCCGTCCTGCTCATCTGGCGTCCGCGCAGTCGAAGCATCTCTCCCGCTTCACCTGAACTGCTCCAACGAAGCGGTAGAGATGCTTCGACAAGCTCAGCAGGACCGTTTCGGAATTCGGCTCAAAAAGCGCCTCACCGCTCGGCCCGCTCGGCCAGCACCGCCAGCACCTGCGCCACGCACTGCTGCACCAGTTGCTGGGTGGCTTCGGCGGGCGGGGTGGCGGCGGCGGTGCTCTGCGCGGCCGCGTTGTCGTCCACGGTGGCGGTGATGACCAGTTCTCGGATGACGACGGGCATGGCGCGGCGGGGCTAGGTAAGTAGTCAGAAGTAGGTAGCAAATGGTAGATTAATAAGCAATTGACTGTCAATTGTTTGGTCAAAGCCTTGCTACTGACTACTTGCTTCTAGCTACTCAGACGCGGATGGCGTTGTAGTAGCGGTAAGTCAGCGTGAGCGTTTCGATGGCCACCGTGTTCTGCTCGGCGTTGAAGGCCGACAAATCCCACTTTTTGGGCAGGGCGTGTACCACGTGCCAGGCCATCAGGGGCACGTGCTGTTCGTTGAGCAGCGACACGAGCAGGTTCGCGGGCTCGAACTGAAAATCTTCGAAAGCGTTTTTGGCCCAGCGGTACACGCCCGAGCCCACCAGCAGGCCGCGCTTCAGCACGAGGTCGGAATACTTGGTGCGCACCGGCAGCTGGTGCTCGAAGCGGTTTTCGCCGCCTTCCTTCACGCTTTCCATCAGCAGCTCCACGTTCAGGCCGCTCACTTCCTGGAAGCGCACGTCCTGCACCGTTTGGGGCAGCAGCTCGAACGTGACCAGGAAGTGAAAGCCCGGCAGCGGGTAGGTCAGGAGCCCGTCCACGGCCTAGTCGCCGTTTTGGATGGTGAGGCCCTCGTGCACCAGCTCGATGCTCTCGACCAGCACCTCGTTGGCGTCGGCCTTCAGGTCGCCCGACATCACCTTGTTCGGCCAGGCCTGCTTCACCTTCCACACCACCACCGGCTCGTGCTTCTCGTTGAGCAGGCTGATGGTGAGGTCGCGCCGCTCGATGGTGTTGAGCGCCACCGTGTTCCACCACTTAAAAAAGTCGTTGTCGGCCCGGAACGTGCCGCGCTTGAGCGTGATGTTCGAGAACTTCTGCAGGCCCGGCATCTTGATTTTGTGGAACTCGGGCGAGGCGCCGTCGCGGTACTCAATCACGTCGGTCTCGGTGTTCAAACCGGTCACTTCGGTGAAGCTCAGCCGGGTGCCGCCCCAGTCAACCAGGAAGTGAAATTTGGGAAGCGGGTACGTTGCCATATTTTGAAGGGTATGAGGGTTTGGGGGTAGGAGGGTATGCGGTTTAATCGTCTGTCATCCTGAGCTTGCGAAGGACCTTATCACCGCTCAACGATTTGCAGTAACTCGCCAGCGTGGTAAGGCCCTTCGCAGGCTCAGGATGACAAGCGTCCTCACGATTCCTGCATTTTGTGCGAGAAGCGCAGGATGATGAACTCGGCCGGCCGCACGGCCGCCATGCCGATTTCCACTATCATGAAGCCGTTGAGCACGTCCTGCGCCGTCATGGTTTGGCCCAGGCCCACGCGCACGAAAAAGGCGTGCTCGGCCTTGATGCCGGCCAGCGCCCCGGCCCGCCACTGCAGGGTCAGGAAGTTCTCAATCATGGCCCGCACCCGCACCCAGGTGTTGGCGTCGTTGGGCTCGAACACGAACTGCCCGGTGGCCTTCTTCACCGATTCCTCGACCATGATGAAAAACCGCCGCACCGACACGTAGCGCCACTCGTTGTCGCTCCCGGCCAAGGTGCGGGCGCCCCAAATCAGCGTGCCCTTGCCCGTGAAGGCCCGGATGGCGTTGATGGACTTGCCCGCGTCCACGTCCACGTTCAGGCCGGCCTGCTCGGCGTCGGTGAGCATTGCGGTGGGGCCCACCACGTAGTTCAGGCCTACGTTGGCGGGGGCCTTCCACACGCCGCGGTCGTTGTCGGTGCGGGCGTAGGCGCCGGTCACGGCCCCGCTCGGCGGCAGGATAATTCCTTGCGCTTCGGCCGCGGCCACGATGGCCGCGTAGAGCGGAATTTTGGCTTTCATTTCCTCTTCCATCGTCTTCAGGCGCAGCGTGGTTTTGGCCTGAAAACCGCCAATGTAGTCGTTCACCTGCCCAAACAAGCGGTCGAGTTGGGCCTGCGGGGTTTCGCCGGCGCCGCTGGGCACCACGGCGGCGATGGCCGCGCGCAGGGCCACCAGCTTCTGGCCGTTGGGTTTGGCGGGGTTCACGTAGTCGTTGTAGTCGTGCTGGGTGTCGCCGGCGGGGTCGGCGAAGGCCAGGGGCGCGGCCCCCGCAAAAATTTCCAGGGCGTCGTGCAGGTCGTCCCGCTTGTCGGCTTTGGCCACGTCCGTTCCGTATTCGTCGAGCTTGGCCTTGAGCGCGGCCGGCTGGGCGGTGGCCAGGTCGGCCACCAGGTGCTTGGCGGCCAGGGCCAGGTCGCGGCCGGCGCCGGGGTCCAGCAGCGTGTCGAGCACGGCGGGCGTGCCAAGCGGCTTTTGCAGCTTGAGGCCGGCAAAGCTCACGGGCAGCGGCAGGCTGGTTTTCAGGTACGGGTAGTAGGCCGCGCCGTAGTTAAGGTGGTTGGTCACGGCGTTGCGGAAGGCGGCGATGTCGGCATCGTCTAAGCCCAGGCGTTTGGGGTCCGCCACCTGCACGTCGAGCACGGCAAACCGGTCCTGCAGCCGCTGGCAGTGGTCGAGGGCGGCCTGCTGTACATTGGCCAGCCCCGCGGCGGCCAGGCTCACGGCGTCGGGCGTCACGATGAGCGTGGGCTCGTCGAATTTTTGCAGCACGTCCAGCGCATTGATAAACTGCGTATCGGCGAGGGCGGTGCCGTAGTCGCCGGTGGCCACCACGTAGCACTTCTCGCCGCCGTTGCCGAAGTACAGCAGCAGGCTGTCGTAGAGGTAAAAGTGGGCGTTGGCCGTCACCGATTCCACGCCGTTCAGGGGGTCGAGCACCACGGTCAGGTCGCGGTCGGGCCCGCCGCCGTACCAGGCCCGAAACTCGGCCATCGACTTCACTTTGGTGGGCACGTTGAGCAGGGACTTGCCGTCCTTGGCGGCCATGCGCGTGGGCCCGATGAAGGCCGGCACGGCCGTTTCGACTTGCGCGACCGAAGGCGGAAACAACGACATCTCGTCGATGTACACGCCGGGCGTCTTGATGGCGCCAAGATTAAGAGTGCTGGCCATGAGCTGGTGGGGGTTGGGGTTTAAAAATTCAGAAGAACGTCATGCTGAGCGCAGCCGAAGCATCTCTACCGCTTCGTTGAAAAGTATTGATTACTGGCGCGGTAGAGATGCTTCGGCAAGCTCAGCATGACTTGATTTTTTAGTTCGTGGTGTCAGTAGATGACGGAGACGAAGGCCGCGCCGCGGTCGGCGGTGGTGGCGGGCGTGGGGTTGGGCAGGGGCCGGGCGGGGATGCCGCCGCTCACGGCCACGCGCCCGGCGCGCACCAGCGGGAACAGGCCCAAATCGGTGTGCTCGTACTCCCAGCGGGTGGAGCGGTTGCGCAGCACGGCCGTGAGCACCGGGCTGCGCAGCTTGCCGGCGCCGTCGAGCAGGCTGGGCCCGCCGGCGGCCCGGTGCCGGATTTCGAGCAGGCCCAGCGGCGGGGGGCCGCCCCCGGCCGGGCGCGGGCGCAGGTCGGCCGCCCCGATGGTTTCGTTGGCGTTCAGCGCCGGGCCGCCGGCCGCGTTGGTCCAGCCAAACACGCGGCTTTGCGGCGCGGTGGCGGGCGGCACCGCGGGCTGCGGCCGGGCCAGGGCGTCGAGCACGGCCCGGTCCACGTCGGTGTACACCGCGAAAAACGCATCGGTGGGGTGCACCAGGAAAGTCAGCGTCAGCTCATCGGGCAGCGGCACGGCGGGGGTGCCGGCCCCGTCGGTGGGCACGCCCACCCGCAGGCCGTCGGGCAGCCGCTTGAAGAGCAGGCGGCCGTTGCGCAGGGCTTCTTGCGTGGCGGCGTCGGGCGTCAGGCGCCAGAACTGCGCCACGTCGTAGGCGCGCCGGGCGGCGGCCAGCGCCGGCCGCAGCGCCGCCGGGGGCGCCGCCGCGTCGAAGGCCACGCTGCCCACGTTGAGGAAGTAGCGGTGCAGAATCTGCACCTGAACCAGCGTCTGGTAGCCCGTACTGAAGGTTTCGGTGAGCATGGCCGGGGCAGGGTTAGGTCGGTTGGAGTTCCAGCGTGCCCGTGCGGCCTTCCACGCGCATAATTTCCGGGCCGGTATTCAGCAAGCCGTCGGCCTGTTCTTCCACCACCCGCACTTTGTAGAGCACGAAGGGCACCTGCTTGCCGCCCAGCGTGCCCCAGAGCTGGTTCATCTTCTCAAAGGAGAGCGAATACAGGTCCAGGGCCACGTGCAGTCGCACGGCCACGGCCGCGTCGGCGATGGTGGCGGCGGGCGTGTTGGCCACCGTAAACTCGTTTTTCTGCTGGAAGCACTGCACCGCCCAGGCCAGTCGCTTCAGAGCCGTGGCGTAGGTGGCGTTGTCGTTGAAGTTGGCCCCAATCAGCACAAACAGGTTCAGAAACACGGGCGGGTTCACCAAGTCGAAGCCGCCGCTGGGGTTGCGCTGGTAAGGGCTGCTGTTTTTGAGGGCGGTTTCCTCCTCCACGTTCACCAGGCTGACGAGCACCTGGTCGGTCTGAGCGCCGGCCACGGCGGCAATGCTGCCCAGGGCCACGTCCACGGCCGTGGCGTTGCGCGGGGGCTGCAGGTAGGCGGCCAGTTCCGCCCGAATCAGTTCAAGGGCTTCAAAAATCATAGCGCGTGGCTGGTAGAAATCCGCGGCCCGCAGGCGCGAAAAGTGGAAGCAGCTATCACCAATGGCCCGGCGGGGGGGGCGCGGGCCGCCGCCCCGGGCCGCCCTGTGCTGGGCTTGAAACACGCCGCCCCACGCGGCGGTGCTTGCGGCGGGCCTGGGCCCGGCCGTAGGAGAACAGGAGAATTGGAATGCGGGGTAAATATAGAAAATAAATTTATTTTATCTATATATGATTTTAAAATTTATAAATTTCCTATTTCCCGCTGCAGTTTTGACCGCGTTGGGGCGGGGCGTATCTTCCGGCTGGAAGGCATTTTTTAGCGCTTTCATTCCCCTATGTACCCCGCGTCTCCTTCGTCACTGCCCGCGCTCGACTACCTGGACCACCGTTTCCGGCCCGACCTGCAGGTGCTGGTGGGCCGCTGGTTGCGCCAGCCCACCGAGGCCGAATTGCACACGGGCTACCACCGCCTACTGGCCGAGGCCGAGGCCGAGGCGCACGGCGCCCGCCACTGGCTGGTCGACACCCGCCGCCGTGACCACGCCAACCAACAGGGCGCCCCTTGGATGATGGCGCACTTTCTGCCCCTGCTGCCGCAGCGCCTGGGCGGTTCCGTTACCTGGCCTACCTGTTCATGCCCACCCACCTCACCGACCTGGAGCACGACGCCGCCGTGCCGCCCCTCACGTACTTCGACGACCTCACCTACCACATCCAGCGCTTCACCGAAGAGCACGCCGCCATGCAGTGGCTGACCGCACGCCAGGCGCAGGAAACCGATAAATCCGCCTAGGACGCCCCCGGCAACGTGGGGCACGGGGCCGCCCGGCGCGGGCCGTGAAGCCGAGCGTTGCGCCAAGCGGCGGCCCACGGGCCGCGAAACCGCCAATTGGCCGGTTACTTCATGGTGGTGCTGCGGGTGCCCACGCGGGTAACCTGGCCCGCCCGCTTGCCGCTGTGCTTAATGTGGGCACCGGCCATCTGCTCCAGCACCAGCCGGGGCAGCGCGCAGTCGGCCAGGGGCACGTCGCGGGTGGCAAACCCGGCCGCCTGCACGGCCAGCACCTGGCCCGCGTACACGGGCGCGGTGAGCTGGAACCGGCCTTCGGCGTCGGTCACGCACACTTGGTGCGTGCCCTTGATGAGCAGGGTGGCCCCCACCAAAGGCTGCCCGTTGGGGTTGAACACCTGCCCGGCGATGGGGGCGCAGGCCAGCTGGATGGGGCGGGCCGTGGTTTCGGCCGCGTGCTCGCCGAGGGCCAAGCGCCGGGAAGTTTCGGGAGCCGCATCGGCGCGCTGAGCGGTGGCGGAACGGGCGCTGCCCAAAACCAGCAGCAAGAGAGGAGCGAGAAGGAGGCGCATGGCAGCAAATGTTAGGAGCCGGAAAGCAGCTAACGAAAATGACAGGAAAACGGTGCCCGGGTCGCGGCTGGTCTGGGCCGTGGGCGCCCCGTCCGGCCGCCGTTCAGCCGGGCGGGGCGCCGCTCAGCGGGGCTAATGACCGTTCGCATAAATTCCGTTTCGGCCCCGCAAGCCCGCCGGTAAGTTTGGGTCATTCAATCATTAACAACCCCGTAATTGCCATGAAAACCCCCACTTTCGTCCGCCGCCTGTCCGTTGCACTGCTTATGCTGGGGGCCGCCGGCCCGGCCGTGGCGGCGGCCTCGGGGGCCGCGGCCCCAGTGGCCGATAACCCCGCTCAGCACCCCACGTTCACGGTGCGCGTGGTGGGCAAGGGCCGGCCCATGCTGCTCATCCCCGGCCTCACTTGCCCCGGCGCGGTGTGGGACGAGGCCGTGGCCCACTACCAGCAGCGGTACCAGTGCCACATTGTTTCGCTGGCCGGCTTCGGCGGGTCGGTTCCCGTGGCAGTGGCCGACCCGCTGCTGCCCGCCGTGCGCGACCAGCTCCTGGCCTACATCAACACCCAGAAGCTGAGCCGGCCGGTGGTGGTGGGCCACAGCCTGGGCGGGTTCCTGGCCCTGGCCCTGGGCGTGGCCCAGCCCGGGGCCGTTGGCCCGCTGGTGATTGTGGACTCGCTGCCCTTCGTGGGGGCTATTCAGAACCCCGCCGCCACCGTGGAAACGGTTAAGCCGCAGGCAACCGCCATGCGCGACGGGATGCGCAAAGGGGCCATGCCCGCCGCCGCCCGCCGCCAAATGGCCGCCGGCCTGGTCACGGATACGGCGCGCATCACGCAAGTGGCGCGGTGGAGCGCGGCCTCCGACCCGGCCACCACGGCCCAGGCCATGTACGACCTCTTCACCACCGACCTGCGCGCCGACCTCGGCCGCATCCAGCAGCCGGTGCTGGTGCTCGGCGCCTGGGCCGCCTACAAGCAGTACGGCTCGACCAAGGAAAGCACCCGCGCCATCTTTGTGCAGCAGTACGCCAAGCTGCCGCAAGCCCGCATCGAAATGTCGGAAGCCGGCCGCCACTTCCTGATGTACGACGACACGGCCTGGTTTCTGGCGCAGACCGATGCCTTCCTGAAGCAGCCGGCCGTGGCCAAGAAGTAGCCCGCCGACGGCCGCCCGCGCGGGTCCTGCGCGGGCGGCTTTATTTCGCGGCCAGGCCCCGTAACTTGCCACGGAGCAACAGTCTATCAACCAATTAAAATTGAGCGTTGAAATAGACGGGTAAGCGGTTTAGAAAGTCGGGAAAATCAATCCTGACGTCCTGCTCATCCGCCGACTTTATAAAAAGTTTCGAGTTAAAAGGCCGTTGGTCTCTGGCTTCTAACGGACTTTGAAACCGCATCACTGATTAACAGCATTTGCCATGCCGCTGCTCACCGCCCGCCCCCGCCTGTACTGGATGCTCCAAATTGTGAGTTGGGCGCTGTACGGGCTGTTTGGCGGGGTGCTGGCGAGCATCTTCGGCAAGTTTTCGCCCATTATCGCCGGGGTCGAAATCATTGTGGCCGGCACGCTGCTCGGGCTCACCCACGTGCTGCGCCTCTACGTGCGGCGCCACGGCTGGGCCCGGCTGCCGCTGGGCGCGCTGCTGCCGCGGCTGCTGCTGGCGCACGCGGGCATTGCCGTGGTCAGCCAGGTGATTATCGGGGCCCTGGTGGTGGGGCTGCTGGCGGCCACGCATTCGCTCGGGGCCGGCAAAGGCTTTCCGTGGGTGCAGTACATCGGCTACGGGCTGAATGTGTTTTTTGTGATGTGGATGTGGTCGGCGCTGTATTTTGGGCTGCATTACCTCGATAATTACCAGCAGAGCGAAGTTGACAAGTGGAAGCTGGCCGCGGCCGTGCGCGAAGCCGAAATGCGCACCCTCAAAGCGCAGATAAACCCGCATTTTCTCTTCAACGGGCTGAACAACATCCGGGCGCTGGTGCTGGAAAACCCGGCCCGCGCCCGCGAGATGATGACCCACCTCTCCGACCTGTTGCGCTATTCGCTGCAGCTCAACAGCTGCGAGCAGGTGCCCCTGGCCCGGGAGCTCGAAATCGTGGAGCACTACCTCGTGCTCGAAACCCTGCAACTGGAGGAGCGCCTCACCTACGCCCTCGAGGTGGACCCGGCCGCCCTGGAGGTGCTGCTGCCGCCCATGACGCTGCAGCTGCTGGTCGAAAACGCCATCAAGCACGGCATTGCGCCGCGGCCGGGCGGGGGCCACGTGCACCTCAGCGCCCGGCTCGACGGCGCCGGCCACCTGCTGGTGGCCGTGCGCAACCCCGGCCGCTACCAGCCCGCCCCCGAGCCCGGCCCCGACCACACCGGCGTGGGCCTGCCCAATGCCCAGGAGCGCCTGCAGCGGCTGTTTGGCCCCGCCGCCGGGCTGCGCATCGGCGCCGACGCCCACCGGGCCGACACCGTGCTGGCCGAGCTGCGCCTGCCGGCGCTGCTGGCGCGGGGGGGCGCGAATGCAACGGAACGTCCGGTCGAGCTGGCCGAGACATCTCGCTCGGGGCAGTAATCTTTTTTCAGCGATTGAATTGCTGCGGCACGCGAGATGTCCCGGCTGCGCCCAACACAACCGTTCCTTTTAGCTTTGGCACCACGTTCATTCACCTACTGCCGATGAACCTGCTCATCGTTGACGACTCGCGCCTGGCGCGCACCGAGCTGCGCCACCTGCTGCAGGCGTTTCCCGACGTGGCCGTGGTGGGCGAGGCCCGCCACGCCGACGAGGCCCGCGCCCAAATCGAAGCCCTGCGGCCCGATTTGTTGCTGCTCGACATCCAGATGCCCGGCCAGACGGGCTTCGAGCTGCTGGCCGCGCTGGACGCGGCGCCCCACGTCATCTTCACCACCGCGTACGACGAATACGCCCTGCAGGCCTTCGCCGTGAACGCGCTGGATTACCTGCTGAAACCGGTGGAGGAAACCCGGCTGGCGGCCGCCCTGGCCAAGGCCCGCGCCCGGCTGGCGGCCCCGACCGGGGCCCCGGCGCCTTCGGGGGCCGGGGAGGCTCCCCCGGCCCCGCTCACGGCCCAGGACCAGGTGTTTGTGAAGGACGGCGAGCGGTGCTGGTTTGTGAAGCTGGCCGACATCAAGCTCTTCGAAATCAACGGCAGCTACACCCGCATTCACTTCGAGGGCCACCGCCCGCTCATCCCGCGCACCTTGCAGCAGCTCGAAGCCCGGCTCGACCCCAAGGTGTTCTTTCGTGTCAACCGCCAGCAGATTATCAACCTGAAGTGGATTGCCGGCATCGAGCCCTGGTTCAGCAACACGCTGAAGCTCCAGCTGCGCGACGGCCCCGAGGTGGAAGTGTCGCGCCAGCAGTCGGTGCGTTTCCGCGAGCTGCTCAGCCTGTGAGCCGGCCCGAAAATCCGGGAAGCGGGCGTTGTCGGGTGCGTTGATGGGGGAGGGGGCGGTTTTGCGCGCCCGAACCGCGGCCTTGTTCGTTCCGGCTTGCCGCCGCGCGCTACATTTAGCCCATGCTTTCATTTTCTGAATACGACCGGCTCGACGGGCTGGCCCAGGCCGCCCTGGTGCGCAGCGGGCAGCTCACGGCCGCCGAGCTGTGCGCCGCCGCCACGGCCCGCGCCGAAGCCGTGAACCCCCGCATCAACGCCGTGGTGCACCCGCTGTACGAGCTGGCCCGGCAGCGGGCCGCGGCCGGGCTGCCGGCCGGCCCGTTTGGCGGCGTGCCGTTTTTGCTCAAGGACTTCGGGGCGCACTACGCCGGGGCGCCGCACACGTCCGGCAGCCGGGCCCTGCGCCACTTCGTGCCCGCCGAAGACGCCGAGCTGGTGCGCCGCTGGCAGGCCGCGGGCGTGAACATCCTGGGCAAGACCAACACGCCCGAATTTGCCCTGATGGGCGTGACCGAGCCCGCCCTGCACGGCCCCGCGCGCAACCCCTGGCACCTGGGCCACACGCCCGGCGGCAGCAGCGGCGGGGCGGCAGCGGCCGTGGCGGCGGGCATCGTGCCCGTGGCCGGGGCCGGCGACGGGGGCGGCTCCATTCGGATTCCGGCGGCCTGCTGCGGGCTGTTTGGCCTGAAGCCCAGCCGGGGCCGGGTGCCCACCGGCCCGGAGCAGGGCGAAAAGTGGCAGGGCGCGGCCGTGGAGCACGTCCTCAGCCGCTCGGTGCGCGACAGCGCCGCCCTGCTCGACGCCACGCAAGGGCCCGACGTGGGCGCGCCCTATTTTCTGCCCGGCCCCGCGCGGCCTTACCTGGATGAAGTGGGCCGCCCGCCCGGCCGCCTGCGCATTGCCTTCAGCCTGGGCCACCCCCTGGGCAGCGCGCTGCACCCGGAGTGCGCCACGGCCGTGCGCGACGCGGCCCGGCTGCTCGAAAGCCTGGGGCACGCCGTGGACGAGGTGCCGCTGCCCTTCGACGGCCGGGCCGTGGCAACGGCGTTTCTCATGCTGTATTTCGGCGAAACCGGGGCCAGCATTGCGGCCCTGGCCAAGCACCTGGGGCGCCCGGCCCGGCCCCGTGACGTGGAGCCCACCACCTGGCTGCTGGGCCTGCTGGGCCGCACCTACACCGCCGCCGATTTTGCCGCCGCCCGCCACACCTGGAACGACAGCGCCCGCCGCATGGGCCGTTTCCACCAAACCCACGACCTGCTGCTGACGCCCACGCTGGCCGCGCCGCCGGTGCGCATCGGCGAGCTACAGCCCAAGCCGACGGAGCAATTGCTGCTGAAGCTGGTGAACACCTTCGGCCTCGGCGGCCTCATCCGGCGCTCCGGCATCGTGGAGCAGCTGGCCGAGCAAAGCCTGGAAAAGACGCCCTACACGCAAGTGGCCAATTTGACGGGCCAGCCCGCCATGTCGGTGCCCCTGCACTGGACGGCCGACGGCCTGCCCTGCGGCGTGCAGTTCATTGCCCCGCTGGGGGCCGAAAACGTGCTGTTCCAGTTGGCCGGGCAGCTGGAGCAGGCGCGGCCGTGGTTTGCGAAGCGGCCGGCGCTGGCGGCGGGGTAGGGGTGAACGTTGCCAAAAACCGTTGCGGCGGTTGGTTCCGGCAATCGTCGCAAAGTTGGCCGCTATCCTCTCAATCCGGCGTATGGGCCAACCGGAGCCTGCGGAATCCAGTTAGCTTGGGTGCTGGTTTAAAACCCGGCGCATCATTCCTTACCCCAACCCCCAAACCCCTCATGGGAATTACCCTCAAACAAGCCCAGACGGCTGTGCAAGCCGCCCACGAAAAAGCCGAAAGCATGGGCGTGAAGATGAACATCGCCGTGGTGGACGCCGGCGCCAACCTCGTGGCCTTCATCCGCATGGACGACGCCTGGCTCGGTTCGCTCGACATTGCCATCAAGAAAGCCAAGACGGCCCGCTTCTTCGACATGCCCACCGGGGCCATCGGCGGCCTCTCGCAGCCGGGCGGCCCGCTCTTTGGCATCGAGCACTCCAACGGCGGCCTCATTTCCTTCCCCGGCGGCATTCCAATTAAGGGCGACGGTGGGCTGATGATGGGCGCCATCGGCGTGTCGGGCAGCATCGTGGAGAACGACCACGCCGTGGCCGAAGCCGGCCAGAAGGCCGTGGAAGCCACGTACTAGCGGCTTGGCGGCCCGGCACCATTGCGGTGCAGGAATATTTGGAACGTCATGCAGAGCGCAGCGCAGCATCTTTACCTCGGAAGTAATTAATGCTATTACAACGAAGCGGTAAAGATGCTTCGCTGCGCTCTGCATGACGTTCTGTTTGTTTCATCAACTCCATTCCATTCACCAACAAACCCCACCGCATCATGGCTAGCAACAGAGGCGTCGTGTATCTCGGGCCCGGCAAGGTCGAAGTCCAGAGCATTGATTTTCCCGAGCTGAAGAATCCCAAGGGCAAGAAGATTGTCCACGGCGTGATTCTCAAGGTGGTATCCACCAACATCTGCGGCTCCGACCAGCACATGGTGCGCGGGCGGACCACGGCGCCGGCCGGACTGGTGCTGGGCCACGAAATCACGGGCGAAGTAATCGAGTGCGGCGAGGACGTGGAATTTCTCAAAAAGGGCGACCTCGTGTCGGTGCCCTTCAACGTGGCCTGCGGGCGCTGCCGCACCTGCAAGGAGATGAAAACCGGCATCTGCCTGACTGTGAACGAAGGCCGCGCCGGCGGCGCTTACGGCTACGTCGACATGGGCGGCTGGGTGGGCGGGCAGGCCGAGTACGTGATGGTGCCCTACGCCGATTTCAACCTGCTCAAGTTCCCGAACAAGGACCAGGCGATGGAGAAAATCCGCGACCTGACCATGCTGAGCGACATTTTCCCCACCGGTTTCCACGGTGCGGTGAAGGCCGGCGTGGGGCCCGGCGCCACGGTGTACATCGCCGGGGCCGGGCCGGTGGGGCTGGCGGCGGCGGCCTCGGCCCAGCTGCTGGGCGCGGCCGTGGTCATCGTGGGCGACATGAACAAGGCCCGCCTGGCCCACGCCCGCTCCTTCGGCTGCGAAACCGTGGACCTGAACCAGGAAGGCAGCCTGGCCGACCACATTGCCCAGATTCTGGGCGTGCCCGAAGTGGACTGCGCCGTGGATTGCGTGGGCTTCGAGGCCAGCGGGCACGGCGCGCAGGCCCGCACCGAAGTGCCCGCTGCCGTGCTCAACTCGCTAATGGAAATTGCCCGGGCGGGCGGCTCCATCGGCATCCCCGGCCTGTACGTGACGGCCGACCCCGGCGCGGAGGACAAGGCCGCCCAAACCGGCAACCTGTCCATCCGCTTCGGGCTGGGCTGGGCCAAAAGCCACTCCTTTTTCACTGGTCAGACGCCCGTGCTCAGCTACAACCGCCAGCTGATGCAGGCCATTCTCTACGACAAGGTGCAGATTGCCAAAGCCGTGAACGTGGAGGTGATTTCGCTGGACGAGGCCCCGAAAGGCTACGCCGAGTTCGACAGCGGCGTGGCCAAGAAATTCGTGATAAACCCGCACCAAATGATTCCGGCGTAGCAATTCGGCCGGACGCCACACAGCCGGGCTGCCTGCGAGGCGGTCCGGCTGTGTGGTTTTTTAGAGGGTGTTTGAGGAAATAAAAACGGTCATGCTGAGCGCAGTCGAAGCATCTCTACCGCTTCGTTGCAACCGGCATTGATTACTTCCGAGGTAGAGATGCTTCGACCAGCTCAGCATGACGTTCTTTTTACTGCTGTAACCCTACTTCTTCGTAATCGTGAACTCCACGCGGCGGTTTTGGGCGCGGGTGGCTTCCTGGTCGTTGCTGGCGATGGGGTGGGTGTCGCCCAGGCCCTCAGTGGTGATGCGGCCGCCGTTGACGCCGTGGCTGCTGAGGTACTTTTTCACCTCGTTCACCCGGTCCAGGCTCAGCTTGAGGTTGAGGGCGGGGTCGCCCTGGTTGTCGGTGTGGCCCGCGATTTTGATTTCCACCGTCGGGTAGTCCTTCATCACCCGGATGAGGCGGGCCAGCTCGGGATAGGAGCTGGTGGTGAGGTAGTACTTGCTCTGCTGGAAGAAGATGTTGTTCAGCTTCACGGTCTGGCCCACGTTGAAGGGCACCAGGTACAGGTCCTGCTTCTGCTCGGAGTACTTGTCCTTGGCCGTCACGTCGAGGTTGGCGTTTTCGGCGAGGTAGTTCTTGGCCTCGGCGCGGTAGCCGTACTGCACGCCGCTGGGCAGCACAATGGTGTAGGAGCCGTCGGTGGGGTCGGTTTCGGTCACCCCGATTTCCTCGCCCGTGAGCAGGTTTTCGTAGTGAATGATGGCCCGCACCGGCTTGTGGGTGTTCACGTCGAGCACCTTGCCGGTCACCAGCGTCACCACTTCGGGCTGGAAGGCGGCGGCCAGCGAGATGCGGAAAATGTCCTTGGAGTTGTCGGTGCCGTTGCGCGACGACACCAGGTAGGCGTCCTGCCCGGCGGCCGACACGGTGTAGTAGGCGTCGAAATCGGGCGAGTTCACCACCGGGCCCAGGTTGCGGGGCGGGCTCCAGTTGGTCCAGGTGTCATCCAGGCGCTTGGTGTAGAAGATGTCGGAC
>Ga0123338_10002502_pt1 | contig 17111 bp, 14 predicted proteins | sample grotaG_FD_89793 | JGI IMG/M metagenome (GOLD analysis project Ga0123338, IMG submission 89793) | Glacier valley bacterial and archeal communities from Borup Fiord, Nunavut, Canada, to study Microbial Dark Matter (Phase II) -... | ecosystem: Environmental > Aquatic > Freshwater > Ice > Glacier ...
ACCCTGATGTGCATTGCCCGCGAGGAGATCTCGCGGGTGTCGCCCGCCTGCGGTTCGATCGCCGGCCTCAACACCATGTTCATCATGCCGTTGCTGCACTTCGGCACCGAGGCACAGCGTGAGCGCTTTCTGCCCAGGATCGCCGTTGGCGGCGTGGTGACGGCCATCGCGATTTCCGAGCCGCACGCCGGCTCGGACGTGAGTGCCATGACAACGACAGCCGTGCGGGACGGCGACTCGTACGTCATCAACGGCCGCAAGCAATGGTGCAGCTACGGTGTCGATGCCGAATACATCGTGCTGATGGCCCGGACGAGCGGCCAGTCGGGTACCGACGGGATCAGCGCCTTCATCCTCGAGCCGAAGAAGATGAAGGGCATCACCTTCGGTCGACACGAACGGAAGATGGGATGGCGCGGTGCGCCCAACACGCCCATCTTTCTCGAGAACGTCCGCGTCCCGGTCGAGAACCTCGTGGGCGAGGAAGGCAAGGGCTTCCGCGCGTCGATGCGTGCACTCGACCTGAACCGCCCGACGATCGGCGCGCAGTGCGTCGGCCTCGCCCAGGGGGCGATGGACGTGTCGATCGCCTATGCGAAGGAGCGCAAGCAATTCAAGCGGTCGATCGCCGACTTCCAGGGAGTGCAGTTCATGCTGGCCGACATGGCGATGCAGATCGAGGCCTCGCGCGCGCTGGTCTACGAGTGCGCCCGCCTGGGAGACGCCGGCGACTGGGATCGTCTCAACATCCTGGCCAGCATGGCCAAGTGCGTGGCCAGCGACATGGCGATGAAGGTCACGACCGATGCGGTTCAGGTGTTCGGAGGGTATGGCTACACGAAGGACTATCCGGTCGAGCGAATGATGCGCGACGCCAAGCTGGCGCAGATCTTCGAAGGCACCAATCAGATCCAGCGCGTGGTGATCGCCAAGCACTTGCTGCGCTGAACATCGAATCGCACGCGAAGACGCCGAGATGCGCTCGCGAAGCCCGTTGGCAAGGAGACAGATCCATGAAGAACATCACTCGCTATCTGCTCGGTGCAAGCTTGTCGCTGCCTGCCTTGTGCTGGTCGCAGGCCTTCCCTGCCCAACCCATCCACGTGTACGTTCCGTACTCGCCCGGTGGCACGACAGACCTCATGGCGCGGGTCCTGCAGGAGCCGTTGCAGAAGCTTCTCGGGCAACCGCTGGTGATCGAGAACCGGCCAGGCGCCTCCGGCGTGATCGCCGCCCATGAAGTCATGCGGGCAAAACCGGATGGATACACGCTCTTCTTCGTCAACAGCGGAAATCTGGCTGTGACTCCGTTTGTCGTGAAGGATGCGAAGTACGACGGGGTGAAGGACTTCTCGCCAGTGGCGCTCGTTTCGACGGCGCCGCTCTTCGTCGTCGTGCCCGCGTCACTCCCGGTCACCGGCTTGCGCGACTTCATCGCGTACGCGAAGACCCATCCGGTGTCCTATGCGTCGGCCGGCATCGGCTCGCTGGGCCAGCTCGCGAGCGAGCTTCTCGCCAACAAAGCGGGCATCGAGATGACGCACATTCCGTACAAGGGACAGTCGATGACGACGAATGCGGTCATCTCGGCCGAAGTGCAGCTGCTCGTCACGACCGCCTCGTCGACCATGAACGAGTTCATCGCTAGCAAGAAACTCCGTCTGCTGGCCGTGACATCGGCCGAACCGTCGCCGCTCGCACCGAACGTGCCGACGGTCGCGAGCGTGATCCCGGGCTACGTCGCCGAGACGTGGTTCGGCCTCGTCGGCCCGGCAGGCATGCCGGCCGACGTCGTCGACAGGCTCAACGCCGCCGTCAACAAGGCGATGTCGAGCCCGGAGGTCCAGCAGCGGTTCACGAGCTTCGGTGTCGTGCCGAAGACCGCGTCCTCGCAAAAGCTCGGCGAGATGACTGCGGATGACGTCGCTCGCTGGGCACCGGTCATCCGCGAGAACCGCATCACGACCGATTGACCTGCCTCTTCACCCCTGAACCCATCCAGTCCCAAAGGAGCATTGAGCCATGTCCAGCTATGAGCACTACCAGGACCTGCGCATCGAGGTCGCCGACAAGGTTGCGACCGTCACCATCAACCGTCCCGAGGCCCGCAACGCCATCAATCAACGGCTCATTCGGGAGCTGCGAACCATCTGGGACGACCTTGCCGACGACATGTCGGTGAGCGCAGTGCTGCTGACGGGTGCCGGCCAATACTTCAGCGTCGGAGGCGATGTGAAGGCCATGTCCGATCGACCCGGCGGGGATGTGCTTGAAGAAGGCGAGGTGCACGACCCGATGGTGAGCCGTCGGATCGTCAACCGGTTGCTCGAGCTCGACAAGCCGATCGTCTGCGCGATCAACGGTGATGCCATCGGCCTCGCGGCGACCATCGCATTGCTCAGCGACATCACCGTGATGTCGGAAGACGCGCGCATCGGCGACACGCACGTGAGCCGTGTCGGCCTGGTGGCTGGCGACGGCGGAACGGTGGTCTGGCCACTCCTGATCGGCGTCAACAAGGCCAAGGAGTATCTGATGCGCGGCACACTGATCAAAGGACGCGAGGCCGAACGCATCGGTCTGGTCAACCACGCGCTGCCCGCCGCTGAAGTCCTGGACGAAGCGCGCAAGATCGCCGCCGAGCTCGCGCATGGGCCGACGTGGGCGATCCGCTGGACCAAGTTGTCCATCAACCAGGTCGTGAAGGAACGCGTGAACCACTTGCTCGAGGCGTCGATGGCGCTCGAACAGGTGACGTTCGAGACGTCGGATCACCGGGAAGCGACGAAGGCTTTCAAGGAACGTCGCAAGCCCGTGTTCGCCAAATGAACGCTTCGGGCGAGAGACCCGCCGGGCCGCGGACGCCTGCGCTTGCAGGATTGCGCGTCGTCGATTTCACGATCGTCATGTCGGGGCCCATGTGCACACGGCTCCTTGCCGACGCGGGTGCGGAGGTCGTCAAGGTTGAGTCGCCCGAAGGCGACGTGGTGCGCCAGCGGGCGCCGCATCGAGGCGGCGTAAGCACCTATTACGCGTCCATGAATTGCGGCAAGAAGAGCATCGTGCTCGATCTGCAGACCGACGATGGCAAGCGGCTCGCGCGCGAGCTCATCGCCAAGGCGGATGTGGTCGTCGAGAATTTCCGTCCTGGCGTGATGAAGCGTCTGGGGCTCGACTACGCGACCGTTTCGCGTGACAACCCGAGAGTGGTCTATGCCTCGATCTCCGGGTTCGGGCAGACGGGCCCGATGGCTTCGGCACCGGCCTATGCGCCCGTGATCCACGCCGCCTCGGGCTACGAAGTGGCCTACAACCAGTACCAGCGAGGCGGCGATCGGCCGGCCAACAATGGCATCTTCATCGCCGATGTGATGGGTGCGTCGTACGCCTTCGGCGCGATCCAGCTCGCTCTGTACGAGCGTGAGAAGAGCGGTCTGGGCCAGCACATCGACGTCTCGTTGATGGACTCGGTGCTGGGCATGCTGATCTACGAAATGCAGGCAGCGCAATTTCCGCCAGACCGGCCACGCCAGGTCTACGAACCCGTGCGCTCGATCGATGGGTATGTCATGGTCGCTGCAGTGACGCAACGGAACCTGGAGGTTCTCTTCGACACGATCGGCTGTCCGCAAGCGAAGTCCGATCCCCGTTTTGCGACCGTCGCCGCCAAGGAGTCGAACTGGACAGCGCTGCTCGAACTGATCGAAGGCTGGACGAGCACGCGCACTGGCGCGCATTGCGAACAGGTGTTCATGGCCGCCGGCGTGCCCTGTTCGCGGTACCGGAGCGTGACCGAAGCGATGGCTGATCCGCAATGCGCGGCACGCGAGCTTTTCGTCGAGCTGGGCACGGGTGAAGGATCGTTCAAGGTGGCGAACGCTCCCTACCGCATGTCTCATACACCCGTCGTCGCTCAACAGCTGGTGGCTGCACTCGGTGAGCATACAGAGCAGGTTCTCGCCGAACAGCTCCAGCTGAATGTCGATGAAATCGCCTCGTTGCGAACGAAGGGTGCGTTCGGCAGGGCAAAACCATGATCGACCGAATCGTCTTGCCGCGCGCCGAGTTGCCCGGCGACGAAGAACGCGCCCTGTTGCGAGACTCGCTGCAAGGCTTCCTCGAATCGAACTGGCCCGCCGCGAAGGCGCTCGACTTCGCGAGCCGAAGCGACGCGGGCAGGACGATCTGGTCCCAGCTCGTCGCGCAGGGGCTCGGAGGTCTGGGTGCCGAGGCGTCCGAAGGCGGCCTGCGCGAAGTCTGCGTGGCCATGGAGGAACTCGGCCGGGCGGCCTGCCCGACGCTCCTGCTCGGCGCCACGCTGGCCAATCTGGCGTGGTCCCATGACAGCGCCGACACGGCCGCCGTGGCATCGCTGCTCGATCGCCTGCACTCCGGACAGGCCAGCATCTGCTGGAGCTTCGGCGCACACGACCCGGACCGCCAGGCGGGACGAGTGACATGGAAAGACGAGCGGCTCACCGGCACGCTGCGGTTCGTCGACGGGGCGGCGTCTGCGACGCACCTGGTCGTTTCTGCGAGTCGCGCCGAACACAGCGGCGTTGCGATCGTCGAACTCGCCTCGCCGGCCGTCGTCGTCACGCCGACCCGGGCGCTCGGATCCGAAGGCCTGGCAGAGATCGCGCTGGCCGATTCGCCAGCGACGTTCGTTCCTCTCGCCGACGCCGATCTCGCCGACCTCGCTCGCGTCGCTCGACTCGCCATGCTGGCCCGCGCCTACGGCGCGGCCAGACGCGCTTTCGAGATGGCGGTCGACTACGCCAAGGAGCGTCGCCAGTTCGGACAGCCGATCGGACGTTTCCAGGCCATCCAGCACAAGCTGGCCGACAACCAGATTTCGCTCGAAGGCGTTCGGGTCACCCTGTCGCACGCCGCCGAGAGCTTCGACCTCGGCGGTCCGCAGTGGCGTTACTTCGCCGCTGCCGCGGTCGCCTTCGGCGGCCCTGCCTTGCGCCAGGTGTCGTTGGAGACACATCACGCCTTCGGTGCCATCGGATATGCCGACGAGCACGAGGCGCCGCGCCATTTCAAGCGCATCCATCTCGACATTCTGGCCTTCGGCGGCGCTCGCGCAGCTCGGGAAGAGCTGGCGGCCCACCTGCTGGACCATGCCGAAGCGACATTGCCTGAATACGACATCGGCCCGGCCGGAAATACCTTCCGGGCCGAGGTCCGCGGCTGGCTGCATGAGAACTGGAGCGGTGCACGAAAGTCATCATTCGATCGCCACCCCTTCGAGCAGCGCGAGTTCGACGCCTCGTTCGCACGCGATCTCGGAAAGACGGGCTGGATCGGTCTCGGCTGGCCTGAAACGTTCGGCGGCCAGGCCCGCACGCCCGTCGAGCAGCTGGCGTTCATGGAGGTCATGGAACACGCCGAAGCACCACGGATCGGTGCCTCGGTGCAGGCCAATGCGCTGATGATGTTTGGCACTCCCGAACAGCAAGCCGCCTACCTCCCGGAGATCCTCGCCGGGCAAGCCATGCACGGCATGGGCTACAGCGAACCCGAGGCGGGTTCCGACCTCGCCTCGCTGTGCACGAGTGCCGTGTGGGTCGACGCAGACGGCCAGCAAGACGCCCATTGGCTGATCAACGGGCAGAAGATCTGGACGACCACCTGGTGGGGAAAGTACATGTTCCTCGCCGCGAGGACGGACCGCGACGCCAAGCCGGCGCATGCCGGCATCAGCATGTTCATCGTGCCGATGGATTCGCCCGGGATCGATGTCAAGCCGGCCACGACGATGTACGACGGCCGTTTTGCGAACATCTTCTACGACAACGACCGCCTGCCGAAAGACGCGCTGGTCGGGCCGCTCAACGGTGGCTGGAAAGTGCTGACGGGCGCACTGGCGAACGAGCGTGGATCTATCGGCGGCGGCATTGTCCTGAAGGTCGCGCATGCGTTCGCGCTCTTGTGCGAGGACGTCCGCACGGAACCGGGCGCGCCAGCTGACTCCCTGCGAAAAGATGCGCTGATCCGCGAACGCATGGCGACCCTGGCCGCGGAGATCGAGGTCGGACGCCGCTTGATGATCGATTGCGCGCAACTGGCCGCCAGCGGAACCACCCCTCCCGAAGCGGGCGCGATCAGCAAGGTGTTCTCCAGCGAGTTAATGGAACGCTTCGGAGAAGCGGCTCTGGACATCCTGGGGCTTCGCGCTGCGCTATCGCAGGATGCTCCGGGCAGCATCCGCATCGGTCGCTACGAGCAAGGCCTTCGGCATTCGCTCATGTGGGTCATCAGCATCGGCACCAACGAGATCCAGCGCAGTCTCATCGCGCAGCGAGGGCTCGGTTTGCCGCGGTAAGAGGACGCGACCGCTCTCGCGCGGGACGGTCGATCGCTGGCACGGCGTCTTGCCGGCGCCGGCATCGGGTTTGTCCGGGCCCCGGGGCTTTGACAACGCGCCATTCGCCTGTAGACTGGTCCTACCACTTTGGTTTACATGACAACGACGAATGACGTCGCCACGCTGTCACCTCGACTGGGAGCCCATATGTTCTTGAACACCGCTTGGTACGTCGCAGGCTGGGACGGCGAACTGAAGGGCGACGGATTGCTTGCGCGCCGGTTGCTCGGCGTCAACATCGTGTTCTACCGCGGCGAGGACGGCCTGCCCGTGGCGCTGGAAGACCGGTGCTGCCATCGGCTGGCCCCGCTGTCCCATGGCCAGCGCGAGGGCAACTGCCTGCGCTGCATGTACCACGGCCTGCTGTTCGACGCGACCGGCCGCTGCGTCGAGGTTCCCGGGCAGGAACGTGTCAGCGAGAAGCTGCGCGTGCGTGGCTTTCCTCTCGTCGAACGAGATCATCTGCTGTGGATCTGGATGGGCGCCCCGACGCTGGCCGATGCAGATCGGATCCCTGATACGCACTGGCATGACTCCGATGGTTGGCAGGCTGAACGCGGTGGCTACATCCACTACAAGTCCAATGTCCATCTGATCGCCGACAACCTGCTGGATTTCTCGCATCTCGCCTTCGTGCACAACAAGTCGATCGGGACGCGCAAGCAAGGTGGCGTCAAGCCGGAGGTCGACTTCTTCGAGGAGTCGGTTCGGGTGAGATTCACGACGCTGGCTAGCGCTCCGCCGCCGTTCGCAAGGCAACTCAGCAAGTTGCCAGGCCTCGTGGACCGGTTCAACTTCTACGTGTGGAAGATCCGCGGCAGCTATTTCGAGCAGGACTCCGTGATTGCGCCCCCAGGCGACGGATATGGCTCGAACAGCTCGCTCGCCATGAAGCTCCACACATTCATCGCCCTCACGCCGGAGGATGAGAACTCGAGCCATTACTTCTGGTCGACGGCCCACAACGATTTCGCGACCGACGTTCCCGACGTCACGCGCCAGCTCACGGCACAGGTCGCCTCTGCGTTCGAAGAGGATCGCGACATCATCGAAGCACAGCAACATTCCATCGAGGCGTCACCCGACGCGCCGATGATCGCCATCGCGGCAGATGGCACCCTGCTGCGCGTCCGCCGGATGCACGATGCGATGGTGGCGGCGGAGCAGTCAGCGCCTGTCGTGCATGCAATCGCCTTTCGGCCGACCGCCACTGCATGAAGAGCTACGACATCGTCGAGTGGGGGAAGCCACTGCAAGTCGTCATGCGGGACACGCCGAAGCCGGTCGGCACCGAGGTCCTGGTGAAGATCGACGCGTGCGGCGTGTGCCACAGCGACTTGCATATCCGCGATGGTTCACTCGATCTGGGTAACGGACGACGCGTGACCTTCGAGAGCGTCGGAGTGAAACTGCCGTTCACGCTCGGGCACGAGATCGTCGGCACGGTCGTGTCCGGAGGACCGGACGCGACCGTTGCGGCAGGAGCCCGATGCGTTGTGTATCCGTGGCAAGGGTGCGGCCACTGTCGGCACTGCCGTCGGGGCGATGAGTTGTCTTGCGACGCAGGCCGAGCGCTGGGTACGCGTCTGCCGGGTGGCTATTCCGATCACGTCATCGTCTCGCACGAGCGCTACCTTCTCGACTACGGCACGCTCGACCCACTGCTTGCAGCGACCTGTGCCTGCTCCGGCCTGACGGCATTCAGCGCTCTTCGAAAACTGCCGTCGCTGACGGTCGAGGACAGCATCCTGCTGATCGGTGCAGGTGGTCTCGGGCTTGCAGCACTCGGGCTGACGTCGGTGTTGACGAAAGCGCGCGTCGTTGTCGCCGACATCGACAGCGCGAAGCTTTCTGTCGCCAGGAGCCAGGGTGCGCACGAGATCCTGGATCTGAAGCAGACGGACGCTGGTGCCCGTTTGCGCTCCATGGTCGGCGAGGGTGTGCGCGGCGTGATCGATTTCGTCGGTTCTCCGGACACGGTCGACTTTGCGATCAATGCAGCGGGTCGCGGGGGCGTGGCCGTGATCGTCGGCCTGTTCGGAGGCGCATTGCCGCTCTCCACCGCATTGCTGCCGATGCGCAATCTCACAGTGCGCGGCTCCTACGTCGGATCGCTCGCAGAAATGGTCGAGTTGATCGCCTTGCTGCAGGCGTCGCCGGTGCCGACACTCCCCTTGCACGAGCGCGCGATGTCGCAGATCAACGAGATGCTCGCGGATCTCGCCGCCGGCAAGGTATCGGGCCGCGTCGTCGCTCGAGTCGACGGCTGAAGGTTCACGCACCGCCCACCAATTTCATCAGCGAGCGCGACCGGCCTTCACCGGCTGGACTCGAGAACAGGAACCCCATGCTTTCACACGAAGACAACGAGACGCTGGTTCGCGTCGGACCGACGGCGCCCATGGGGAAACTCATGCGCCTCTACTGGATTCCATTTCTGCCGGCGGCGGATCTGCTTGCCGACGGTGCGCCTCAGCGCGTTCGCCTCCTGACAGAGGAACTCCTCGCCTTCCGAGACAGCCAGGGTCGCATCGGCCTGGTCGATCATGCATGCCCCCACCGTGGCGCGCCGCTCGTCTTCGGCCGCAATGAGGACTGCGGCCTGCGCTGCGTCTATCACGGCTGGAAGTTCGGCGTCGACGGCAAGGTGCAGGAAACCCCTGCGGAGCCGGTCGAGAGCCGGTTGAAGGACAAGACGCGGATCAAGAACTACGTCTGTTGCGAACGCAACGGGATCGCCTGGGCTTACCTGGGCCCCGATCAGGACACGCCACCACCACTGCCGAACGTCGAATGGAATCTGGTGCCCGAAGAAAACGTGCACATCAGCTTTCGCGTACAGGAGTGCAACTGGCTGCAGGCCGTCGAGGGCGAGATCGACTCCGCCCACGCGGCGATCCTCCACGGTCGAATCGATTCGCAAGGCGCCATCAGCGAATGGATCGCCAAGCGGGATCTGCGGCCCATGTTCGAATGCCAGCGTCAGGATTTCGGCATGAGCATCGCCTCCCGGCGGGTGCTCGACGAGAAGACCAGCTATTGGCGCGTCAATCAGTTCCTGCTGCCGTTCTACACGCTCGTTCCTCCCCAGTCGAAATACCCGGAGTTGAGCGGCCACGCCTGGGTGCCGCTGGATGACGAGAACACGCTCTGCATCATGTTCTCGTATCACCCGAGCGAGCGGTTCTACGACAAGACGAAGAAGCTCTTCGTCGCAGGGCATGCCGGCCGCGAGACAGGTCACCCGAGCGTCGACGCGTATGCACCACGCCCGATGACCCAGCCGTATGCGAAGTACTGGACGAAGTTCAACACGGCGACGAGCTTCCAGTTCAACTACGACGCACAGACCAAGACGTGGTTCTCGGGCCTGCCGGGGCTCTGGGTCCAGGATGCCGCCTGCCAGTCGGGCGTCGCACCGATCTACGACAGGAGCAAGGAGCACCTCGGCGTCAGCGACACGGGTGTGGCACTGACAAGGCGTTTCCTCCTCCACTGCGTGCGCAAGCTGGCAACGTCGAATTCACCACCGGTGCGCTTCGACGACCCCGATCTCTGGATGGTGCGCGCCGTGTCGCTCACGCTGCCGGCCGGTCAATCCTGGCAAGAAGACGGCCGCATACCGATGACCGCTCGACTCGGTGCCGACTTCGGCTACGCGCTGTGAGAGCAAGCCGATGAACGTCGACACGTTCGAGGTTCGCATCCGGCAGATCCGTCTGGAAGCGGAAGCCATCGCGTCATACGAACTGATCGGCGTCGACAGTGCACCCTTGCTGCCGTTCACGGCGGGCGCGCACATCGACCTGCATCTGCCGCACGATGTCATCCGAAGCTACTCGCTGGTCAATGACCCGGCGGAGACCGATCGATACGTCATCGCCGTGCAGCGCGAGACCGAGGGTGCCGGCGGATCAGCCTGGATGCATTCGGTGCCGCGTGTCGGCGACGTGCTGTGCATCGGCGCGCCGCTGAACGACTTCGCACTCGCCGAGACCGACGGTCTGTCCGTGCTGATCGCAGGCGGCATCGGCATCACGCCGCTCCTGTCGATGGCCCGGACGCTCCATCGACGCCGGCGCCCCTGGGCACTGCACTATGCGGCGCGCTCTCCACAGGAAGCCGCATTCCTCGGCACGGTCCAGGAGCTCGCGAGCGCTGAATCTTCCACGACCGTGTGCTTCGGCTCCGACCGCGCATCGCGGATGGATGTCCGCGGCATCGTCGGCGCCGCGCCGACCGACGCACATCTCTATTGCTGCGGACCGGCGCGCATGATCGACGACTTCATCGATGCATGCTCGGCCCGCCCCGCCACGTCGGTGCACCACGAGCGTTTCGCCGCAAAGGCGGAGGCCGCGAAGGAGGGTGGTTTCGAACTCGTGCTCAACAGCAGCGGTCTGCGCCTCGAGGTCGGCGCAGGCAGGACGATCCTCGACACCTTGCTCGACCACGGAGTCGACGTGCAGTACGCCTGCTCCGCGGGTGTCTGCGGGACCTGCCGAACGGGAGTCATAGATGGCGAGCCGGACCATCGCGACGACTACCTCACGGATGAGGAAAAGCGGGCGAACCGCTCGATCATGATCTGCTGTTCCGGCTCTCGGTCGAGAACGCTGGTGCTGGATATCTGAATGGAGTCGTCGATGAACACACGAGACCTGGAGCGGGCCGCCGATGCGCGCGGCACGAACGAGCGATCGGTCATCGCCGGCATCCTCGCCTACCTGCAGGAACGCCGCCTTCAACCCGGCGACAAGCTGCCATCGGAGCGTGACTTCGCGGAGCGCCTGGGCGTGGGACGCAACGCGGTACGCGAAGCACTGTCGACGCTCGTGACGTTGCGGGTGGTCGACTCGCGGCCCAACTCCGGCATCTATCTGCGACACATCGCCAAGGAGAGCAGTTTCGAAGCGTTGGTGATGTTCACCGGCATGGGCGCCGCGCCGACAGCCACGGAGATCGTCGAAACCATGGAGGTGCGGGCGCACCTCGAATTGCTGGCGGCGGGCCTGGCCTGCGAGCGACGCACGGCCTCGGACATCGCGCGGCTCGAAGCCATTCTGGGCAAGACGGACGCGATCCTGGCCAACGGCGGCAACATCGCGAAGGCGGACACCGAGTTCCACATCGCACTCGTCGATGCCACCCACAACTCCGTCTTGTTGCGCGTGCTCAACGCCTTCTATCAGTTCACGGTCGGCCGCCGCGAAGTCCTGTTCGCGGACATCGCTGAAGGCGTGCATTCGGCGAAGGACCATCGGCGCCTCGTGCAGCACATCAAGGACGGCGACGCCCCGAAGGCGCAGCGGCTCATCGTCCGCCACATGAACCGGGCGAGCACATATTGGGACGCGGTGCTCGGAGACGACGACGCGAGCGAGCCCTGAACCCTTTCAGCACTATGACGGAGACCTTCATGTTCCACACCCTAGATCATCTGCGCGTCCGCCCACGACTGGCATGTCTTGTCTTGGCCCTGACATTCTCGAGCGTGCCGGCACTGGCCCAGACGTTTCCGTCCAAGCCCATCCACATCATCGTGCCGTATTCGGCCGGTGGCAGCACCGATCAGCTTGCTCGCGCCATCCAGCAGCCCATGGCGGATTTCCTCGGACAGCCGGTGATTGTCGAAAACCGCCCGGGTGCCGGTGGAACGATCGGCGTCGATCTGGTGGCCAAGGCCGCGCCTGACGGCTACACGCTGGTGTTCGGCAACACCGGCCCGAACGCCGTCGTGTCGCTGATGCGCAAGGTGCCGTACGACGAATTGAAGGACCTGCAGGCGATTTCGACCGTGGCGATCGCGCCCATGATTCTTGCGATTCCGTCGGACAACCCTGCGACGACCGTCAAGGAATTTTTCGCTTACGCCAAGCAAAACGGCGACTCGATCAATTTCGGCTCGGTCGGCAACGGTTCACTGTCCCATCTCACGGGCGAGTACTTCAACCAGCTCGCCGGCGTGCACCTGGTCCACATCCCGTACAGCGGCGGCGCACCGATGATGACGGCCTTTCTCGGCGGCCAGGTCCAGGCGGCGTTCGTCACCGGGCTGGACGGAGCCGCGTTGCTCGCATCGGGCAAGATCAAGTACCTCGCAGTCGGCACGCCGAAGCGCACCGACACCGTACCAGGCGTTCCTGCGATCGCCGAAGATCTCCCTGGATTCAGGAGCACGGCATGGTTCGGCGTGCTAGCGCCGAAAGGCCTGGCGCCGGACGTCGCCGCGAAGTTGCACGCCGCCATCGTCGCAGCCATCAACCGCCCCGAGGTCCGCAAGAACTTCGCGGAGCGCAAGGTGGAGGCGCGCAGCAGCACGCCGCAAGAGCTCGAGAACATCATCAAGGATGAGCGAGCGCAATGGGGACCCGTCGTGCGTTCGGCACACATCGAGATGTAGTCGCGGCGGTTTCGCTGCACTCAGTCAACAGGACTCTTCATGCTCCACCAGATCGAGGCTGACTTTCCGCCACATACGCCGCGAGCCGCAGGCTCGCCCAACGTGCTCGAGGGCATCAAGATCGTCGACTTCACGCATTTCATTGCCGGACCTTTCGCGACCATGATGCTTGCGGACATGGGTGCGGACGTGATCAAGGTCGAGGCGATCGGCCGTGGCGACGAGTTCCGCTATTACCCGCCACGCCACCCCGACGACGCGAGTCTCGGAGCCCCCTATCTCTGGTCGAACCGGAACAAGCGCAGCATCGCCATCGACCTGAAAAGTCCGGAGGGGGTGCGCATCGCGCACGAGCTGATCGCGACTGCCGACATCGTCGCCGAGAATTTCTCGACCGGTGTGATGGACCGCCTCGGGCTCGGCTACGAGGCATGCAGGAAGCTCAATCCGAAAGTGATCTTCTGTTCGGTTTCGGCCTACGGCCGCGAAGGTGACTTCAAGGATCGGCTCGGGTTCGATCCGATCGCGCAGGCCGAGAGCGGTTTCGTCTCGATGAACGGGTACGCCGATCGGCAAGGCGTGCGCGCTCTCTCGCCGGTGATGGACATCAGCACCGCGATGATGGCCAGCAATGCCATGCTCGGCGCGCTGTTCTCGCGTGAGCGCACCGGCGAAGGCCAGGCAGTGGAGGTCGCGCTGTTCGACAACGCCGTCCTGATGACCGGCTACGCGACGCTGCAGCATCTGTTCACTGGCGACGAGCCACAACGCCACGGGAACACGAGCCCGGATACATGTCCATCGGGCGTGTTCCGGGCTTCCGACAAGGATTTCTACATCAACTGCGGCAACGACAAGATCTTCCATCGGCTGGTGGCTCGCGTCCTCGAACGTGCAGATCTGGCGGCCGACACGGAACTCGCCGACCGCAACGGGCGCATCCGCCGCCGCGACGAGTTGTTCGGCACCCTCGACGAAGCCTTTGCCCAGCAGCCATGGGCCGTCTGGCAGGCCCGCATGCGCGCGGCTTCGATCCCGTGCGGAGAGGTGCGAACGGTCGGTGAAGCGATTCGGTCGCCGGAGGCGCGCGACAGGAAGATCGTGACCCGAATCAAGCACAAGTCTCTCGGATGGCTGCCGAACGTGTCGTTGCCCATCCGCTACTCGCGAACCCCGTTGGCCGACCCGCTGCCAGCGCCGCTCGTCGGTGAACACACGATAGAGGTACTCCGCGAGACCTTGGGATACGACGCCGAGAAGATCGACGCGTTCAAACGCTCCGGCGTGATCGGTGAACCATCGCCCTCGCGACCGTTGCCGGCACGCCTCGACGAAGCCGTGGCCGGCACATCCTGACGTCCATGACGGGTCGCACGCTCCGTGGGAAGGTCGCTGTGGTCGGCATCGGCGAGACGGCCTACTACAAGCATGGCCGGTCGCCGGACCCCGAATTCAAGCTCACGCTGAAGGCGATCCTCGCGGCGTGCAAGGATGCTCAACTCGACCCGCGCGAGATCGACGGCTTTGCCTCGTTCGGCAACGACCGCAGCGAAGCGAGCCGTCTCGCTTCGGCGCTCGGCATTCGACAACTCCGCACGGCATTGATGCAGTGGGGCGGCGGCGGCGGCGGGTGCTGCGCGGCCGTGGCCAACGGTGCCGCGGCGATTGCCTCGGGCATGAGCGACTGCGTCGTTGTCACGCGGGGGCTGGCACAGGGCGAGACCGGGCGCTACGGGCAGAGCAGCGGCACGCCGAACCAGGCTTCGGACATGGCCTACCAGGCGCCGTACGGTGTGCTCGCGCCACCACAGAAGTTCGCCATGAAGGTGCGTCGTTTCATGCACGAGCATGGCGTCGAACCTGCGGCTCTCAAGGCGATCGCGATGGCTTCCTACTTCCATGCACAAAGAAACCCACGCGCCGTGATGCACGGAAAACCTCTCGACAGCGAGACGTACGATGCCGCCCGGTGGATCGCCGAACCCTTTCGGCTCTACGACTGCTGCATGGAGAACGACGGCGCCGCGGCGTTGTTGCTGGTGTCCGCCGAGCGGGCTGCGGACTTTCCGAATGAACCCGTCTTCCTGCTTGGCGCCGCAAGCGGCTCCGAACACCGAGGCGGTGCCGTTCCTCACGGGGCGCCTCACTACGCGGGCGCCAATTTCGGCACGGTGGCCCCCGACCTGTACCGGATGGCCGGGCTCGGGCCGGCCGACGTCGGGGTCGTCCAGAGCTATGAGAACTTCAGCGGTGGCGTGGTCATGGCGCTGTCCGAGCACGGATTCTTCGGTCCGGGCGAGGCGAACGAATTCCTGACGCTGGGGAACCTGTGCGCACCGGGCGGCAGGTTGCCTCTCAACACCAGCGGCGGCAATCTCGCCGAGTGTTACCTGCAAGGCTTTGAGCTCGTGCTGGAGGCAGTGCGGCAAGTGCGCGGCGAATCGACCAGCCAAGCGCCGCGGCATGACGTCGCCCTCGTGATCGGCGGACCGATGGTGGCTCCGGCGAGCAGCTTGCTTCTTGGCTCCGGAGCGACGTTGTGAGCGTGCCCGAGCAACGTCACTATCTTCCAGCGGGCCTGCCATCGCCCATGGTGCACGTGGATGCGCTAACAGCTCCTTACTGGCAGGGTCTGCGAGACGGCAGGCTCCTCGTGCAACGTTGCGCCGCTTGCAGTACGTGGCAATTTGGCCCGGAATACCTGTGCCATGCGTGCCTGGCGTTCGACCCGCCATGGACCGAAGTGACTCCGGCAGGGAGGATCTTCAGCTGGGAACGTGTCTGGCATCCGTCGCACGCGGCGCTGAAGGATCACGGACCGTATCTCGTCGTTCTGGTCGAGCTGCGGGACGCGGGCGGCGTCCGGATGCTCGGCAATCTCCTCGGAGATCCGCATCAGGACGTGGCCATCGGAAGCACGGTCCAGGGCATCGTCGAACACCACGGCGATGCGGCGCCGCCCTACGCGTTGATGCAGTGGAAGGTCCTGTCGCCGTGAATGCTCCTTCGGCCTCAGGACCTCTCGCCGGCTTGCGCGTGGTCGAATTCGCCGGCCTCGGCCCGGCCCCGTTTGCCTGCATGCTGCTGTCCGACATGGGTGCGGAGGTCGTGACCATCGAACGGCCGGGCAAGCCACTCGGCGACGTGACGAACGTCATCGGACGCGGCCGCACTGTCGTCTTCGCCGATCTCAAGCGTGGCGAAGAACGTTCGGCGGTGATGCAACTTCTCGAGGCTGCCGACGTGCTCGTCGAAGGATTTCGACCTGGCGTGATGGAGCGCCTTGGATTCGCACCCGACGAGATTGCCGAACGCAATCCCCGGCTTGTCTATGGCCGGATGACGGGCTGGGGTCAGACCGGCCCTCTTGCGCAGGCAGCGGGCCATGACCTCAACTACATCGCCTTGGCTGGCGCGCTGCACGCGATCGGGCCAGCTGACGGAGCACCGGTGCCTCCGCTCAACCTCGTCGGTGACTACGCTGGCGGAAGTCTCTATCTCGTCTGCGGCATCCTTGCAGCGTTGCACGAACGTCAGACATCCGGACGCGGCCAAACCGTCGATGCGGCGATCGTCGATGGGGTGCTGTCCCTGATGAGCCTCTTCGTTTCCGGTGCGATGCGCGGTCAGTTCACCGAAAAGCGCGGCAGCAACTTGCTGGACGGCGGTTCCCCGTTCTATGCGATCTACGAGACGCTGGACGGACGACATGTGTCCATCGGGGCGTTAGAGCCGCAATTTTTCGAGCAGCTGTGCGAGAAGCTCGGAGTCGCCGAGCCGCTCCGACGAGCGCAGAACGATCGGACCGCTTGGCCGGAGCTGCGAGCTGAATTTGCCCGCATCTTTCTCACGAAGACACGTGACGAATGGACGGCGATCTTCGAAGGGACGGACGCCTGCTTCGCCCCTGTGCTCGCCCTGAGCGAGGTCGGCGCTCATGCGCATATGCATGCCCGCCATGCTTTCGTGAATGTGGACGGGGTCAGACAGCCAGGTCCGGCACCCCGCTTTTCCAGGACGACGAGCCATGTCCAAGGTGCTGCTGCGACTCAGGCGACCTCGATCGACAACATCTCTTCACGCTGGAGAGCCCAGCATGAGTCCTGAGTGACCGTTCGAAGCCGGTGCGCCGCGGAAGACCATTTCGTTCTCTGCAGTGACTTTTGCAGTGCTCAGCGGGGTAGTCGTACTTTTTGCGCCAATTGACACGCCGGACTTCAAGAAGCTCAATGAAATCAAGAAGTTGCGCGAAGCGGCCCGCGGCACATTGACGTGAATCGCAAGTGCTTGTCGTGTAAGGGCTTTTCGCGCCCAAGCGCACCAAATTACACGAAA
>Ga0123338_10002504_pt1 | contig 17109 bp, 13 predicted proteins | sample grotaG_FD_89793 | JGI IMG/M metagenome (GOLD analysis project Ga0123338, IMG submission 89793) | Glacier valley bacterial and archeal communities from Borup Fiord, Nunavut, Canada, to study Microbial Dark Matter (Phase II) -... | ecosystem: Environmental > Aquatic > Freshwater > Ice > Glacier ...
AAGATCGAATACAAGGCGCAGAACAATAAGGACGGCACGCTGCTCGGCGTCAAGACCTACACCTGGGACATTCCCGGCGGCTCGGCGTCGCCGAACGGCGCCTGACCGGCTGAGCTGCGGCAACCCGCTGCTGCCGCCCCCACGGCGGCGGCAGCGGGTCGGCGAGCGAAACCATGGCCTGGTCAAACATCTTCCTGCAGTTGATCACCGTGACCGGTCCGGTCATCGGCGAGGGCCTGCTCACCGGCTGGGAAACGTCGATCGAGCTCGAGTCGTTTAACTGGGATCTGACCTTCAACCCCGACGCCAACAAGTCGGAGAAGAAAAGTCTGGGCGCGGCCATTGGCGGAGCGGCGTTGTCCATGCTGGGGGTCGGCGGAGTCAATCTCGACATGGGACTGCTGAGGATGGAAAAGCGCTTCGACGTCGCGTCGGCCATGATCCACACCTGTCTCGACAACCACCTGCCGATCATTTCCGCATCGATCACGGTTTTGAACATCAAGCACGGCGGCCGCGGCATCCACCAGCCCGGGTTCACGCTCGTTGCCGCCGACGGCTACATCACCGACGTCGAATTGAGGATGGTGCCCTCGGGCAACGGCGTCGAGATCAAGGAAACAATCACCTTCAAATTCAAGTCGATCGTCATCAGCTATCTCAAAGCCACGGGCAAGGACAACATTCCGACCAACCCGTTCTACTACGTCGCGCCCACCAAGAGCGCGCCCGGGAGCTTTTGAGACATGGCGAACTCCGTCGCCGAGGCCTACCTTCTCATCCTGCGTTCGACGATGGTGCCGGTGATGGGCGAAGCCGTGCCGTTCCCGTTCGAATTTCAGATCGAGCTCGACGAGTGGAGTTGGGAACTCAAGCACGACGAAGAGGCCAACGACGGCAAAGGCGGCACGACGGCGCCCGCGGCAGGCGCATCGACCGATGCCAAGAGTCCTTATGAAGGCGACAAGCTGATCCGTGCCATCGGTGAGATTCACAAGAAGCCACGACTTACCGAGCAGGAGCGCAACCGCCAAGTGCTGGCCGAGCTAAAGAGGGCCAAGGATGTGCAGGAAAAACTCGACAAGGATGCCGGCGGTGAAGGCGCTGCGGCCGGCGCTAAGGCGCCCGGCGATGGCAACAAGTTGAACTTCACGTTCAGGAAGGGCGTCGATCTGGCGAGCACGCAGCTCCTCAACTCGATGAAGGCGGGCGAGGTGCTGCCGCGCGCGGTCGTCACGCTGTATCACCGCTCGAGCAACGCGCCCGTCACACTCGTCATCACGTTCGGCCACGTCCGCCTGACCAAGTACGACTTGTCGGTGGATGTGTCCGACACCATGGCAGACATGAAGGAAAACTGGACCGCGACCTACGAGACGGTCGACTACGTCTACAAGAACCGGCCGGCAGCGTCGGGCTCGAACGGCATCACCCAGGGCACGGCGCGGGTCTTCAAGATGAAGAAGACCGTACTGTATTGAGCATGGCCCTCAACAACATCCGCGACATCAGCACGCCGCTCGGCGACATTGGTGCCGGCTTTCAGTTCGAGTTCTTCTGCGAGAGCTGCGGCGACACCTGGAAGACTCCGTTCAAACCCTACCGCTCCGGCCAGGCGGCGGGCATATTCCGGCGCTTCGGCAGCCTCGTCAACGAGTTCTACAAGATCGGCGCCGTGACCGACATGGTCTACAAGCTCGGTCGCGTCAGTGGCACCTCGGTCGAGGTGGCCGGCGGCAAGGGCAAGGCGGCGGCGCTCGAAGAAGCCCAGGCGATGGCAGCGCAGCGCTACCACCGCTGCGGCAGCTGCCACAGCCAGGTCTGCGCCAACTGTTTCGACGAATCGAGCGGCCTGTGCAACAAATGCCAGGCGGCCGAACACGGCGGCGGCGGCCAGGGCGGGATCGCCTCGGCGGCATCGTCAACGGCGTGCCCGAACTGCCAGACGCCGTCGCAGGGCGGGCGCTTCTGCCACGAATGCGGCTTCGACATGGCGAGCACGCACAAGAGCTGCCCGTCGTGCGGCGTCACCATGAACCGGCAGGCCCGCTTCTGCACCGATTGCGGCCACGGCTTCTAGCCGCAGCCGGCCACGCGGCCAGCGGCCACCGACCTCTTCCGAACCAGTCCACCGCCATGGCCGATCCGAGACTCGACGCTGAAACCGCCTTGCGAGCCGGCGACCCCCGCGCGGCGCTCGCGCAGCTGACGAGCGCCGTGCGCGCCAAGCCGGCCGATGCGAAGCTGCGCATCTTCCTGGCGCAGCTCCTCTGCGTGCTCGGCCAATGGGAGCGCGCGCACACCCAGCTCAACGTCGTCGCCGACATGGACGGCGAGACCGCGGCGATGCGCGAGACCGTCGGCCACGCCATCCGCTGCGAGCTGATGCGCGCCAAGGTGTTCGCCGGCCAGCGCACGCCGATGGTTTTCGGCCAGCCCGATGAATGGCTGGCGCTGCTGATCGAGTCGCTGCTGCAGAAGGGGCAGGGCAACGATGCGATGGCCGCCGACCTCGCTGTCCGCGCCTTCGACGCCGCGCCCGAAGTCTCGGGCCACCTCGACGGCGAGGCCTTCGCGTGGATCGCCGATGCCGACTCGCGGCTCGGTCCCGTCGTCGAGGCCTGCGTCAACGGGCGTTACTACTGGGTGCCGTTCTCGCGGCTGTCGAGCGTCGTCTTCGATCCGCCGGAAGACCTTCGCGACTGCGTCTGGATGCCGGCGACGCTGATGTTCTCGAACGGCGGCGAGACCGTCGCGCTGGTGCCGACACGCTATCCGGGCTCGGAGCTCAGCGACGACGGCGCCATCTGCCTGGCCCGCCGCACCGAATGGCAGGACATCGGCAACGGCCGCTTCGCCGGCCTCGGCCAGCGCGTGCTCGCGACCGACGGCGGCGAGCATGACCTCATGTCGGTCAAGAGCATCGAGCTGGACGACGCCGCCGCCGCCGCCGGGGCGGCATAGTGGCCGGGCTGACCTCCCAGGAGCGCCTGCAACCGTCGCTGCTGGACCGCCTCACCGACCTTGATACGGCGAGCGCACGCGAGGCGATCGACGCCCGCGTCCTTACCAAGCAGCAGCTGCGCGCCGCAGTCCTGCGCGACCTCTCCTGGCTCTTCAACACCACGCGCGCCGAGCCCGATTCGCAGCGAGGCGATCCGCAGGAAGTCGCGGAATGGAAGAGCGCGCCGCAGGTCCGCAACTCGGTCATCAACTTCGGCATTCCGGCGCTGTCGGGCATCGTTCTCTCGCGAATGCAGTTCGCGGCGCTCGAGCAGGCGTTCCGGCAGGCGATCGTGCAGTTCGAGCCGCGCATCGACCCGAAGACGCTCGTCGTCGAGGTCAACCGCGAGACCGGCTTCAACATCCAGCACAACAGCCTCAGGCTGGTGATCCGCGGCCACATGTGGAACCAGCCGGTGCCGCTCGAACTGCTGCTGTCGGCCGACGTCGACGTCGAGACCGGCATGGCCGCGGTCCGCGACATGCGCAACTGATGAAGCCCGCACGGCCCGGCGAGCGCTGAAATGGACCCGCGCCTTCTTCGCTACTACAACCAGGAGCTCCGCTATCTGCGCGAGATGGGCGGCGAATTCGCGCGCGAGTTTCCGAAAATCGCCGGACGGCTCGGCATGGAGGGCATGGAGGTCTCCGACCCCTACGTCGAGCGCTTGATCGAGGGCTGCGCCTTTCTGGCCGCACGGGTGCAGCTCAAGCAGGACGCCGAGTTTCCGCAGCTCGCCCAGCGCTTGCTCGAGATGGTCTGCCCGAACCTGACGGCACCGATTCCCTCGATGCTGGTGGCGCGCATCCAGTGCGCCAACGACCCCAATCTCATCAACGGCTTCCGTGTCGCCCGCGGCAGCGCCCTGATCGGCCCGGAGACGGCGATGAGCCGCACCCGCTGCGAATTCCGCACCGCGCAGGAGGTCACGCTGACGCCGGTTCGCGTCGTCGGCGCCGAGTACTTCCTGAGTGCCGCCGACCTGGCGCTGTCGAACCTGCCGCTGCCCGAGCGGCCGCGCAGCGGCGTGCGCCTGAAGCTGGCACTGCCCGTCGGCCTCGCCTTCAGCCAGCTCAAGCTCGGCACGCTGCGCTTCTTCCTCGGCGGCCTGCCCGATGTCGCCCTGCGACTGCACGAGCTCCTGGTCGGTGCCTGCGTCGGCGCGCTCGTCGGCCCGGCCGGTCGCGGCGCCGATGCCGGCCGCCAGTTCCTGACCGGCAGCCACGTTCGCGCCGCCGGCTTCGGAGACGAGGAAGCAATGCTGCCGGTCACGTTGCGGGGCCTCGCCGGCACGCGGCTGATGCAGGAGTACTTCGCGTTCGCGCAGCGCTTCCTCTTCATCGACGTCGCCGGCCTCGGCGCCGCCTTCGCGAGCAGCGCCGGCAACACCTTCGAGATCGTTTTTCTCTTCAGCCGCTACGTCGCGCCGCTCGAAGGCGCAGTGGAGCCCGAGAACTTCCAGCTCCACTGCGTGCCGGCAATCAATCTCTTCGAGCGCCGCGCCGACCGGCTCCATGTCGACGACGGCGCCACCGCGTATCACGTCGTTCCGGACCGCACGTCGTCGCTCGACTACGAGATCTTCGACGTGCTCGGCGTGCGCGGCTATGGCGACGACAGCGAGGAGCACGTCTTCCAGCCGTTGTTCTCGGTGCCGCAGGTCGAGCCGGCGGCCGACACCGGCTACTACAGCGCCGTCCGCGAGCCGCGCCTGCCCTCCGAACGCGGCAAGCGCGAAGGTCCGCGCTCGGGCTACGTCGGCACCGAAGTCTTCCTGTCGCTCGTCGATTCGCGCGAGCGGCCGTTCAGCGGCGCCGTGCGCCAGCTCGCCGTGCAGGTGCGCTGCACCAACCGCGACCTGCCGCTCTTCATGCCGACCGGGCAGGCCGGTGGCGAGCTCACGCTCAACGCCAGCGGCCCGATCGAGTCGATCCATATCGCCGCCGGGCCGTCGCGGCCGCAGAGCGCCATGCGCGAGGGCGGCATCGCCTGGCGCCTGCTCGGCCTGCTCTCGCTCAACTACCTGTCGCTGCTCGACAGCGACCCGCAAGGCGGCGCCGTCGCCCTGCGCGAGATCCTCGCCCTGTTCGCGGGCAGTGCCGATGTCGGCCTCAAGCGGCAGATCGAAGGCGTGCGATCGGTCGGCGTGCGACCGGTGGTGCGCCGCCACCCGGTGGCCGGGCCGATCGCCTTCAGCCGCGGCCTCGAGGTGCGCGTCACCGTCGACGACCTGTCGTTCGAAGGCGGCAGTGCGGTGCTGCTGGGCTCGGTGCTGCACCAGTACTTTTCGCGCCACGTCTCGATGAACAGCTTTGCGCAGACGGTGCTGTCGTCGCTGACCCGCGGCGACGTCATGACGTGGGCGCCGCGGCTCGGCGCCCGCGCGGTCCTGTGAACGCGCGCACCGATCCCGTGTCGACGCCGGCCGAGGCCGGCGCTGCAGCGCTGTTCGCGCGCATCGCCGATCGCCCCGAATCGTTCGACCTGTTCCAGGCGATGCGCGGCATCGAGCGCAGCTTCCCGGACCGGCCGCGCCTCGGCGACGCGATGCGGCCGGTCGACGAGGTGTTCCGCTTCGCGCAGGAGCCTTCGCTGATCTTCGCGCCGGCGCCGATCGCCGCCTTCGAGCGCGGTGCGAGCCCATCGGCGCGGCCGCGGCTGCTGCAGCGGGTGTTCGGGTTCCTCGGCCCGAACGGCGCGTTGCCCACGCACTTGACCGAATACGCTCGTGAGCGCGAGCTCTACAACGCCGACCGCACGTTCTCGCGCTTTCTCGACTCGCTGCTCCACCGCTTCGGCCTCTTCTTCTACCGCGCCTGGGCGCGGGCGCAACCTGTCGTCGGCCTCGACCGGCCGGCCGATGCGCCGATCGTTCGCCACGTCGGCGCGCTGTTCGGCGTGATCGAGCCGGCATGCCGCGAGCGCGACGCCCTCGGCGACTTCTCGAAGCTCTACTTCGCCGGCCGCCTGGCGCGCTCGGTGCGCGATGCCGACGGCCTCGAGTCGTGGCTGTCGCTGCGCTTCGGCGTGCCGGTGCGCGTCGAGCAGTTCCAGGGCCACTGGATGCCGCTCGGCCGCGACGAACGCTCTCGCCTGGCGCGCGACGGCCAGCCCGCGCTCGGCCGCGGCGCCGTGCTCGGTTGCACCGTCTGGGACGTGCAGCACAAGTTCCGCATCGTCATCGGTCCCTTGCGTTGGGAGCGCTTCGCGGCGCTGTTGCCGGGCGGCGAGCCGCTCGAGCAATTGCGCGCGCTGGTGCGCCAGTTCGTCGGCTTCGAATTCGCGTGGGACCTGCGGCTGATCCTGAGGCGCGAAGACGTGCCGTCGTGGAAACTCGCCGCAGCGCGCGAGGCGCGGGTCGGCCGGCTTGGCCGCACGGCCTGGCTGAACACCCGCAAGAGCTTTCAGCGCGAGAGCGATGCCGGCGACCTGATCATGAATGTCGAGAGCATCCGGATGCCGGCGGCACGCGCCGCAGGGGCTGCGTGATGTTCGTCGGCGAGAGTTTCGACAGGGAGAGAAGCGATGAGTGAAATCAGTCGGGTGGCGCTATTCGGCAAGCTCAACCCGGTCGTCTACAAGACGATCGAAGGTGCCACCGTGTTCTGCAAGCTGCGCGGCAATCCCTACGTCGAGCTCGTGCACTGGCTGACGCAGCTGCTCGAGAACAGCGAGAGCGACATCCACGCCATCGTCCGCCACTACGCTCTCGACGCCGCCGCGCTGGCGCGAGACGTCACCGCCGCGCTCGACCGCCTGCCGCGCGGCTCGACCTCGCTCTCCGACTTCGCCGAGCACATCCCCGACGCCATCGAGCGCGCCTGGGTCTACGGCTCGCTGCAGTTCGGCGACGGCCAGGTCCGCAGCGCCTACCTGCTGCTCGGCATCCTGAAGACGCCGCACCTGCGCAACGCTGCGCTCGCCATCTCGCGCGAGTTCGCGAAGATCAAGGTCGACGATCTCGCCGAGAACCTCGAGACCATCATCGCCAAGAGCGGCGAGAACGGCCTCGGCCCGCAGGACGGCTCCGGCCTCTCGGGCGGACAGCCGGGAGAAGTCTCCGGCGCGATGGCGCCGGCGGCGATGGGCAAGCAGGAGGCACTGAAGAAATACACGATCGACCTCACCGACAAGGCGAGGAAGGGCGAGATCGATCCGATCTCCGGCCGCGACGAAGAGATCCGCCAGATCGTCGACATCCTGATGCGGCGGCGCCAGAACAACCCGATCCTCACCGGCGAGGCCGGCGTCGGCAAGACCGCGGTCGTCGAAGGCTTCGCGCAGCGGCTGGCCCGCGGCGACGTGCCGCCGCAGTTGCAGGGCGTGTCGCTGCTCACGCTCGACCTCGGCCTGCTGCAGGCCGGTGCCTCGATGAAGGGCGAGTTCGAGCAGCGACTGCGCCAGGTCATCGACGAGGTTCAGGCCAGCCCGAAGCCGATCATCCTTTTCATCGACGAGATCCACACTCTGGTCGGCGCCGGCGGTGCGGCCGGCACCGGCGACGCCGCCAACCTGCTCAAGCCGGCACTGGCGCGCGGCAACCTGCGCACGATCGGTGCCACGACCTGGGCCGAATACAAGAAGTACATCGAGAAGGACCCGGCGCTGACGCGGCGCTTCCAGGTCGTGCAGGTGCCCGAGCCCGACGAGTTGAAGGCGGTACTGATGCTGCGCGGCGTCGCCTCCGTGCTCGAGAAACATCACCGCGTGCAGTTGCTCGACGAAGCGATCGAGGCGGCGGTGCGCCTCTCGCACCGCTACATCCCGGCGCGCCAGCTGCCCGACAAGGCGGTGAGCCTGCTCGACACGGCATGCGCGCGCGTGGCGGTGAGCCAGCACGCGATTCCGGCCGAGGTCGAGGATTCGCGTCGGCGCATCGAATCGCTCGAGATCGAGCAGGGCATCATCGGCCGCGAGGAAGCGGTCGGTGTCCATATCGGCGTGCGCGGCAGCGACGTCGAGGAAAAGCTCGCGGCCGAGCGCGCACGGCTGGTCGTCCTCGAGCAGCGCTGGCAGGAAGAGAAGGTCGTCGTCGACCGGGTGCTGGCGTTGCGGGCGCAACTGCGCGGCGACGACAAGCCGGTCGACAGTGCCGAGCCGGCTCCCGCGATCGACCGCACGAAGCTGCTCGCCGAGCTGCACACGGCGCAGGACCAGCTCGTCGCGCTGCAGGGCGATTCGCCGCTCATCATGCCGTCGGTCGATGCCCAGGCCGTCGCTTCGGTGGTCGCCGACTGGACCGGCATTCCGGTCGGCCGGATGGTCAAGAACGAGCTGCAGGCGATACTCAAGCTCGGCGAAGCACTCGGCAAGAGAGTCGTCGGCCAGCAGCACGGCCTCGACATGATCGCGCGCCGCATCCAGACCTCGCGCGCCCGCCTCGACAACCCGAACAAGCCGATCGGCGTCTTCATGCTGTGCGGCACCTCGGGCGTCGGCAAGACGGAGACGGCGCTGGCGCTGGCCGAAGCGCTCTACGGCGGCGAGCAGAACGTCATCACCATCAACATGAGCGAGTTCCAGGAGGCCCACACGGTCTCTTCGCTGAAGGGCGCGCCGCCCGGCTACGTCGGCTACGGCGAGGGCGGCATCCTCACCGAGGCGGTGCGGCGGCGGCCCTACAGCGTGGTGCTGCTCGACGAGGTCGAGAAGGCCCATCCCGATGTTCACGAGCTCTTCTTCCAGGTCTTCGACAAGGGCCGCATGGAAGACGGTGAAGGCCGGATGATCGACTTCAAGAACACCATCATCCTGCTCACGAGCAACGCCGGCTCCGAGCTGGTGATGAACATGTGCAAGGACCCGGAGCTCTTGCCCGACCCCGAGTCGCTGGCGACGGCGATGACCGAGCCGCTGCAGAAGATCTTCCCGCCGGCGCTGCTCGGCCGCCTCGTCGTGATCCCGTACTACCCGCTGTCCGACGAAATGCTCGGCCAGATCGTGCGGCTGCAGCTCAACCGCATCAAGAAGCGCGTTGCCGAGAACCACAAGATCCCGTTCGAGTACAGCGACGACGCCGTCAAGCTCATCGTCCGCCGCTGCAACAACGCCGAGTCGGGGGGCCGGATCATCGATTCGATCCTGACCAACACGGTGCTGCCGAAGGTGTCGATCGAATACCTCACGCGCGCCTCGGAAGGCACCGAGCTGAAGGCGGTGAGGCTCGGCGTCGCCGACGACGAGTTCACGTACGCCTTCGAATAGGGCGGCGGTACAACAGGAGACGAGTCATGGCCTTGCTCGGCGCACAGGAAGAGATCCTCTCGATCACGACCAAGGAAGGCAAGTTCCTCGTTCTCGGCATGACCGGGCACGAACACCTCGGTCGCCTCTACGAATACACCGTCGAACTCGCCGGCGCCGTCGACCTGCTCGGCACGCCGGCCGCCGTCGACCTTTTCAAGCTGCTCGGCACCCAGGCGACGCTGAAGATGGAGGTCGCCGACGATCCGCGCTATTTCGACGGCTACGTCACGCGCGCCAAGCGGGGCGAGAAGCGCGGCCGCTACGACACCTACACGCTGACGATGCAGCCGTGGCTCTGGTTCGCGACGCAGACCAAGAACAGTCGCGTGTTCCAGGGAAAGAGCGTCAAGGACATCGTCACCGAGGTGCTGAAGGACTACAGCGGTGATTCCGAGTGGCGTCTCGACAGCGAGGGCGACTATCCGAAGCTCGACTACTGCATCCAGTACGCCGAGACCGATTTCGACTTCGTCAGCCGGTTGCTCGAGGAGGTCGGCATCTACTACTTCTTCGAGCACAAGGACAAGAAGCACACGATGGTTTTCATCGACGCGATGGGCAAGCACAAGGACCGCGAGGCCGGTGCCCTGAAATGGTCGAACGCGCTGCAGACCGACGCCACCATCATGAGCTGGTATTCGCAGGAAGAGGCGCGCAGCGTCAAGGCGGTGCTCACCGAGTACGACTACCTGGCGCCGGCCACGGCCATCAAGGGCGAGAAGGAAGCCGACCCGCCGCCGCCACCGGCGGGCGGTGGCCTCGCCGGTGCCGCGGCCGGGGCGATCGGGCTCGGCGGCGGCGGTGGCGGCGGTCAGCAGAAGCTCGGCAGCATGGAGTGGTTCGAGCACCCCGCTCACGTGGTGCAGAACAGCGCGAAGCCCGACGCCAACACGGCCTCGGCAACCGCGGCGAAGCAGCGCTCCAAGGTGCGGATGGAGGAGCTGGTCGCGCTGTCGTCGTCGGCGACCGGCGCCACCAATGCGCGCGACCTCGGCATCGGCGTCGTCTTCGAGCTGGAAAGCGCGCCGACCGCGACCGACAACCACAAGTACCTGATGGTCAGCGCCGTCTACCGGCTCGATTTCGCCGACCATGAAGCCGTCTCCGACCTGAAGACGGAAACTCGCCACGAGGGCTTTCGCTGCGACTTCATGGCGATGCACTCGGAACTGCCGAGTTACCGCTCGCCGCGCGTCACGCCCAAGCCGGTGGTCGCCGGGCCGCAAACGGCCTTCGTCGTCGGCTCGGGCAGCAACGAGGTCGAGACCGACAAGCACGGCCGCATCAAGATCCAGTTCCATTGGGACCGCAAGGGCGAAAAGAACCAGGACAGCTCGTGCTGGGTGCGCTGCGCGATGCCCTGGGCCGGCAAGGGCTACGGCATGTTCTCGCTGCCACGGGTCGGCAACGAGGTCGTCGTCCAGTTCCTCGACGGCGACCCGGACCGGCCACTGGTCATGGGCTCGGTCTACAACAAGGAGAACACGCCGCCGTGGACGCTGCCACTGCACGCCACGGTCGGCGGCATCAAGTCGCGCTCCAGCGAGAAGGGCGAGGCCGAGAACACCAACGAACTGCGCTTCGACGACAAGAAGGATTCCGAGTACGTCTGGTTCCGGGCCGAGAAGGACTACTTCCGCACCGTCAAGCACGACGCCTTCGACTCCGTCGGCAACAACGAGACGCTGAAGGTCAAGCTGACGCGAAAGGAAGTGATCGGCGAGAAGTGGCTGATGGACGTCACCGACGACGTGATGCACAACCTCGGCAAGGACCTGCACGTCAACGTCGCGGGCGACATCTTCTTCACGGGCGGCGCCACCTACCAACTCAAGCTCGAGAAGGACCTCAACGCCAAGATCGGCGCCGACCTCGGCCTCGAGGTCGAAGGCAAGACGCAGCTGAAGTCGAAGGACGACATCGTCCTGCACTCGACCGACGGCAAGATCTCGCTGAAGTCGGGCAAGGATCCGATGACCGGCAGCGATGTGCTGGTGCAGGCGGTCAACGTGAAGATCAAGGCCGGCGCGAGCGTGGTGATCGAATCGATGAGCGGCATCACGCTCAAGGTCGGCGGCTCGCTCGTCAACATCGGTCCGGCCGGAGTCGACATCGTCGGCCCGATGGTCAAGGTCAATTCGGGCGGTGGCGGCGGTTCGGCGTCGCCGGCGCTGTCGGCGAGCCCGGTCGCGCCGACCGAGGCGAAGAAGGAAGACACGACGACGCCCGAGAAGAGCAGCGACTACGACAAGAACTTCGACGATCCGATGAAGAAGGACCCGGCCCCGGCGCCGTGATCGCCGCATGCGCCGCCTGCCGCGATGAGCTCCTCGTATTCGCCCGCCCAGCTGCGTGCCTCGCTCTGGGCCGGCAGCGGCGTACGCGTCCATGCCGTGATCGACGGCCTCGTCGTTCCCGACATCGCCGCGAAGCTGGCGAGCGCCGAGCTCGGCGGCTGGGACTGCCTGCAGCGCGGCGCCCTGTCCGCCGAAGCCGCGGCACGCGCCGCCTACCTCGCCGAGCTGAAGGAAGGTTCGCCCTTCACCGACTGGCTCCTCGACGTGGCCACGCCGACCTACCCCGGCTGGGGCGTGCTCTCGGTGTCGACGCGGACGATGCTGCCGGTGCGCGAGCACTGCCGCTCGCTCGCCGACGTGACCACGCCCGACGGCGAGCGCCGGCGCTGGCGCTGGTGGGACCCGGAGGTCGTTCGCGTCGTCGTGCCGACGCTGCTGGCGTCGCAGCTCGACGAGTTCTTCGCGCTCGGCCAGGCGCTCGTCGTGCCGGCCGCCGACGACTGGACGTGGCTGAGCGTTCGCGACGGCGTCCTCGCCACCGATGTCCGCACCGTGATGCGGCCGCCGAAGTGAACGGCGTGCGGATGGGCAGGCGATGCTGAGGCTGGGCCGCGAGCAGTTCGAGCTGCTCGAGGGCATCGTCCTCAAGCGCCACGCCGCGAGCATCAGTGCCGTGCTGGCCGAGTCGTGGCCGGCGATGACCGAGCTGCTGCAGGAGCGTTGGCCGGCGTTCGTCGCGGCCGCTGTGCAGCAGGGCCGCAAGCACGGCTTCGTCGACGCTCGTGACCTCGCCCGCTACGCCAGCCTCTGGTGCATCTGGGGCCCGTCCTTCGACGCCAAGCCCGGCTTCGCCTGGGCCGCCGAGATCCTGGCCGATGGCCGCCGCAGCGCGCAGCTGAAGTTGCACCAGCTCGTCCATCGCAGCCGCGAAGAGCTGCAGCGGCGGTTGCCGGCCACCGTGGGCGCCGCGCCGGTGGTGACGGCGGCGCAGCTCGATGCCGCTCTCGGCCGCGTCGACGTGCAGGTCGGCGCGCTGGCCGCGGCGCGCTCGGTGTTCGCAGCCGAGACGACGGTCGCGGCGGTGACGCCGTGCGATGTCGGCAGCATCGACATGATGGTCGCCGAGGCCGAGAACCTGCAGCAGTACCGGCTCGCCGCCAATGGCTGGCAGCGGGTGGCCGCGTCGCGCGCCAACGATCCGCACGTCAGCTGGTCGCGGGCACCCGACGCGCCCGTCGAGATCGCGGTCACGAGCCACGCCTTGCGCGGCGGCGCGCCGGCGCGGCTCAACCTTCGCGTCGACGCCGTCGCTGTCTGCGATGCGCGCGTCCATCCCGAGATCGTGCAGGTCGGCGCCGAGGGCCGGCTGGCCTGGAAGGGTCGGGATGCGGCCCGCCTCAGCCTCGCGCTCTATGCGCCTTCGCCCAGCATCGTCGAGGCGGGCGCGGCGATGCCCGGCATTGCTGCCGAGAGCGCGTTCGAGGCGCAGACCGTGCGCATCACGAGCTGCGGCCTGCGCGACGCCGGCGCTCCGTTCGGCAACGTCGCCCTGCAGCTGCGCGTCTACCCGGCGACGCAGTACCTGAGCGAGCTGCGCCATCCGGCCTGGTCGGCGATGCTGTGGCCCGCCGCAGCCGAGGCGGCGTCGCCGGCGGCGGTGTGCACGCTCGAAGCCGATGGCGCCGCCGTCGACGTCGCGCCGTGGCAGCGGGCCTGGGTGCAGCTTCACGCGGCGTTCCGGACCGGCATGGAGCGGCTCTACAACGAATGGGCGCGCGCCCTCGACAACCAGTCGCCTCGGCTCGAGGTCGAGGTCTCGCCGCTGGTCGGCCAGGCCGGCTTCACCTGGGGCTGGCAGCGCACGGCGCCGGCCGTCGTGCGCATGCGCACGCAGGGCACGCTCGACCTGCTCGCGTTCGCCGTCGACCTGCGTCTCTCGGGCGAGCTCGTGAGCGGCGCCGCGCGCGCGCGCATCCGCCTGCTCTGCAAGGGCCGCAGCGAATTGAAGATGACGGTGGCCGCGCTCGGCAGCGAGGCTGCCGAGGGGCAAGACCTGAAGTCGGTGCTGCGGACCTGGCGCTTTCCGTTCACGCTCGAGATCGAACCGCTGGCCGGCGCCGAGCCGGCCACGCTCGGCGTCTCGTCGGGGCCGTCGCCGGTCACCGGAGCCCTGGTCGGCGAGTGCGGCCTCAGACCGCGTGCCGATGCCGCCGGCGTGCAGTGGTTCTTCGCCTTGCGCACGGAGCCGGTCAGCGTCTCGACCGAAACGTCGGATCCGATGTTCGGCGCTGCGCGCGACATCCGGCCGATGCTGCCGGCCTCGGTGCTGGTCGACTGGAGCGCCGGCTGATGGCGATGGAGCGGCTGCTGATGATCGAGCTGTCCGCGGGCGGCTGCGCTGTCGAGGCGCATCTCAACGACATGCCGGTCGCGGCTCTCGGCCCCGGCGGTGGCAGCACCAGCCTGGCGGTGCATGAGTACACGCTGGCGGGCAAGAACCAGCTCGGCATCGTCGTCGCGCCGCCGCCGCTGGGCAGCAGCGTGCCCAGCCAGCCGCGCATCGCCATCGGGCCGACGTGGGCGAGGGCGCGGCTCATCCTCGTTCGCCGCGGCCAGTCGCCGGCCGATCCGGAGGCGAGGGCGCTCGGCGTCGTCGAATGGGCGGCGGTCGAAGGCAAGTCCTACGACGCACCGTCGACGCACAGCAAGGACGTCGAGCTGCCGGTGACGTTTCCGCGCTGGCGCTGGCTCGATGCGCCGATGTTCGATGCCGGCCCGGCGGTGCAGCGCAAGGTGCTCGAGTTCGTGCAGGAGCTCGGCGTCGAGCTCGGCCGCGGCAACGCAGAGCCGCTGATCGCGGCCGCCAAGCTGCGCTTCGACGAGCTCGCGCTCGCCTACCAGACCGATGCTGCCGACGCAGTGCAGCGCTTTCGCGACCAGCTGCAGCGGCTGTATGCTGCCAAGGCCTTGAAGATCATGCCGCCCGTCGCTGCCGAGCTGGTCCTGCGACCGGTCGCTTCAGGGCGCCTGGTCGATTGCTTGGCGAGCACTGGCGGGCCGGTGCTGCGAACGCAGAACGAAGCACCGTCCGAGCATGCCTGGCCGCTCCGGCTGGCGATGGTCGACGGAAGAATCTATGTGCTGCGCTGAGGAGCAAACGAGGTCGTGATCAGCATCACCGTGACGTCGTACAACGGCACGTCGACGACGCCGATCACCGGCCACTTCGACGAGACCGGCGGCAACATCGGCCGCGCCGAGAATAACCAGCTCGTGCTGCCCGATCCGGAGCGCACGATCTCGCGCGTGCACGCGCAGATCGTCTATCGCAACGGCCGCTATGCGGTGATCGATCGCGGCAGCAACCCGATCTCGGTCAACGGCCGGCCGCTCGGCAACGGCCAGGAAGCGCTCCTCAATGTCGGCGACGAGATCAACATCGGCGGCTATGCGATGCGCGTCGAGGCGGGCGCGGCGCCCGGCGCTGCCGCCGCTGCCGATCCGTTCGCCGACTTCGCGGGGCTGGCCGCGGGCGGATCGCGTGGCGGCCCGGCCGGTCGCGTGCCGGCGGCCGCTGCCGCTGGTTTTGCCGATCCGTTGGCCGCGTTCGCTGCGTCGCCACCGGCGAGTGCCGCTTTGCGAACGCCGGCGCCAACGCCTTCTGCAGCGGCGTCGCAGGGCGGCATCCCGCTCGACTGGGACCCGTTCGCACCGGACCCGAAGACCGCGGGACCCGGCGCCGGTGACTTCGCGCGCTCGCTCGGTCAGCCGCCGTCGCCGTCGGCGTTCGGCCTCGACGTTGGCGGCCGCGCCGAGCCGCTCATCGCCGGTCTCGGCGGCAGTGGCGGCGGTGGCGATTCGCTCGACGCGCTGTTCGGTTTGTCGCCCGGCGGCAGCCGCGACCCGCTGGCCGGTTCGGCACTCAACGAGGCGGCGGCGCAGCCCAACATGGCAGCCAACGCCGACCCGCTGAAGTCGCTCAACAGCATGACGCGCGGCAACGCATCCGCCAAGGCCGACACCTCGTCGGACCTGCAGTCACCGTTCATGCTGCCGCCGATGTCGGTGCCGGCGGCGGCCCGGCAGCCCGCGCCCGCGCCCGCAGCCACAGCCGCTCCGGCGCCGATGGCGGCGCGACCCGCCGCGCCGGCGATGCAGCAGCAGGCGACCTACATCTCCGGCTTCGGCGGCCAGCCGCTGGCAGCGGCAGTGCCGGCGCCGGTGCGAGGCGTGGCGCGCGTGCCCGACGCTGTCGCGCCGCCCGATTCGGTGTTGTCGTGGTCGGATCCGTCGGGCGAGAGCCGCACCGTGATCCGGCCGCGCGGGGCAGCGACGAGCGCGTCGTCGGCTTCGCTCCATGCCGACGTCGATCTCGACTTCGCGACGGCCGCAGTGCCGGCACCGCCACCCGCGCCGACAGCGCCGCCGCCGGTTGCACCGACGACGCGACCGCCGCCAGTCGCCGGCACGCCGGCCTGGCAACCGCCGCCGCAGCGGGGCGCCACCCCGGCGTCGCTGCCAGCCGCCGCCGCAGCGGCGTCGTCACCGTCCGCAGCACCTGCCACCAGCGCCGACATCGCGGCGCTGACGGCCGCTCTCCGCGAAGGCCTCGGCGTCCACAACCTGCCGCCCGAAACGCTCGTCCTCACGCCCGCCCTCATGCGCCTCATGGGCCGCCTCGTCCACGAAGCGACGCGCGGCACCATCGACCTGCTGGTCGCCCGTGCGGCGCTGAAGCGCGAGATCCGCGCCGAGGTGACGATGATCGTCACCCGCGAGAACAACCCGCTGAAGTTCTCGCCGTCGGTCGACGTCGCGCTCGGCCACCTGCTCAGCCCGCCGGTGCGCGGCTTCATGGAATCCGACAAGGCGATGCGCGACGCCTACGACGATCTGCGCGCCCACCAGTTCGGCTTCCTCGCCGGCATGCGTGCAGCGCTCGAAGGCATCCTCAAGCGCTTCGATCCGGCCCGGCTCGAGGGCAAGCTGACCGAAAAGTCCTTTCTCTCGGCGCTGCTGCCGGCCAAGCGCAAGGCCCGCATGTGGGACGCCTTCACCGAGATGTACGGGCAGATCTCGGCCGAGGCGACCGACGACTTCCACGAGCTGTTCGGCAAGGAATTCTTGCGCGCCTACAACGAATACATCGACCAGCTCGCGAAGGATCGGCCATGATCGTCGCCGGCAGAAGGGGCTGACCGTGCAGATGGAACTCGCGACACTGTCGCGGCGCGGCGGCCGCAACTACAACGAGGACGCCTGCGGCCACTGGCATTCCGACCGCCATCTGTGCTGCGTCGTCGCCGACGGCGCCGGCGGCCACGGCGGCGGCGACAAGGCCTCGAAGATCGCCGTCCAGTTCATCCTCGGCGGCTTCGCAGCGCAGCCCGAAAGCAGCGGCGAAGCGATCAAGCGAATCATCGTCGACACCAACCGCTCGATCATCCAGCACCGCGCCGACGACCGCGCCCTGCAGAACATGCACAGCACGGTGGTGGCGCTCTTCATCGACCTCGACGCCCGCGTCGGCGCCTGGGGGCACTGCGGCGACTCGCGGCTCTA
>Ga0123338_10002508_pt1 | contig 17105 bp, 11 predicted proteins | sample grotaG_FD_89793 | JGI IMG/M metagenome (GOLD analysis project Ga0123338, IMG submission 89793) | Glacier valley bacterial and archeal communities from Borup Fiord, Nunavut, Canada, to study Microbial Dark Matter (Phase II) -... | ecosystem: Environmental > Aquatic > Freshwater > Ice > Glacier ...
CGGACAGGTCGGTCAGCACGCCGATCTTGAGGGCGTTCGCGCCCTGGGCACGGGCGCCCCGGCCCATCCCGATCAGAGGTGCGGCGGCGGCGGCGGCGGCGATCAGGGTCCGGCGGTCTAGGGTCATGGTGGCGTCCTTGTGGATGGTCGTTGGCGCCGTTCAGACGCCGAGGTAGTCGTGCAGCTTGTCCATGTTGGCGGACAACTCGCTGTTCTCGATCATGTCAATGATGCGCCCGTGCTCCATGACGTAGTGCCGGTCGGCGACGGTCGCGGCGAAGCGGAAGTTCTGCTCCACCAGCAACACGGTGTAGCCGCGCGCCTTGATCTCCCGGATGGTGCGGCCGATCTGCTGGACGATGACGGGGGCCAGACCCTCGGTCGGCTCGTCCAGCAACAGGAGGCGCGCGCCGGTGCGGAGGATGCGGCCGATGGCCAGCATCTGCTGCTCGCCGCCGGACAGCTTCGTGCCCTGGCTGGACGCGCGCTCCTTCAGGTTGGGGAACAGGGTGTGGATTTCCGCCACGCTCATGCCGCCCGGCGCGATCTGCGGCGGGAGCATCAGGTTCTCGGTGACGTTCAGGCTGGCGAAGATGCCGCGTTCTTCCGGGCACAGCGCGATGCCGGCGCGGGCAACCTCGTCCGGGCGCATCCGGATGGTTTCCTGGCCGCGGAAGCCGATGCTGCCCTCGCGCCGGGGCACAAGGCCCATGATGCTCTTCATGGTGGTGGTCTTGCCGGCGCCGTTGCGGCCCAGCAGCACCACGACCTCACCCTCGCCGACGTGGAAGTCCACTCCGTGCAGCACGTGGCTCTCGCCGTACCAGGCCTCGAGGCCGGAGACCTGCAGCATCGGCGCGGCACCGCCGCCAGGCGTAGGGCGGGCGGGCGCGGGGTGGGCAGGTGCGGCGGTGTCAAGCATGGGGGGCGTCAAGCATCGGGGGATCCCAAGTAGGCGGCGACGACGTCCGGGTTGCGGCTGACCTCGGCATAGTCGCCCTCGGCCAGGATTTGCCCGCGCGCCAGCACGGTGATGCGGTCGCACAGGCCCTCGACCACGCTCAGGTTGTGCTCGACCATCAGGATCGTGCGTCCGGCGCGGATGCGGCGGATCAGCGCCACGGTGCGGTCCACGTCCTCATGCGTCATGCCCGCCGTCGGCTCGTCCAGCAGCAGCATCTTGGGATCGAGCGCCAGGGTGGTCGCGATCTCCAGGGCGCGCTTGCGGCCGTATGGGAGCAGCGCTGCCTGCTCGTGTTCGTATTCGGATAGCCCGACGTCGGCGAGCAGCGCGCGGGCGCGGGCGTCGTATTCGTGCAGCAGCGTCTCCGACCGCCAGAAATCGAACGAGTTGCCGCGGGCGCGCTGCAACGCCAGCCGCACGTTCTCCAGCGAGGTCAGGTGCGGGAACACTGCGGAGATCTGGAACGACCGCACCAGCCCCAGCCGGGCCACGTCGGCCGGCTTCTGCCCGGTGATGTCCTGGCCTTGGAACCGTATGGTGCCGCGGGTCGGCGCAAGGAACTTGGTCAGCAGGTTGAAGCAGGTGGTCTTGCCGGCGCCGTTCGGGCCGATCAGGGCGTGGATCGTGCCTTCATAAACGCGCAGGTCAACGCTGTTGACGGCGATGAAGCCACGGAACTCGCGGGTCATGCCTGTGGTTTCCAGTATGGCGTTCGGCCCAGCAGCCCCCACCTCGACGCCCCCCCAAATTGTGCATGTCTTGTCTGACTCATTTGCATATTGGTGGGTCGGACGCAAGATTGACGGGTGCTGCCTCTCCATGAACAAGGCGTGCGGCGCCTGCCGTATGCTGCACATTTGTAGAAAGATCGTTGGCCCAGCCTATTTATGGTACGGTCGTTGGGGGTCCGGGCCAGCCGCGGCGCCCCTGCCCCGTGGGCTAGCGCCGGCCGGTCCGTATGCACCGAACCCCTGTAGGCAATGCCAAAATGGCCGACGACATCCCTGACGAGCAACTGATGGCGCGCACCGCCACCGGGGACCGTGCGGCCTTCGACGTGCTGGCAGGACGCTACCTGCTGCGCCTGCGCCGGGCCGCCTTGCGCGTCTTGGGGGAACCGGCGGCAGCCGAGGACGTGGCCCAGGACGCCCTGTTGCGCGCCTGGACGCGCGCGGCCTCCTATGATCCGCGCCAGGCCAGCGTCAGCACCTGGCTGCACCGCATCACCGTCAACGCCGCGATAGACCGGTTGCGCGCCATCCGCCCATCCGGGGCAATGCCGGAGGAGCTGGCCGACCCCGCCCCGGCGGCCGAGGCGGCGCTGATGATGCAGGAACGCAACGGCCTGCTCGCCAAAGCCATCGCCACGCTGCCCGACCGGCAGCGCGAGGCCATTGCGCTGACCTATGAGCAGGGCTGGTCGGGACAGGATGCGGCACGTGCGCTCAGCGTGTCCACCCGGGCGCTGGAGGGCCTGCTGCACCGCGGCCGCAAGGTGCTGCGCGCCTACCTGGAGGCGCACGGCGCATGACTCTCCGCCGGCTGGACTGGGCGTTGCGCGCCCGGGGCACGGGAATCGCCGGATGGCCCGAGGCCGAGCGGGATGCCGCGCTCGCGTTGCTGCACCGTTGCCCGTCCGCCCGGGCCGTCCTCGCGGACGCGCTCGCGCGGGAGGAGGAGCCGATGCTGATTGACGGCGCCGCGGATGGCGTCCCGGGCGGGTGCCCCCTGGCGCGCATGCAAGCCGGGCTGCGCTGCGCCGTGCTGCAGCTTCCGCCCCTGCCCTTTGCGGTGCGCTGGAGCCTGCTGGTGGCCTGCACGGCCGCCGGGCTTTACATCGGCATCTCTGCAGTCGTGCGGGACGCCGCCGCGGACTCTGCCGACGCCTTCGCGGCCGTGCAGTCTGTCACGGTGGCCAGCAGGCCGTGATGGCGTCCCTGTTCGCCGTCATGCGCCGGCCGGTGACCATCCTGCGCGAGCCGTGGCGCACCCGCCTGCTGTGGCTCTCGCTGGCCGGCAATCTGTTCGCGGGCGCGTTGATCGGCACCCATGTCGCGATGTCGCGCCCGCACGGCCCGCCGGGCCTGGACGGCGTGGTGGAGCGCATGGCCCGTGCGCTTCCCGATCAGGACGCTGTGCGGTTCCGGGCAATGCTGGCGCATGAGCGGCCCTGGTACGACCTTGCCCGGCGCAACATGGACGAGGCACGGGAGGGGCTGTCCAATGCCATCGCGCAGCAGCCCTATGACGAGGACGCCGTCCGTGCGCGGATGAGGGCCTGGCAGGCGCGCTGGATGGAGACCAGCGGCCGCTTCGGCGACAGCCTGCTTGCCGCCATCGGCGCACTGTCCCCGGAAGGACGCACAAGGCTGGCCCGGGCGTCGCTACAGCCGGACCGGCCGGACCAACGGTGATGCTGCGGCTGCTCGCCCTGGCGCCGGTCTTGGTCGCCGGGTGCAGCCTAGGCCCGGACTTCGAGCGCCCGCGCCTGGACGTGCCCGCGGCTTTCCGCGCCACGGCGGACACGGCCGCGGCAGCCTGGCCGTCGCCGGAGTGGTGGCGCAACTTCCGCTCGCCGGAGCTGGACGGGCTGATCTCGACGGCCCGCGCCTACAACACGGACCTGGCCGCCGCCGCTGCCCGCGTGGTGCAGGCGGACGCCCAGGTGCGGATCAGCGGCGCCCCGCTGCTGCCGGCGGTGCAGGGCACAGCCGGCGACCAGTACCAGCGCAGCGGCACCGGGACCAGCCGGTCGCGCGGCAGCAGCCTGGCCGGCGCCATCAACCCCGTCACGGGCGAGCCTGTCGTCACGTCCACGGGGGGTGGCAGCACCCAGCGCTACTTCGACTCCCGCACCTACAGCACTGGCCTGCAAGTGTCCTATGACCTGGACTTCTGGGGCCGCAACCGCGCCCTGGCGCAGGCGGCGCAGGCCAGCGCCGTCGCCACCCGCTTCGACCAGGAGACGGTGGCGATAACCGTCGTCACCTCCGTCGCCAACACCTACTTCCAACTCCTTGCCGCGCAGGACCGCTTGCGCGTAGCCGAGCGCAACCTGCGCGACGCCGAGCGCGTGCTGGCCGCCTTCCGCGCGCGCTTGAGCGTCGGCACCTCCAACGCCCTGGACGTGTCGCAGCAGGAGGCCCTGGTGGCCGGCCAGCGCGCCAGCGTACCCAACCTGCGGAACAACGTGGAGCAACAGCGCATTGGGCTGGGTATCCTGACCGGCGTGCCGCCGGAGCGCCTGGACGTGAAAGGCGGCACGCTAGAGCGCCTGCCCCTGCCCCTGGTCGCGCCGGGCCTGCCGAGCGAGTTGCTGGCCCGGCGCCCGGACGTGGCCAACGCCGAGGCCCAGTTGGTGGCGGAGAACGCCAACATACGCGCGGCCCGTGCAGCGTTCTTCCCGTCGGTCCAGTTAACGGCGTCCGGCGGGCTGACCTCGGCGGCGCTGAGCACGATCACAGGGCCGGGAACCCTGGTCGCGCAGCTTGCCGCCAACCTCACGCAGACCATCTTTGACAACGGGCAGCGGCGTGGCCAGCTCGATCAGGCCAAGGGGCGCTACGACGAGCTGCTGGCCACCTATCGCCGGGCGGTGCTGCAAAGCTTCACGGACACCGAACAGGCGCTGACGGCGCTGCGCTTCACCACCGAGCAGGAAGCGCTGGTCCGGCAGACCGTCGCCGTGGCGCAGCGCTCCGCCGACATCGCCCGGGCGCAGCTTGAAGCAGGGACCATAGACATCATCACCTCGCTCAACACGCAGAACACGCTCTACAGCAACCTCGACCTGCTGACCCAGGTGCGCCTGGCGCGGTTTCAGGCGCTGGTGAACTTGTACAAGGCGCTGGGCGGCGGCTGGAGCGGCGGTGCGCCCGCGGTGGCGGGGGGCGGATCGTGAAGCGGTTCCTGGTTCTTCTGGTCTTGCTCGCCGCGGGCGGGGGCGGCGCCTACTACTGGTATGTCCTGCGGGATCAGCCGGCCGACCAGGCCGCCGCCGATGCGCCGCCAGGCGCCCCTGCGGGACGCGGCGGCCGGCGCCGTGGCGGCTCGGACGGCACGCCTATCCCGGTGCTGGCGGCCCTGAGCGAGACGCGGGACGTGCCGGTCTGGCTGGACGGGCTGGGCACGGTGCAGGCCTACAACCAAGTGCAGGTCCGCGCCTTCGTGGACGGCCCGTTGCTGGAGGTGCGCTTCCGCGAGGGCCAGGATGTGCGCGCGGGCGATGTGCTGGCGCGCATAGATCCCCGCCCCTACCAGGCCAGCCTGGATGCCGTGATGGCCAAGAAACAGCAGGACGAGGCCACGCTCGCCAATGCCCGGCTGGATGTGGGGCGCTACGCCAAGCTGGCCGCCGGGCAGTTCAGCAGCGGCCAGCAGGTGGATACCGCCCGTGCGCTGGCGGCGCAGTTGGAGGCGCAGGTGCGCGGCGACCAGGCGCAGATAGACACCGCACGGACCAACCTGGGCTACACGACCGTCACCGCGCCCATAGATGGCCGGATCGGGTTCCGCCAGGTGGACGCGGGCAACTTGGTGCGGGCCGGCGACCCCAGCCCGCTGACGCTGATCGCGCAACTCAAGCCGATCTCCGTGGTGTTCACCCTGCCGCAGCAATCGCTGCCGGCCGTGGCCACGGCGATGCAGGACGGGATGCCGGCCGTGCTGGCGCTTCGGAGCGGCGGGGACGCCACCAACCCGCTGGACCGCGGCCAGCTTGCCGTCCTGGACAACCAGGTTGACCCGGCGACCGGCACCATCAAGCTGAAAGCCACCTTTCCGAACGGCAAGCTGGTGCTGTGGCCCGGCGGCTTCGTGAACGTGCGTATGCTGACCCAGACCCTGCGCGGCGTCACCACCGTGCCCACCGCCGCCGTGCAGCGCGGGCCGCGCGGTGCCTATTTGTATGTCGTGGCCACCGACAACGTGGCCCAGCGCCGCGCCGTGAAGATCGGGCATGAGGACGATGGCACTAGCGTGATCACCGAGGGCGTGTCGCCCGGGGAGCAGGTGGTGACGGACGGCGCGCAACGCCTGACGGAGGGTGCCAAGGTCGCCGTGGCCGGGCCGGACGGCACCGCCCCGGACGCTGCGCCGCGGGAACGTGGGGCGCCCGGCACGGCCGGTGCCGGCGGGCGGCGGCGCACGGCGGGCGCTGGGTGAACATCTCCGCACCCTTCATCGCGCGGCCTATCGCGACGTGGCTGCTGGCCGTGGCAGTGCTGCTGGGCGGGCTGATGGGCTATCGGACCCTGCCAGTCTCGGCCCTGCCGACGGTGGACTTTCCGACCATCCAGGTCACGACCCAGTTGCCCGGCGCCGGGCCGGACACGGTGGCAACGCTGATCACCGCCTCGCTGGAGCGGCAGTTCGGCCAGATCACCGGATTGCAGGTGATGACCAGCACCAGCAGCGAGGCCACGAGCCAGATCACCTTACAGTTCAACCTGAACCGCAAGCTGGACAGCGCCGCGCAGGACGTGCAGGCCGCCATCAACGCCGCCGCCGGCACCCTGCCGAACGGCCTGCCCTACCCGCCGGTCTATGCCAAGGTGAACCCGGCCGACGCGCCTATCCTGTCCCTGGCGCTGACCAGCGACACCGTGACAATTGACCGCATCAGCGACGCCGCGGACACCTTGCTGCAACCGAAGCTCAGCCAGATCGAGGGCGTGGGCAAGGTGTCCGTGCAAGGCGGCCTGCGCCCGGCTGTGCGCGTCCGGCTGGACCCGGCCCGCGTCGCCGCCTACGGCCTGTCGCTGGAGGACGTGCGGACTGCCATCGCCGCGGCCAACGTGAACGGCGCCAAGGGTGGGTTCGACGGGCCGCGGCAGGCCTATGCGCTGGGCGCCAACGACCAGCTTGTGACGCCGACCGCCTACAAGGACTTGGTGATCGCCTACAAGAACGCCGCCCCGGTGCGCCTGTCCGATGTGGGCAACGTGATCGGCGGGGTGGAGAACGACCGGGTCGCAGGCTGGTACAACGGCACGCCCGCCGTGGTGCTGGACATCCAGCGGCAGCCCGGCGCCAACATCGTCAGCACCGTCGCTGCGATCCAGGCGGCGCTGCCGGGCTTGCAGAACGCAATCCCAGCGGCCGTCACGATGACGGTCGTGACCGACCGGACCGGGACCATCCGGGCGTCGGTCGAGGACGTGCAGTTGACGCTCCTGCTGTCCATCGTGTTAGTTGTAGGCGTTATTTTCCTATTTCTGCGCAGCGCGCGGGCGACGATCATTCCCGCGGTGGCTCTGCCCTTGTCCCTGGTCGGCACCTTCGGCGTCATGGCGCTGTGCGGTTACAGCCTGGACAATCTTTCCTTGATGGCGCTGACGGTCGCCACCGGCTTCGTCGTGGACGACGCAATCGTGATGATCGAGAACGTGGTCCGCTACATCGAGGCCGGGGAGACGCCGCTGGCTGCCGCCTACAAGGGCGCGGCGCAGATCGGCTTCACCATCGTCTCGCTAACGATCAGCCTGGTGGCAGTGTTCATCCCGCTGCTGTTCATGACCGGCGTGGTCGGCCGGCTGTTCAACGAGTTTGCCGTCGTGCTCAGCACCTCCGTCATCGTATCGGCCATCGTGTCCCTGACGCTCACGCCTATGATGTGCGGGCGCCTCCTGCGCGCCAACGACCGGCCGAGCTGGCTGACCGGCTGGTTCGAGCGTGGGTTCATCTGGACCACCGGCCTGTATCGCCGGACCCTGCTGCTGTCCCTGCGGCACCAGGGCCTGGTGCTGCTGGTGGCGGTCGGCACCTTGTTCGGCACCGTCGCGCTGTATGCCGTGACGCCGAAGGGCTTCCTGCCGCAGCAGGACACCGGCGTGATCGTCGCCGTGACGGAGGCCTCGCAGAGCGCCTCCATCCCCCGCATGGCGGCGCTGCAAACCGGCCTGGCCGAGGCCGCCTTGAAGGACCCGGCGGTGAGCGGCGTTGTATCCTTCGTCGGCGCCGGCGCTATCAACCCGACGCCCAACACCGGGCGCATCACCATCACCCTGAAGCCGCGCGCCGAGCGCGACCCCGCGCCGCTTGTGATCGCTAGGCTGCAAAGGGCCATGTCCGGCACCCCCGGCATGTCCGTCTTCATGCAGCCGGTGCAGGACATCCAGATCGGCACACGCATCAGCCGCACGCAGTTCCAATATACCCTGATGGACACCGACGCCGCCGAGCTGGCCACCTGGGCGCCGCGCCTTCAAGCCAGCCTGGCCGCGTTGCCCGAGTTGCAGGACGTGACGAGCGACCAGCAGACCGACGGCTTCGCCACCAGGGTCGAGGTGGACCGCGACGCCGCCATGCGCCTGGGCGTCACCATGCAGGAGGTCCAGGACACGCTGTATGACGCCTTCGGCCAGCGCCAGATCAGCACCATCTTCAGCCAGGCCAACCAGTACCGCGTCATCATGGAGGCGGACGAGGACTGGCAGTCCGACCCGCGGTCCCTGCTGCGGCTGCGGGTACCCGGCTTGGCCGGGGCGCAGGTGCCCTTGTCCGCCATCGCCACCATCAGCCGGGGCACGGCGCCGCTGGCGGTGACGCACCAGAGCCAGTTCCCAGCCATCACCCTGTCCTTCAACCTGGCGCCCGGCGCCAGCCTGAGCCATGCCGTGGACGCCGTGGCGGCGGCGGAACGGGCGATGGGCATGCCGACCACCATCGTCGGCAGTTACTCCGGTGACGCCGCGGAATTCCAGAGCAGCCTGGCCAGCGAACCCTATCTGATCCTGGCGGCCATCGTGGTGATCTACATCGTGCTGGGTGTGCTGTACGAAAGCACGATCCATCCCGTGACCATCCTGTCCACCTTGCCGTCCGCGGGGATCGGCGCGCTGCTGGCGCTGATGCTGGCCGGGCAGGACCTGTCGCTGGTGGCGCTGGTGGGCATCGTGCTGCTGATGGGGATCGTGAAGAAGAACGCGATCATGATGATAGACTTCGCCCTGGAAGCGGAGCGCGACCGCGGCCTGTCGCCGCTGGACGCCATTACCGAGGCTTGCCTGCTGCGCTTCCGCCCGATCATGATGACCACTGCGGCGGCCCTGCTGGGCGCCCTGCCTTTGGTGATCGAGCGCGGCACCGGGTCAGAGCTGAGGTATCCCCTGGGCCTGACCATCGTCGGCGGGCTGCTGCTGAGCCAGGTGCTGACGCTCTACACGACGCCGGTGATCTACTTGGCGTTCGAGCGCATGCGACTCCGCTTCACGCGCACCCCGGCGTTGGCAGCGGCAGAATGAGGATGCGCTGTCTGCTCCCTCTCCCTCCGGGAGAGGGCCGGGGTGAGGGGGCGGGCAAGCACGGCCCTTGCCTGTGGCAGGACTGCAGGCCGTCGGCACGACACGTCCCCCGCGCCGCAGCCAAGACCCCCTCACCCCGGCCCTCTCCCGGAGGGAGAGAGAGCAGCAGGCACTGCATCCTCCGATGAACATCTCTGCGCCGTTCATCCACCGGCCCGTCGCCACCTTCCTGCTCGCCATCGGGCTGCTGCTCACTGGCCTCGTCGCCGTGCGCTTCCTGCCCGTCGCGCCGCTGCCCAGCGTGGACATCCCCACCATCGTCGTCCTTGCCGGACGCCCCGGCGCCGACCCGGAGACCATGGCCGCCAGCATCGCCGCCCCTCTGGAACGCCGCCTGGGCGAGATCCCAGGCGTTACCGAGATCACCAGCACCAGCAGCACCGGCAGCGCCAGCATCGTGGTGCAGTTCGACATAGACCGCCCCATCGAGGGCGCGGCCCACGACGTGCAGGCTGCCATCAACGCCGCCTACTCCGATCTGCCCAGCGACCTGCCGACCCGGCCCTACTACCGCAAGTTCAACCCGGCCGAAGCGCCGATCCTCACCCTGTCCCTCACGTCCGATACGCTCAGCCGCGCCCAGTTGTTCGACGCCGCCGATACCATCTTGGCGCAGCGCCTGAGCCAGATCGAGGGCGTCAGCCAGGTGCAGGTCAACGGCGCCGAGAAACCTGCCGTGCGCGTCCGCCTGAACCCGGCGGCGCTGCGAGCCGCCGGGCTGAGCAGCCAGGACGTCTACTCCGCCATCCGCAGCGCCAACGTGAACGGCGCCACCGGCGGCTTCCAGGGGCCGTTGCGGGCGGAGACCATCCAGCTCAACGGCCAGATCACCCAGGCCGCCGACTACGCTGCGCTTGTGCTGAAGAGCGCCAACGGCGCCACCGTCCGCCTGGGCGACGTGGCCCAGGTGATGGACGGCGTGTCCAACACCAAGCTGGCGGCGTGGGAGGGCACCGAACCCGCGATCCTGCTGAGCGTCACCAAGACCGGCGGCGCCAACATCATGGAGACCGTGGACCGCGTGCAGGCGGCCATGCCGCAACTGCTGCGATGGATACCAGCCGGCATCCGCATCAACGTCATCAGCGACCGGACCCTGACCATCCGCGCCAGCGTGGCGGACGTGGAGTTCACCTTCCTCATCAGCATCGCGCTCGTGCTGATGGTGGTGGCGCTGTTCATGCGCCGGCTGGTGCCGACCTTGGCCGCCGCGGTGACGGTGCCGCTGAGCATCGCTGGCACGCTCGCGGCCATGTACCTGCTGGGCTACACGCTGAACAACTTCTCCTTCATGGCGCTGACCATCGCGGTCGGCTTCGTCGTGGACGACGCCATCGTGATGATCGAGAACATCTTCCGCCACCAGGAGCGCGGGATGGCCCCGATGCAGGCCGCCCTGGTGGGGGCGAAGCAGATCGGCTTCACCGTCATCAGCATCAGCATCTCGCTGGTGGCGGTGTTCATCCCGATCCTGTTCATGGGCGGCATCCTGGGCAAGCTGCTGCACGAGTTCGCGATGGTCATCGCCATCGCCATCACCGTGTCGGCCGTGGTGTCCCTGACGCTGACGCCCATGATGTGCGGGCGCTTCATGGGGCCGCACCGGACGCCATCGGGGCTGTGGGGACGGATTGACCGCGCCGTGGACCGCGGCCTGGCTCGGATGCAGTCGGCCTACACCGGCAGCCTCGGCTGGGCGCTGCGCTGGCGCTGGCTGATGCTGGCGCTGACCGTCGGCATCACGGTCGGCACGGTCAAGCTGTACGGCTACGTGCCCAAGGGCTTCCTTCCGATCCAGGACACCGGGCTGCTGCAAGGCAGCACGACCGCCGCCCCCGACATCAGCTTTACGGCCATGGCGGAGCGGCAGCGGCGGGTGGTGGACGTCTTGCTGCAAGACCCGGCCGTCGCCAGCGTCGGCAGCGTCATCGGCATCACCTCGGGCTGGTCCAGCATCAACCGCGGGCAACTTACCGTCGCGCTCAAGCCGCTGGCCGAGCGGGGCATGAGCAGCGAGGCCGTGCTGGCCCGGCTGCGCCCGAAGCTGCAGGTGATGGCGGGCATCGAGACCTACATGTACTCCGCCCAGGACCTGCGGGCCGGCGGACGGTCCGGCGGCACGCAGTTCCAGTTCGTCGTCCTCAGCCAGGACCTGGAGCTGTTGCGGACCTGGACCCGGCGGCTGGAGGAAGCGCTGCGCCGCGCGCCAGGCATCGGCGACGTGAACAGCGACCAGGACCGTCCGGGACCAGAGGCCACGGTGGTCATAGACCGGGAGAAGGCGGCCCGCCTGGGCGTCGCCGTCAGCGCGATAGACAACGCCCTGAACAATGCGTACTCGCAGCGCCAAGTCTCGATCATCTACACCCAGCGCAACCAGTACCGCGTGGTGTTGGAGACGGAGCCGGGCTTGCAGCTCGACCCCGTGCAGTTGGACCGGCTGTGGGTGCCCGGCACCGGCGGAATGCAGGTGCCCATCGCCAGCGTGGTGCGGATGGAGCGCAGCACGTCGCCGCTCGCAGTGCGCCACCAGGGCCAGTTCCCGTCCAGCAGCATCAGCTTCAACCTGCTGCCGGGCACCACGCAGGGCGACGCCATCAACCTCGTGTCCGACACCGCCCGCAACCTGCGGATGCCGGAGGCGGTGCGGACCGAGTTCGCCGGCAACGCCCAGTTCCTGCAGAAGTCGCTGTCCACCCTGCCGATGCTGCTGGTGGCCGCCATCGTGACGATCTACCTCGTGCTGGGCGTCCTGTATGAAAGCCTGCTGCACCCGCTGACAATCCTGTCCACCCTGCCGCCGGCGGGGCTGGGGGCGCTGTTGGCCATCCTGGCGACGGGGTCCGAGCTTGGGGTGCTGGCCATCATCGGCATCATGCTGCTGATCGGCATCGTGAAGAAGAACGCGATCATGCTGATAGACTTCGCCCTGGAGGCGGAGCGGGAGCGCGGCCTGACACCCCGCCAGGCCATCTTGGACGCCTGCGCCGAGCGGTTCCGCCCCATCATCATGACCACACTCGCCGCCCTGCTGGGCGCGGTGCCGCTGGCGCTGGCGTCGGGCACGGGGTCCGAGTACCGGCAACCCCTGGGCATCTCCATCTGCGGCGGGCTGGTGGTGTCGCAGTTGCTCACGCTCTACACGACGCCCGTGGTGTATTTGGCGCTGGAGCGCCTGGCCCGGCTGCGCCTGCCGTCCTGGGCGCGCAGCAAGCGGCACCCCGTGCCGGCGGAGTAGCCCCCATGCAGCAAGCGGTGATCGGGTTGATCGGCGGCATGAGTTGGGAAAGCTCGGCCGAGTACTACCGGCTCATCAATCAGGGTGTCCGCGCCCGGCTGGGCGGCGTCCATTCCGCCCGCTGCCTGATGTGGTCGTTCGACTTTGCCGAGGTCGAGGCATTGCAGCACGCCGGGCACTGGGACGACGCCGCCGGGTTGCTGGCAGATGCGGCCCGGCGGCTGGAACGCGGCGGCGCCGACTTCTTGCTGATCTGCACCAACACCATGCACCGCATGGCGGACCAGGTGCAGGCTGCGGTGGGCATCCCCCTGCTGCACATCGCCGACCCCACGGCGGAGCGGATCAAGGCACGAGGCATCATGCGCGTTGGCCTGCTCGGCACGGCGTTTACGATGGAGCAGGACTTCTACAAGGGCCGCTTGCGGGACCACTTCGGCCTGGACGTGATCGTGCCCGGCACCGAGGACCGCACGACCGTGCATCGGGTGATCTACGACGAGCTGGTGCAAGGCCGCATCGAGGCGGCGTCGCGGGACACCTACCGCGCCGTGATCGCCGGGTTGGCCGCCCGCGGGGCGGAGGCGGTGATCCCGGGCTGCACCGAGATCATGCTGCTGGTCAGGCCGGAGGACAGCGCCGTGCCCCTGTTCGACACCACCGCCATCCACGCCGCGGCAGCCGTCGAGCGTGCGCTTGGGGCAGCGCCGGGCGGCTAGCTACTCCGCTGCCTTTGCCAGGGGCACCATCGCTTCCGTCCGGTCCTGCGCCGCCCCGGCAAGTGTCAGCGCCGCAGTCACCAACGCCACGTGGCTAAATGCTTGCGGGAAGTTGCCCGTGAAGCGCTTGGCGGCCGGGTCGTACTCCTCGCTGAGCAGCCCCACGTCGTTACGCAGCCCCAGCAGGCGCTCGAACAGCGCCCGGGCGTCGTCGTGGCGGCCTTGCATGAACCAGGCCTGGGCCAGCCAGAAGCTGCATGCGAGGAAGGCGCCCTCCCCGTCCGGCAACCCGTCGGCACCGCCCACCGTCCGGTAGCGCAGCACGAAGCCGTCCACGAGCAGGTCTTGCTCGACTGCGCGGACCGTGCCCTGCACGCGCGGGTCGTCATGCGGCAGGAAGCCGACGAAGGGGATCAGCAGCAGCGAGGCATCGAGGCATGCCGCGCCGAAGCTTTGCGTGAAGGTGCCGTGTTCCGCATCGTAGCCCTCGGCGCAGACCCGGGCATGGATGCGGTCCCGTGCCGCGCGCCAGCGGTCCACCGGGCCGGGTAACCTGTGCGACTCCGCATCGCGGATGCCGCGGTCGAAGGCGACCCAGGCCATGACTTTGCTGAACGTGAAGTGCCGGCGTCCGCCGCGGGTTTCCCACAAGCCCTCGTCAGGCTCTTCCCACACGGTCTCCAAGTGCTCCAGCAGCGAGGCTTGAAGGGACCAGGATTGCGGGGAGGTCAGCAGCTTGGCGGCGCGGGCCTGGTGCAAGGTATCCATCACCTCGCCGAACACGTCCAGTTGCAACTGCGTGGCCGCTGCATTTCCGACCCGGACCGGTGCCGCGCCCTCGTAGCCCGGCAGCCACGGGACGGTGTACTCCGGCAGCCGCCGCTCCCCGGCAATCCCATACATGATCTGCAATTGCTCCGGGCTGCCAGCGATGGAACGGTGCAGCCAGTCTGCCCAGGCCCCGGCCTCGTCGGTGTAGCCGGCGGACATGAAGGCAAATAGCGTAATGGTGGCATCGCGCAGCCAGCAGTAGCGGTAGTCCCAATTCCTCATGCCGCCCAGCGCCTCCGGCAAGGAAGTCGTCGGCGCGGCCACGATGCCGCCGGTCGGCGCATAGGTCAGGCACTTCAAAGTTAGCAGCGACCGCTTCACCGCCTCCGCCCACGGGCCTTCATAGGTGCAGCGCGCGGCCCAGGCGGCCCAGTACTGTTCCGTCGTGTAGAGGGCGTCGTCGACGTCCAGGCTGACCAGGTCCGGCAAGTGCGACGCGCCGTGGGTCAGCACGAAGTGCAGCCGCTCGCCCTGGGCTACGGTGAAATCCGCGACGGTTTTCAGGTCCTCGCCGCGCAGGGGCACTTGCGTCCGCAGCACCACCTTCTCCGGCCCGGCAACGGCGACGACGCCGTTGCCGCCGGGGCGCTTCGTGACCCAGGGCACGGACATGCCGTAGTCGAAGCGTAGCGCCAGTTCCAGCCGCATCGGCACCTGGCCGCGCCGTCCCTCGACGATGCGGACGATGCAGCTGTTGCTTGCGCCCGGCACCATGAAGTCAATCACGGCCACTTGCCCGCAGTCGGAGTCGAACAGCGTTTCCAACACCAGGCCACCGTCGCGGTAGGCCCGGGTGGCGGGCGGACCTGGGACGGCCGGTGCGATCAGGAACCGGCCATTTTCCTCGCTGCCCAGCATGGCGGCGAAGCAGGCGGCGCTGTCGAAGCGTGGCCAGCACAGCCAGTCTATGCTGCCGTTCCGGCCGACCAGGGCCGCGGTCAAGCAGTCGCCGATCAGGGCGTAGTCCTCAATGGCACTGGGCGGGTGATTGTTCATAGCGTTGCAGGACGCCCCGGAACCGACGGGGTTGCAAGATGATGCTGCGGCAGCCGGCGGACACCGGCGGTTGGGGCAGTGCGGGGCGGCCGGTGCGATCACCCTCGTTGTAACGTTTCCGGGACCAACAAGCGCAGCAGGACGTTGCATCTTATGTTGCGCCCGCTGGGCTGGGCTGCCATCCACCCGTTATCCTTGACTTATGGACAGGCTTTCCCGATATGCCGGTTGCTACGCGTCCGCACGCGCGGTCGCCGCGCTTTGGCGCGAAGCCAACCCACCTTGTATCGAGAATCACGTTTGACGGATATAACGACCGCCGCCGCGGACGAACGCGCACACGCCGATCATCCCGCTGATGCCGCGCCCCAGGAAGCCGCACCCCTCGCGGCTGATATGGAGCCAGGTGCCCTGACTGCGCCGGAACCGGAAGCGGATGTCGCCGCCGCCGTTGCGGTCTATGTGGATGCGGATGCGGGCGACTCCGGGCCGATGCATCACTCCGCATCCGGCGGCGGTATCAGTGATGCCGAGGCCGCCTACAACGACGAAGCAGAAGCCGAACCGAACGGCTTTGCCGACCTTGGGCTGTCGCCGGAAATCTTCCGTGCGGTCGAGGACATGGGCTACCGCACCCCGACCCCGATCCAGGCGCAGGCGATCCCTTCCGTCCTGATGGGTCGTGACGTACTGGGCTGCGCGCAGACCGGCACCGGCAAGACCGCCTCCTTCGTGCTGCCGATGCTCGACATCCTTTCCGGCAGCCGCGCACGTGCCCGCATGCCGCGCAGCCTTATCCTGGAGCCGACGCGCGAGCTGGCGCTGCAAGTGGCAGAGAACTTCGTCCTATACGGCAAATATCTCAAGCTGAACCACGCCCTGCTGATCGGCGGCGAGAGCCTGTCCGACCAGAAGGAGGCCCTGATGAAGGGTGTGGACGTTCTGATCGCCACCCCTGGCCGCCTGATGGACCTGTTCGAGCGCGGCGGGCTGTTGCTGACGGACACCAAGATCCTGGTCATAGACGAGGCCGACCGGATGCTCGACATGGGTTTTATCCCCGATGTCGAGAAGATTGTCGGCTTCCTGCCGCGCACCCGCCAGACGCTGTTCTTCTCCGCCACCATGGCGCCTGAGATACGCCGCCTGGCCGATGCCTTCCTGCAGAACCCCAAGGAGATCACGGTCAGCCGCCCGGCGAGCGTCGCCAGCACCATCGTCGCCGGGCTGACGGTCGTGGACCCGTTGGAGAAGCGCGAGGCGCTGCGACGGCTGATCCGGTCGGAGGACGTGCAGAACGCCCTGATCTTCTGCAACCGCAAGCGCGACGTGGACGTGCTGTTCAAGTCGCTGAAGCAGCACGGCTTCAGCGTGGGATCGCTGCATGGCGACATGAGCCAGCCCGAGCGGTTTGCGACCTTGAGCAAGTTCAAGGCGAATGAGATCAGGCTGCTGGTGTGCTCGGACGTTGCCGCCCGTGGCTTGGACATCGGCGGCTTGAGCCACGTCTTCAACTTCGACGTGCCGATCCATGCCGAGGACTATGTCCACCGCATTGGCCGCACCGGACGCGCTGGCATGACAGGGCACGCCTTCACGCTCGCGACGCCGGATGACAAGGGCTTTGTGGACGCCATCGAGAAGCTGGTCGGCGCCGCGATCCCGCGCATGCAGGTCGAGGGCCTGGACGCCGTGGAGTTTGCCGAGGGCGACGGCCGCCGCCGGGGCCGCGGACGTGCCGCCCCAAAGGCGGCACCGCGTGCGGCCAAGCCGGTGGACACCGTGGAGCCGTCTGGCGACGAGGTGCCGCAGGCACCCAAGCCGCGCCGCAGCCGGGCCAAGAAGGTCGAGGCACCGGCCGATGTGGTGCAGGCCGGGGCCGCGGACGACGTGCCTGCCCTGGCTGCCGCCGCACCCTCTGAGCCGCGCCGCCAGGCCCGCGAGCCGCGTCGGCCCGAAGGCCGCCGGGACGAACCCCGCCGTGATGCCGCGCGGCGCGACGAACCCAAGCGCGATGACACCCGCCGCGATGACACCCGGCGCGATGACACCCA
>Ga0123338_10002511_pt1 | contig 17094 bp, 16 predicted proteins | sample grotaG_FD_89793 | JGI IMG/M metagenome (GOLD analysis project Ga0123338, IMG submission 89793) | Glacier valley bacterial and archeal communities from Borup Fiord, Nunavut, Canada, to study Microbial Dark Matter (Phase II) -... | ecosystem: Environmental > Aquatic > Freshwater > Ice > Glacier ...
AACAAATACCATTTCTGCGCTAATTGCTTATAGCTTTTTTCCAAAAAAACCGGCTCTTAAATTTGATGTAAATCCAACATCGCAATTGACACTATTTTTATAATTTAATAATCGAACTCAGGTCTTATGGGGAAATGGGATACAAATGGTTGCCAAGCCAAAGAAGAACATGAATATCCCATTTGTAAAAGAATCGTGATGATGAAAGGGAAGGCCAGAGTTTCACACTTGGCCAATAAGAAGATGAAGACACTCTTACATATGTCGGCCTTAGTGGCCGTTAGCCATAACAATGAATGAAAAAGTATTATGAAAGAAAAGTAATTGAAGAAAAGAAAAATAAAATGTTGGTCATCAATGCGGTAAGAAACAAACTTGTTTTAAGAATATTTACCTGTTTACCAAAACCCGGAGTATATACAGGATTATACATGGGCTGTTGCATAATTTTAAAGAAAGGCAATAGTTAAAGTCAGTGATGCTGAAAAAAAGTGCGGTGAAATAAATATTAAAAAATAAAATTATATTAATACTTGCATTCACCATATAAAAAAAGTTTCTTTAATCATAGAAATCTAATATTTCTATATGTTTTTATTTTTGAATAAAAAAAATTGAACCAAAACTTAAATTTTTAATAATACCAATTAAATAATCTTTGTTAATTGATTTATTAAAATTTTATTTCGTAAAAAATATTTTTACAAAATTTTTGGAAGATTGTTTTTCTGTACTTAAGTTTGAGCATCATTTTCTGTTTATGTGGAAATATAAAATAAATAGTTCTTTAAGCGATAAAATTTCTGAATTGAATTGGGCTATTACTCTCATCCTAATTATTTGGCTACATGTGTCCTTACCAAAAGGGGGATGAGTTAATGATATTTAAAATCAAAAACGCCTTCCTCCGATAAGCGGGAAGGCGTTTTTTTATTAATAATAGTTATAAAAATATTTAAATGTCTCAAAGTCAAGTTAATATTGAATTAAATAAATACAGTAAAACAATTACTCAAGATTCTACCTTGCCAGCATCACAAGCAATGCTATATGGTATTGGATTAACTGAAGATGATTTAAAAAAAGCTCAGGTAGGTGTTGTGAGCACAGGTTTTGATGGAAATACATGCAATATGCATTTGAATGATCTGGCTAAAAAAGTAAAGGAAGCTGTTTGGGCAAATGATTTAGTTGGATTAATGTTTCATACAATAGGCATTAGTGATGGTATTACAAATGGGACTGAAGGAATGCGTTATTCACTTGTTTCAAGGGATATTATTGCAGATTCTATCGAAACGGTTGTTGCGGGTCAATATTATGATGGAGTAATTGCAGTGGTAGGTTGTGATAAAAATATGCCAGGATCAGTCATGGCAATGGGTAGGTTAAATAGACCTTCAATAATGGTTTACGGTGGAAGTATAGCAGGGGGGCATTGGAAAGGTGAAACTTTGAATATTGTTTCAGCTTTTGAAGCCTTAGGAAAAAAGATGGCTGGTAATATTACTCCTGAAGATTTTAAAGGAATAATACAACATGCATGCCCAGGAGCGGGAGCTTGTGGAGGAATGTATACCGCCAATACAATGTCATCTGCCATTGAAGCATTGGGGATGAGTTTACCTTATAGTTCTTCAAATCCAGCTTTAGGAATAGAAAAAGACCAAGAATGTTTGCAGGCAGGAAAAGCAATAAGACATTTACTTGAAATTGATCTTAAACCTTCTGATATAATGACGCGTGAAGCGTTCGAAAATGCTCTTACAATCATTACAATATTAGGTGGTTCTACAAATGCCGTTTTGCACATGATTGCAATTGCAAAATCGGTTGGTATCGAAGTTAATCAAGATGATTTTCAAAAAATATCAAATAAAACCCCGGTATTAGCAGATTTAAAACCTTCTGGAAAATATTTAATGGAAGATTTGCATAAAATTGGCGGCGTACCGTTGGTAATGAAGTACTTATTAGAAAAAGGTTTATTAAATGGAGATTGTATAACTTGTACCGGAAAAACAATTAGAGAAAATTTAAAAGACGTACCTTCAATAAATTTTCATGATCAAGATATAATTCGACCTTTAGAAAATCCGATTAAAGCTACCGGCCATATTCAAATATTATATGGAAACTTAGCTATAAAAGGTTCTGTAGCAAAAATATCTGGTAAAGAGGGCAATTTATTTAAAGGCCCTGCAAGGGTTTTTAATGGCGAATTTGATCTAATTGATGGAATATATTCTGGTAAAATTAAAACTGGCGATGTTGTTGTTATAAGATATGTTGGTCCTAAAGGAGCACCCGGTATGCCTGAAATGTTAAAACCAACTTCAGCAATAATGGGTACAGGCTTAGGTAAATCAGTTGCATTGATTACCGATGGTAGGTTTTCAGGGGGAACACATGGTTTTGTGGTTGGTCATATAACACCAGAAGCTTATGCAGGCGGATTATTAGCTTTAGTTGAGGAAGATGATATTATTGAAATAGATGTCGAAAAAAATTCTATTAATCTAATTGTTGAAAATCATATAATAGAAGAAAGAAAAAAGAATTGGAAGGCACCTGAATTACGAGTTAAAAAAGGAGTACTTTTTAAATATGCACAATGTGTTAAACCAGCTGATCAAGGCTGTGTAACAGATGAAATATAAGAACATTAAAATGATGAATTTATGTTAAACTCTTCAAAAAACGAATCCCAAAATAACATAATGCAAAGTAAGCCAGAGCCACATCCTTTTGTTCCCCAAAAAGTAAAACAAATTACTGGCTCAGAAACTTTATTAAAATGTTTAGTTGAGGAAGGAGTTAAAACTATTTTTGGTTATCCTGGTGGAGCTATAATGCCTATTTATGATGCTTTATATGGATATAAAGAAAAACTAACTCATATTTTAGTAAGACATGAACAAGGTGCAATTCATGCAGCTCAGGGTTTTGCAAGGGTATCAGGTGAAGTAGGTGTTGTTTTTGCAACTTCTGGTCCTGGAGCGATGAACCTTGTAACAGGTTTAGCCGATGCATTAATTGATTCCACCCCTTTGGTTTGTATAACAGGTCAGGTAGCAGCCCATTTATTGGGTACGGATGCTTTTCAGGAAACAGATGTAATTAATACGACCTTGCCAGTAACAAAATGGAATATTCAGGTTACAGAAGCCAAAGATATTCCTGATGCCATTGCAAAAGCATTTCACGTTGCTAAAACAGGTAGGAATGGACCTGTATTAGTTGATATTACAAAAAATGCTCAAAATGAATTGACTGATAATATTAATTACACTAAGTGCGAATCAATTCGTACTTACAAACCTAAGCCTGTCCTTCAATTACAGCAAATTGAAGAAGCTGCTAAATTAATTAATTTGGCTAAGAAACCCTTCATACTTGCAGGACAAGGAATTTTACTTTCAGGAGCTAGCCCTGAACTTATTGAATTTTCTGAAAAAACAAATATCCCTGTATCCTGTACTTTATTAGGACTAGGTTCTATTCCAACAGACCACGAAAACTATGTTGGCTATTTAGGGATGCATGGAAATTACGGACCAAATGTTAATACTAATGAATGCGATGTATTAATTGCAATAGGAATGCGATTTGATGATCGTGTAACTGGTAATGTTTCTAAATACGCACCTCAGGCAAAAATTATACATATAGATATTGATAAGGCAGAAATAAATAAAATTAAAAAGGCGGATGTTCCAATAAATGCAGATGCTAAAGAAGCTTTAAATGAACTTATTAAAATGTGTGATTCCAATAATCATGCTCTTTGGATTGAATCGTTTAAAGCCCTAAACCGTATTGAAAAAGAAAAAATTATTGATAAAGATTTTTTCCCTACTGAAGGGAAAATTAAAATGGGTGAAGTAATCAACCATTTATCTAACATTACTAATGGAGAAGCCATTTTGGTAACAGATGTAGGCCAACATCAAATGACGTCTTCTCGTTATTATAAATTTAAAAATCCCAGAACAAATGTAACATCAGGAGGTGCAGGAACTATGGGTTTTGCATTGCCTGCTGCATTTGGAGCAAAATTAGGCGCCCCCGATAATCAAGTTGTAGCTATAATTGGTGATGGAGGGTATCAAATGACAATTCAGGAGTTAGGAACCATTATGCAATATAAAATTCCTGTTAAGATTGTAGTTTTGAATAATAGTTTTTTAGGAATGGTTCGTCAATGGCAACAACTTTTTCACGATAAGAGATATTCTTTTACAGAAATGGATAATCCGGATTTTTGTAAAATTGCAGAAGCCTATAATATCCCTGCAAAAAAAGTTGAGAATAGGGAAGATTTGCAAAGTTCTTTAAAAGAAATGCTAGATGCTAAAACACCGTATTTTTTAGAAGTAATTGTAGAAAAAGAAGAAAACGTTTTTCCAATGGTTCCCGCAGGAGCAAGTGTATCCGATATACTTTTAGAAATTCCAAAAATTAATAAATAATTATGAAAACAGATTTCACTTTGGAAATTTTATCAGACAATAATTTTTCAATTTTAAACAGAATTATAAATGTTTTAAATAGAAGAAGGATTAGAATAAAAAAATTATCTGCAATGGAAGTTGAAGATGATTTTCGGCAGGGAGTAGCAGTTTTAATAATTTATACAACTACTGATATGATGGAAAAAGTAAAACATCAATTGGAAAAACTTATTGAGGTAGAAAAAGCAACTTATTATCCTAGCACAGAAGTTTATTACGAATTATCAGGTAAATACAAATATTAATTCAATTATCCACTTTCATATTTATTGACAATCAAACATTATTATGGCAAAAATTAATTTCGGTGGCGTCGAAGAGGACGTGGTTACTCGTGATGAGTTCCCAATGGAAAAAGCAAAAGAGGTTCTTAAAAATGAAACAATAGCTATAATTGGTTATGGAGTTCAAGGGCCAGGTCAAGCTTTAAATTTACGTGACAATGGTTTTAATGTTATCGTAGGCCAACGTAAAAATTCTAAAACTTGGGACAAAGCTGTTGCAGATGGATGGGTACCAGGTAAAACTTTATTCGAAATTGAAGAAGCAGCAGATAAAGGTACTATCATACAATTTTTACTTTCAGATGCTGGTCAAATAACTCTGTTTCCTGTAATCCAACCTTATTTAACTCCTGGAAAAACTTTATATTTCTCCCATGGATTTGGCATTACATTCAAAGAACAAACTGGAATTATTCCTACCAAAGATATTGATGTAATACTTGTAGCTCCAAAAGGTTCAGGAACTTCTTTGCGAAGATTATTTTTAGAAGGCAAAGGATTAAATTCTAGTTTTGCTATTTTTCAGGATGCAACAGGTAAAGCAAGAAATACTGCAATTGCTTTAGGAATTGGTGTAGGATCTGGATATCTATTTGAAACAAATTTCAAAATGGAAGTTTATTCAGATTTAACAGGTGAAAGAGGTACTTTAATGGGTGCAATTCAAGGAATTTTTGCTGCTCAATATGAAGTTTTACGTAAAAATGGTCACTCGCCTTCAGAAGCTTTTAATGAAACTGTTGAAGAGTTAACACAAAGCTTAATGCCTTTAGTTGCTGAAAATGGAATGGATTGGATGTATGCCAATTGTTCTACTACTGCTCAAAGAGGAGCGTTAGATTGGTGGAAAAAATTTAAAGATGCAACTCTCCCTGTTTTTAATGATTTGTATAATTCTGTTAAAGAAGGAAAAGAATCGCAAAGATCAATTGATTTAAATAGCCAACCTGATTATAGAGAGAAATTGGAAGTAGAATTAAAAGAATTAAGAGAATCTGAAATGTGGCAGGCAGGTGCTGCTGTTAGAAAATTAAGGCCTGAAAATAAATAATTATTAAAGCCTCAATTTAAAATATTTAAATTGAGGCTTTTTTATAAACATTTTTAGTTTATAAAAATTAAAATTTTGGAACGATCGTTCCATTAAGAAATTATTATGGAACGATCGTTCCACTAATTAAATTATTTTACATTTTTTTTAGATATGTCAAATCAAGCTAAAACTATTTTTGATAAAATTTGGGATAGTCATGTTGTAAAAAAACAAGATGGATATCCGGATGCTTTATTTATAGATCGTCATTTTATTCATGAGGTTACTTCTCCTCAAGCTTTTGATGGTTTAAGAAAACGAGGACTGAAGGTATTTAATACAAAAAGAACAACAGCTGTTCCTGATCACAATGTTCCAACTAAAAATCAACTAATGCCAATTAAGGATGCTTTATCCAGGCATCAGGTTGAAACATTAAGGAAAAATTGCATAGAATTTGGCGTTGAATTATATGATTTAGGTCACCCTTTCCAAGGAATAGTACATATTATTGGTCCTGAATTAGGTTTAACCTTACCAGGGATGACAATCGTTTGTGGAGATAGCCATACTTCCACACATGGGGCATTTGGAAATATTGCTTTCGGCATTGGTACCAGTGAAGTTGAAATGGTGTTGGGCACTCAATGTATTTTACAATACAAGCCTAAAAAAATGAAGATTGAAATCAATGGTAAATTAGCTAAAGGTGTTCTATCGAAAGATATTATTTTATATATAATTTCAAAAATTTCAGCATCGGGTGCAACAGGATATTTTGTAGAATATGCTGGTGATACAATTCGTGATTTAAGCATGGAAGCAAGAATGACAGTTTGTAACATGAGTATTGAAATGGGTGCAAGAGGTGGTTTAATTGCACCTGATGAAAAAACATTTGAATATATAAAGGGAAGAAAGTTTTCCCCAGAAGGTGATAAACTTGATAAATTGATTGAGCAATGGAGTGAGCTTAAAACCGATGAAGGTGCTGAATTTGATAAAGTATTATCCTTCCAAGCTGAAGACATTGAACCGATGATCACTTATGGAACAAACCCTGGAATGGGAATAAAAATTAATGACCGCATTCCAACTATTGAAGACCTAAAAGACATTTCGGAACACTCTTCTTTTATTAACTCATTAGCATACATGGGTTTAGAGGCAGGAAGTAAACTGCTTGGTAAAACAATAGATTATGTTTTTATTGGAAGCTGTACAAATGCACGTATCGAAGACTTACGTTTAGTAGCCGATTTTGTTAAAGGAAAAAACAAAGCAGAAAATGTAGAAGTGTGGGTTATACCAGGATCAAAACAGGTAGAAAACCAAGCAAGATTGGAAGGTTTAGATAAAGTTTTTGAAGCTGCAGGCTTTGAATTAAGAGAACCAGGTTGCTCAGCTTGCCTTGGTATGAATGAAGATAAAATACCTGCAGGAAAATACTGTGTTTCTACTTCTAACAGAAATTTTGAAGGGCGTCAAGGTCCACAATCACGTACATTTTTAGCCAGCCCATTAACAGCTGCACTTGCTGCCATAACCGGAAAAGTTATGGATGTTAGAGAATTTGTTTAGTTTTATCTTTTTATAGATTTATCAATAAAGAAATGGAAACTATCATCTTATCAACAAAACACTTGCATTTTACAGATCAAGATTTTTATACATTTTGTATGGATAACCCTGAACTAAAATTTGAAAGGACTGAAGATGGGAAAATTATAATTATGGCTAATACGGGAGGAACAACAGGACGATTAAATGCTAAACTAATATTTTATCTGTATAAGTGGAATATTGATAAAAATTTAGGTGAAGTCTTTGATTCTTCTACCGCTTTTCTTTTACCAAATAAATCAGTTCGTTCTCCGGATGCTGCATGGATAAGTAAGGAAAGATGGAATGCATTATCGGAAGAACAAAAAAGTAAATTCCCCCCTATCTGTCCAGATTTTATCGTTGAATTAAAATCTACTTCAGACGATCTTATTGATGTCCAAAATAAAATTACTAATGAATGGATGAATAATGGTTGTAAACTCGCCTGGTTAATTGACCCCGAACAAAAATATATATATGTATATGAGAATAATAAAGATTTTAAAATTCTTGGAGAAAGTACAAAAATAATGAATTTTGATATTTTACCAGGGTTGGAATTTTATTTAAGCGAGCTTTTTATTTAAATATATAATTAATAATTCATTGCTATTCCGATAAAAAAAAATAATTTATGATGAAAGAAAAATTTATAACGCTTGTTTCCTCAGCAGTGCCTTTACCAATAGAAAATATAGATACAGACCAAATTATTCCTGCTCGATTTTTAAAAGCAACTACCAGAGAAGGATTTGGTGAAAACCTCTTTAGAGATTGGAGATTTGATAATAATAATCAACCTAAAAATGATTTTATTTTAAATATCTCCCAGTACTCAGGAAAAATTTTAGTTGCAGGAAAAAATTTTGGAATGGGAAGCAGTCGCGAACATGCTGCTTGGGCAATTCATGACTATGGCTTTAAAGTTGTTATTTCAAGCTTCTTTGCTGATATATTTAAAAATAATGCTTTGAATAATGCCGTTTTACCAATTGTAGTTTCGGATGAATTTTTAAAAGAAATTTTTACTGAAATTGAAAAGAAACACAATACTCAAATTATTGTGAATATAGAAGATCAGACAATTTATCTTGAAAATGGTCATAGTCAATCTTTCGAAATAAATCCCTATAAAAAATCTTGTTTAATGAATGGCTACGATGACATCGATTATTTGATAAATTTAAATGAAGAGGTAAGACAATTTGATGCTGAACATACTATATAATCATAATAAATTGATAAATGAATAAAAAAATTCTTATTCTTCCTGGCGATGGCATAGGTAAAGAGGTTACTAAAGAAGGTAAAAAAGTACTTGAGAAAATTGCAGTTAAATTTGGTCACCATTTTGAATACGATATTGCCACTATTGGGCACGAAGCAATTGAGCTTTCAGGCAACCCTCTTCCTGATGAAAGTCTGGTAAAAATGAAAAACTGTGATGCTATATTATTCGGAGCAGTTGGCCATCCCAAATATGATAATGACCCATCATCAAAAGTGAGGCCTGAACAAGGTTTATTAAAAATGCGTAAAGAATTAGGACTATATGCAAATTTGCGGCCTATTAAATTGTTTGATGAATTATTGGGCGCATCAAGTATTAAACCTGAAATTTTAAAAGGTGCAGATATTTTATTTTTTCGAGAATTAACAGGAGATGTTTATTTTGGAGAAAGAGGAAGAAAAGAAGAAGGAAATACTGCATTTGATACAATGATTTATTCTCGATATGAAGTAGAGAGAATTGCTCATAAAGCGTTTAAAGCCGCAATGACAAGAAGAAAAAAAGTAACTTCGGTTGACAAAGCTAATGTATTGGAAAGTAGTAGATTATGGCGAGAAGTAATTCAAGAAGTTGCAAAACAATATCCTGAAGTTGAAGTTGAACATCAATTTGTTGATTCTACTGCAATGCTATTAATTAAAAATCCAAAAGCCTTTGATGTTGTAGTAACTGGAAATTTATTTGGAGATATTTTAACTGATGAAGCTTCGCAAATTGCAGGTTCGATGGGTATGCTAGCTTCCGCATCAATAGGTGACGGAGTTGGATTATATGAACCAATTCATGGCTCCGCACATGATATTACAGGAAAAGGTTTAGCTAATCCATTAGCCTCTATTTTATCAGTTGCTTTAATGCTTGATATTTCATTTGGTTTAAAAGAGGAATCTGAAAATGTAATTAAAGCTATTGAAAAAGTTCTTAAGGAGGGTTTTAGAACAAAAGACATTGCTGATGCTCAGACACTTTCTGATAAAATATTAAATACTGAAAATATGGGAACAAAAGTTGTTGAAAGTCTTTGAGAAATTAAAATTTTTAACAAAAAGTTAATTTATTATTAAAGCACCAAATTAAATTTTTTTATATTATTTTTTGAATAATATTATTTTGTTTTATATTTGAAAATAAATTAATGAAGAACAAGAACTTACATATTATCCTAACTAACCTGATTGATAAGAATCTTATGATTTTTATTAAGAATATTATTATTATTAGGTACGTCGGAGGGTAATTGTTTAATATATTTTAAATAAAACGCCTTCCTCCAAACAGGGAAGGCGTTTTATTTACATCAAATTCAAAAATTTAAAATCTATTCACCATAAATTAAGTCTCCATGAGTCAAAAAATTGAAATTTTCGATACTACCCTTAGAGATGGCGAACAAGTACCTGGCTGCCAGTTAACAACTGAAGAAAAAATTATTGTTGCCAAACAACTTGAACTACTTGGTGTTGATATTATTGAAGCGGGTTTTCCGATTTCAAGTCCTGGAGATTTTAATTCAATTGTTCAAATTTCAAAATCTATTTCCGAACCAATCATCTGTGCTTTATCACGAGCTAAAAAGGAAGATATTGAAATAGCAGCACGTTCACTGGAATATGCAAAAAGAAAAAGAATTCATATGGGTATTGGGTCTTCTGATCTTCATATACAACATAAATTTAATTCTACCAGAGAAAAAATTTTAGAAATTGCTGTTGATACGGTTAAATATGCCAAAACCTTTGTTGAAGATATTGAATTTTATGCTGAAGATGCTGGTAGAGCAGATTTAGAATTTTTAGCAAAACTTGTTGAAGCTGTAATAAAAGCTGGAGCAACTGTAGTAAACATTCCCGACACCACCGGATACTGTTTGCCAGAACATTATGCTAAAAGAATAGAATATATTTTTGAAAATGTATCAAATGTGCATAAAGCAACAATTTCGGCCCATTGCCATAATGATTTAGGTTTAGCGACGGCAAATAGTATTGCAGCGATAATGCATGGTGCACGACAAATCGAATGCACATTAAATGGAATTGGTGAGAGAGCAGGAAATACTGCATTAGAAGAGGTTGTGATGATAATGAAAACCCATAGTGATCTTGGGTTTTATACTAATATTAATTCAAAACTTCTTTATCCTACAAGTCGTTTAGTGTCTGATTTAATGGGTATGCCAGTTCAAGCAAATAAAGCGGTTGTAGGTGCAAATGCTTTCGCTCATTCATCAGGTATTCATCAAGATGGTGTTTTAAAAAACGCTGAAACTTATGAAATCATGAATCCACAAGATGTAGGTGTATCAGCGGCTTCAATTGTTTTAACCGCAAGAAGCGGTCGTGCTGCTCTTCGCCATCGTATTGAACTATTGGGATATAAATTTGAAAAATCAGAAATTGATAAAATGTACCAACGTTTTCTTATTATTGCAGATCATAAAAAAAGAATGGAAGACCCTGACTTACTAGAACTTATAGGTGAATTTACCAATGTTAGTGAAAATATTAAAAAATAAAACAAGCCTAATATTTATCTAGTAGAATAATTATGAATTATAAAGAGCAGGATATTGAATTTGACAGAACCAAAATCTATGAACAACTTCATTATTCTCCCCAACCACCTGAATATAATGGTAGTTTGCCATGGATTGTGCAACAGCAAATAGCTGAAACTAATGGTATTCATTATCAAGATACAGTTGGAAAACTTAAGGATTATCCTGTTTACAATATGCCAGTTGAGTCTGTTGAAAAAGGTTTTATGCTTGATATTGGATGTGGTTGGGGTAGATGGTTGTTAGCAGGTGCAAATAAAGGATATATTCCAATTGGAGTGGACTTAAGGTTGGAGTTTTGCCAAGCAGGCTTGGAAACACTTCGTAATAATAATAAAAACGGTTATACTATTGTAGCAGACTTAAAAAGCCTTCCATTTAAAGAAAACATATTTGATTTGATTTGGTCTTATAGTGTAATTCAACACACACATAAGGATAGAATGTTAAATTGCCTTTCCAAAATTGATCAATTATTGTCGATAAATGGATACACCTTTCTAGAATTTCCTAATAGAAACGGTATTAGAAATAAGTTTGTAAATGTTTCAAAGGCAGATATAAATAAAGATGATTATAATTCATGGAATGTTAGATACTATACGATTGATGAATATAAAAACATTTTTGAAAAAGAATTTGGAAATTTTGAACTGCAAAACCACAGTTTTATAGGTATTGGAGTTCTTCCTGAAGATTTAAAATACGTATCATTAAAAAATAAACTTTTAGTTGGCATTTCATTATTTGGGTCTTTGTTAACCTCTATCATTCCCCCTCTTATAAATTTTTCAGATAGCATTTACATTAAAGCTCATAAAAATTCAAATCTTAAAGTTCAAGATTATAATTCTAATGCTGAATCGGTGATGAAATTTTTAGACTTAAATTCAATAAACCCGACAGATAACCTCAATGTTTGGCCCCTACTTTCCTGTCCGGTAAGTGGCGGTGATTTAATTTTAAATGATTCAAAAAATGCTTTAATTTCTTCAAAAGCACAATTGTCATATCCTATTGTATCAGGTATACCAATATTAATATCTTCTGAAGCTTCAAGTTTATAATTTATTCATGATAACTGAAAACTTTGCAACCCATTCAGATTTAAATATTGAATCTGCCTACAATAACATTAAAGCTGAAGTTTTTAATACTCCTCTCCAGTTTAATAAAAAGCTTTCGGATAAATATAAGGCTCGAATTTATTTTAAAAGAGAAGATCTACAGCTTGTAAGGTCATATAAAATTCGTGGTGCATTCAATTTATTGTCTCAATTATCAAAGCAAGAATTACAGAATGGAGTTGTTTGTGCAAGTGCAGGTAATCATGCACAAGGTTTTGCCTATTCATGTAATTTATTAAAAGTGAAAGGTATAGTATTTATGCCTGCTATAACTCCCAAGCAAAAGATTAATCAAGTTAAAATGTTTGGTGCGGATAATATTGAAATCGTTTTAGTGGGAGATACATTTGATGAATGTGCTGTTGAAGCTCTTGAATATACTTCATTAAATAGTAAAACATTTATACCGCCATTTGATCATATTAAAATTATTGAAGGTCAAGGAACTGTAGGTTTGGAAATTTTAAATGAATTAAAAGACATTGATTATGTTTTTGTTCCTGTTGGTGGTGGTGGATTAGCTGCAGGTTTGGGTTATTATTTCGATAAAAAATCTCCTGAAACAGAAATAATTGGCGTAGAGCCAGAAGGTGCTCCTTCCATGAAACGTGCATTAGAGTTTGGTGAACCGGTAATGTTGGAAAAAATTGAGAGATTTATAGATGGTGCGGCTGTAAAAAAGGTTGGCAAAATTACTTTCGACTTCTGTAAAAGATTTTTATCAGATATGTTATTAGTTTCGGAAGGTAAGGTCTGTTCTACAATATTAAAACTTTACAATGAGGAAGCAATAGTTGTAGAACCTGCAGGAGCTTTATCAATAGCAGCACTTGATCAGTATAAAGATAGAATTATTGGTAAAACCGTTGTATGTATTATTAGTGGAGGAAACAATGATATTGATCGAATGCAGGAAATTAAAGAACGTTCACTCTTATATGAGGGTTTGAAAAAATACTTTATTATCAGATTTGCTCAAAGGCCTGGAGCATTAAAACATTTTATGAACGATGTGATGGGGCCAAATGATGATATTGTCCGTTTTGAATACATGAAAAAAAATAATAAAGAAGCTGGTCCTGCGTTAATTGGTATTGAGCACAAAAGTAAAAGTGATTTTGATAATTTAATTCTTAATCTTCATAAATTTCAAATTAATTTTACTTTATTGAATGAAGATGAGAATTTATTTGAATATTTGGTTTAAACTTAATAAGTTGAAGCATGAAAATTAAATCTAATTCATTTTTAATATGTTTGATAGCATTTTTTGCGATTCATAACTTTGTTTTTTGTCAACAAAAACAATTTACGATTGAAAAGCATTTTGATGCCTTAAATAAACATAATATTACAGACTTACAGAATTTGTTTTCAGAAGATGCAAAAATTGAATCTACAGGATTTGACAGCATAAAAATAGGAGGGGCTGGGGTGAAAGAAATTTATTCAAGGTATTTTAAATCATCTCCTGACTTAAAATACAAAATTATAAACATCATTTATTCAGATAATGATGCTGTTGTAGAATACTTTTCTACAGGAACTATGGTTAATGTGGAAGATAAATTTTCTGAATTTATGAAGGGAAAAGTCTATACACTTAAAAACTGCACTATATTCAAATTTAAAGGTGATAAAATTATTAAAAGTTCAACCTATTTTGATCAACTTTCTTTTTTAAGACAAATGAAATATTTTGATCAAAAAAATAAATAATAATGCTTGAAACAGATAAAATCAAGTCTAAATTATATGAAAAGTGCTTAGAATATATTGATTTAAGAATTCAATCTGCAAAAAGCGCAATGGACGCTGCACAAGAAGCTGCAAACTCAGATACAAAAAGCTGTGCCGGTGACAAATATGAAACAACGCGTGCAATGATGCAAATCGAGAAAGATTTATCTGCCAGGCGGCTTTCAGAAGCACTTCAAATTAAGGCTGAGTTAGAAAAAATTAAAATAAATGTAATTTCTATTTCAGTTCAACCAGGAAGTTTGGTTTTTACATCTGATAATATATATTTTATTTCAATAAGTGCCGGTAAAATAAATATAGATAACCAAGTTTATTTTGCAATATCTGCAGAATCACCCATCGGAATTGCATTGCTTAGAAAAAAAATGGGAGAAGAAATCAATTTTAACAATAAAATAATTTTTATAAAATCTATTATATAAATGAAAAAGAGTTTGCAATATAATTTGCAAACTCTTTTTGAGAATTTAATTTTTAAGATCCACTTTTTATTGCTGCCTTCTTAACATTTCTAAAATTTCATTATGTGTTGCACCTGAAATGGCTTCTGGAGAAGGAAAAATTCGATGCTCATTTAAAGTATTAACTAATTTTTTATTCAGATCAGTTAATTTAATTAGCACCAAATGTGAAGCAACTTGTTGCGCTACACGTTTTAAAAAATCAATTTCGTGTTCTGATACATCATATAAAGACGCAATTTCCATAGCACCTAACACATATTCTTCAATTGTAATTGGTACAATTACCACTGTTCTTGGTGTTGCATAACCTAAACCCTGAGCTACTTTAGTGTATTGTTTTGGAATTTGAATGTCTTTTAAAACTACTAGTTCTTTTCTTCTCCATACCTCACCAATTAATCCTTCTCCATATTGAATAGTTGTTTGTTCTTTTTGTCTTGATGCAAAATATGCTTTTAATTCCATTGATGGTGTCCCTAATGAATCTTCAACCACATATATTGCTCCTTGATGACCTCCTAAATGTCGAACAACTGTAAAAATAAATTCGCTGAACTTACTTATCATTCCCATATTATGTTGACGAAGTATGTCACTTACTTTAAGTAAACCTTCGCTTCCCCATACCCTTTGCGTTTCAATTTCACCAACTTTTTTTAGTTGTTCATTTTGTGAATCAATTTCAATCATATGGCTTTTTAATTGCAATAGCATGGTTTTAAAATCTCTAGCTAAATTACCTACCTCATCTTGAGAATGAATAGAATCCAACATTAATTCTTGTTCTTGAATGCCGTTTTTTACAACAGATTGGGCAACACTATCAAGAGTAATTATTGGTTTTGATAATGAATGTGCGAAACCTAAACCAAATATACCTGCCAGCACAAGCAGACTAATGGCTGCAATTGCCATTATTAATAGGGATTCATTTACTAAACTACGAATGTTTTCACTTATTTTTTGGTGAAGGGCATTAATTTTAGTATCAATTTCTTGCATTAATTTATATATTCTACCCCTGTCTCCACTTTGCTCATCTAATCCAATTTGTTTTTCCAAAACAACTATCTTATCAAAAAAATTAAGATAATCATTTAACATTTGTAAGTCTGTAGGATTTGTAACAGATTTTCTAAGTGTTTGAGCAACATCCCAAAGTTTATTTACATAAGCGGTATCTTTTCGAAGAAAAAAATCTTTTTCATGCCTTCTTAATGTTAATATTTTTTCTTTACTTAGACTGCTATTGTTTTCTAATTGATGAACTGCTTTACGCATTTGACCTTCCCACCCATAATCTTTAAAACCCCGTTCTCTTACTAATTTGGATAAATTATCAAATAATGAACTATATTCTTCACTGGCAACTTTAACATTTTCCATATCGAAAATAACCCCAAGGTTTTTTACGATTTTATTTTTTTGCAAATTGGCAATTAAAGTTTTTAAGGAGTTCATGGTGGTGTGATGTAAAATTAAATTGCGACTCACACCGCTTTCCATAAAATCATTACTTCTCGTATCATAAGCTTGAAAATTATTTTCATATTTTCTGGTTTCCAAAGTCAAAATTCTTAACCTATCTAAATCAGATAAAGTATTTTGATAATCTTGGATCCGGTTGAGATAAATATAAAATATTGCACAATTCGCAAGAATAAACAATACAAATACTAAAAAAACGGATTGTAATTTTCGTTTTATGCTGTGTTTCATAAAATAGTAAAAATGATACCAGGCTTAAGCCGGTTTTTGTAAAAATTAATAATACTTAAAATGAAATTAATTTAAGTATTTAAGGCTGGGTAAAAGGAATTTAACAATAGTAATTTTACAAAAATAGAAATCTAAAAACTTATTTGAGTTATTTAAATGTTAAGTTTTTAATATTATTACATAATTAAATTGTTTATTTAAAAAATATAATTAATATAATATTTTATATTATGATGACCTTTGGAAATATTTAAAATCTTCTTCATTTTTTAATTCGAAAACATTGACTACAACAACAGGCTCAGTGCCAGTTTGCCTCGTTACATATCCTTTTACAAATTCTTGAGCTGGGAATCTTTCACCAGAAATACATAAATTGCCATAACCTATTGGAGTTGCATATGTAATTAAAAAATACCTAATCATAAATTCTCTTTTATTTTAGTTAATTATGAATATATTAATATCGTTTTACTCATAATTATAAGTTAGAATTTTAAATTTATTAAATTTAAATATCATCTATAAAATAAATACCTTATCGTGAGTTTTTTTAAAAGAAACCATAAAGATTATAAGACTGACTTAGAACTCATTAAACTTTATCAGCAAACAGCTGATTTGGCTTATTTGGGAGAATTATATCAAAGATATTCATCTCTGGTGTATGGTATTTCTCTAAAATATCTTAAAGATCGCGAAGAAAGCAAGGATGCTGTGATGCAGATATTTGAAAAAT
>Ga0123338_10002512_pt1 | contig 17091 bp, 16 predicted proteins | sample grotaG_FD_89793 | JGI IMG/M metagenome (GOLD analysis project Ga0123338, IMG submission 89793) | Glacier valley bacterial and archeal communities from Borup Fiord, Nunavut, Canada, to study Microbial Dark Matter (Phase II) -... | ecosystem: Environmental > Aquatic > Freshwater > Ice > Glacier ...
ACTTCTCTGCAATGGCGGCCCGGCGCCGGGCTGCCTTGATCGTGCCAGGAATGGAATACAAGAGTTCGCGGCCTTTGGCTTTTGGATAGTAGCGCCAGCCCATCAGTCTTGGCGCGGCCTTGATCGCCCTGATCTCGGCGGCTTCAATCCGTCGTGGCACAAGGACTTCTTGCCCTTCCATACCTGCTGATGAAAGGAAGATAGCGTGGGCTGCCACGGCGGTCGTTCTCGTATGCTGAGCGCCATAGTGCCCAATAAGGACGGATTCACTGTCCTGCACCTCGAAGAACACTGCCACCATGCTGCGCGCGCCGCCCGCGCGCAGTTCCCGCGCCCATTGGAACGTCTTGGTAAAGTCTGGCACGACAGGGACGCAGAACACGGCGCGGGCCTCCGGTCCAAGTCGCGTCGGCAACAACCCGCTGCGCCGGATGCGCCCGGCGTCCCGGGCATCGGCGATGTGGAGGAAGCGCGCCAGGGCCAGTCCTCAGGCCAGCGCGTTCCGCGGCACGACCGTGTCCTTGACCTCACCCAGCAGCCGTGCCGCCTCGGCGCCGCGCACCTTGGCGATGTCATCCTGATACTTCAGCAGCACGCCCAGCGTCTCGTCCACGCCGCCTGCGGTCAGTTCCTGCTGGTCCAGGTAATGCAGGGCGGAGGCCCAGTCTATCGTCTCGGCCACACCGGGCGACTTGAACAGGTCGGTGCTGCGCAGCCGCTGCACGAAGGCCACCACCTCCGCCGACAGCCGTGGCGCCAGGCCCGGCGCCTTCGCATCCAGGATCGCCAGCTCACGCGCGGCGGTGGGATAGTCCACCCACTGATACAGGCAGCGCCGCCGGATCGCGTCGTGAACCTCCCGGGTGCGGTTGCTTGTCAGGACGACGACCGGCGGCACTGCCGCGCGTATCGTGCCGTACTCCGGCACCGTGATCTGGAAATCTGCGAGCAACTCCAGCAGGAATGCCTCAAACGGCTCGTCTGCGCGGTCCAGCTCGTCAATCAGCAGCACGGCTGGTGGCAGGTCGGGATCTATGGCGGACAGCAGCGGACGTGCCAGCAAATAGGGCCGGCTGTGGATTGCGGCAGCCAGGCGGGCTTGGTCCTGGTCACCGCCGGCTTCCGCCAGGCGGATCGCCATCAACTGCCGGGCGTGGTCCCACTCGTAGGCCGCCGCTTGCAGGTCCATGCCGTCGTAGCACTGCAGCCGCACCAGACGGCGACCCAACCCGGCGGCAAGAACCTTCGCAATCTCCGTCTTCCCGGTGCCCGGCTCACCCTCCAGGAACAGGGGGCGGTGCATGGCCAGCGCCAGGTGGACCGTTACGGCCAGCGCCGGGTCGGCGATGTAGCCGCCGGCTGCGAGCAGCGCCGCCGTGTCGGCGACCGTCCGCGGCAAGTCCGTCGCAGGCGGGACGACAGTGTCGGAGCCCGCCGCCTGATCAGCCAAACACGTAGCCTTTGAAGATGATGAAGAAGATCGGCAGATACAGCAGGATGCCGATCACGGCGACCAGCGGCAGTCCAAACGGCTCCTTCGGGATCAGCTGCAGCAGGCTGAGTGCGGGCGCCGGGGTGCGCGGGCGGGCAACGGGCTGCGGAGCAGGGCTGGCGGGCATCGGCGTCGCAGTCCCTTCTGCGGCCACACCGGCCGCCGATGCAGCGGCAATGACGGGAGCCACCATTGGTCCAGCAGCCGCAATCTCCTGCGGACCCGACACCTCGGCGGTGAAGCGGTCGAAAAACATGTCCGCCATTTGTTTGCTGGTGGCATCAATCAGCCGGGCACCGAGCTGGGCGATCTTGCCGCCGACCTGCGCCTTCACGTCGTAGGCCAGCACGGTGAACGGGCCGTCATCGGACAGCCGCACGTTCGCACCGCCTTTGGCGAACCCGGCGACCCCGCCCTGGCCCTCGCCGCTGATGCGGTAGCTATTGGGCGGGTCCATGTCGGACAGGGCGATATTGCCGCTGAAGCGCGCGCTGATTGGGCCTATCTTCACGGCGGCGGTCGCCTTCATGGCGGTGTCGGACAAGCGTTCCAGCGTTTCGCAACCGGGGATGCACGACCGCAGGACCTCTGTGTCGTTCAGTGCATCCCACACCTTCTGGCGCGGCGCGGGGATGCGCCGCTCGCCTGTCATGTCCATGCACGTGCTCCATTCGATGTGCCGGACCCTACCGGCAGGGTGGTGCGGGTGCAACCGGCCCACCTGACGTCCCTTGCTGGCGGTGCTAAACGACGCAACTTCCACTGCGTCCCGGAGTACCGCCGCATGACCTACCTCGTCGCAACCGACCTGCCGGCTGAGCACGCCGGGCACCGCTTCCGCAAGCTGGTCGAGGCGTCGGCGGCGGGCGGGGGCATCCTGCAAGTCCCGGGCACGCACAACGGCATGTCGGCGTTGCAGGCCCGCGCCGCCGGCTTCCAGGCAGCCTACCTGTCCGGGGCCGCGATGACGGCCAGCATGGGCCTGCCGGACCTGGGCATGATCACCGTGGACGAGGTCGGGTTCTTCATCCGCCAGGTCACCCGCGCCAGCGGACTACCGGTTCTGGTGGACGGTGACACCGGCTATGGCGAGGCGCTGAACGTCATGGCGATGGTCCGCAGCTTCGAGGACGCCGGGGCGGCAGCGGTCCACATCGAGGATCAGATCCTGCCCAAGAAGTGCGGGCACCTGAACGATAAGAAGCTTGCAGACGCGCACGACATGGCCAACAAGGTCGCCGCCGCCCGCCGCGCCCGGCGCCACCTGTATATCATGGCCCGCACCGACGCCGCCGCGAGCGAGGGCATGGACGGTGCCGTCGCCCGCGCCAAGCTGTATGTGGAGGCCGGTGCCGATGCGATCTTCCCGGAGGCGCTGCACAGCGCCGAGATGTTCCGCGAGTTCGCACGCCGGATGCCCGGCGTCCCCCTGCTCGCCAACATGACCGAGTTCGGCAAGACCCCGTTTTTCACTGCGTCCGAGTTCCATGACATGGGCTACGCCATGGTGATCTGGCCTGTGAGCAGCATGAGGGTGTCGGCCAAGGCCAGCGAAGACCTGTATGCCGCCATAAAGCGCGACGGCGGCACCCAGGGCGTAGTTGACCAGATGCAGACCCGCGCCGAGCTGTATGCGACGATTGACTACGCTGGTTACGAGGCGCTGGACCAAAGCATCGTCAGCACCGTGGTCCCGCATGGAACGCCGCAGCGGGACTAGCGGCAGCCGACTTGCTGACAAACATCTCAAACCTGTCGTCGCCAGGTCTGGCCCGCCGTGAGACCTCCTGGCCTGCTAGGGCAGGCTTGCGGTCTTCGCGCAAGACGGCGCTGCGGCGCACGAACGGCTCGGATTGGATGACAGGCAGCAGGGCAGGGTCTCGGTCCAGATGTTGACCCGTCCACTGTATATCGGAAGCGAGCTGTATCGGCGGTCCACCTACGGCCCGACCCATCCGCTCGCCATCCCGCGCGTCACGACCTGCACCGACCTGTGCCGTGCGATGGGTTGGTTGCCGGATGAGCAGTTCCGCACGGCGCCAATGGCCGACCCGGCCCGGGTGCTGCGCTTCCACGACGCCGGCTATCTGGCCGCCTTGGCACGTGCGGAGCGGGACCAGGCCGTCACCGACGCGGACCGCGACCGCTACCGGATCGGCGCCGAGGGCAACCCGGTCTATCCCGAGGTGTATCGCCGTCCCATGACCTCGGCCGGTGGCGTGATGCTCGCGGCAGAGCTGACGCGGGACGGTGGCATCGTTCATTGCCCCGGCGGCGGCACCCACCACGGGCGGCCCGACCGGGCCAGCGGGTTCTGCTACCTGAACGATCCCGTGCTGGGCATTCTGGCGTGGCTGGACCAGGGTTTGCAGCGTGTCGCTTACCTGGACATTGACGCCCATCACGGCGATGGCGTGCAGGACGCCTTCCACGGCGACCCCCGCGTCCTCACGGTCAGCGTCCACGAGGCCGGGCGGTGGCCCCGCACAGGCGCCGCTGACGACCGTGCCGGCGGGTCGGCGCGCAACCTGCCGGTGCCGCAGGGGTTCAATGACAGTGAGATAGACTGGCTGCTGCGCCGGGCCATCCTGCCCGTCATCGAGGCGCATCGGCCTCAGGCGGTCATGCTGCAATGCGGTGCCGATGCGTTGGAGGAAGACCCGCTGGCCCGCTTGTCCCTTTCCAATAACGCGCACTGGTCCGTGGCAGCCGCTGCCATGGGCTTGTCGCCGCGTCTGATCGTGACGGGCGGCGGTGGCTACAATCCCTACACGGTGGGGCGGTGCTGGGCGGGGGTTTGGGCTACCTTGAACGGCATCACGATCCCCGAACGCACGACCGCAGCGGCGGAAGCAGTGCTGCGCGGCCTGACCTACAACCGCGCCGCGGGCCGCAATCCTCCGGAGCACTGGTTCACTACCCTGCGCGACGCTCCCCGGCCCGGCCCGGTGCGGGATGAGGTCAAGCGCCTAGCCGAGCAAACCCTACAGGAGCATCCCGTATGCGCCGTCGTGTCCTGATTGCTACCTTGGCCGCGGTCTCGTTCGCCGCGCGTCCATCAGCCCGGGCACAGATGCCCGACACCAGCAAGCCCCAGCCGGAGCTGCCCAAGGAGCGCCTGGTGATCGTCACCCGCGACGGCGCCCGCCACGAGTTCAACGTCGAAATGGCGCTGCGGCCGGAGCAGCAGACGGTCGGGCTGATGTTCCGCCCCAGCGTCCCCGCTGACGGAGGGATGCTGTTCGACTGGGGGACGCCGCGGGACAGCACGATGTGGATGCGGAACACCGTGGCCCCACTGGACATGCTTTTCATCAACCAAGACGGCACGATCCGGCGCATTGCAGAGGACACCGTTCCGGGTAGCCTGGCCGTGATCCCCAGCAACGGCCCGGTGCGCGCGACGCTGGAGTTGGCCGCTGGCACCGCACGCCGCCTTGGAATCAGGGTGGGCGATCGGGTGGAGCAGCGGCTGTTCGCAAAGGCGGGCTAGCCGGGTTCCGCGGACGGCTCCGCTTGGCAGGACGCGGCCCGGCGCCGTCGAAGACGCGGAACGTATTCCGGCCGGCAGCCTTCGCACGGTACAAAGCCGTGTCGGCCTGTTGCAGCAACGCTGACGGTTGACCGTCCGGATCTTCATGCCGGCACAGGGCGATCCCGACGCTTGCACCGACGTGCGCCGCCGTGCCGTCCAGATCGTAAGGTGCCGAGGCCGCCTCGATCACGCGCAACGCGATGGCAGCAGCTTGTCCGGCATTGGACATCGGCCCGGCAAGGATGGCGAACTCGTCGCCGCCCAGGCGCGCAAGCACGTCGCTCCGGTTGATGCAGTTCCGGATCCGCAGGGCGACCAGGCGCAGCAACTCATCCCCGGCAGCATGGCCGAGGGTGTCGTTCACGTCCTTGAACCGGTCAAGGTCTATGAACAGGACGGCCATCAGCAAGTTCACCGCGGGGGCAGGGCGGTGATCGTCCAGCCCGTCTCCGCGCAGCCAGGCCAGCGTATTGTGCAAGTGCTGGATGAAGAAGGTGCGATTGGGCAGCGCCGTCAGCGCATCGTGGTGCGCCATGTGCCGCACATGCGCCTCGGCCCGGCGGCGCTCGGTTATGTCCTCGTGCGTGCTGACCCATCCGCCGCCCGGAGTGGGGGCATGGTGGATGGCGAGGCAGCGCCCGTCCTGCAAGACGACCTCCGTATCTGTCACGCGCTCGGCCTCCCCGATCCGGTCGCGCCAGGCCGAATACTCCGCGGGTGGCATGTCTGGCCCGGTCCCGGCGGCATAGCGCCGGTCCACGATCTCGCGCAGCGTCATGCCAAGCAGGAGCCGCGAAGCGTCCATGCGATAGATCTCAGCATATTGGCGATTGAACAGCAGCAGCCGTTGCTCACCGTCAAACACGCACACGCCTTGCCGGATCCGGTCCAACGCTAGGTCGCGGAGTTCTACTGCTTGGGACATTGGGTTGCTGCGGCAGCCCCGAGGCTGTCCGGCAGTGCTGGTCATGGCAGAAGGCGGGGGTTCGACGAGCTTCACGTGCCTACCCGTTCCGATTGCACCGCGATGATACGCTAGACTCGTTCATGATGTATTGCACTTGTCAGTCTCTACCTTCGCTTGACCTCGCCTCGGCAGCGCCCCACACCGCCGGGCATGACACATCCCGACTTCGAGGTTCAGGGCCATCGCGGCGCGCGTGGAATGTTTCCAGAGAACACGCTGCACGGGTTTCGGGCTGCCGCCACCTTGGGCGTTCGTACGATGGAGTTGGACGTCGGCACGACCCGCGATGGCGCCGTCGTCGTTCACCACGACCCCGCGCTGAACCCGGACACCACGCGGGACGGCGCCGGACGCTGGCTGGACGACACCGGCCCGCTGCTGCGCGACCTGACATTGGCGCAATTGCGTGAGTACGACGTAGGCCGCCTGCGGCCCGGCACTGCTTACGCCGAAGCCTACCACGGCCAGGTGCCCCAAAATTTTGCCCGGGTGCCAACGCTGGACGAGGTTCTGGCCCTGGACCCAACCCTGCGCTGGAATATCGAGTTGAAGGTGATGCCAGACCACCCGGACTGGACCGTCCCGCCGGAGGAGATGGTGGAGCGCGTGCTGCACGTGGTCGGCGCGGCAGCCGCCGGGACGCGCGTTGCCCTGCAGAGTTTCGATTGGCGGGCGCCGCGTCATCTCCGCCGCATACGCCCTTCCATCGCAGCGGGCTGGCTGACGGCCGCCAGCACGGTTGCAGATGCGCCGCTGTGGCTGGGCCGGCACGTAGCCGGCATGGCGGACGTACCGGATGCCATCGTAGCAGAGGGCGGCGGCATTTGGTCGCCGCATTTTGCTGGGTTGACAGCGGGCCTGGTGGCCCATGCTCACGACTTGGGGCTGCGCGTCGTCCCCTGGACCGTAAACGCCGTCGAGGATATGCGGCGCCTGATGGAGTGGGAGGTGGACGGCCTGATTTCGGACTGGCCCGACCGCGCCCTGGCCCTGGCGGGCCATCCAGGGGTGGGCCAGCCTGGGGTACAGCAGCCTGGACCGGTCTAGACCCGTGCTTACTTGATCCTGTCAGGCAAGCACGGGTTCGGGCTTCTTGAAGCGACTTGTTTGTAGCAATGACTGGATGCGCCGGTGCGTTTCCAAACATTGCGGCATTGATCTAGCCGGCCGCGTGACCACGCTGCTCCAGTGCTATGAAGTCCCGCCGCGGCGCGCCGGTATAGACCTGGCGCGGACGTCCGATGCGCTGCGCCGGGTCCTCGATCATCTCCTTCCACTGGCTGATCCAGCCGACGGTGCGGGCGACGGCGAACAGCACGGTGAACATGCTGGTCGGGAAACCCATCGCCTTCAGGATGATGCCTGAGTAGAAATCCACGTTCGGATAGAGCTTCTTGCTGATGAAGTACTCGTCATGCAGCGCGATGCGCTCCAGTTCCACGGCCATGTCCAAGGTCGCATTGTTCTTGATGCCAAGCTCGTCCAGCACTTCCTTGCAGGTCTGCTGCATGATCTTGGCGCGCGGGTCATAGTTTTTATAGACGCGGTGGCCGAAGCCCATCAGGCGGATGTGGCTATTCTTGTCCTTCACTTTCTCGATGAAGGCAGGGATGTTCTTCACGTCGCCGATCTCGTCCAGCATCTTCAGCACGGCCTCGTTGGCGCCGCCATGCGCGGGTCCCCACAGGCTGGCGATGCCGGCGGCGATGCAGGCGAACGGGTTGGCGCCGGTGCTGCCCGCCAGGCGGACGGTGCTGGTGGAGGCATTCTGCTCGTGGTCGGCGTGCAGGATGAAGATGCGGTCCATCGCCCGGGCCAGCACGGGGTTGACGTGATACGGCTCGGCCGGCACCGCGTTCATCATGTACAGGAAGTTCTCGGCATAGTTCAGGTCGTTGCGCGGATACATGAAGGGCTGGCCGATGGTGTACTTGTAGGCCCATGCCGCGATGGTCGGCAGCTTGGCAATCAGCCGGAAAGCGCTGATCCGGCGGTGGTCGTCGTTCGTGATGTCCAGGCTGTCGTGGTAGAACGCGCTCAACGCGCCGACGACGCCGCACATCACCGCCATCGGGTGCGCGTCGCGGCGGAACCCGTCGTAGAAGCGGCGGAGCTGCTCGTGCAGCATGGTATGGCGCATGACGCCGTATTCAAACTCGTGCCGCTGCGCCTCGTTCGGCAGTTCGCCGTTCAGCAACAGGTAGGCGACTTCCAGGAAGGTGCTCTCCTGCGCCAACTGCTCGATCGGGTAGCCGCGGTGGAGCAGAACGCCCTCGTCGCCGTCAATGTAGGTGATCTTGCTCTCGCACGCCGCCGTGGCGCCGTAGCCGGGATCGTAGGTGAAGACGCCGAGCGCGCCATACAGCTTGCTGATGTCGGCGACCGAGGGTCCGATCGTGGCGTGCTTCAAGGGCAAGGACAGCGATTTGTTGGTGCCGTCCATCGTCACGGTAACGGCCTGGTTGGTGACTGCGTCCATGGTGCTGCATCCCCGCTGCGGTGTGGCCACGGAGGAGAAGCGCCTCGCACCGTTCTTGGAGGCGAAATTAGGGCGGAGCACACCTGTGTGCAACCTTCGCAATTGCAGCAATTCCGTGCGCTTCCGTTGACCCCTCGCACCTGCGGTGCAAGCTGGGCGCCGCGCACGCGGGCGGTAGATGACGGGCAGGGCTGCATCGCAGTCCCAAGTGCCTGCCAGCGTTGCTTGCCAGTCCGTTGAGACCTGGCGATACCGGGCGTATGCCGACTAGTCAGCCCCGCCAGCCCAAAGCCCGCTGCCCAACCTGCGCGCCTGCAGCTCCAAGGCTGCCAGGTCAGGCTGGCCTGACCCGGAACGCGCCCAACCGCTGGCGACCATGGCGCGGCCCAAGTCGCGGCCGCCCGCCTCACAAGTGGCAAGCGGACGGCCGCCGTCGTCCCGCCCTGCAAGCCGGCAGTCCACCCGATGCTCGCCGACCAAGCTGGCCAGTGCGGATGCAGCCGCTCCGCCGCAGTCCTGGCCGCTGCGGCACAACTCGCCGCGCGGTGGCGCTTCCACCCCGCGCAAGCGTATCACTTGGGTGCCGAGGCGAAGCGTGCCCCCGTCAACCACCCTCACCTCCGCCGGCTCCGCCGAGGTGCGCTCCGGCACTGGCGTTGTGCGGCCGAACAGGTCTGACGACATGCCAACCACAGCCACCGCCGTGACAAAGACGGCGGCCGTGGTCAGCATGAAAGGCCGGGTCAGCGGCAGGCGCGGCACGCCCGTGCTGCGGAAGATGCGTCGGGGAGGTCTCATGCCGTCAACGCCTAGCCCGTCCGGGCCGGATGGCGCAACCTAGGCGGAACAGCTTGCAACCCTGCATTGCCGTCCTGGCTCCGGACGAGGCTAAGCCCAGAATGGCGCAGCCGTCCGGAAGCCGCGCCACGCAGACCGCACATCGGCACGGAACGCGCTGGCGCTTGCGGCGGCATAGCCGTTCACCAGCCCTGCCGCGTAGCCCTCCCCCGTCCGGCCCAACTGCGCCATCAGCCCCGCTGCAGCCGCGCCGTCGTTCAACAGGCCCAGCGCTTCCTGCAAGGCCGCGAGGTGCCGGATGAACCGCCGGGCTGGCTTGTCCGGGAACAAGGGCTGAAAGAACTCGGCGGCGTAGCGCAAGCGCTTGCAGTCCTTCCGCAGCTTGTGCAGCGCCGGTACTGGCAAGTGGCGCAGCCCGTGCCCATCCCGGCGCACCTTGCGCAGGCGGCGTGACAACACGGCCGCGGCAAACGCCTCCGTGCCGGTATGCAGCAGGTGATCCTGCGCCGGGTCGCACCCTTCCCAAGGGCGCATCGCCGCGGTGCAGGCCAGCCCGGCGGCGAGGGTCCGGAACGCCGGGCCGTTCAGGTAAAGGCGCAGCGCGACGTAGGCCGCTGCCCGCTTGCGCCGGCTGGACGCCATCAGGGCCGCCATCCGCGGCTCGTCCGGGAACGAAGCCGCGGCCTGCGCGCCGGTGCCGGCCAGGAACACGTCCCAGTCGCGCGCGGCACCCAGGTGCGCGGCGGTGTCGCGCAACGCCCGGCCTAGCGGACCCGACTCCGGCCAGGCCGCGCCGCCGCGGAAGATGGACAGCGCAGAGCGCAAGCGCCGCGTTGCCACCCGCATCTGGTGGACCGGCACCGGCCCGTCGCCATCGCCTGCCGTCGCGGACCAGTGCAACAGCGCGTCCAGAAGTCCGCCGATCACCTGCGCGACCGTGTCGGTCAACGGCTGGTCAGGTTGGATCAACGGCAAGGCGGTGCTGCGCGGCGGCGGCCCGGTCCCTTGGGCGGCAGCAACTGCCTCGGCGGCCAAGCTGGCGCGCGGCACGTGCAACCGCAGGACGCCGGCGATGGTGGTCACCCGGGCCACGATGGCAGCCGGCGGGCCTTCCAACCTCACCCGGCAGGCTGGGCTGATGGTGGCGGCACCGCGCAGGTGGCCTTCCAAGACGGTGACCGTTAGGCCGTCGTCACCATGGAAGCGATGCTTCCGCCCGCGGAACGCGGCAACGGGGGCCAAGGGCTGCGGCAGGATCAGGTCGAAGCCCACGGGGCCGGGGCACTGCTGGACCAAGAAGGCCGGCGTGCCGGCAGGCCAGTGCAGCTCTGGCGCAGGGTGCAGCCTCTCCAGCCGCCACGCCCCGCCGGGTCCGCTGTCATGGCACAACGCCAGGTTCTGCCCGGCGAGGGCGCTGTCCGGCGTATCGTGCCAGGACAGATCAACCCGTGACGCGCGTCCGGTCCGGGCCAGGCCGGGCAGGCGGAGCAGGTCCGGCAGATCTTCCGGGGCAAGGGTGAACTCCATCCGCGGCATCGGCGCGGGTGGATCGGGCAACCCGGCCGCGTCCGGGGCTAACACCTTCAACTCGGTCGTGACGTCGCCGGGGTCAGCACCGTCGGCGGGCATGTCAGGCCTTAAGCGCAGGCCGGCAGGTCGCGCGGGCACAGGAACCGGACCAGCCGCGCCCCACCATCGTGCAGGTCCGCCCACGGCGTCGCGACGGTGAACTCTGCCAGGGCGCCGGACGGAAAGCCCTCCCGTAGGCGGCGCGCATCGGCGCTTGCAGGCTCTGTGGGGCCGAACAGCTGCAGCGACAGGTCGTGCAGCCCGGGATTGTGCGCGATGACCAGCACGCTTCGCACGGTGGGCTGCACGTCCTGAACGATACGCAGCAGCCCCGCCGCCGGAGCGAGGTAGAGGGCGTCCATCGGCTCGATCAACGGAGTCTCGTCCCAAGGCTCCAGCGCGTGCAGGGTCTCAAGAGTCCGCTTGGCCGTGGAAACCAGCACTTGGTCCGGCGCCAGGCCCAGCCCGGCCATCGCCGTACGCATGACTGCCGCCGCGGCCCGGCCGCGCGGGTTGAGCGGGCGTTCGAAGTCGGACAGACCCGGTTCCTCCCAGGATGACTTGGCATGGCGCAGGAGGAGGAGTTGCCGCATGGGATCAGACTGCCCGTGCCGGTCCTCCACGGCAAGGACGCCGTTACGCTTGCATCGCCGGGGCCTGGACCCATGCGGCCCTGGGCGTTGCTGCCGCCCGGTTCCCTCCCATCTCCACCATCGCAGCGACGCCCTGAACAGGAGAGACCGACCCGTGCCGCCACCGACCCGACGAAGTGCCCGGCCGCAACGGGCGGGCCGCTTGGCATGAGCGGCGCCCTGCGGGTCGTGCTCGGCGACCAATGCACCCCAGGCCTGAGCGCCCTAGAGGACCTCGATCCCGCCACTGATACGGTGCTGATGGTGGAGGTGATGGCGGAATGCACCTACGTCCCGCACCACCCCAAGAAGATCGTGCTGATCCTGTCCGCGATGCGGCACTTCGCCCGCGCGCTGCAAGCCCGCGGCGTGCGGGTCGAGTACGTGCGGCTGGACGATCCCGCCAACACCGGCAGCTTCCGGGGCGAGGTCCTGCGCGCCTGCGCCCGCCTGCAGCCCGACCGCATCGTCGCCACCGAACCCGGCGAGTGGCGCGTGCTGGAAGACATGCGAACCTGGCACGAGGCCGCCGGCATCGAGTGCGACATCCGCGACGACACCCGCTTCGTGTCCCGCATCCAGGACTTCCGTGCCTGGGCGCGCGGACGCGGCGCGTTCCGGATGGAGACGTTCTACCGCGCCATGCGCCTGCAGACGGGCCTGCTGATGAACGGGAAGGAGCCGGAGGGCGGGCAGTGGAACTATGATCCGGAGAACCGCAAGCCGCTGCCGCGCCGGGTCAGCCCGCCACCGGCGCCGCGCTTCCCGCCGGACGAGATCACGCGGGAGGTGATGGCGCTGGTGGCGGAGCGGTTCCCAAGCCATTTCGGGAGCGTGGACGGCTTCGCCATGCCTGTGACCGGGCAGGACGCCCGGGCGGCGCTGACGGACTTCGTGGAGAACCGGCTGGCGCAATTCGGCGATTGGCAGGACGCGATGCGCGCCGGGGAGGGTGTGCTGTTCCATGCTCTGATTTCCACGTCGCTCAACACGGGACTGCTGTGCCCAGTGGAGGCGTGCCGGGCGGCGGAGGCGGCTTACCATGCCGGGCGGGCGCCGTTGAACGGGGTGGAGGGCTTCATCCGGCAGATCATCGGCTGGCGGGAGTTCGTACGGGGGGTGTACTGGCTGCGGATGCCGGAATACGGCGCGCTGAACGGGCTGGATGCAGTCCGGCCCTTGCCACCCCTGTATTGGGACGCGGACACCCGCATGAACTGCTTGCACCATGCGGTGTCCGACACGCGGGACCATGCCTATGCCCACCACATCCAGCGCCTGATGGTGCTGGGCAACTTCGCGCTGCTCGCCGGGCTGCACCCGGATCAGGTTTGCGAGTGGTTCCTCGTCGTGTATGCCGACGCCTATGAGTGGGTGGAATTGCCCAACGTGCGCGGCATGGCGCTGCACGCCGATGGCGGGATCATGGGGTCGAAGCCCTATGCCTCGTCAGGTGCCTACATCAACCGCATGAGCGACTACTGCCAGCATTGCCACTACGACGTGAAGCGCAGCGTGGGGGAGGGGGCGTGCCCGTTCAATGCGCTGTATTGGGACTTCATGGCCCGGCACGGTGACCGCTTCGCCCGCAACCCGCGCATGGCCATGCCGATCCGGACGCTGGCGAAGATGGAGCCGGACCGGGTTGCGGCGCTGCGGGCGCAGGCCGCCGGGTTCCTGGCGGCGCTGGATGCGGGGGAGCGGGTATAGGGATGGCCGGGACGGGATGGCATGTCGGCGTGCGGCCAGCAGCACGCTTCGTCCTTAGGGCTTATCCGTCAGGCCGTCAGAGGCGGCAGGTCTATCCAGGATAGGTGCCCGCCTTTGCCCGCACCAGTGTCTAGAAAGATGGCGGTCCCGCCCCCTGCGCCGTTCCGCACGTAGGGCCGTCCATCCGTGCTGCGCTGGTCGTGGCCGCAATAGACCGTCAGGCCTGCCGGCAACCGGTCCACCCAGCGTAGCACCCGCTCGGGGTAGCCGTCCGATTGCATCCGGCCCGTGGTCTCCCCGAACAGCGCACGGGATAGCAGCGGGTCCACCCGGCCCAGCGGCGGCGGCGGCGGCTCGCTCAGCATGGCCGGGTGGAAGCCGCCGTGCACGAATGCCACGCTGCCCAGGGACAGCCAGGCGGGCGCGCGCGACACCTCGTGCAACGCGCGCGACCGCAGGTCGTCGTCCAGTCCGCGAAGGGTGGTTTCGAGCGCCGCATCCATCCGAACGGTTTGCCCGGCCAGGGCACGGCCGAGCTTGCGGTCATGGTTACCCAGGATAAACAGCCCGCGCCCTTCATCCATCAAGGAAAACATAGTCCGCAGGACCCCGGCGCTGTCCGGCCCGTGGTCGCTCAGGTCGCCCAATTGAACCACGAAGCGGTCGGTGGCCGTCGCCGCGCGGAACGCCCGGATGTCGCCGTGCACGTCGCCGACGACGCGCAGCCCGACGCCCGGTGGGATCACGCGGCCTCCGACGTGGCATCAGGGGGCGCGGCGCCCTTCACTGTGCGGCGGTAAGCGTCCAGTGCCCGCATCCGGGCCTCGGCAAGGTCCACCAGCGGACGCGGGTAGGTTTGTCCCAGCGCGACACCCGCCTTTGCCAGCACGTCGGTCCCGGCGGTCCAGGGGGCGTGCAGGTGCTTACCGGGCAGGCCGGCAAGTTCCGGCACCCACTTGCGGACATAGACGCCGTCCGGGTCGAACTTCTCGCCCTGGCTGACCGGGTTGAAGATGCGGAAGAACGGCTGGCTGTCTATGCCCGACCCGGCGATCCACTGCCAGGATGCGGCGTTGCTGGCGAGGTCCGCATCAACCAGCGTGTCCCAGAAGTGGTCCTCCCCCGCGCGCCAATCCACCAGCAACTGCTTGACCAGGAACGACGCGGCGATCATGCGGACGCGGTTGTGCATCCACCCAGTCTGCCATAGCTGCCGCATCCCCGCATCCACGATGGGGACGCCCGTGTGGCCGCGCTGCCAGGCCCGCAGCTCCCGCGGCGCGTCGCGGAAGGGCAGGGCGGCAAAGGCCGGGCGCATCGGCTGTTCCGGCATGTCCGGCTTGTGGAACAGCAGGTAGGCTGAGAACTCCCGCCACAGGATTTCGCTGAGGAATACATCCAGGCCTTTGCCCGTCCCCCGTGCCGCCTGCTCGGCCGTGTGCCAGACCTGGCGCGGGCTGATCTCGCCCCAGTGCAGATGCGGGGACAGGCCGCTCGTGCCTTCTTGCCCCGGCAGGTTGCGGCCAATGTCGTAGCCGTGGACGGCGCGGTCCAGGAAAGCGCGGAGGCGGGCATGGCCTGCGTCCTCCCCGGGCTGCCAGATGCCGAACTCTTCGGACCAGTCAGGCTTGGTCGGCAGCAGGTCCCAGCCCTCCAAGGTATCGGATGCCACGGCGGGACCGGCGGGAATGCGGTCCGGCGCTGGGGTGGGCTCGCCGGGGCTGCCGCGGGTGCGGAGCTGGTTGGCAAAGGGGGTGTAGATGCCATAGATGCCGCCGGTCTTGGTAGTGATGCCGTCCAGGTCGAACAGGGTGTGGGTACGGTGCAGGTGCAGGGTGGCACCGGCCGCGGCCAGCGCGTCCCGGGCCTCGTCTGCCGCTTGACGCGCCCAAGGCTCATGCTGGCGGCCGGCGTGGACCTCCGTCGCCCCGGTTTCAGCCGCCAGCGCCGCCAGGGCCTTCGCCGCCGGTCCCCGCCGCAGGATCAGCGGCACCCCGCGCTGCGCCAGCGCGGCCCCTAGTGAGGCCAGGCTGTGGTGCAGCCACCAGCGCGACGCTCCGCCCAGCCTCCACCGGCCCGGCGTGTCGTCGTCCAGCACATAGACGGGCACCACCGCCCGCCCGCCGGCCATGGCAGCATCCAGCGCCGCATGATCGGCCAGGCGCATGTCGTTGCGAAACCACAGCAGCACGGGCGGCATGCTGGCAACTGGGCCGGACCGCTTTGTCATCAGAGGCACCTTGAGGGCGAAGAGTTCAATGAACATCCAACGTGGGGTGGCCCGGCAGCGCCGTCCATAGCCGGATGGCTCAAAGCCTCGTTGCCGGCGACCTCGGCATCCGTCCAGCCGCGCTAGGGGCAACGGCGCATCCTGGCCCGCGGATGTCGCCCGCAAGTTCCTGCACGACCGTGCGCAGCACGGCCGGGTTGCGGCATATCGAGATGTGCGAGCCGCTGACCTCGACCACCTTGGCACCCGGCTGGTCTGTCCAGCAATGGGCCGGTGCCACGATGCCGTCGTCCCGCGAGCAAATCATCGTGGACGGCACTGGCAGCGGCTGCCGCAGGCGGTCGAGGTCCGTCGTCCCGCAATAATGCGGCGCACACAGCCGGACCAGCGGCCCGATCGTCGTCGGCACCGGCAGGCGGAACGGGCTGCAGATACTGACGACGTGGCTGACCGCGGACGGACGCTCATAGGCCAGGTTACGTGCCAGCACGCCGCCCATGCTGACGCCCACGAGGCCAATAGGGCCGTCCCGGGTCAGCAGGTCCAGGCGGCGCAGCAACCGGTCGAGGATGCGCGGGGTCGGACCCCAGTTCACGCCCAGCCCCCACCGATGCGGCTCAAACCCGCACTGCCGCAGGAAGGCTCGCAGCCCCGCAGCCAAAAGGTCCGTCGCTAGGAAGGCCGGGATCACCAGGACGTGCTGGCCATTGCCGTCCGGCAGCGTTGCCGGGTCCGGCAAGGCAGGCCGGTAAGCCGCTACCGACCAGGCTTCGGTGAGCAGAAGGCGGTAGGGCGGGCGCTGCGCCGGGTCGGCGCCAAGCAGCCTGACGGCATCCACTCCACGCTGGGCAGGGGCGGCGGTCATCTTGCCGCCCGCCCCTCGGCATCGCCACGCAACTGCGCCAGCGTGAAACTGAACAGCCGCTCCTGCCCTAGCAGGAATGCCCGGGCGCCGCGCGGGAACAGCCGGGCGATGGCCGGGGCCGACACGTCCAGCCCACCGGTGTAGGCACCCAGCGCCGGCAGCATAATACGCCGGGAGCAAGCCACGAAGCAGGGACGCGAGACCCGGCCGGCGCGGGTCGCGATGGCGGCCTTGGGGTGATGGTGCCCGCATAGTTCCCCGATGGCGCCGGATTGGGCCTGATGGCGGAACGTCAGCGGACCCAGCGCCCAGGCGTCCGCGGCGACGCCGGGCAGCCCGGCGGGCGGCTGCGGGTCGTGATTGCCCAGCACCCAAACCCATTGCGCCGCTTCCGCCATAGCCCTTAGCCGCGCCGAGTCGCCCGGCGCCATGCGGGCCGCGCCGTGCGCGTCATGGAAGCTGTCGCCCAGCGCCACGACCGTCCGTGGTTGCCAGCGGCGCAGCAGCAGCGCCAGCCGGTCCAGGGTCAGGCGAGTGTCCCAGGGCGGCACCAACTGGCCGCGGGCTGCGGCGGCCGACCCCTTCTCGAAGTGCAGGTCCGCCACAGCCAGCAGTCCGGCGGCCGGCCACCATACGGCGCCCAAGGGGTCCAGCATCAGGTGTTCGCCCATGAAGTGCAGGGGGGCGGCAGTCATCCGGAACGTGCGCCTTTTCTGTTAGGGGCCTGGTTGCGCGGCTTGCGTTGCAGGATGGCCAGGTTGGCGCGGTGGACGAAGGCGACGCGGATCGGCGCTTGGCTGACCTCGCCCTCGCC
>Ga0123338_10002517_pt1 | contig 17084 bp, 23 predicted proteins | sample grotaG_FD_89793 | JGI IMG/M metagenome (GOLD analysis project Ga0123338, IMG submission 89793) | Glacier valley bacterial and archeal communities from Borup Fiord, Nunavut, Canada, to study Microbial Dark Matter (Phase II) -... | ecosystem: Environmental > Aquatic > Freshwater > Ice > Glacier ...
GCACGCCGCCTTGTTCTTGTTGCCGGCCTTCGTGCAGTCGTAGTTCATCGGCATCTTGGGGGCACCGATCGTGTTGACGGGCGGCTTGGCCGCGGCCATCGCCGGCGCAGCGACCGGCTTTGCGGCTGCGACACCGCCCTGCGTCACGCTCTTGCATGCGGCCTTGTTCTTGTTGCCGGCCTTGGTGCAGTCGTAGGTCATGCCCTTGGCGGCGGGCGGCGTCGTCGCCTGTGCCGCAGGGGGCGCGGCGTGGGCGGCGGCGGCGAGGCCGAGTGCGGCGGCCAATACGATCGTCTTGAACGTCATCGAGTGTCCCCTGATGCGGCGTTGGCCAGCGGCAGCACTCCATTCATGCCTGTTCGGCGTCGACCCCGCAACGGTTCATTCACTCGCCCCCGCGCAGCGCCGCCGCGGCCGCAAAGGGTGTCATCGCGACGAGGACCAGGCTGCTTGCCGCCAGCAGCTTCAGCGCACCGACGTCGTCGGCTCCGACGCCGAAGATGAGTACCGGCAGCGCGAGGGGAACGACGACCAGCCCGGCAAGCGCACCGCCCCCGCGCACGCCGACGGTGACGCTGGCGGCGAGCAGCGCAAGCGCCGCGAGAGCGGGCGCACCGAGCGCGAGCCCCGCGGCGAGCGGACCGAGTCCGGGCAAGCCGAGGAGGACAGCGGCCACCGGCAGTGCGACGAGCAGCGGTACGGTAAATCCGAGCCAATGCGCGACAAGGCGCGCGGCGACCCACGTCTCGAGCGCAATGCCACGCACAACGATCTGATCGAGCGTGCCATCGGCGGCATCGGGCGCGACGAGCGTCTCGACCGGCAGCAGGCTCGCCAGCAGCGCCGAGACCCAGAGGATGCCCGGCGCGATCCGCGCGAGCAGCCGCGCATCGGGGCCGACGGCGAACGGGAAGATGGCGGCGACTAGGACGAAGAACATGACCGGCAGCGCGAGTGTTCCCGGCCGGCGCAGCGCCAGCGCAAGGTCGCGGCGGACGAGCGCGACGAAGATCACGCCGACCCCCCGCCGGCGTTCAGCCGCAACAGTCTGGGGCCATCAAATCCGAGCGCGGTGTGGCTGACCGCGACGACGAGCCCTCCCGCCGTCCGGTGCCTCGCGACAGCCGCCGCCAGGAGGTCGCGCGACGCCGCATCGAGGCCGGCGTCAGGCTCGTCGAGCAGCCACAGCTGCGCGCCCGACGCCGCGACCCGTGCGAGCGCCGCTCGCCGCCGCTGACCCGCCGACAGGATGCCGACAGGCAGCTCGAGCAGCGGAGCCAACGCGAACGCCGCAACGGCCGCGGCGACGCCCGCCGGCGTCGCGCCGTCGAGCCTCGCCCAGTGGCCAAGCTCGTCGGCTAGCGACGGTCCGGGCTTCAGTGCGATGTCGTGTCCGGCGAACGCGGTCGTGAACGGGTTGTCGATCGTGCCGTGCGCGGCGCGCAGCACGCCGGCGAGCACGCGCAGAAGCGTCGACTTGCCGGCTCCGTTCGGTCCCTCGACCTGGAGCGCCTCGCCGGGGGCAAGCTTCAATCCGACCCCGGCGAACACCTCGCGGCCGCCGCGAACGGCAGCCAGGTCGGCGACGGCAAGGACGGGAGCAGGCATGCATACCCCCTACCGCCGTGCCGCGCCGCCCGCTACAGCGGCGCGATGCCCGCCCGCCGCACGCCCTCCGCCGCCGTCAAGGCTGCGCTCGATTTCGCGCCGCTCCTCGTCTTCTTCGTCGCCAACCGCGTCGCCGATATCTACTTCGCGACGGGTGCCGTCATGGTGACGACGCTCGCAGCGATGGCCATCGCGCATTTCCGCTACGGTCGCATTCCCCCGATGCTATGGCTCGTGGGCGCGATGGTGTTCGTTTTCGGCACCGCGACGCTGCTGTTCCACGACGCCGAGTTCATCAAGATCAAGCTCACAGTGATCTACGTGCTGCTGGCTGCGGTGCTGCTGTTCGGTATCGCCACGCGGCGGCCGCTGCTTCAACTGGTGCTCGGCGAGACCTTTCCGGCGCTCAGCGCGCGCGGCTGGCGGCTGCTAACGCGCAACTGGTTCGTCTTTTTCATCATGCTGGCCGTGGCGAACGAGGTGCTGCGGAGGACGCTGTCGACCGACGACTGGGTCAACTTCAAGGTATTCGGCGTCACCGCGCTGACGTTCGTTTTCGCCCTCGCCCAGACGCCGATCCTGTTGCGGCACGCCCCGAAGGACATGCCGCCGCCGAACCGCTAATCGGACTTAGTGGGCAGCGGCGAGGTTGGCCGCGGCGAAATCCCAGTTGATCATGTGCGCGAGATAGGCGTCGACGAAACCAGGCCGCGCGTTCTGGTAGTCGAGATAGTAAGCGTGCTCCCACAGGTCGAGCGTGAGGAGGGGCGTCAGCCCCTCGTGCACCAGCGCAGTGTCGGCGTCGTGTGTCGAGACGATCTTGAGCGCCTGGCCGTCATGGACCAGCCATGCCCAGCCGCTGGCGAAATGGCCGACGGCCTCGGCCTTGAAGGCCTCGCCAAACTTTTCGACGCCGCCGAGGTCGCGATCGAGCATGTCCTTCAGCGCGCCCGTCGGGGCACCGCCGCCCGACGGGCTGAGCGAGTTCCATAGGAAGCTGTGGTTCCACGCCTGCGCGGCATTGTTGAACAGGCCCGCGTTGCCGTCGGCCTTCGCCTTGCGGACGACCTCGACGTCGCTCATCGCATCCATCGGCGTGCCGGCCACCGCGGCGTTCGCCTTGTCGACATAGGCCTTATGGTGCTTGCCATGGTGGTAGCTGAAGGTGTTCGCCGACATGAACGGCTCGAGAGCGGTCGGCTCGTATGGCAGGGCAGGCAGGGTGAAGGCCATGGCGCGGGCTCCTTGAAGGGTTGCCGTCTTAAAGGCCCACCGTGCCGCCCGGCGCAAGCCCCCTAGAGCATGTTGTGGCGCTTCAGCGCATGGCGCAGCTGGTCATAGGTCAGAGCCAGCGCGGTCGCCGTAGCGCGCTGGTTGTGGCGGCATCGAGCGAGTGCGGCGGCGAGGATGTCGCGCTCGTATGTCGCGACCGCGACGCGCAGGTCGGCGATGCTGCTGTGGTCCGGCGGATTAGACGGCACTGTGGAAGCTGCTACGGGCGTGGCATCGGCGATCGTCGGCACTGTCGGCTGCGCGGCTGGACGCGACGACGCGATGCCGGGCCGCCACGGCGATTCGAACGCGTCGAGCACGATTCGGTCGACCGGCACGCCCGCTTCGCCCCAGCGATACAGCGAGCGCTCGACGACGTTCTTGAGCTCGCGGACGTTGCCCGGCCATTCGTGCGCTGCCAGTGCCGCCGCTGCCGCGTCGGTGAAGCCCGCGAACCCGGCCCAGCCGAGTTCAACGGCCATGCGTCGACCGAAATGTCCGGCGAGCAGCGGGATATCGGTCGGGCGTCCGCGCAGCGGCGGGAGCGTGACGACCTCGAAGCTCAGCCGGTCGAGCAGGTCGGCGCGAAACGCGCCCCGCGCGGCCAGCGCGGGCAGGTCCTCGTTGGTCGCGCCGACGACGCGGACGTCGACGCGGATCACCCGGTTGGCACCGAGTCGCGTCAGCTCGCCGTACTCGACGACGCGCAGCAGGCGCTCCTGCGCGGCGGCGCTGAGGCAAGCGATCTCGTCGAGGAACAGCGTCCCCCCGTCGGCATCCTCGAACCGCCCGCCGCGCGCGCGTGACGCGCCGGTGAACGCCCCGGATTCGTAGCCGAACAGTTCGGCATCGAGCAGGTTTTCCGGCAGCGCGGCGCAGTTGAGCGTGACCAGCGGCGCTGCCCAGCGCGGGCTCAGGCGGTGAAGCCGCTCGGCGATCAGTTCCTTGCCGGTCCCGCGCTCGCCGATCACCAGCACCGGCCGATGCAGCGCGGCCGCCGCCGATGCCTGCTCAACGGCATCGAGGAAGCTTGGCGCTTGGCCGACAAGGGCAGCGGGGACCGACATCGGTTGCAGATTAGCGGAATTTCCCATTAGTTCGCAACGCGCGTCTAGCGAGTTTCGCTTGGTTCACGCCGCGCCTGATCTAAATCAAAGATTTGTCCCGCAGTCCACCACTTGGCACGGTCGATGCAAAGGAGAGATCATGAAGGGGAACAATCCCATTCGCCAAAAGGAGACCAACGATGATCACTCGCTTCGCCCCCATGGTCCGCACCGCTTCCGCCCTGATCGCCTCGGCGCTGCTCGCGAGCGGCTTCATCGCCGCCGCGATCGGTCCAGCGTATGCCGCCCCTGTCGCCGCCACCCAGATCGTCTAATCTGTCGAACGAACCGGAGACCCCGCTTATGAGCATCTTCTCGCGCACCCGTGACATCGTCGCGGCGAACGTCGCCGATCTTCTCGACCGCGCCGAAGATCCCGCCAAGATGATCCGCATGATCATCATGGAAATGGAGGAAACACTCGTCGAGGTCCGCGCCGGAGCGGCGCGGACGATCGCCGATCAGAAGGAGATGCGCCGCGCCGTCGCCCGTGCCGAGGCGGCTCAGCTCAGCTGGGCCGACAAGGCCGAGCTCGCGCTGTCGAAGGGCCGCGAGGACCTCGCGACCGCCGCCCTGCTGGAAAAGGCCAAGGCGAAAACCTTCGCCGACGCGACGCTCGGCGACATCGCCCAGCTCGACGACGGGCTCAACGCCAACGAGGAGGACATCCGCCGGCTCGAAGGCAAGCTCCGCGAGGCGCGCCAGCGGCAGAACAGCCTGCTGACCCGGATCGAGAACGCCAATACGCGCAGCCGGATGCGGGCGATGTACAAGGGCCCGCGAATCGAGGACGCGTTTGCCAAGTTCGAGGTGATCGAGCGCCGCGCCGACCTCGCCGAGGGCCACGCCGACTCGTACTCGCTCGGCGGCCCCGCACGCAGCCTCGACGACGAGTTCGCCGACCTCAAGCAGGACAGCGGCATTCAGAGCGAGTTGGCCGCGATGAAAGCGCGGCTCGCCGGAAAGGAGGGTTGAGGCGATGGACGCCGAAGAGCTCATCCCGATCATCGCGATCCTCTCGCTGTTCATCGGGCTGCCGTGGATCATCCTCCACTACGTGTCGCAGTGGCGGCGCGCGAAGGGCATTTCGGTAGAGGACGAGAACCTGCTCGACGACCTACATGAAACCGCACGCCGCCTAGACAGCCGCCTCGGCTCGATCGAGCGGATCATCGCCGCCGACAACCCGAACTGGAAGGACGGCGGGCTGGCCAGCAGCGATCGCGACCGGCTGAGCGACCAGCGCGCCGCCGCGATCGACAACCGCATCGACTTCGCCGAGCGCCGGCTCGGCCAGCGCTGAACCCAGGGGAGCCACCATGTCCGACCGTCGCACCAGCTTCTATCTCGATAAGCGCAACGCCAGGGTTTCGGGCGTCCTCGCGGGAATCGCCGACTATTTCGACGTCGACGTCCTGTGGATCCGCCTCGGCTTCATGATGACACTGTTCTTCCTCTTCCCGCCGATCTTCTTCGCGTATTGGATCGTAGCTTGGACAGCATCGCCAAAGCCCTACTCGCTCTATTCGGAAACCCCCGACGAGCGCGAGTTCTGGACAAAGGTTCGCGTCGCCCCGCAGCGGACGATCCGCGACGTGCGGTCGAGCTTTCGCGAGACCGAGCGTCGCCTGCGCGACATCGAGGCGTACGTCACCAGCTCGAACAGCCGCCTCGCGCACGAAATCGACGGCCTCAAGTAAATCGGGGTCAACAGGGGAACGAGCATGAGTAGCAGCAGTGTCTCCACCAGCGCCGACGGCACATCCGTCGCTGTTACAACCGACGACGATGCGCCGACGCCGCCGACGCCGCCCGCACCGCCGATCGGGGGCAAGGGTGTGGTCCTGCACGTCGGCGGCGAGGGGCTTTACGTTCAGTCCGACCGCCCGCTCGATCCAGGGTCGTTTATCGCGGGGCTGCTCCTCGGAGGGCTGCTCTACTATCTGATCGGGTTGCGGATGCGGGAATGGCTCGCCCGGCGCGAGGCACGCGGCGTGGCACGCGCCGCGGCGATCGGCCCGCAAGGGGAAGACCGTATGGCAGCCGAAGTCGCTGCCCTCGCCCGCCGCACGGCTACGCTCGAGACCATCGTCACCGACCCCGCGCATCGCACCGCGCGCGAAATCGACGCGTTGCGCTGACCCCGCTAAATTGGAGGCACCGATGGATTCCGACAACATCTGGATACTCGTTCCGCTCGTCATCTTTCTGGTGCCGATCACCGCGATCCTCGCAAAGCCGCTGACCCGCTGGATCGCGCTGCAGGAACGCAAGCACGAACTCGCCGCCAAGCTGGCCGACACGCAGGCGGCCGAGCACGCCGCCAAGATCGAGCGGCTGGAGGCGCACGTCGCCGTCCTCAACCGCATTGCGACCGACCGCGCGACCGGCCTGGCCCACGAGATCGATGCGCTGCGCGGCCCAACGCCGCCGCTTAACTAGGAGGAAGCTGATGTTCTGGCAGTTCTGGTGGGTCACCATCCCGCTCGCCGGCATCGCCGCCGGCGTCGCCAAGCAATGGTTCGCGCTCAAGGAGCGTCAGCTCGACATCGCAGCCAAGGTCGCGGGCGAACAGGCGGCGCAGTATGCCGCCAAGATCGAGCGGCTCGAGGCGCATGTCGCCGTGCTCAACCGCATCGTCACCGACCGCTCGGGTCATCTCGCCGACGAGATCGACGCCCTGCGCAAGCCCGCTGCGCTCAACTGACCCGCACCCCGTCAAAGGATCGTCCGCGATGAACGGCCAAGAAATGATCGTGCTGATTATCCTGATCGTCGTCGTCGGACGCGTGGTCAGCGCCCGCTACGGGGTCAACGCGTGGGGCAAGCGGCGCGACCGCGGCTTCGTCCAGCTGCCGCCCCAAGATGCGGTTTCGATCGAGGACGGGGCGCGGATGAAGGCCGAGATCGACCGCCTGAATGCGCGCCTCCAGGTGCTCGAACGCCTCGCCACCGACCCGTCGAAGCGCCTCGCCGAGCAGATCGACGCGCTCGGCCCCAAGACCAGCGACCGCTGACCCTGCCGGACCGGAGGAAAGCCATGTACGCCGCCGACTCGCTCGTCATCCTCAGCGCCGCGTCGCTGATCGGCCTCGCGACCCTGAGCGCCGTGTTCGCCTGGAGCTGGAAGGCGTGGCTCGACCTGCGCCGCCACGCCCTCGACCTCGGGCGCAGCCACGGCGGCGACGTACCCGCGGTCGCGAACCGCATCGACCTTGCCGACCTGCGCGAGCGGATAAAGAAGCTCGAGGCGATCGCTGCCGGGGTCGAACTCTAGCTCAGCAGTGCCGCCACCTCGGGCGAATCCCACTTGAGCGGTCCGTTGACCCGCCACTTCTCGCGCCCGTCGGCCCCGTAGAAGATCGACACCGGCAGCCCCGCCGCGCCGAGCTTGACCGCGAAGTTGCCCGGCTGATCGACATAGGTCGTCAGCGAAGGGAACCTGGCCGCAGTGAAATACTTTGCCACCGCGCGCCACCCCTCGATGTCCTCGCTGACCGGCAGCACGACCATCTTGCCCACCCGCGCCTTCGCCAACGCGTCGAGCGCGGGCATTTCGGCGCGGCACGGCACGCACCACGTCGCCCACAGGTTGACGAGCACCGGCTTGCGCGACGCCGCGACGAACGCCGCCACGGTCGTCGGTTTGCCGCCCGCCGCCTCGATCGCGATCCCCGGCGCCGGCTGCCCGGCATGGCTGCGGTCGATCTGCCCCAGCCGGTGCGCCGGTTGCGACGCGGCCGCGTTCCCGCTAGTCGCGAGCAGAGTTCCGGCGGTGCCGAGGACGGCGAGGAGCGATCCGATCAATACGCGCACCGATCACTCCAATTCGCTGTGGGGCGGCCGCTTCGCCGGCGGGCCGGCGGCGGTGATGCAGGACATTAACGCCTCGATTCCGTTCGACAAGCGGCTGTGGCGCCAGGACATCGCCGGCAGCCGCGCGCATGCCGCGATGCTCGGCGCGCAAGGGATCATAGCCGCCGCCGATGCCGCCGCGATCGACGCCGGGCTGGCGACCATCGCCGCCGAGTACGACTCCGCCGGCGTGCCCGAGGACCTCGCGCTCGAAGATATCCACATGACGATCGAGACGCGCCTGGCAGCACTGATCGGTCCGGTCGCCGGGCGGCTCCACACCGCACGCTCACGCAACGACCAGGTCGCGACGAGCTTCAAACTATGGGTGCGCGATGCGATCGACGCCGTCGACGCGGGCCTCGCGGGGCTGATCGAGGCGCTGCTGATCCGCGCCGACGAGCATGCGGCGACCGTGATGCCGGGCTTCACCCACCTCCAGATCGCCCAGCCGGTGACGCTCGGCCACCACCTGATGGCATACGTCGCGATGCTCGGACGCGACCGCGGCCGGTTCGCCGATGCACGGGCGCGGCTTAACGAATGTCCCCTGGGCAGCGCGGCGCTCGCCGGGACCGGGTTCGCGATCGACCGCGCGGCGACCGCGGCGGCGCTGGGGTTCGACCGGCCGACGGCGAATTCGCTCGACAGCGTGTCGGACCGCGACTTCGCGCTCGAGTTCCTGGCGGCGGCGGCGATGACCGGCCTTCACCTGAGTCGCCTCGCCGAGGAGATCGTCGTCTGGGCGTCACAGCCGTTCGGTTTCGTCACGCTGCCCGACGCTTTCTCGACCGGATCGTCGATCATGCCGCAGAAGCGCAATCCCGACGCGGCCGAGCTGGTCCGCGGCCACAGCGGGCGGCTGATCGGCTGCCTCACCGCGCTGTGCGTAACGATGAAGGGGCTACCGCTCGCCTATTCGAAGGATATGCAGGACGACAAGCCGCCGGTGTTCGAGGCATACGACCTGCTTGCGCTCGGGCTCGCAGCGATGACGGGCATGGTGGCGACGCTGGCGTTCGTGCCTGATCGGATGCGCGCCGCGGCGAGCGCGGGTTTTTCGACGGCGACCGATCTTGCCGACTGGCTGGTGCGCGCGGCCGACGTCCCGTTCCGCGAGGCGCATCATATCACCGGGCGAGCCGTACGAATGGCGGAGGCGGACGGCGTCGGCCTTGCCGACCTGAGCCTCGCCGATCTGCAGGCGATCGACCCGCGCGTAAGGGTCGGCGTGTTCGACGTGCTCGGCATCGACGCCTCGGTCGCCAGCCGGGCGAGCTTCGGGGGGACCGCGCCCGACCGGGTCCGGGCGGCGGTCGCCGCCGCGCGGGCGCGATGAGGGTCGCGGCGTTCGCCCTGCTGCTTGGGCTGGCGGCCTGCGGCCGGCAGGGCGAGCTGATGCGCCCGGCACCGCCCGGGCAGGTCCCGGCGGTCGATCCCGCCAAGCCGCTGCCGTCGGCGCTGCTGGTGCCGACGCCGCAGGAGGAGCCGACCCGCGTCGACGATCCGCTGAGCAAGTCGACCCCGCGGCGCGACGATTATTTCAACCTGCCGCCCAAGCATTAGCGCGTGGATCACTTCGCCTATCGCGGCGGTCGCCTGTTCGCCGAGGACGTCGATCTGAAGTCGCTCGCCGATGCCGTCGGGACGCCGTTCTATTGCTATGCCACCGCGACGATCGAGCGGCATTTCGAGGTGTTCCGGTCGGCGCTGGCGGCATCCGATCCGCTGATCGCCTATGCGGTCAAGGCCAACCCCAACCTGTCGGTCGTCGCGACCCTCGCCCGGCTCGGTGCCGGGGCCGATGTCGTGTCGGAGGGCGAGATGCGCCGCGCGCTCGCCGCCGGGGTACCGCCGTCGCGCATCGTGTTCGCGGGCGTCGGCAAGACCCGTGCCGAGATCGCGGCGGCACTCGCCGCGGACATCCACCAGATCAACGTCGAGAGCGAAAGCGAGCTCCACGTCGTGTCGGAGGTCGCGACCACGCTCGGAATGACGGCGGCGGTCGTCCTGCGCGTCAATCCAGGCGTCGATGCCAAGACCCATGCGAAGATCTCGACCGGACTCGCGGAGAACAAGTTCGGCATCGCGATCGACCGAATTCCGGCTGCCTACGCGCTGGCGGCGTCGCTGCCGGGCCTGCGCCCGGTCGGCGTCGGCGCGCATATCGGCAGCCAGCTGACCGACCTTGCCCCGCTCGAGGCGACATTTGCCACGCTCGGCGATCTCGTCGGGATGCTCCGTGCGGCGGGCCTGCCGGTATCGCGTGTGGACCTCGGCGGGGGTCTCGGTATCCCCTACCGTGCCGGCGACCCCGCCCCGCCGACGCCCGCCGACTATGGCGCGCTGGTCGCGCGGGCGACCGCGGGCTGGAACGTCCAGCTGCAATGCGAGCCCGGCCGCCTGATCGTCGGCAACGCGGGCGTGCTGGTTTCGCGCGTGGTCACGGTCAAGACGGGCGGCGCGCGAACCTTCGTCGTTGTCGATGCCGCCATGAACGATCTTCTTCGGCCCTCGCTCTACGGCGCGTGGCACGACATCCGCGCCGTAGCCCCTCCCGGCGAAACGATGACGGCGACGATCGTCGGCCCGGTATGCGAGACGGGCGATACTTTTGCCGAGGATCGGCTGCTCGACGCCGTCGGGCCGGGCGATCTCGTCGCGTTCATGACCGCCGGGGCGTACGGCGCGACGATGGCGTCAACCTACAACTCGCGGCCGCTCGTTCCCGAAGTGCTGGTGCGCGGCTCGGACTACAGCGTCGTGCGCCCGCGCGAATCGATTGCCGCGCAGCTGGCCCGCGAGCGGATCGCCCCGTGGCTGGTCGCGCCGGTTGCGCCGCCGATCTGAACTGGAGAGCACCATGACGATGACCCACCGGCCTGTCCGAAAGGCGATCTTCCCGGTCGGCGGCCAGGGGACGCGCTTCCTTCCCGCGACCAAGGCGGTGCCCAAGAAGATGCTGCCCGTTGTCGACCGGCCGCTGCTGCAATACGCCGTCGACGAGGCGCTCAGCGCCGGCATCGAGCAGATGATCTTCGTCACGGCGCGCGGGAAGGCGGCGCTCGAGGAGTATTTCGACGTCGCCGGCGAGCTCGTCGCCAGCCTCAAGGCGAAGGGCAAGGCGACCGAGCTCGCGCTGCTCGACGCGACGCAGCTCGAACCGGGGCGCATCGCCTATGTCCGCCAGCAGGAGCCCGCCGGGCTCGGTCACGCGGTATGGTGCGCGCGGCTGATCACCGGCGACGAGCCGTTTGCCGTCCTGCTTCCCGACGAGCTGCTGTGGAACCCGGGCGCGCCGGCGCTGAAGGAGATGGTCAGCGTGTACGAACAGCGCGGCGGCAACGTCATTTCGGTGCTCGAGGTGCCAGCAGAGCACACCCACCGCTACGGCATCGTCAGCCCGGGCGTGGTCGACGGACTGGTCACCGAGGTGCGCGGACTGATCGAGAAGCCCGCGGCCGGCACCGCGCCGTCGCGCCTCGCCGCCATCGGCCGCTACATCCTCCAGCCCGAAGTGATGACGGTGCTCGCCGAAGGGCGCCGCGGGGCCGGCGGCGAGATCCAGCTGACGGACGCGATGGCCGAGATGATCGGGCATCAGCCGTTCCACGCGCTTACCTTCACCGGGGTGCGCCACGACTGCGGCGACAAGGCCGGGTTCATCACCGCGAACATCGCCCTGGCGCTTGAACGCGACGATGTCGGGCCGGCGGTGCGGGAGTATCTGGCAGGGGTGCGCCACTGATGGCAGCCGGTCCCGGATAGCGCCATGGACAGCTTGCCGATCTTCCTCCGCCTGCGCGGCGCACGCGTCCTGCTCGTCGGGACCGGCGAGGCGGCGGACGCGAAGGCGCGGCTGATCGCGGCGGCGGGCGGCATCGTCGTCCGCGACCTGCCCGCGATGGTCGCATTCGTCGCGCTCGACGATGCCGCTGCGGCGGCGGCCGAGGCGGCGCGGCTGCGGTCGGCCGGATGCCTCGTCAACGTCGTGGATCGCCCGGCGCTGTGCGACTTCACCGTACCCGCGATCGTCGACCGCTCGCCGGTCATCGTCGCGGTCGGGACCGGCGGCGCATCGGCGAGCCTTGCCAAGGCGCTCCGCGAACGCTTCGAGGCGCTGCTCCCGGCCGGGCTGGGCCGGCTGGCCGATGCGATCTTCGCGTCGCGCGCCGTGGTGGCCGAACGCGCGCCGACCGTCGCCGCCCGCCGCCGCCTGTGGGATGCGGCGCTCGCCCCCGGCGGCGCGCTCGATCCATTTCGCGAGGCCGCCGACCCGGCGGCGGCGATCTCCGCGCTCGGCGCGCCCAGTACCGAGAGCAGCCTGACCGAGATCGTCCTCACTTCGCCCGATCCCGACGACCTGACGCTCCGCCAGCTTCGCACGCTCAACCAGGCCGACACGATCTATCACACTGCCGACGTTCCGCCGGCGATCCTCGACCGCGCGCGGCGCGATGCGGAGCGGGTGGGGGCGGCACTGCCCGACGTGCTGCCGGACGGCCGAACCGTCGTGCTCCGGCTGGACTGACCGCCTACCCCGCCGCCACCCCGAACAGCCGCCCGACGCCCGCCGTCACCGCCATCGCCAGCGCGCCCCAGAAAACCACGCGGACCACGGCCGGCAGAAGGCGCGCCCCGCCGGCCTTTGCCCCCGCCGCTCCAAGTGCGGCAAGCACCACCAGCGCAATCCCGACGACGACCGGGATCAGTACCGCGAGCGGGGCAAGCAGGACGGCTGCCACGGGCGCGATGCCGCCGGCGAAGAACGACGCTGCGCTCGCCAGCGCGGCCTGCACCGGGTTGGCCGTCGACACCTCGGTGATGCCGAGCTCGTCGCGGGCGTGCGCGCCGAGCGCGTCCTTCGCCATGAGCGCGGCAGCGACTTCCTTGGCCAGCGCCGCCGTCAGGCCACGCTTGATATAGATCGCCGCGAGCTCGCGCGTCTCGCCGCGCGGGTCGAGTTCGTGCTCGCGTGCTTCGCGGGCGAGGTCGGCGGCTTCGGTATCGGCCTGGCTGCTGACCGAGACGTATTCACCCGCCGCCATCGACATCGCGCCCGCCGCCAGCGCGGCGACACCCGACAGCAGGACCGCATGCGCGCCCGGATTGGCGGCGGCGACGCCGACGATCACGCTCGCAGTCGACAGCACGCCGTCGTTCGCGCCGAGCACGGCGGCACGCAGCCAGCCGATGCGGGTGATGAAATGCTGTTCGTGGATCGGGGTCGTCGCGGGAAGGCTGGCCATGAATCACGAACGCACGGCGCGGCGCTTCGCTGCAAGCGGATTGCGCCGCTGTCAGCCGCGCAGGGTCGCCCCGGCCACCGCCGCGGCGGCGACGATTCGCCCCGACAGCGCGTCAATCTCGGCATCGGTGAAGCTGCGTGAACCCGGCTGCAGCGTCACCGTCACCGCGAGGCTGACGCGGCCATCACCGAGGTCGAAGCGATCGAACAGCGCGATGCCGACGACCGCGGTCTTGTCGGCGGAGCGGACGGCGCGCAGCAGCGTCTCGGCGGGCGTGTCGGCCGCGACGACGAACGCGAAGTCTCGGCTGACCGGCTGGAGCGCCGGTGGCGCGAAGACGGGCTTCGCCCGCCGCGCGCGGGCCGGGGGCACGGCATCGAGATAGAGTTCGGCGACGATTGCCGGCAGCCGCAGGTCGCCGGCAAGGCGCGGGTGGAGCTCGCCGAAGCTCGCCAGCACCTTCGCGCCAAGCGCCAGCCGCCCGCTGCGGCCCGGGTGGAACCACGGATCGGCCGGGGCCAGGACGGTCAGCCGCTCGACCGGAACCCCGGCGGCGGCAAGCCCGGCGAGCGCCTCGGCCTTGGCGTCGAACGCGTCGAACCCCGCCGCCGCGCCCGACCGCCAGTCGCGCGGCCGCGCCTGCCCCGCGAGGAGGACCGCCGCGGTCGCGTGCTCGCCGTCGGCCAGATAGCGCCGGCCGATCTCGAACAGCCGGACGCCGGCCTCGCCGCGGTCGAGATTGCGCCGCGCCGCCGCGAGCAGCCCGGGCACGAGCGACGGCCGCATCGCGGCGAGGTCGGCCGAGATCGGGTTCGCGACCACCCACGCGGCACCCCCGAACGGCTCGGCGGCGGCGGGCGCGATGAAGCTCCACGTCACCGCCTCGTTCAGTCCGCGAGCGGCGAGCGCCCGGCGCAGGCGGCGCTCGGTGCGCTGCGCCGGGGTCGCCGTCGGCCGCGCGACGCCTGCCACGCGTGGGAGCGGCGTCGACGGGACGTGCGCGAGGCCATGGATGCGGACAACCTCCTCGACAAGGTCGGCGGGGCCGTCGATGTCGCGACGCCACGACGGTACCGCGACCTGCCACGGCGCGCCGCCGGTGACGCCGAAGCCGAGCCGCGTCAGGATACCGGCCTGCACGTCGGCGGGAACGTCGATGCCGGCGATCGCCAGCGTGCGGGCAGGATCGAAGGCGACGATCTTGTCGCGGATGGGCAGCGTGCCGGCGCGCGTCACCGCGCTCGCCGTTCCGCCGCAAAGTTCGAGCACCAGGTGCGTCGCGATGTCGAGGCCTTCGTCAAGGAAGGCAGGATCGACCCCGCGCTCGAACCGGGTCCGCGCGTCGCTGGTCAGAAGCAGTTTCTGACCGGTCCGGGCGATACCGGCAGGGTCGAAGTAGGCGCATTCGATCAGCACGTCGGTCGTTTCCGCCGAGCAGCCCGACTCCGCGCCACCCATGATGCCACCGATGTCGTGGACGCGGGCGTCGTCGGCGATGACGGTCATTTCCGCGTCGAGCGCGTAGGTCCGGCCGTTGAGCGCGACAACGGTCTCATCCGGCGACGCCTTGCGCGCGGTCAACGCCCCGTTCAACTTCGCACGGTCGTAGACATGCAATGGCCGCCCGAGGTCGAGCATGACGAAGTTGGTGATGTCGACCAGCGCCGAGATCGGCTTCTGTCCGACGGCGCGCAGCTTGCGCGCCAACCACTCGGGCGACACCCCGTTGGCGACGCCGTCGACGGTGCACGCGAAGAACGCGGGGCAGCCGCCGGGATCGTCGGTGCGGACGTCGGGCCCGGGACCAGACCGCGCGACGTCGAAGGAAGCGACGCGATACGCTTCGGCGAGCGGGCGCAGCGTTCCCAGCCCCTTGGCGGCGAGGTCGCGGGCGATGCCGCGCACTCCCATGCAGTCCTGCCGGTTCGGCGTCACCGCGACCTCGATCACCGGATCGGCGAGTCCGGCCCACGCCGCGTACCCTGCACCGACCGGCGCGTCGGGGGCCAGGTCGATGATGCCGTCGTGCTCGTCCGACAATTCGAGCTCGCGCATCGAGCACATCATGCCGCGGCTCTCGACGCCGCGGATGCTCGCGACCTTCAGCGTCAGGTCACTGCCCGGGACGTACGTTCCGACAGCGCCGAACACGCCCTTCATCCCCGCCCGCGCGTTCGGCGCGCCGCACACGACCTGGACGGGATCGCCGCTGCCGGTCGCGACGGTCAGCACCTGGAGCTTGTCGGCCCCCGGATGCGGCGCGGCGGTCAGCACCTCGGCGATGGTGAACGCCGCAAGCTTGGCCGACGCATCGGTTACTCTTTCGACCTCGAGCCCGCAGTCGGTCAGCGCGGCGAGCACCGCATCGAGCGGCGCGTCGGTGTCGAGATGCTCCTTGAGCCAGGAGAGGGTGAACTTCACGCGCCGACGCCGCCGCTCAGCGTCGGCACGTCGGTCGCCTTGAAGCCGTAATGGCGCAGCCAGCGCGCGTCGGCATCGAAGAAGGCGCGCAGGTCGGTCATGCCGTATTTGAGCATCGCCAGCCGGTCGATGCCGCAGCCGAAGGCGAAGCCCTGCCACTCTTGCGGGTCGAGCCCGCACGCGGCGATGACCCGCGGGTGGACCATGCCGGAGCCGAGGATTTCGAGCCAGCTGTCGCTGCCACCGATATTCAGCGCGCCCCCCGCCCACGAGCAGCCGACGTCGACTTCGACCGACGGTTCGGTGAACGGGAAATAGCTCGGGCGCAGGCGCAGCGTGACGTCGTCGACCTCGAAGAACGCCTTGACGAACGTTTCGAGCGTCCACTTGAGATGGCCGAGATGGATGCCGCGGTCGATCACCAGCCCCTCGACCTGGTGGAACATCGGCGTGTGCGTCGCGTCGCTGTCGGAGCGGTAGGTACGGCCCGGCGCGATGATCCGGATCGGCGGTGGCGACGCCAGCATCGCACGGATCTGCACCGGCGAGGTGTGGGTGCGCAGCAGGTGGCGCAGCACCGTGCCGCGCGCCGGGCCGGCTTCGTGCGTGTGCTCGCCCTGCGCCATGTAGAACGTATCGTGCATCGCCCGCGCCGGGTGCGTCTCGGGGATGTTGAGCGCGGTGAAGTTGTGCCAGTCGTCTTCGATCTCGGGGCCGTCGGCGACGGCGAAGCCGAGGTCGGCGAAGATCTCGGCGAGCTCGTCCATCACCTGGCTGACCGGGTGGATCGTTCCGGCAGGGGCGGCCGCGACGGGCAGCGTCATGTCGACCCGCTCGTCGCGCAGCCGCGCATCGAGTCCGGCCGCCTCGAGCTCCGCCTTGCGCCCCGCGACCGCGGCAGTGACCGCCTCGCGCAGCGCGTTGAGACGCGGACCCTCGACGAGCCGGACGTCGGGGGCCATGCCGCCCAGCGTCTTCATCAGCGCGGTAACCGACCCCGCCTTGCCAAGCGCGGCGACCCGCACCGCGTCGAGCCCGGCGAGATCGGCGGTGCCGCCGATGCGGGCGAGCAGGTCGGCTTCGAGGGCGGCGGTGTCGGTCATCGGCTCGGCTCGTAACTGCGTCGGCTGCAAAACGAAAGGGCGCGGGAAGCTCTCGCTGCCCACGCCCTCGTGCGATCGTCGCCGCGTGGCTTACGCCGCGATTGCGACCGGCCTGGCGTCGGGCGCCGGCTTGTTGTCCAGGGCGTGTTGGGCCTGCGCCGCGATCGCGCGGAACGCGTCGGGTTCGTGCATCGCGATGTCGGCGAGCATCTTGCGGTCGAGCTCGACGCCCGACAGCTTCAGCCCGTGCATGAACACGCCGTAGGTCAGGCCGACTTCGCGCACCGCGGCGTTGATCCGCTGGATCCACAGCGCGCGGAAGTTCCGCTTCTTCACCTTGCGGTCGCGGTAGGCGTACTGCCCGGCCTTCTCGACGGCCTGCCGCGCGACGCGGATGGTGTTCTTGCGACGGCCGTAATAGCCCTTCGCCTGTTCGAGGACCCGCTTGTGACGGGCGTGCGAGGTTGTCC
>Ga0123338_10002520_pt1 | contig 17074 bp, 15 predicted proteins | sample grotaG_FD_89793 | JGI IMG/M metagenome (GOLD analysis project Ga0123338, IMG submission 89793) | Glacier valley bacterial and archeal communities from Borup Fiord, Nunavut, Canada, to study Microbial Dark Matter (Phase II) -... | ecosystem: Environmental > Aquatic > Freshwater > Ice > Glacier ...
GCATCGCCGAAGCGCTCGTCGCCACCGCCATCGGCCTGTTCGCTGCGATTCCCGCCGTCATCGCCTACAACCGCTTCGCGCGCGACATCGACCGCATCGCCGGCCAGCTCGAGAGCTTCATCGAGGAGTTCTCGAACATCCTGCAGCGCAATGCCGCGGCGATGCCCTGACCATGCCGGCCGTCAGCCATCGCGGTCGAGGCCGCCGCACGATCAGCGAGATCAACATGGTCCCGTTCATCGACGTCATGCTGGTGCTGCTGATTATCTTTATGGTCACGGCGCCGCTCATCACCACCGGCGTCGTCGACCTGCCGAGCGTCGGCAAGGCCTCGCGGCGGACCGAGAGCCACGTCGTCGAGCTGGTCGTCGGCAGCGACGAGCAGCTGCGCCTGCGCATCGACGGCAAGGACGCCGATCCGCTGCGCTTCGCCGACATCCCGGTCCGCATCAAGGAAGCGCAACGCGGCGACGCGACGACGCCGGTCGTGATCTCGGCCGACAAGGGCGTGAAGTACGAGGTCGTCGTGCGCGCGATGGACGCGCTGCAGCGCGCCGGGGTGCAGCGCGTTGGCCTGTCGGTGAAGAGCGGAGCGACGAGTCGACCGGGTCCTTGAAGCCGACTGCATCTCCGGCGAAGGCGATCGAGCCGGACTCAGGCCGTCGCGGTGCCTCGCACCCGCACCGAGCCCTTCTTCGAGCGCTTCGCCGACAGCATCAACTCGTCGGTCGCGCCGACGACGGTGTCGGTATCGCGAAGGACCGGGTCGGGGATCATGCAAGCGCCGATGGTGGCGCCGACGCGCAGCTCGGGGAAACGGCGCACGCGGATCTCGGCGATCGCCTGCTGCACCTTGGCGCCGAGCAGCTCGGCCTCACAGGCGCTTGCCGGACCGCGCGCCACGATCGCGAACTCGTCGCCACCGAGCCGCGCCACCACGTCGTTGGCGCGCACCGAGGCGCGCAGCTGCTGGGCCACGTCTTTCAGCACCTGGTCGCCGGCGGCGTGGCCGGCGCAATCGTTGATCGTCTTGAAGCCGTCGAGGTCGATGTAGAAGAGGGCGCCGCGGGTGCCGAACTCGCGCGAGTCCTCGAGCAGGCGCTGCATGGCGCGGCTGAAGTCGAGCCGGTTCGACAGGCCGGTGAGCGCGTCGGTCCGATTGGCGATCTCGAGTTCGGCCGTCCTCCGCTCGGACTCGCGCTGGCTGCGCTGCAGTTTCAGGTTCAGGCTGACCGCATACACCGGCACGATGAAGGTGGCGAGCACGATGCCCACCGCCACGCCCGGGATCGCGCGCCAGAACGGCGACATGACGAAGGCCGCGGCGACGAACACGCTGGCCACCGCGGCGCTGATGTTGGCGAGCCGCGCGCCGTAGCGCAGGCCGTTGCCCACGGTCATGAAGATCGGCATCCAGAGCAGCGGCGCCATCTCGCCGCCGCAGTACCAGAGGGCGACGGCGAGGATCGCCTCGTCAAGCACGATGACGACGTTGCGCCGCATCTCGTGGCTGCCCACGCGCAGTGCCACCAGCCAGCCCCAGAAGTAGGCGAACGCGGAATGCACGGCGATCGCCAGCACCGCCTTGTCGAGCGGACCGAAGGCGCCGGACTCGTGGGCGATGGCGTAGATCGCGAGCGCCAGCACGCTGCCCAGGCAGCGCAGGCGCGCCTGGCCCGCCTCGCCGCTGGTCAGCTCCTTCGGCTGCATCGGAAAGGTCAGTGCGTAGCCGACAGTCGTCAGCGACGGCGGTATGGCGGGCTCATGTGGACGCGGTTCGACACGTTCTTCGTCATCGGCGCCAGCCGCCCGGACTTGAGGCCGCCCGGCGCCCGATGGGCCGCGGCGGGCAGGAAGCGATGAACTCCGCGGTCCTTCGCGGCGATGCTTTCGCACCGCGCCCACCACCGGGCATGCGATCGGGTCTGGTCCTCGCGCTGATCGTCCACGCCCTGTTGATCCTGGCGCTCGCCTGGAGCGTGAGCTGGAAGACGAGCGAGCCGGAAGGCGTGGTCGCCGAGCTGTGGTCGGCACTGCCGCAGAGCGCTGCGCCACGGCCGGTGGTGCCGGAGCCGCGGCCGCCGGTCGTCGAGCCGCGGCCCGTGCCGCCGCAGTCGCAACCACCGCCGCGACCCGAACCGGCGGCGACACCACGCGAAGACGCCCAGATCGCGATCGAGCGGGCGGCCCGCGAGAAGCAGAAGCGGGCCGAGGTCGAGCGCGCCGAGACGGCGAAGGAAGCCGAGCGGGCTCGCCGCGACGAGCAGAAGCGAGCGCAGCAGGAGCAACAGCGGCAGCGCCTGGCCGACGAGCAAGCGGCGAAGAAGAAGGAGGCCGAACAATCGCGCCTCGCGGAGGCGAAGCAGGCGGCCATTCGCGAGGCCAACCTGAAACGGATGATGAGCCAGGCCGGCGAGAGCAGCGATGCCAACGCCACCGGCACGGCGGCGCGCACTTCGGGGCCGTCGGCGAGCTATGCCGGCCGCATTAAGGCGCGCATCAAGCCGAACATCGTGCTGACCGGCGAGGTCGCCGGCAACCCGACCTGCGAGGTCGAGGTTCGCGTCGCGCCCGATGGCACCATCGTCGGCCGCAAACTCACCAAGGGCAGCGGCTCGGCGCTCTGGGACCAGACCGTGCTGCGCGCCATCGACAAGACCGAAGTGCTGCCGCGCGACACCGACGGCCGCGTGCCGCCGGTGATCACGATGACCTTCCGGCCGATCGACTGAGCGAAGAAGCCGGCGCGGTTCAGGGCTCGATGACGAGCCGGCTCACGTAGGCGATGCTGCGGCTCTGGGTGTTGTCGGCGTCGGCACCGACGGCGACGCCGATGACCGGCGGCACGACATCGCACTCATCGCCGAACAGGCGCGTGAAGTCGGCGGCGAGATCACGGCGCTCGGCGACCCAGCGATCGAGCTTGTCGGTGCCGGTCTGCAGCACCAGGTAGCGCAGGCGGCCGGTGAAGGCGCTCGGCAGCGCCGTGCCGACCTTCAGGTGCGAATCCCACACGTAGCAGAGCGTCGCGGTCGGCACCACGTCGGTGGTGCGCGAGCGCGCCAGCCGCAGGATCTGGCGGTCGGCGAAGGGGACTTTTTCCATCGGCTCGTCGAAGAACACGCAGACCTTGATCTCGGTGTCGTCACCCGACTTCTTGCGCAGGTCGGTGTCGGCCAGCGGCAGCTCGACGCGCCACTGCCACGCGAGATGGCCGGCCACCGGCAGCGGCGCCAGCGAGTGCACGAGGTTGCCGTACGAAGAGTCGGCCTCGACCTTGACGGCGCGGCGACCATCGATGTCGACCACCGAGAAACGCGTGAACGGCTTGGTCTGGTTCGGCAGGCCGACGACATGCCACGGCGCCGGCGAGCTGCTGCCGGCGCCAGCGATCGGCTCGAGCGTGCCTTCGGCGGTGGCACTGAAAGACGCCAAGATCAGGCCGGCGACAACGGCTGCGGTGCAATGCAGGTTCTTCATCGGTCGAGTATCCCCGAAGGCGCTGCGCCGTAGCCGCCGCCGCCGGGCGTCTCGATCACGAAGACATCGCCGATGCCGACCTCGACGCTGGCGATGTGGTCGAGCCCCTCGACCTCGCCACCGGCGCGCTCGACGCTGTTGCGCCCGGGTGAGCCGGCCTCGCCGCCGGCCATGCCGAAGGCGCCGTGGTGGCGGCCGTTGGACAGGATCGAGGCCGTCATCGGTTCGAGGAAGCGAACCCTTCGGACGCCACCGTCGCCGCCGCGAAAGACGCCGGCGCCGCCCGAGCCGGCGCGGATCTCATAGCTGTCGAGACGGACCGGGAAGCGGAATTCGAGTACCTCGGGATCGGTGAGGCGCGAGTTCGTCATGTGCGTCTGCACGACCGAGGTGCCCGCGAAACCGGGCCCGGCTCCCGAGCCGCCCGAGATCGTCTCGTAGTACTGGTGGCGGTCGTTGCCGAAGGTGAAGTTGTTCATCGTGCACTGCGACGAGGCCATCGCGCCGAGCGCGCCGTAGAGCGCGTTCGTGATGCAGGTCGAGGTCTCGACGTTGCCCGCCACCACCGACGCCGGCGGCCGCGGATTCAGCATCGAGCCTTCGGGGATGATGACCTCGAGCGGCTTCAGGCAGCCGGCGTTGAGCGGGATCTCGTCGTCGACGAGGGTGCGAAAGACGTAGAGCACCGCGGCCATGCAGACCGCAGTGGGCGCATTGAAGTTGTTCTCGAGCTGCGCCGAGGTGCCGGTGAAATCGATCTCGGCACTGCGCGCCGCGGCGTCGACGCGGATGGCGACGCTGATCTGCGCGCCGTTGTCGAGCGGCAGCGTGAAGGCACCGTTCCTGAGCTTCGTGATGACGCGGCGCACCGACTCCTCGGCGTTGTCCTGCACGTGCTTCATGTAGCTCTGCACGACGTCGAGGCCGTACTGCGCGACCATCGCGTGCAGCTCGTGCACGCCCTTCTCGTTGGCCGCGACCTGCGCCTTCAGGTCGGCGATGTTCTGCGCCGGGTTGCGCGACGGGTACTCGCCGCTCTCGAGCAATGCGAGCATCTCGGCCTCGAGGAAGCGGCCGCCCTCGACGAGCCTGACGTTGTCGATCTGCACGCCCTCCTCCTCGATGCGCGTCGAGAACGGCGGCATCGACCCCGGGGTGGTGCCGCCGATGTCGGCATGGTGACCACGTGAGCCGACATAGAAGGTCGGCCGCCGAGCAGCGTCTTCGAGATAGACAGGCGTCACCACCGTCACATCCGGCAGATGCGTACCGCCGTGATACGGATCGTTCAGCACGAACACATCGCCCGGCTTCATCCGCCCGGCGTTCCTCGCCACCACGGTCTTGATCGACTCGCTCATCGAGCCCAGGTGCACCGGCATGTGCGGCGCGTTGGCGATGAGGTTGCCGTCGGCGTCGAAGAGCGCGCACGAGAAGTCGAGGCGCTCCTTGATGTTCACCGAGTACGCCGTGTTCTGCAGCTGCAGGCCCATCTGCTCGGCGATGTTCATGAAGAGGTTGTTGAAGACCTCGAGCAGGACCGGATCGACCGACGTGCCGATCGCGCGCCGGGCCACCCGTGCTTGCACACGCTCGAGCACCAAGTGATCGAGCGCCGTGACGCGCGCCTGCCAGCCGGGCTCGACGATGGTCGTCGCATTGCGCTCGGCGACGATGGCCGGGCCGGCGATCGTGTGCCCGGGCCGCGCCTCGGCGCGCTCGACGAGCGCAGCGTCGTGCCAGCGCCCTTCGCTGAAGAGGCGCACGCGTGCGGCCACCGGCGCCGGGCCGGCGGCGGCGAGTGCGTGGCGAGTCTCCAAAGGCGCGTCGCCGGCGCCCACCGCCTCGACTGACACGGCCTCCACGACGAGGCGCCGCCCTTCCATCAGGAAGGCGAAGCGCTGCCGATACGCGGCCTCGAAGCCGACCTGCAAGCCGGCCTCGTCGGCGAAGGCGACGACGAGCGCCGAGTCGGTGCCTTCGTAGCGCAGATGCACGCGGCGATGGACATCGATGCGCGAGCGCGCCACGCCCTGGCGCTCGAGCTCGGCGGCGGCCTCGTCGGCGAGGCGGTCGAGCGTGGCCGCGACCTGGGCCGAAGCAGCCGCCAGCGGCTGCTCGATGGCCGCCTGCAGCATCGCCGTGCGGTCGGCCAAGCCCATGCCGTAGGCCGAGAGCACGCCGGCGAGCGGGTGGATGAAGATGCGAGTCATGCCGAGCGCATCGGCGACGCGGCACGCGTGCTGGCCGCCGGCACCACCGAAGCATTGCAGCGTGTAGCGCGTGACGTCGTAGCCGCGTGCGACCGAGATCTTCTTGATCGCATTGGCCATGGCACCGACGGCGATGTCGATGAAGCCCTCGGCCACTTCCTCGGGCGAGCGCACGCTTCCGGTCGCAGCGGTGATCTCCGAAGCCAGAGTCGCGAAGCGCTCACGCACCACGCCGTCGTCGAGCGGCTCGTCGCCTTGGCCACCGAACACGCTCGGAAAGAACGCCGGCTGGATCTTGCCGACGGCGACGTTGGCGTCGGTCACGGTGAGTGGGCCGCCCCGCCGATAGGACGCCGGCCCCGGGTTCGCGCCCGCGCTCTCGGGGCCGACGCGAAAGCGCGCGCCGTCGAAAGCCAGGATGGAGCCGCCGCCTGCGGCAACGGTGTGGATGGCCATCATCGGCGCCCGCACCCGCACACCGGCCACCTTGGTCTCGAAGGCGCGCTCGAACTCGCCGGCGTAGTGGCTCACGTCGGTCGAGGTGCCGCCCATGTCGAAGCCGATGAGGGCGAGCTTGTCATCCTGGGCGGAGCGGAGGCCCAGCTCCGCCGTACGCACCATCCCCACGATGCCGCCCGCCGGCCCCGAAAGAATTGCGTCCTTGCCCTGGAACGACTGCGCTTGAGCCAACCCGCCCGAACTCTGCATGAAGTACAGCTCGACCCCCGGCATCTCGGCCGCGACTTCGTCGACATAGCGGCGCAGGATCGGCGACAGGTAGGCATCGACGACCGTCGTGTCGCCGCGGCCGACGAGCTTCATGAGAGGGCTCGTGCGGTGCGAGACGCTTACCTGCGTGAAGCCGACGCTGCGCGCGATGCGTTCGGCGGCGAGCTCGTGGGCCGTGTGGCGCCAGCCGTGCATGAAGACGATCGCGACGCTGGCGAGGCCGGCGGCGTGGGCCGAGCGCAGGTCGCTCTCGAGCCGCGCTTCGTCGAGCGCGCAAACGATTTCGCCGTCGACGCCGACGCGCTCGTCGGCCTCGACGACGCGCGAATACAAAAGCTCGGGCAGCACGATGTGGCGCTCGAAGAGCTTGGGCCGGTCCTGGTAGGCGATGCGAAGTGCGTCGTGAAAGCCGCGCGTGATGACGAGCAGCGTCGGCTCGCCCTTGCGTTCGAGCAACGCGTTGGTCGCTACCGTCGTGCCCATCTTCACCGACTCGACCTGCACCGACGTCACCGGTTCGCCGGCACCGAGCCCGAGCAGGCGTCGGATGCCGGCGACAGCGGCGTCGCGGTACTGCTCGGGGTTGTCGGAGAGCAGCTTCAGCGTCGCCAGCGAGCCATCAGGGCGCTTGCCGACGATGTCGGTGAAGGTGCCGCCGCGGTCGATCCAGAACTGCCAACGGGTGTCGGCCGGGCGCGCGGGCGTGACCATGGCGGATGTCATCTCTCAGCCCTCAAGGTCGGTGACGAACATCTTGCCCGGCGCATGCGTGATGCAAAAGCCCAGCCGGCTGCGCTGCGCCACGGCTTGCGGGGTCACGCCGCAGGCCCAGAACACCGGGACCTCGTCTGCCATGATCTTGACGGCGTCGCCATAGTCGGGGCGGCCGATGTCGGCGATTCCGAGCGCGAGCGGGTTGCCCACGTGCACCGGCGCGCCATGGGCGACCGGCATGGTGGCCGAGATCTCTACGACGCGAGCCACGTCGCAGCTGCGGATCGGCCGCATGCTCACCACCATCTCGCCGGAGAAGATGCCGGCTGGGATGCACGCGATGTTGGTTCGATACATCGCCACGTTGCGGCCCTGGTCGACATGGCGCAGGCGGATGCCGGCCGCTTGCACGGCCGCTTCGAACGAGAAGCTGCAGCCGATGAGGAAGGCGACGAGATCGCTGCGCCAAAGACTCGCGACCTCATCGCGCTCGTCAGTCAGCGCGCCGTCGCGGTAGACGCGGTAACCCGGCAGGTCGGTGGCGATGTCGGCGGCCGGTGCGCAGGCCGGCTCGCGCACGCCCGGGGCGAGCACCTCGACGAGCGGGCAAGGCCTGGGGTTGCGCTGGCAGAAGAGCAGGAAGTCGAAGGCTTCGGCCTTTGGCACGACCATGAGGTTGGCCTGGATGCGGCCGGCGGCGTGGCCCGAAGTGGCGGCGCGAAAGCCGCCCTGGCGGCAGGCCAGGCGCAGCTCGGCCGGTGATGCGAACGATGCGGGTGCGTGCAAGACGAGTCTCCGAAAAAGGGGGGAGCGGGGTCAGAGCCCGAGATAGACCTTCTTCACCTGCTCGTCGCGCAGCAGGTCCTGCGCGTCGCCCTCCATCACGATGCGGCCGGTCTGGATGACGTAGCCGCGGTGCGCGATGCCGAGTGCCTTGTGCAGGTTCTGTTCGACGAGCAGGATCGACACGCCGCGCGCGTTGACCTCCTGGATCACGTCGAGCACCTTGGTGACGAACTTGGGCGCGATGCCCCACGAAGGTTCGTCGAGCATGAGCAGCCGGGGCTGCGCCATCAGCCCGCGCGCGATCGCGAGCATCTGCTGCTCGCCGCCGCTCATGGTGCCCGCGAGCTGCGCTTCACGCTCCTTGAGGATGGGAAAGAGGGTGAACATCGCGTCGACGTCGGCCGCGACCTCGGCGGCATCGGCGCGGGTGAAGGCGCCGAGTTCGAGGTTGCGCCGTGCCGTCAGCCGCGGGAACAGGCGCCGCCCTTCGGGCACCAGTGCCAGCCCGAGCGGCACGCGGTCGTGCGCGGCGACGCCTTCGATCGAGCGCCCGTCGAGCACGATGCGGCCGGCGTCGGCGCGGTTCAGGCCCGCGATCGCTCGCAGCGTCGTCGACTTGCCGTTGCCGTTGCCGCCGACCAGCGCGACGATGCTGCCCGCCTCGACGCGCAGGCTGACGCCGTTCAGCGCCGGCACGCCGTCGTAGCTCACGCAAAGCTCGGCGACCTCGAGCGAGGCCGCGCCCTGGGTTGCGCGCGGCGCTGCTGACATCACGCGTCGCCCAAGTAGGCCGAGATCACCGCCGCGTCGCTCGAGACCTCGGCCGGGGTGCCGTCGGCGATCTTCACGCCGCGGTCGAGCACGACGATGCGGTCGGCGATCGGCATGATCCCTTCGAGCACGTGCTCGACGACGAGGCAGGCGATGCCGCGCTCGCGGATCTTCAGCACCACCACCACCATCTCGCGCACTTCGCTCGGGTTGAGACCGGCCATGACCTCGTCCATCAGCAGCACCCTGGGCTCGGTGGCGAGGGCACGCGCGACCGCCATGCGCCGCTGCTCGCTGATGGTGAGGCTGCCGGCCGGCCGCTCGGCGAGGCGCTCGAGGCCGACGAACTCGAGCCAGCGGCTCGCCTGCTCGCGTGCTGCGCCGACGCGCCGATGGCGCAGCAGCGCCGCGGCGAGCACGTTCTCGCCCGCGGTCATGCTGGTGAAGGTGCGCGCCACCTGGAACGTGCGGCCGACGCCGGCGCGCGCACACGCTTCGGGCGCCAGGCCGGAGATCGTCTGCCCGCCGAGCGTGATGCGACCGGCGCTCGGCGCGTAGTAGCCAGCGACGCAGTTGAAGGCCGTGGTCTTGCCGGCGCCGTTGGGCCCGATCAGGCCGACGATTTGGCCGGCGTCGACGGCGAACGACACGTCCTGGTTGGCGATCAGGCCACCGAAGCGCTTGCTCACGGCATGCAGCTCGAGAAGGCTCACCTCAGCGCCTCCACGCGGGCACCGTGTGCGCGGCGCGCGTTCCGGCGGGCGATCCGGCCGCGCAGCCAGCCGAGCACGCCTGTCGGGTAGAACACCGCGATGGCGATGATGAGCGCGGCGTAGATGATCGTGTCGGTGCCGCGGCCCGAGCCGCCGAACACGCTGCGCGTAATCTCCTCGATGGTGGTGAGCACCACGGCGCCCGCGACGGGCCCGAACATCGCGCCGATGCCACCGAGAATGGCGACCAGCGACATCTTGATCGAGAGCGCCGTCGAGAGCACCGAGCCCGGGTCGATGTAGAGCTCCTTCTGCGCGTAGAAGCTGCCGCCGAGCGCGGTGAAGAAGGCGCTGAGCGAAAGCGCGATCTGCTTGTAGCGCTTGATGTCGATACCGATGCTGCGCGCTGCATCGGGCTCGTCTTTGATGGCACGGAGGTAATAGCCGATGTGGCAGCGCTCGACGATCGCGGTGGCCGCGAGCGTCGCGAGCAGCAGGCCGAGCGCGATCCAGTAGTAGGGGCGCTTCTCGGCGAAGACCATCCAGGCCCAGCCGTCGTGGCTCATCGGGATCGTGAGGCCGACGGCAGCGCCGCCGTACTCCCAGTTCGTGAACACTATCTGCACGATCTCGGCGACGGCGATCGTGGCCATCGCAAAGTAGTGGCCCTTGAGGCGGAAGCACGACCAGCCGAACGCCACGCTCAACAGCGCCGCGGCAGCGCCGCCCGCCAGCATGCCGAGCCACGGGTTGACGCCGAAGTTCAGCAGCAGCAGCGTCGAGGTGTAGGCCCCGATCCCGTAGAAGGCCGCGTGGCCGAGCGAGACCTGGCCGGCGTAGCCGCCGAGCAGGTTCCAGGCGACGCCGAGCTGGGCTGCCATCAACACCAGAATGAGCAGGTTCAGATGCGACGCGTCGGCGACCACGAACGGCGCCGCCAGTGCCGCCGCCAACACGGCGAGCCTGAGCCACGCGGTGCGGCTCACGCCTTGCCCCGCAATCCCTGCGGCCGGAACATGAGCACGGCGAGAAAGACGACGAGTACCACGGCCGTCTTGTACTGCGGCCCGAGCAGCAGCCCGCCCATGACCTCGATCACGCCGACCAGGATGCCGGCCCAGAACGCGCCCGCTACGCTGCCGAAGCCGCCGAGATTCACGACCACGAACGCGATCAGGATGAAGTTCGCGCCGACCTCCGGAAAGATCGGAAAGAAGGTCGAGAGCAGCCCGCCCGCGGCGCCGGCGCAGGCCGCACCGATGCCCCAGGCGAGCGCGAACATGCGATGCGAGTCGATGCCCATGAGCTGTGCTGCCTCCTTGTCGGCGGCGGTCGCCTCGAGTGCGGCGCCCCACTTGGTGCGGTGCAGGAACAGGTACACGCCGATCGTCACGACGATCGCACCGGCGCCGGCCACGAGCTGCGGCCGGCCGAGCTGGATTGCGCCGAGCTTGACCGCGCCGCTGACCCACGAGTTCTCGATCGAGCGGAAATCGGGCTTCCAGAGAAACTGCGCCACGCCGCGCAGCAGGATCATCAGGCCGAAGGTGGTGAAGATCTGGCTCACCATCGGCGCGTCGATGATGCGGCGGATCACGAGCTTGTAGAGCAACACGCCGAAGGCGAACAGCATCAGCACGGTGAGCGGCAGCGTCAGCATCGGGTCGAGCGCGAACAGCGCGAACAGCCAGAAGCTCGCGTACATGCCGAGCATCATGAATTCGCCGTGCGCGAAGTTCACGATGTCCATCACGCCGAAGATCATCGTCAGGCCGATCGCCACGAGTGCATAGATCAGGCCGATCAGCACGCCCGAAGAGAGCGTCTGCACGAGGATCTCGGCGGTCATCGCATCGCTCCCCGTGTCTCGATGCCGTCGAGCGCGTTCGGGCGACTGGCTAGCGCTTGTCCCAGGCCGGCATCGGCCATACGATGTCCTGCGCAGCGACGTTGAACGGCCACACCGTGTGGTACTTGCCGCCGACGATCTGCACCAGGATGCCCGAGCCGTAGACGTTCTGCCCGGACTCGTCGAACTTCACGCCCTTCCACGGCATGATCAGCCGGTTGGCCGGAATGTCGGTGGCGGCGAGCGCCTTGCGGATCGCCTCGGGCTCGGTCGAGCCGGCACGATTGATGGCATCGGCCAGCACCATGATGCCGGTGAAGGTGCGCGCCGAGTTGCCGGTGAAGTCGGCGCCGTAGCGGCTGCGGTAGAGGTCGTTGACCTGCTTGATGAGCGGGTTGCGGTTGGCCAGGTCGAGCGCCCACACCTCGCGGGAGATGATGTAGTCGGCGTCCTTGCCGAGCGTCTTGATGAACTCGGTGTCGGAGAAACCGGCATCGTTGGCCAGGATCATGTCGGGCGTGAAGCCGAGCTCCTTGTAGGTCTTCATCGAGAGCAACGCATCGCCGAGATACGACGACTGCATCACCACCTTCGGCGCTGCTGCCTTGAGGCTCTGCACCTCCGAGGTGAGCTGTGTGCTCTTGGCCGGGTAGGTGATCTGCTTGACGAGGTTGAAGCCGCCGGCCGGCGCGAGGGTGGCCTCGAGCTTCGTCGTCTCGGTGCCCCAGAGCGTGTTCTCGTTGATGGTGGCGATGGGGCCGACCTTGACGCCGCGCTTGGCCTCGAACTCCTTCATGAACTCGAAGAAGTTGCGCACGAAGAGATCGTCGTGCGCAGTGGTGCGGAAGAACCATTTGAAGCCGCGCGCAGTGAGGGACGCCGACGAGGACTCCGGGTTGAGGAAGGGAACTTTGTAGCGCTCGGCGACCTGGCTGGCGGTGACCGTGACGTTGCTGTTGTAGGCGCCGACGATCGCCGCGACCTTGTCCTGGCTGATCAGCCGCTCGGCCTCGGTGGCGCCCGTCTGCGGGTTGCCCTGGTGGTCGGCGAAGACCAGCTTGATCTTCGCGCCCTTGAGCCCGGGCAGGCCACCGCCGGCGGAGAACGGCAGGTCGGGGATGCCCTTGGCGCCGTTGTTGATGATGTCGGCCGCGAGCTCGAGCGCGTTTTTCATCTCGGCGCCGCTGGACGCCGCGGCGCCGGTGAGCGGATAGATCGCGCCTATCTTCACTTCCTGCTGGGCCTGCGCCGTGCAGCCGATGAAGAGAGCGGCACCTGCCGCGGCCAGTTTGAGCCGTGCGAACGCTGTGATCATGGAGGCGATTCCTGTGATGAGCCGCCGCGAATATCGGCGTGGCGCATTCTGCGGGCCACCTGTCGCCCGCATCAAACAGAAACTATTCCGATAGCTCCATCGATTTTTTCGATGCCGCGACTTGCCGCGATCGAGTTCGTCCTGCAGTACGACCGACCGTCCGACCGACGGCCCTTTTCCGTACGCCTGCGTTCGGCGCAGGTGGCTCCGTCTCGGCGATGAAGGCAAGCGCCGAACGCACGATGGCTTCTACCGAGTGCAGCGCCGCGTCGGCGCGGTAGCTGGCGAAGACGGGCAACGGCGGCAGCGGCGGCTTGGTCGAGAGGATGCGCAGCTGGCGGTGCGGCAGCAGGCGCTTGGCGGCACTGTGCGGCAGCGTCGCGATGCCGAAGCCGCCCTCCACGAGCTGAGTCATCGCCGAGATCGACGAGACGTTGTGGACGCGCTCCGGCTCGAGCTTGGCGTGGCGGAACAGGTCGAGCAGCGCGATGTGCGGCTGCGAGCCGCGCTGGAAGGTGAGCAGATCGGATGCGGCGAGCTCCGCCAAGGTGCAGGTGCGGCGCTTGTGGATGGCGGCGTTGCCGACGAACACCATCTCCATCGCCGGCAGGGCACGCGTTCGCACGCTCTCGTCGGACGCCGGCAGCGCGGCAAACGCGAGGTCGAGCGTGCCACGGCGCATCTGCTCGAGCAACATCGGCGTCGTCTCGACAGTGAGCTCGAGCGACAGCGTCGGCCGCTCGGCGCGCAGCGCCGCCACCCACGGAATGAGCCACGAGTGCAGCACCGACTCGATCGCGCCCAGCCGCAACGGCACCGTGTGCTCCGCGCCGGAGCCCATCTCGGCCTTCACTTCGCGGTGCAGTTCGAGCAGGCGCTGGGCATGAACCAGGAAGCGCATGCCGGCGATGGTCAGCCGGAACTGGCGGCCGCGCCGGTCGAGCAGCATCACGCCGAGCTCGTCTTCGAGCGCCGAGATCCGGCTCGACATGGCCGACTGCGTGACGCTGAGCTTCTCGGCCGCGCGAGTGATGCTCTTCAGCGTCGCGACCCAGTAAAACGCCTCGACGAAGCGGAGATTCATGTCCCGCGGATTGTGCGGTCTGGGCTTGCCTTCGCCGGTCGGCCGGTCGCGCCCGACGCCAGCGCCGAAACGGTGACTGCCAGCTGGCGACGATCCCTCAGCGCTGCGTCTTGTCCTTGTCGTTCTGCGCCTGGATGCGCTCCTTGGCAGCCAGCCAGTCGCCGTCGCTCCAGTGGCGGAGTTCGTAGAAGTTGCCGCCGGTGGCGAGCGCGTTGCCGCCGTCCATCATGATGCTCTGGCCAGTGAGCCAGTCACACTGGCCGGGCGCCATGAGGAAGGCGGCGAGGTTCTGCAGCTCGCTCATGCGGCCCTCGCGCGCCATCGGGTTGCTCTTCCGGCTGCGAGCGCCGGGCTCCTCGCCGGGGTTGAGGCGCTTGCTCATGCCTTCGGTGGGGATCTCGCCCGGCCCGACGGCATTGAGGCGGATGCCGTGGCGCGCCCACTCGACGGCGAGCGACTTCGTCATCACCTCGATGCCGGCCTTGCTCATCGCCGACGGCACCACGAACGGCGAGCCGTTGTCGACCCAGGTCACGATGATGCTCATGACGTTGCGATACGGCTGGCCCGGCTGCCAGGCGCCGGACTTCGCGGCCTCGACCCAGCGCTTGCCGATCGCCTGCGTGACGTAGAACGAGCCGTGGAAGACGATGCCGGCAATCGCGTCGAAAGCACGTGGCGACAGGCTCTCGGTGGGCGCGATGAAGTTGCCGGCGGCGTTGTTGACGAGGCCGGTCAGGCCGCCGCTCCGGAACAGCGACTCGACCATCTCCTCGACGGCGGCCGCGATCCGGATGTCGACGCCGAAGGTGTCGACGCGGCGGCCCGGGAACTGCGCTCGCCAGGCCTCGGCGGTTTCGTCGCAGACGGCCTTGCGGCGGCCGCAGATGGCGACATCGGCACCGAGCGACAGGAACTGTTCGGCCATCGCCCGGCCGAGGCCGGTGCCGCCGCCGGTGACCAGGATGCGCTGGCTGGCCATGAGATCGGAAGCGAACATGTGAGGCCTTTTGAATCGTTGGCGCTTCAGCGCAGGATGAAGAACGCGGCAACGGCGACGACGATGGCCGCCAGCACCCAGCCGAGCGTGCCGGCCGGCTCGGGTGCGCGCGTGGTCACGACGACGGTCGGCCGCGACGCCGCTGCCGCCGCGATCGATTCCGCCGGCGCGCTCGCCTGCACGTGGGCCTCGAAGGCCTTGAAGAAGTCCTCGGTGATCTTGGCTGCGGTGGCGTCGATCAGGCGCGAGCCGATCTGCGCCATCTTGCCGCCGACTGTGGCGCGGGCGTGGTATGCCAGCTTCGTCGCTGCGCCTTCGGGCGTGAGCGCCACGTCGGCCGAGCCCTTGCCGAAACCGGCGACGCCGCCCTGGCCGTCGAAGTTGATCGTGTAGCCGTTCGGCGCCTGCACGTTGGTCATCTTCAGGTTGCCGCGAAAGCGGGCGCTGACAGGCCCGACCTTTAAGGCGACGACGGCGACGAAGCCGTCGTCGCCGCTGCGTTCCAGTGACTCGCAACCGGCGATGCACGCCTTCAGCACCTCGGGGTCGTTGAGCGCGGCCCAGGTCGTGGCGACCGGTGCGGGGATGAGTCGTTCGCCGTTGAGTTCCATGAGGATGATTCTGCCCCGCCCGCTGTCATCCTGAGCAGAACGAAGGATCTCGTCGACAGCGACCCGGACCCTTCGCTTCGCTCACGGTGACATCGCGCGGCCGCGTGGCGCCCGCAGGGCCACCGCGAGGTCGGCCAGGCTGGCCAGGTTGTGGACGGGCAGGAAGCGGTCGACATGCGGCAGGATGGCGCGCACGCCGGCGGCGCGCGGCTCGAAGCGGTCGAAGCGGAGAAGCGGGTTGAGCCAGACGATCTGGTGCGCGAACAAGCGCAGCTGCTTGGCCGCCCGCGACAGGTCGCCGTGCTCGTCGCGATCGAGGCCGTCGGTCACGAGCAGGAGCGCGGCGTTGCCGCCGAGCAGGCGGCGCGCCCAGAGGTGGTTGAACTCGTCGAGACAGCTCGCGATGCGTGTGCCGCCTTTCCAGTCCTGCACCGCGGCCTCGGCGTGTGCCAGCGCTTCGTCGGGATCGCGGTTGCGCATCGCCCGGGTGATGTTCGTGAGGCGCGTGCCGAAGGTCAGGGTGTGGACCTTGAGGTGGCGCCGCGTGAGGCCGTGGACGTAGTGCAGCATGAGGCGCGCATAGCGGTCCATCGAGCCGGAGATGTCGAGCAGGACAACAACCGCCGGCAGCTCGCGGCGGGCCCGGCGGTAGCGCGGCAGCAGCGTCGCCGGCTGCCGCGCCATCGCCAGCAGTGTCGCGCGCAGGTCGATGCGGCCGCGGCTGCTGGCCGCGTGACGACGGCGGCGCACGGGCGCGAACGGCAACGGCACTTCCTCGGCGAGCTTCTTGGCGAGCGAGAACTCTGCCGCCGTCATCGACTCGAAGTCGGCGCGCTGCAGGCGCTCGCGTTCGGAGTAGGTGAACGCGGCCTCGAACTCGATCTCTTCGCGACGGCCGTCGTCGGCGGGGCTCGGCAGCTCGACGCGTGGCGGCGGTGCCAGCGCGTCGGCGAGGCGGTTCGGCCGCTTAGGCGTCGCGCGGTCGCCCCGGCCGCTGATCTTCGGCAACAGCTGCGCCATCATCTGCTCGAGCAGCTTGGGGTCGCGCCAGAACGCGGCGAAGGCGTCGTCGAAGAGCGGCTGCTGCTCGTGACGATCGAGCATCACCGCCGAGAGCGCGGCATGGACGTCGTCGCGCCGATTCAGGCCCACGGCCTCGATCGCCTCGAGCGCCGCCAGCACCCGGTCGGGGCCGACGGCGATGCCGGCGCTGCGCAGGATGCGCGCGAAGTGGACGACGTTGTCAGCGAGCATCGGCCGCGCGCTGCAGCGGCGCCCGGCCGGCCGCCGACTGCAGCTCGGCGAGCAGCTTCGTGACCTCGCCGCCCTGCATCTTCGCGATGTCGTCGCGGTGCTTGAGCAGCACGCCGAGCGTGTCGCGCACGTTCTCCGGCGCCAGACTCATGGCGTTGAGCGCGACCAGCGCGTTGGTCCAGTCGATGGTCTCGGCGATGCCCGGCGCCTTGAAGAGGTCGAGCGTGCGCATCCGCTGCACGAAGCTCACGACCTGCTCGTAGAGGCGCTCGCTCGCGCCCGGTGCGCGGATGCGCACGATCTCGAGCTCGCGCGGCGCGTCGGGGTAGTCGACCCAGTGGTAGAGGCAGCGGCGCTTGAGCGCATCGTGGATCTCGCGCGTGCGGTTGCTGGTGATGACGACGATCGGCAGCGCTTCCGGCTTCGCCTTGACGGTGCCGAGCTCGGGGATGGTGAGCTGGTTCTCGGCCAGCACCTCGAGCAGGAACGCGTCGAAGGGCTCGTCGGCGCGGTCGAGCTCGTCAATCAGCAGCACGGGCGAACGATCCTGCGTGA
>Ga0123338_10002521_pt1 | contig 17068 bp, 12 predicted proteins | sample grotaG_FD_89793 | JGI IMG/M metagenome (GOLD analysis project Ga0123338, IMG submission 89793) | Glacier valley bacterial and archeal communities from Borup Fiord, Nunavut, Canada, to study Microbial Dark Matter (Phase II) -... | ecosystem: Environmental > Aquatic > Freshwater > Ice > Glacier ...
AACGCCTGAGCGCATTCAACGCCGCGGAAAGACGGCTGCGCCCCGATTGCAGCATGTTGCGTTGGTGTTCCGCCAGACGTCCGGATTGAGCGAAGTGCAAGAGCACGGCCTGAGAAAACTGATCTGTGTGCAAATCCGTGAGATGTTTGGCCTCCGTTAGCCGCTGGATGAGAGGCCGGGGCCCGATGACCCAGCCTACGCGAAGGCCAGGGAAAGCAACTTTCGAAAAGCTTCGCAAAAGCACGACGCGGCCGGCGCGATCCAGGTGTTTGAGCGTGGTTAGGTGGTCACCCTGGTAGCGCAGGGCGCTGTAGATATCGTTCTCTATAAAAATAGTGCCGGGGATCTGGACCAGCTTTTCGCGACGAGCCAGCGACACAGTGGCACCGGTTGGATTCTGGAAACTTGGCGTCACGATGGCGAGTTTCGGCCGCAGAGAACGAAGCGCTTCGGCATCGATGCCGTCGCGATCCACTTCAATACCCGCCAGCGAAGCCCCAGCCTGTAGAAAGAGGTTTCGAATTCCGGGATAGACGGGATCTTCCAGCGCGACGGTGTCGCCGGTCCGCACCAGAACGCGACACAACAGGTCCAGTGCCTGCTGGCATCCGTTGGTGATCAACAAATCATCGTCCTCGCTGGCGTTGCCTTCCGCGCGGGCCAATTCCAGCAGGTATCGGCGAAGCGGTTCATAGCCGGCGGGCGCGCCCAACTGAAGCAGGGACGCAAGAACCGGGCTGGCGAGAACGGCTTCCGTGCTGGCGCGGAAAGCGTCAACGGGAAACAAACTTTCGGAGGGCCGCGAGTGGGCAAAACTGATGGCAACGGGGCTCAGCGGGGGATTGCGCGGCGTGAGCGAGGGGGCCAGCACCCTGGGCCAATCGATTTGGGCGGAGGGCTGGCTTCGTACAAAGCTGCCGCGGCCTACCTCGCCCGAAATCCAGCCCTCCGATTCGAGCAATTCGTAAGCGGCCGAAACGGTGGTGCGGTTCACAGCAAGCTGGCCAGCCAATTCCCGAGTGGCTGGTAGCCGCTCCCCTTCTCTAAGCCGTCCAGTTTCGATCTCCCGAACGAAATACGAGAAAAGCTGGCGATAAATTGGGGTGGGCGAGGTTGGATCGAGCTCAGCCATTCAAAGATGGATGATGGCATATTGGACTGCCCGTCCGCAACAATGCGATAACCAAGTAAATGTCATCCGCGCTACCCTGGACCACCTTAAGCCAGCGCACGGCTTATGAAAACGCCTGGATTCGGGTTCGTGAGGATAAGTTCGTGCGTCCGGACGGTGAGGTGGGCCTTTACGGCGTGGTGGAGATTCGGCCCTCTATCGGGGTGGTGGCGGTGAACCGGAATCGCGAGACGGTACTGGTGGGGCAGTATCGTTATACGCTACGGCGATACACGTGGGAGATTCCCCGCGGCGGTTCGTCGGAGGGTGAAACGGACATGCTTGCCGTGGCCCAACGCGAGTTGCGCGAGGAAACGGGTGTGCAAGCGGCGCGGTGGGAGAGTTTAGGCACGGTAGACGTGTGCAACGGGGTAACGACCGATGTGCAGCACCTGTTCCTGGCGCACGATTTGACATTGACCGAACCCGAGCCTGACCCGGAGGAAGAGTTGAGCCTCCGTTGGGTTGCTTTCGAAGAAGCGGTGCGGATGGCTATGAAGGGCGAGATCAAAGAAGTTTGCAGCGTGGCGGCGATCTTGAAGACGTCCTTACTGATGGCGCTGTGATAAGTTGGGGCGGTTCAGAATTCTATGAGACTACCTCTTCCGCTTCTGCTTTTTGGCGCTACCTTTGGCAGCCGCCGATGTTACCGGAAACTGGCTTGCCGAAGTTGCCGCCCCGAACGGCAATGTTCGCAAGACTTACTATGACCTGAAGCAGGACGGCGCCAAAGTGACCGGCTTCCTGCGGACGTCCGGGTTTGACCGACCCCTCGAAGGCACCATTGACGACACGGGTACGGTGACTCTGACCTTAGAAACGATGCTGGGTGCGAACCGGCCGTCAATGAAAACAGTGGGCACGCTCAAAGCCGATGGGCTCCACCTGACGATGCGGATGCGTCCCGATATGCCGCCTCGTGAAGTGGTGGCCAAGAAGGTGGCGGATGGCGAAGGTCTGCCGCCCGCGCGCATCGAGCCACCCGCGCTGCACAAGGTCCGTTCCAATGGTCTGGCAAAAACTCCGCCCATGGGATGGAACAGTTGGAACAAATTCGCGGGGCGCGTGACGGCGGAAGATGTGAAAGGCATGGCCGATGCAATGGTGTCTTCCGGCATGAAAGCGGCTGGATACATTTATGTGAATATCGATGACACGTGGGAAGCGGGCCGCGATGGGCAAGACAATATTCTGGCGAACAGTAAGTTCCCTTATATGAAAGGGCTTGCCGATTATGTTCATTCGAAGGGCCTGAAGATTGGAATTTACTCTTCACCTGGCCCTTCCACCTGCGCGGGCTATGAAGGCAGCTATGGCCGTGAAGAGCAGGATGCGAATACTTACGCCGCATGGGGTATCGACTATCTGAAATACGATTGGTGCGGAGCCGCGCGCATTTATAAAGACACCGACATGCAGGCGGTGTATCAGAAGATGGGCGATGCGCTGGTGGCGACGGGCCGGCCGATTCTTTATAGCCTTTGCCAGTACAGTCGTCAAGACGTGTGGAAGTGGGGCGCGGACGTGGGCGGCAATGCATGGCGCATCACGGGCGATATTCGCGATGGTTGGAATTCCATGCAAAAGATCGGATTTTCGCAGAACGATCACGATCAAGCTTCGTTCGCGAGGCCAGGCCATTGGAACGATCCGGACATGCTGGAGATTGGCAACGGGGGGATGAGCGCCGAGGAGTATCGCACGCATCTTTCGCTCTGGAGTTTGCTCTCCGCGCCACTGCTTGCCGGGAACGATATCCGAACGGCAACGCCTGAGACGCTGGCGATTTTGACCAACGCTGAAGTGATTGCGACCGATCAGGATGTGCTGGGTAAACAAGCAACGCGCATGTCGCGGACGGGGGACCAGGAGGTTTGGGTAAAGGCTCTGGCGGATGGATCGAAGGCTTATGGTCTGTTCAATCTGGGAACGGAAGCAGCGCAAATGAAACTTCCCGTTCGCGGAAAGGTGCGCGATCTATGGCTGAAGAAAGATGTGAGCCAAAGCGAGTTTACCGTTCCGCCGCATGGTGTGGCTTTGCTCAAAGTGAAGTAAGATGCACCGCGGCTTCCGCGACGGCGTCGTGGCGGTCAAGATTGGCGCGGTCCCACTTGGCGCTGTCGGCGGCGGCGGAATAAGCGTTCGCAAGAAAGTTCAGGATGGTCTGACCCGGATTTGCGGTTTGACGCGCCTCATCGTAATTCAGCACGAACTCGCCCAATTCTTTGTTGAAGGCGCCATGGCCGCTGATAACGGCGTCGCTCAGGCCATCGGGAACCGGAGCCGCGTAACAGTAGAAGGCCGCCTGTCCGTAGCCACCGTTGCCGGGCCAAAAGCCTGCGCTGATGCACTCGTGCGAATACGCTTCGGCTTGGATGGCATCGGCTCCGGGACGCGCGGGCGCGCGCTTGCCATTGAAACGCGTGACGGCCAGATCCATGGAACCCCAGAAGAAATGGACTGGGCTGATCTTGCCGTAAAAGTTGGTAGAGAAGCGTTTGAGGAGTGTGTCGGCAGCGGCGAGGATGCGCCAAAAGCGCGACACGGAATCGGCGTCGTAGGTGTTGTGAATGGTGTCCCGATCAAAACGGATCGGCTCCTTGACTTCGACCGGCATAAGATCGAGGTGAAGGTGAATGTCCAGACCGTTCATAGCGGCGAGGTACTCCGCATAGAACGCCGCGACCGATTGCGGACGTAAGGCGATTTTCCCGATGTCGCCGGAACTGCTTCGAAAGACCAGTTCCTGCGCGATGAAGTCAAACTCAATATCGAGCAATCCGCCCGCGGGCAGGGGCATGGGGGACGTGGAGAGACCACGCGCGGTGAGGTAGAACGGAACATTCCACCAGTGATTCTGTACCGGGGTCAGCGCGACTCGCGTCTTGCCGATCACCTGCATGTACATGTGCAACGTGTCGGCGGTTTCTTTCCATTGCTCCCAGTTGAGCTCTGGCCAAGCCTGTCGAGGGAATGTCGAATCGCTCACGGCTCTATTCTTCTGCGCGGATTGCCTCCGCATGACAATGCCTGTTTCCGGGGGGTTGCAATAATAAGCGAAGCGCACTCCTACCTCCTCAAACTTCCATTTACGATACAGAGCACGGGCGGACTGATTGCTCTCTCTTACCTCAAGAAACCAGCTTCCCGCAGGCGACGCGCGAAACAGTGAGCGAAGCAAAGCGGAAGCCACACCATGCCGGCGGAACATTGGGTCCACCGCTAAATTCAAGATCTCGGCTTCGTCCGGGGCCGTGGCGCGCCAGGCCAGGAAGCCGATAATTCGGGCCTGGTGTTCCGCCACCGATAACTCATATCCCGATGGGCTCCACTGTGCTGCTTCGGGCGCGCTGCGCTGGATGCGGCATATCTCACTCAAATCGGCCTCTGTCGCTCGGCGTACATCCATAACCGCGATGTTACCTGTTACGGTTAGAGACAATGCGGAGGCGTTCTTTTCTTGCAATTGGCATGGGCTGGAGCCCTTTTCACCGGCCTGAAATTGAAATTGCCGGAATCGGTTTTCATATCAGGCGGCACGGGTTCTTCAGCACACATCGGTACCTGCTGATTCACGGCGATGAGAATACCGCCCGCCAAGTTTTAGAGACCTGGATGTATTTCCATGCGGGTACTGCGTACTTCTCTGGCGCATCCGCTCGCAACGTGGCAATGTTGGGCGGAATGGTGGATCCGAACCGCATATTTTCCCGCGTGGGCGCGGAAAGGAGCCTGCGGTCTCTCAACCCTTCGTGGACTACCGAACAGCTTACCCAGGCGCTTGCATTGCTCGATCATGAACGTGAAAAGTTAATCCACCGGCTCACTCCGCCGAAGGGTGGCTTGCTGGTTGTGCTGCATAACAACTCGGGCGGGTATAACGTGAACGACGAACTCACTGACAGCGACCGGACATCCATCAAGCAGCCCGCGCGGTCTCATGAGTTTTTTCTGTGCACCGACGAACGGGACTACGAGATGTTGGCCACCTCTCCCTACAATGTTGTTTTGCAGAACAAGAAGCCAACGATGGACGATGGTTCGCTTTCCAGGTTAGCCGCCGCGCGCGGCTTTCGCTACGTGAATCTGGAGACAACGCTCGGCTACTACGAGGCGCAACTGGGGCGGCTCGATTGGCTGGACAGGCATCTGCCTGCGCGCCGGTAGGTGCGCAAATCCGTCCTGCTGTTTTTCCTGTTCGCCTGTGTCGCCATTGCATTGCGGAATCCAGATTGGTGGGTACATCCGCAGTTCGTGGCGGAAGATGGCAAGGTCTTCTTCGCGCAACAACTTGTTCTAGGTCCAGCAGCGATTTTCATTCCATTGAATGGATACCTGCATCTGCTCCCTCGAGTGATCGCGCTGCTTGCGTCCTCTTTTCCGGTGATCTACCAACCGCCGATCTTCCAGATAGCGGGGGTGTTGATTGCTGCGTTGTGTGCGACGTTCTTCACTCTGCCCGAATGCCGCTTCGTTCTGGCATCGGACCACCTGCGGCTAGCCGTGAGCGCGCTTGTCATTCTGAATTGCAACGGTGAAGACCTGTTCGCGAATCTTGCCGCCGTACAAGTCTTTTTAGTTCCAGTTGGATTGATTCTTCTACTGGAGAATCGAAGCGGATTCTTTCGCGCCGGTCTAATTGCCCTCATCGCCCTAACGGCACCCGCCCTCATGCTGTTTCTGCCGCTGGCAGTCTGGCGATACGTACGCCACAGGAACCTTACCGCCGGTGTTTACATGCTGTGCGCGGCAATCCAAATCGGTTTGATTCTCACGCATCCGCAACAAGCGGCGCACCCGCCTCATCCTTTCTGGCTGCCCTTCGCGGCGGTGCTGGAAAGCTGGGTCTACCGCGTGCTGGGGACGGTGTTCGTGGGGGTGGATTGGGCTCTGTTTGCCGGCGCTCACGGCGGGTTAGTTTTGTCGACGAGCGTTGCGGTTATCGTCCTTCTCGCGCTCATCTGGCTACGTTTCCGAAGGCCGGTGAACGACACCTTCTGGATCAGCATGTTACTCGGGCCGGCGTTGATCTTCGAAGCCTGTCTGGCGCGGCCGGAGTTACTTGACCTTTTTCCAGATCTAAACCATTTCACTTTGGGCGGGGGGGCCCGATATTTCTTCCTGCCCTGCTGTTTAATCTTTGTCGCGGTGGCTACGGTGATCGCGCGAATCGGTCGGCGGTGGCCTCCCTTACTTCAGACCGTCTCACTGCTCTTGTTGTTCCTTGTCGGCATTTACGACAACTATCCGATTCCGAAGTATCGGGACTTACACTGGCCGGAGGCGGCAAAGAAAATCGAGTCCTGGAAACTCCATCGCGACGGAGCGCTTCGGGTGCGGATTCAGCCGAGCAAGAATGCTCTTTGGCTGATCGAACTGCCTTGACTCTTACTTCCTGGTGAGCGATTCCAGCTTTTGAAACGCCGGCAATAGCTCCTGTTTTTTCTGCAACACACCTTCGAACAAATCGCCCAATTTATAGAAGCGCTCCGCTGCATTCCTGATGTGGAATTGCGACGGGCTCAGCCCCGCTTTGATTTCCGCCCAATCAAGTGGGGTAGAGACCGAAGCTCCTGGGTGGGCGCGCACTGCATACGGCGCGGCAATCGTTTTCCCTTCGCCATTCTGCAGGTAATCGAAATACACTTTGTTCTTTTGACGCTTCTCAACGCTTCGCGGCGTGGTGAACAATTCAGGGCATGCACTCACGCAAACCCGTGAAATGGCCTCGGCAAACGTGCGGGTAATTTCATAGGTATATTCGGGCACCACCGGAATATAGATGTGCATGCCGCGCCCTCCGGTGGTCTTGGGATAGCCAGTCAATTCGAGCTTGTCAAGAGTGCGCCGAACCAGCAGTGCGGCTTCCACAATCATGCTGTACTCGCAATCCTGCGGGTCCAGGTCGATCAGGATGAAGTCCGGATTTTCAAGGGAGCCCACTCGCGATTGCCACGGATTTTGATCGATACACCCCTGGTTCACCAGATACAGAAGGGCAGCCGTATCCTCGGCCAGAACGTAACGAATGGGCACCTTAGGCTTCTTCGGATCGCGGTGCTCGCTATCGATTTCTTCAAAACGAAGCCAATTTGGGTAGGACGCTGGTGAGTTCTTCTGAAAGAAGTATTCCGCCTGAATACCGTTCGGGTACCGCTTCAGGGAGAGGGGCCTGTCCTTCAGATGCGGCAACAGAAAAGGGGCAATGTCGCAATAAAAGTTGAGCAGATCACGTTTCGTGTAGCCTTCGCCTGGAAACCAGACTTTGTTCAGATGCGTGACTTTGAACGTCTTTCCGTCCAGGGTGAGCTCTGCGTTTTCCGCGGTGCCCGCAAGAAGGGGCGGTGCCTGTTTCGGCTTTTTGCGTTTCGGCGCGGGTGTGGCACTCGGCGGTTCGGGCGCTTCCGCTTCGCGCGATTCCCGAACGCAGTCTTCCGGGTTCACATCCTCTCGCAACCCCAAGAACACAGGTGCGCGAAGGTGGCCGTCGGGTGTCCAGTTTGAAAACTTCACCTGGGCCACCAGTTCCGGGCGAATCCAGGATGTTCCTCGCACGGGGACTTTCGCCTTGCCGGAGAGGGGAGACTTCGGCGTTACCAACGGAGCGATTCGCTGGTAGATGGCGGCCATTTGCTTTCTATCGAACCCCGTTCCTACATTCCCCGCATGAACCAGCTTCTTATCTTCGTAGTAGGCCAGCACCAGGGCGCCAAAGTAATCCCGCTCGCCTTCTGTAAAGCCGGCAATGACAAATTCCTGCTGCAAGACGAGCTTGAGCTTCACCCAATCGCTACTGCGCCGGTGTTGGTATGTACTGCTCAGACACTTGGCGATCAGACCCTCTAAGCCCTGTTCACGAGCGGCTTCCAAAAACTGGCCGCGATCGTTTGCAAAGCCTTCTGAAAACCGGAACACCGCAGATGGTTCAAACACAGACTGCAAAATGTTCTTGCGATCCTGAAGGGTCGCGCCCCTCAGGTCATATCCATCCAGGTAGAGGATGTCGAACAGGAACAAAGTCACCGGCTGGCGCTTTGCCATCTGGGCCACGGCCGCCGCATCCGTGTTCATGATTCTGGGCTGAATTAGCGCGAATCGTGATACACCGTGAGTGTCTAGAACGGCAATTTCGCCATCCAGAATCGCCTCCACGCCGCGAATGTGATGCGGAAGCGTGCTCAGTTCCGGGTATTGGCGTTCGCACCGGTTTCCATTCCGGGTATAGATCTCAAGGCTGCCGTTGTGCAAATAAATTAGGGCGCGAATGCCATCCCATTTCACTTCGAGTGTCCAATCGGGGCCTGTGGGAGCCGCGCCCAACACCGCGCCCATTGGCTTGAGAAGACCGGGCATAGGCGCTTTTTTTACACCCGCGGTCTTGGTCCAGGGCATGGAAGCGGGCGGGGACGCCTTGGTTTCCAGCCCAGTCGCAATTTCTTCCTGCGTTCGTCCTGTCTTGAAGCTTTTGGCAAACGCTTCCACATCCCAGCCCGGCCTGGCTTCGGCATCCTTCTTTTTGAGCAGCAGCCAGTCATTTCCTTTGCCCTTGCCCTTCATGTGAACAAGCGCGAACTCGCCCTTCAACTTCTCACCATTCAAGTGGAATTTCAGATCGCCGCGCGCGATCTGGTCCAGCGGCGGCGTTTCGCCGATCAATTCGAAGGTGCCCCGATCCCAGAGCATGACGCTGCCCGCACCGTAATTGCCCGCCGGTATGTCTCCTTCGAAATCGCCGTAATCCAGTGGATGGTCTTCCACCATGGCCGCGAAGCGCTTCGGAGCCGGATCCTGCGTGGGGCCTTTCGGGACCGCCCATGACTTCAGCGTGCCATCGATCTCCAGCCGGAAATCGTAGTGGAGGTGCGAGGCGTTGTGCCGCTGGACAAAAAACCGCTGTGAGCTGGTGGCCTTGACGGACGTCGAAGCCGTTGGCTCAGGCGTTTTTTCGAAGTGACGCTTCCGGACGTATTCTTCGAGTGACATAAAACAATGGAATTGTTTCTGCTTATGATGATATACGTGTAGAACGGCGGCTCGGCAAGAGCTTGAGGGAGACGTATGGCGAGTATTTGGAAAGGTCATCTTACGTTCGGGCTGGTCTCATTTCCGATTCGGCTGTTCACAGCGGCGCGCGGAGAGACAATCAGCTTCAATCAGTTGCATAAATCCGACAATTCCCGGGTGAAACAGATGCTGTATTGCCAATCTGAAGACAAACCCATACCCCGCAGCGAAATCGTCAAAGGCTACGAATACGAGAAGGACCGTTACGTGGTCATTGAAGACGACGACATCAAGAAGGTTGCTCCTAAGACCGCAAAGGCCATGGAAATTCTGGAATTTGTGAAGCAGGAGCAAGTGGACCCGGTCTTCCTGGAAAGCTCGTACTACATGGGTCCGGATGAAGGTGGCGAGAAGCCGTACGCTCTCCTCTTTGAGGCGTTAAAAGGCACAAAGTATTGCGGTGTGGCGAAGATCGCGATGCACAATCGCGAACATATCGTGATTGTGCGGCCGGGCACCACCGGCATGATTCTGCACACCATGTACTACGCCGACGAGGTGAAAAAGCAGGACGAGTACCGGACCGATACCAGTGCCGTAAATGAAAAGCAGCTGAACCTGGCGAAGATGCTCATCGATTCGCTGGCGGCGGATTTCGAGCCGGAGAAGTATCACGACGAGTACCGCACCAACCTGCGGCAGATGATTCAGGCCAAGGTGGATGGACACCGTGTAGTGGAAACACCGACAACCCATATCGCACCGGTCATCGACATTATGGAAGCGCTGAAGCGGAGTTTGGAGCAGAAGAAAAAGCCTGTGGGTCAAGCGCAGAGCGCCACGTCGAATGCGGAGAATGGGGCTTCCGAGGCGCCGGCAAAGAAGCGGCGGCCCCGAGCATCGGCAAGCGCTTAGTGAGAACGCACTAGTTTCAAAAGCAGCTCAGCATTGAGCGCCCCTTCAGGCGTTTCTTCATGCTTGAAGAAAACGTAAACGTCGTGGCCGCGCTGCAGTAACTCGTTCGCGTTTGCAGCTATCGCCGCTACGTCCTCTGGCGAATAGTCCGGCTTGCGTAGGCGGAAATAAGCAAAGTCCGCGGTCATCACTTCGGGCGTCTCCAGCTTCTCAGATTCGGCGAAGCACAGTGTTACATTGCGTTCCCGCAAGACGGAATATATTTCCTCGTTCAGCCAGGACGAATGGCGGAACTCGAAGGCATATTTTAGATCGGTTGGCAGTATTGCCAGGTACTCGCGAAGCAGCGCGGTGTCCGCCTTCAGAGTCGGCGGCAGTTGAAAAAGGACCGGCCCCATTCGGCGCGCGCTTCTGAGCGGATCCACTGCCTTGAAGAAAACGTCGGTAAACTCCGCCGCCGCCCGCAATTTGAGGATGTGCGTAATACGCATGTGCGCTTTGGGGCAGAACAGAAAGCCTTCCGGCGTGCAGGCAACCCATTTCGTAAGCGTGGAAACGGAGGGCAGCGTACGAAACGTATAGTTCACCTCCACGCAGTTCAGGCGCGAAGCGTAGTGCTCCAGGAATTTCGCAGAAGCCAATTTGGCAGGATAGAAAGCGGGCTTCCAGGACTTGTAAGCGAAGCCGGAAGTGCCTACGTAGAGTTGGGCCACACGTGTTAATCTAGCGCAACTGCACATGAATTCACGATTTCTGGCCCTTCTGGTATTCTCTACCGCGCTGGCTGTGGGTGCTCCGAAAATCACTACATCGCAGGAAGCTCTTGGCTTCAGTGTGGGGGATGATTATCAGCTTGCCAATTACACACAGCTTTCGGCGTGGTGGAAAAAACTTGCCGCTGAAAGTGACCGCATCAAAGTGGTTTCGATTGGGCAGACTGAAGAAGGCCGGCCGCAGTACATGTCCATCATCACGTCTCCGGAAAATCACAAGAAGCTGGAGCACTACCGCGGCATCGCGCGTAAACTTGCGCTCGCCGAAGGTCTTACCGATGAGCAGGCTCACGCCTTGGCGCGCGAAGGGAAGGCAGTGGTGTGGATCGATGGCGGGCTGCACGCCACTGAAGTTTTGGGCGCGCATCAACTAATGCAGTTTGTCTACGAGATGGTGACCGCCAATGATCCCGAAACCATGCGCATTCTGGATGATGTAATCATCCTGGCGGTTCATGCGAACCCGGACGGCATGGAGTTGGTCAGCAACTGGTACATGCGCGAAAAAGACCCCACCAAACGAAAGCTGGGCTTTAACGATGTGCCGCGATTGTGGCAGAAGTATATCGGTCACGACAACAACCGCGATTTTTACATGTCCAACATGAAAGAGAGCACGAACATGAACAGTGTGCTCTACACGCAGTGGTTTCCGCAGATCATGTACAACCACCACCAGACCGGTCCGGCTGGGACGGTGCTGTTCGCGCCACCGTTCCGCGACCCGTTCAACTACAATTACGATCCGCTGGTTCCGATGGAACTGAACCTGGTGGGTGCTGCGATGCACAGCCGTTTTGTGGCTGAAAACAAGCCGGGAGCCACAATGCGCAGCGGTGCTGCGTATTCCACTTGGTACAACGGCGGGCTGCGGACCACAACTTACTTCCACAACATGATCGGCTTGTTGACGGAGACAATCGGCAGCCCGACGCCGATGGAAATTCCGCTGGTTCCAGATCGTCAGTTGCCGAAAGGAGATCTGCCTTTTCCCGTGGCGCCGCAAACTTGGCATTTCCGGCAATCGATTGAGTATTCGCAGACAGCGAACCGCGCGGTGCTCGATCTGGCTTCACGCTATCGGGAGACTTTTCTTTACAACATTTATCAGATGGGTCGTAACTCAATTCAGCGAGGCAGCAAAGATAGCTGGACGGTGACGCCTATGCGGATTGAAGCAATGAAAGCAGACGCTGCGAAAGACAAAGCCGGCGATAAGAGCACGGCCGCGGTTGCGGGCACGCCACCCTCGCTCGCCGACAGGAACGAGTTCTTCAATCAGAACGGAGCCGGCGCCATTGCGGCCAAGTTCTATGAGCAGGACCTTCATGACCCCAAGCTGCGCGACGCGCGCGGCTACATCATCACCGCCGACCAGCCCGATTTCCCCACCGCTACGAAGTTTGTCAACACACTGATCAAGAACGGAATTATTGTGCGCAAAGCAACCGCGCCGTTCACGGTTGCGGGCAAGCAATACCCAGCTAACTCCTGGGTGATTTTTTCCGCACAGGCATTCCGCCCACACATCCTGGACATGTTTGAGCCGCAGGACCATCCGAACGATTTTCAATATCCCGGCGGCCCGCCCATCCCGCCCTATGACGTAACTGGCTATACGCTGGCGTTTCAAATGGGGGTGCAGTTCGACCGCGTGTTGGACGGGTTCACCGGTCCGTTTCAAGCGGTGAGCGGTGTGCAGAGCGCGCCCGGTGGCAAGGTGACAGGACCCGCGAAGCCCTTCGGATACCTGATCAGCCATGAGTTGAATGATTCGTTCATCATCGTAAATCGCCTGATGAAAAACGGCGATGAAGTGTTTTGGATGAAGCAGCCCATGATGTTGGGCGGTAAGCAGATGGGACCGGGAACGATGTACGTGCCAGCGCGTTCGCAAACGCGGCCACTGCTGGAGAAGGCGGCTCTGGAATTGGGGATAACCGTGGAAGGCGTGGCGGCGCGGCCCACCGGAGATAGCTATAAGCTCAAGCCCGTTCGCATCGGACTTTGGTACCAATACGGCGGCTCCATGACCTCCGGCTGGCTGCGCTGGATTTTTGAACAATTCGAATTTCCGGTGGAGCTTGTTTATCCGAAAACTTTGGATGAGGGCAACCTTACTGCGAAATACGACGTGTTGGTATTTCCGATCGGCGCGATTCCTCAGCAAGCCGGCGGTGCCGGTCGCGGCCATGGTGCATTTGGCGGCCAACCTTCAGCCGACGCCATCCCCGAGGAATTTCGCCCCTGGCTGGGGCGTGTGACTGCCGAGAAAACCATTCCGCAACTGCGCAAGTTTACCGAAGCGGGCGGAACGATTGTGACGATTGGTGAATCCACCAGCCTGGCGCAATTTTTTGGTTTGCCCCTGAAGAATGCGCTGGTGGAAAAGGCGCCGGACGGCACAGAGAAGCCACTCTCTCGCGATAAATTTTATGTGCCTGGCAGCGTGTTACGTGCCAGCGTGGACAACACAAATCCAGTAGCTTACGGCATGCCCACGCAGGTGGATGTATTTTTCGAAAACAGCCCGGTTTACCGCATGTCTCCCGATGCGGAATCGAAGGGCTTGAAGCCGGTTGCCTGGTTTCCCACAGCCACACCGCTTCGTAGCGGATGGGCATGGGGCCAAGGGTATCTGGAAAACACAGTGTCCGTCGCTGAAGCACCCCTGGGCGAAGGAAGGCTGTTCCTCTTGGGTGCCGAAGCTGCTTTCCGTGGGCAGCCGCATGGCACTTACAAGCTGCTTTTCAACTCGATCTATTTCGGCCCCGTGAAGTAGCCTTACTGAAAAATGGGCGTAAATGGCATTATTCGCAAGTAACCGCCACGCAGCCAAATGTTGGCATGCACTTGGCTCAACCCTGGCACGGAGGCGATCTTGCTCTGCAGCATGGCTTCCGGCGTTTGCTGGCTCATCAGCAAATCGAAAATAGTGCGCTTGGGCGGATAAATCACCAGGGTAACGCCCTCTTTGGCGGGTATATTCGCTTTTTGCTTGATAAGCTCCAGTGCCTTATCGATTCCGCCAAGTTCATCCACCAAGCCATTCCCCTTGGCCTGATCGCCCACCCAAACGCGGCCTTGGGCGAGCGGTTCAATTTCCTCGAATTTCTTTTTGCGCGCGGTTGCGACCTTTGAAACGAAAGAACGATAGCCGTCATCAATGCCCTCGCGCAGTTTTTGGCGCCCGGCATCATCTAGCGGCTGGTAATCGGAATCGATGCCGGCGAAGCGTCCCCGACTAAGCGATTCTTTATCGATGCCGAGCTTGTCGTAGAGCCCATGCAGGTTTGGCTTGCCGAACACCACGCCAATGGAGCCGGTCAGCGTGCCGGGATACGCCACCACCGGGTCTCCGGTCATTGCCATGTAATAGCCACCTGACGCAGCGGTATCCGACATGGAGATGACCATTGGCTTTTTGCGGCTTAGCTGATTCATCGCGCGCCACATATCGTCAGAGGCTGTGCTTTCGCCGCCGGGCGAATCGATGCGAACAATCACTGCCTTGATGGAAGAATCATTCTGGACCTTTTTGAGCAGCTTGTTGAAGTGTTCGCTTTCGATTCCGTTATCGCTAGTGGATTCGGGATCGCCGCGGGTAATCTCTCCTTCGCCGGTAATGAACGCGATGCGCTGTTTGCCGCCTAAGCCAACACTGGATTCGGGAAGCTTGTGATATTCGTGAGCGGCGACCAATTTTATGTCACCGTCTTTCAGAACATTTTTCAGATCGCCATACATTTCGTCTTCAAACTTCACGTCGTCCACCAAGCCGTTCGCCAAAGCCTGGGACGAAAGGAATGGCCCGTCATCAATGATGGTTTTTACCTGCTCGGCTGTTTTTTTTCGGCCTGCGGCGATGGTCTGCAACAGGTTGCCATAAAGATCGTCGAGCACACCCGTATAGACCTCGCGCGTTTCAGGACTCATTGAGGATCGCGTGAACATGTCGCCGAAGTCTTTATATTTCCCCGCGTGTTCCACTTCCACCTGGACGCCGAGCTTATCCAGGGTGCGGCGGAAGTACATCAACTCAAACCTGAGGCCCTTCAGGTTCAGCAAGTCTTCTGGAGAGAGATAGATTCGCGTGGCCGCGGTGGCGAGGTAATAATCCTTCGTGCCGGGGCTTTTCAGATAGGCGTAAATCGGCTTTCCGGATTTTCGAAACTGTTCAAGATCCGCATGCAATTCCTGAAGTTTACCCCACGCAATCGACGGGTTCGCCGGCTCCAACACAATGGCTTTAATTCGGTTGTCAGCCGCCGCCATTCGCAACGTGGACCAGACATTCTCCACCGTCAGGGGCGATCGAGTGCCGAACAATGGGATGTTGTAGTCAACCGGAGGGCGCTCTGGGATTTCACCATCCAAGCGAAGAAAGAGCGTCGATCCGTCCGCGACTACTACTGGTTTTTCGCGGCTTCGTCCGAATGAGTAGGCAATGGCGAACAGCCCGATCACCGCAATCACTACTGTCAAAATCACACCTGAAATCAGTCCTACCAGGAACTTGAGCACGTCCGAAAATAACACGACAATTGTTATACTTGTCTGTCTCGCACCCTGCGGGACCTCAATGGCAAAGATGCCGCTCATATCCAGGAAGCAGATTCAGTTGGCGATCGTTTGTCCCATGGCGAACGAATCGGCTTCGGCGATTGAATTCGTCCGGCAAGTTTTGGCGGAATGCGAAGGGTTTTCTCGGGTCAATTTTTTTGTGGTTCTGGACGGTGTGAGTAAAGACGACACTCTGGATTTGCTGCGTTCCTACGCGCTTGTGGACCCACGGCTGATTCCAATTTGGGCACCGGAAAACCGGTGTATCGTAGACGCGTATCTTCGGGGATATCGGGAGGCAATCGATTCGGGCTCCGACTGGGTTCTCGAAATCGATGCCGGATTCAGTCATCGGCCTTCCGATATTCCCCATTTTTTCGCAAAAATGGAGGAAGGCTACGACTGTGTTTTTGCGACGCGTTTCGCCGGTGGTGGTCGCATCGAAGGAAGTTCGGCAAAGCGGGCGATTTTGAGCCGCGGCGGTACGGTACTCACCAACCTGTTGCTGCGCACTCGCTTGACCGATATGACAAGTGGTTTTCAACTTTTCCGGACCGGAATTTTGGCTAGAATTCTAGCGAAGGGAATACTATCACGCGGCCCTTTTTTCCAAACGGAAATGAAGGCGTATTGTGCGAGTCTCAACGTGGCTGAAGTTCCGATTGTGTACTCCATGGCAAGCCATAAAGTGGGAGCAGGGTCGGTTCGGGAGTCTTTCGAACAACTGGGGCGCTTATTCGCCTTGAAACGGTCGCGTTCGTTATCCATATAATTGAGTGGAAGCATTCCTTCCTGAGAGGGTAATTCCGTGAAAAAGGTTCTGGTAGTGGATGATGATCCGGAACTGCTGCAATACATAACGAATACGCTCACGCGCGGAGGCGTCCCGGCTGTTGGTGCCAACTCTGGGGTTGAGGCGCTAACAATTTTTCAACAGCGCAAACGCGACATTCGGCTACTGTTGACAGATATTGTGATGCCGCAGACAACGGGCATGGAATTGGCCAGAGCGATTGAGAAGCTGGATGCCAAGCTGCCCGTTGTCTTTATGACGGGGTATAAAACGGACCATTTGGAACAATTCGGCCACGCTCTGGAAGGCCATGCGGTTCTGGGAAAGCCGTTCACCCCTGCGGAGCTTTTGTCGATTGTGAAGGACGCACTGGCCAAAATCGAGAAAGCGAAACACGCGCCGGGTTAAGCAAGGCCGGCGGGCCAATTTGGCATTCCGTCTCCAATCAAGTAAATTGAGTAGTACGCGGTGAGGTGCGAGAGCGGTTGAATCGTGCGGTCTCGAAAACCGTTGAACCCTCACGGGTTCCGTGGGTTCGAATCCCACCCTCACCGCCATATTAGAATCAACGATTTGGCGATTAAGCCTTGATTTTTTGGGCAATCTTAGGTAATGCCTGTGAGAATCAGGTCATCTCCGATGGCGCTTAACGTCTGCCGCAGGCACGGTTCACACTGTCCGGGGGCTAAGAAAAACGGCGGAGATGTCTTTATGTGGATTCCAGACTGGCTGCGAGATCGGCTACTAAAGCGCGCCTTGGGGTGGCCCCCTGAGCTGAGACAAGCAGTTAAGACACTGTTTACCGTTCGATTAAAAGTACTCGACCGGCAAGACGACTGCAGCGCAGAG
>Ga0123338_10002524_pt1 | contig 17065 bp, 16 predicted proteins | sample grotaG_FD_89793 | JGI IMG/M metagenome (GOLD analysis project Ga0123338, IMG submission 89793) | Glacier valley bacterial and archeal communities from Borup Fiord, Nunavut, Canada, to study Microbial Dark Matter (Phase II) -... | ecosystem: Environmental > Aquatic > Freshwater > Ice > Glacier ...
CCAAGCGCTGTTCGCCGAGCCGTTCCTGGCTGCCCTGCCGCCCGACCACCCGCTGGCAGGGCAGGCCGTGGTGGCGGAGACGGACCTCGCGCGCGACATCCTGGTGTTGGCGGACGGGCATTGCCTGCGCGACCAAGCGCTTGCAGCGTGCGGGCACGGCGGCGCGCTGGGCAGTGCACTGGGCGGTGCGCTGCGTGCGGCCAGCCTGCCGACGCTGCTCAACATGGTGGCTGCGGGATACGGGACGACGCTGATCCCTGGGCTTGCGGCCGGGTCGGCGCAGGATGCCGGCATCGTCCTGCGTCCCTTGGCGTCGCGGGCGGGCCGGACGGTGCGGATCGCCTGGCGCGTCCAGTTCCCGCGCCGTGCGGCAGTAGAGGCAGTGGGCAACGTCCTGGCCACGCGCCTGCGCGCCTTTGCCGAGGCGTCCGGCGGCTGGGACCCTTTGGGCCGCTGAGGCCCCAGCCGGGGCAGCCGGATAAGCTCAGGCTGCTGGAGTTTTCTTCGCCCGGGCGGCCTGGTCCGCACGTGCTTTCCAGGACACCATGTCGGCGGTCTCACTGAACATCACGCGCACGCCGGTGCCACCCTGGCTGACGCGCACCTTGCCACCCTTGCGCGCCTTGTGTTCGGCCAACCACGCCATGACCTCCGGGTCTTCGCTGGTCTTGCCCTCGAACTCAAGCACCCCGGCGATGTCCTCCTGCTTGCGACGCTTGACCATCAGTACGCACCTCTTGAACGCACGATTAGAGGGTGGCGGCTACCGCCACGAAGCAGCAACCATGCCCGCCGGCAGACCAGGTCACCCCAGGTCCGCCGGCAGGACCGGCTGCGGCAGGGACCACGCACCGACGCTGCGGTATGGTCCCGTACCGGATCAGGCGAGCTTCAGGTTGGAAGCAGCCTGCTTGCCGCGCTCGGTCACGACGTCGTAGGTGACCTTCTGGCCGTCGTTCAGGCCTTGCAGCCCGGCTGCCTGCACGGCGGTGATGTGCACGAACACATCCTTGTCGCCGGCCTGCGGCTGGATGAAGCCGAACCCCTTGTCAGCGTTGAACCACTTAACAGTACCCGTTGCCATCGTCCGTCTCTCTTGCTTTAAAGCGCTAAGACCTAAAGCAAAGCATACCGGTCCGCTAGCCCGCTCCGGCGGTTGCGTGCAAACAATGCGACGCCACCCGCGCTGGTCACCAACCCGCTGGCTGTGTCGCCCGCGCCGCGATCTGGTCCGCCGGCATGGGCCGCCCCGTCAGGTAGCCCTGGACCAGCGTGCAGCCAAGGCTGCGCAGGACGTCCAGTTGCTCCTGCTCCTCCACGCCCTCTGCCACCACCGAGAGCTTCAGGCGGCTGCTGAGCGACAGGATCGTCTGGACGATTGCGAGGGTCTCGTCATCGTCGGTGATGTTGTCGATGAACGATTTGTCGATCTTGATGCGGTCGAACGGGAAGCGGCGCAGGTAGCTCAGGCTGGCATAGGCCGTGCCGAAGTCATCGAGTGTCATGCCGATGCCCTGTGCCCGCAACGCGTTCATGGTGTCCAGCACCAGGCCGGCATCGTCTAGCAGCAACCCCTCTGTCACTTCCAGGTCCAGGCGGTGGGGTGACAGGCCGCTTCTGGCCAGGGCGTCCGCGACCTGCTGCGGAAGGTCCGGCTGGCGGAACTGCAAGGGCGACAGGTTCACGGCAAGCCGTAACGCCGGGTCCCATCGGACGGCCTCCGCGCACGCTGCCTCAAGCGCCCACTGCCCGAGCGGCACGATCAGGCCGGACTCCTCGGCGATTGCGATGAAATGGCTCGGTGCCATCGGTCCACGCGTGGGGTGGGTCCAGCGCAGCAGGGCCTCGTGCCCCACAACCCTCAACGTGGCTGCATCGCACAAGGGTTGGAAGGCGAGCGTGAACTGCTCCCGGGCCAGCGCCTCCGCCATGTCGCCTTCGATCAGCACGCGCTCCCGCAGGCGGGTGTTCATCCCTGGCTCGAACAGCCGGAAACATCCCCGCCCGCTTTCCTTGGCACAGTAGAGCGCCGTGTCGGCGTTGCGCAGCAGCAGGTCGGGCGTGTCGCCGTTGTCCGGGAACACAGCAATGCCGACCGAGCACCCGATCTTGAGCCGCTGGCCGTCGATCTCGAACGGGGCGGCCATCGCCGCTACGATGCGTTCGGCAAGGCGGGATGCCGCGCCGGGCTGGTCGCCGTGGGGCTGGATGATCGCGAACTCGTCGCCGCCCATGCGGGCCAGGGTGTCGCCATCCTGCACCGCCCCCTGCAACCGGCGCGCGGCGGCCGTCAGCAGCTTGTCGCCGACCGCATGGCCGCGGGTGTCGTTGACCTGTTTAAAGCAGTCCAGGTCTAGGTAGGAGGGCGAGGCCGCCCGCCCTGGACCAGGCCGCATCGACCGCCGCGGCGATGCGCTGCTGGAACATGAGCCGGTTCGCAAGCTGCGTCAGGTCGTCGTGGTGCGCCAGGTACCGGATGCGGTCCTCCGTCACCTTCCGCAACAGTGCGGGACGGATGGTGTTGGCCAGCGCCGCCACGTCGGCCACGATGAGGTCAAGGTCCGGCCGTTCGGTCCCGAACGCCAGGGAGATGCCGAACCGCTCCTCCTGCACCCAGACCGGGAAGCTGACCTGGCACTTCAGGCCGGACTGGATGGCCGCCTGCAGCAAGGCGTATCGCTCGGGGTGTTCGATGTCGGAATATGTCATCGCACGCGGCTGGTTGCGCCGTATGGCGTCGGCCGTGAACGAGTTGCCCCAAATCACCGGGGCATTCGGCGGCCGGCGGTAGTAGGAACCCGCATCCAGCCCGTCGTCGTTGTAACGGCTGATCTCCTGCATCAGGTCGTCGGGGGAGGTCAGGCGCCAGATACGGCCGATGACTGCGCCGTGATGGCTGCACAACTCGCCCAGCATGTCGGTCAGCGCATCCGTGATCGACCCGGCGTCCGCAATCAGGTGCAGCATGCGTTCGGTGCGCGCCGCCCTCTGGGACGTCATCTCCAGGGATACCGTGCTGCGCCCTTGGAGGATATGCGTCGCAATCAGCCCCGCCAGCACCGTCAGTGCGCGTCGTTGCGCATGGGACGGCTCATGGCGACCCATGACGCAAAGGCAGCCAAGGTCTTCGCCGGCCTCCGTGACCAGGCCTATGCCGGTCATGTGGTGCCCTTGCATCCCACCGGTCCCGCCGGGTGCAACATCCCAAGCGCCCCCCATCCCCGAACCAGGCCGGGACCGGCGGCAGAGCTCGATGTTGGGTAAGATATCCTCGGACCTGAAGCCAAACGATGCGCCGGGTGCCGGGTCACCGTCCCTGTCGAGGACGATCAGCGCACCGACCCCGTCCAGCGACTGTGCCGCCAGCCACGCCAGCTCATCGAGATGGGATGCAGGCGGGCCGGGCTGCCCGCTGGCTATGGACGGGGGACTCCCTGGCTGCAAAGGATCACCACTGCCTTCTGACCGATGTTGCTCCGAACGCATCATGTCCACCGTCTTCGCGTCCCACCCGGGCACAGTGGCCGACTATGGCCTATTTGTCCCGTCGTGGCGAAGCAGCATACGGCCCGCTGCCTGGACTCTTGTGATGCCTGGACTCTTGCGACCGCCTAAGCAGGCTTGGGTTTTCATCTGTGCGCAGACCTCCAGAGGTCTGATTAGGCCAGCCGTGGCGGCGTTGCGCCATTGCTCGATGCTCCAGGGACTACCAGCCTCGGCGCGACCGGCGGACGCGAGGGCTTCAGGATCAGCCCCTTCTCCACCAGCTCGACATGCGCATCCCGGTACACCGCAGTCGCGATCTTCAGGCTCTCGACGAAGCGCATCTTGAAGTGGGCCAGCCGCTTGTAGCTGCTGCCGAACTGCGCATACAGCGCGCCCCAGCTGATGGTGCGTGCCTGCGGCAGCACGTGCAGCCGGTAGGCCAGCCAGCAATACACGTCCAGCGCCTGCGAGTTGTTGCTGATGGCCCGGATGGCTGCTTCCTCCAGCGGTACCGGGTGCTTCTTCAACTGCTCGAAGAACGTCTCCGACAGCCTGGCCGTCTCGATGAACAGGCTGCCTTGGCTGTTGCCGTCCTCCACGAACATGGCGGCATCGACGATGTTCTGGTTGACCAGGCCGGAGCGCCCGGCACCGGCCTGCAAGTGGAACGTCAGCCTGCACCGCGACAGCCGGTCCGCCTGCTCCCTGACATCCTTGAACGACTTGCCTCCGATGGGGATGCCAAGCCGGCCGAGCCAGGCATGCAGCGACCGGCCTAGCTCGATGTCGCAGCTGCGAGTCCGCAAGGCCTCGGACTGCAAATATAGGAGGATGAGGCGCGCACGGGACCCCTACCCACGTCATGCTGTCGCCCGCCAGGTTGCGCCGGCCGGGTTCGACGACAAGCGTCACGCGCTCTGTCGTCGTCTTCCAAACTTGGTCGTCGGCCAGGCGCTTGTGTGGCAGCGCGGCCTGGCACCAGCCGGAGTAGAGGAAGCCAACGCCCGCCTCCTCGTCCGACATGTATCCGATCGCTGCCTCGATGGCACGACGGTCCACGGAGGTTTCGGCAGTCTTCAGGGCGCCCTGGTGGCCCAGCTCCTCGATCAGCCGATGGACGTCAGCCACGCCGTAAACTCCTGTTCCCGCAGCGCCAAATCCCGCCAGCCTCAACGACCGGGCTGACAGTGATGCGGTTGCTGCCACGGCGTCCACTTGGACTCTTGTGATACGGACTATTAGTGAAGTTATTTGAAGACTCTATTAGTATGGTCGCAGCAGTCCAGTGGGAAACCCTGTAACCCCTTGATGCGGGACCTGCCCGGTCACAGGAGTCCAACCCGGCATCGCAGGAGTCCAGCAGCCCGCTGTGGGCCGAACTGGGCCGGCGTCCCGCCCTGGCAGGCAGGGCGCGCCCGACTCGCATCACAAGAGTCCAGCCTGGTGCCGTCGCAAGAGTTCAGGCCGCCATCGCAAGAGTCCAGGGCAGTGCGGCCTAATCCCGGGTGAGCAGGCGAGACAGGCTGACCACGCTGGCAGTGCCGGCGAAGCCTGCCGCGAGCGCCAGGGCCAATGCCGGGCCACCTGGTCCGGCGATGCCGAAGCACAGCGCGACCAACGCCGCCCCGACCGATTGGCCCAGCAGGCGCGAGGTCGCCACGGTGCCGCTTGCCCCGCCGCTGCGCTCCGGCGGCGCGCTGGACATGATCGCCTTCAGGTTGGGCGACTGGAAGAAGCCGAACCCAGCGCCGCACACCATCATGCGCCACACGACCTGCGGCGCCGCCGGGTCCGACGGCAGCGCCGCCATCAGCGCCAACCCAATGCACAGCACCGCCAGCCCGATCCCCCCCAGGATCGCGGGCGGATACCGGTCGGACAGCGGCCCGGCCAGCGGCGCCGCCAGCGCCGTCATCACCGGCCAGGGCGTCAGCAACAGCCCGGTCTCCACGGCCGAGTGCCCCTGAACGGTCTGGAACAGGAACGGCAGCGACACGAACGCCAGCCCCTGCGCGGCGAACGAGCACACCGATGTCAATGATGACAACGCGAACATCGGGCGCCGGTAGAGGTCGAGCGGCAGCATCGGCGCCACGAAGCCCCGCTGCCGCCGGACCAGCACCGCCCCGGCCAGGGTAGCGCCTGCCAGCACAAGCAGGATCATGACCCGTGAGGCGCTGTGCGCGATCTCGCCGATGCCGAAGATCAACAGCCCGAAGGCGGCGGCGTTCAACAGGCCGCTGGGCCAGTCGAACCGGCGCAGCGCCCGCGGCGTGTCCGGCAGCACGCCCACAGCCAGCGCCACCGCGACAAGGCCCAACGGCACGTTGACGGCGAACAGCAGCGGCCAGTCCGCGACAGACAGGATGCCGGCGGCGACGGTCGGCCCCAGCGCGGTCGAGACGGCGACCACCATGGCGTTGATGCCCACCCCGCGGCCCAGCATCCGCCGCGGGTAGATGAAGCGCACCAGCGCCGTGTTCACGCTCATCATCCCGCTGGCGCCCAGCCCTTGCAGCACGCGCGCCGCCGTCAGGCTCGGCAGCGACCAACTGAGCGCGCAGGCCAGAGACGCCACGGTGAACACCGCCAGTCCCACGGCATAGACGCGCCGGAAGCCCATGATCTCACCAAGCGCTCCGAACGGCAGCAGCGTGGCGACCAGGGCAAGCTGGTAGGCGTTCACAACCCAGATGGAGCCGCCGGGCGTGGCGTGCAGGTCCACGGCGATGCTGGGCAGCGCAGTGTTGGCGATGCTGGTGTCCAAGGACGCCATGCCGACGCCGACCACGGTGGTCATCACCGCCCAGGCCCGCTTGCCGGGCGGCAGGCCGTCCTCGGGATGGGGGTGCGTCACGCCGGCGGCCTGGGCACCCCGTGCCGGGTCAGGCCAGGGCGCGGTCGATGGCGGCGCGCAGGCGTGCCGATCCCGGGGGCGTGGTGCTGCCGAACCAGTCCTGCAACTGACCATCCCGGCCGATCAGGTATTTGTAGAAGTTCCAGCGCGGGCGGGCCAGCAGGCCACCTTGCCCGGCCAGCCAGCGGAACAGCGGATGCGCCGCCGCGCCCTTCACCGGCACCTTGTCGGCCATCGGGAAGCCCACGCCGTAGTTCCGCTCGCAGAAGCCGGCGATCTCCTGCCGCGTGCCTGGCTCCTGCCCGCCGAAATCGTTGGACGGCACGCCCAGGACTGTCAGGCCCTTGCCGCGGTACTCCGTCCACAGCGCCTGCAACCCGGCATATTGCGGCGTGAAGCCGCAGCGCGACGCCGTGTTGACGATCAGCAGGGGCTGCCCGGCAAAGGCCTGCAACGGCAGCGGCTCACCGGCCAGGCTGGTCAAGGCGAAGCCGAATGCGGTTTGTGTCATGGCGGCACGCATATCACGGCTGCCCGCGGCCTGCATCCCGGCGCCGGGCCGGTGCTGGGAACCCTGACCCCGCCTTGGCCTTTAAGGGCCGGACCTTTGAGCGTGGATTTTTAGGGGAGGCAGGCGCATGCCGCAGCGGTGGCCGGACCAGCTATGGATTGTGCGCCATGGCGAAAGCGCGGGGAACGTCGCCCGGGATGCCGCACAAGCGGCCCGGTTGCCGCGCATCGATATCGCCCACCGCGACGTGGATGTGCCGCTGAGCGGGCTGGGCATGGACCAGGCGGACTCGCTGGGCCGCTGGTTCGCTGGCCTTGCCCCGGAGGCGCGGCCCGACGTGCTGCTGGTGTCGCCCTACCTGCGCGCCCGGCAGACAGCCGGACGCATCCAGTCCGCCGGCGGCCTGGCGCCGGACGCGCTGGGGCCGGTGTCTGACGAACGGCTGCGGGAGAAGGAGTTCGGCGTGCTCGACCGGCTGACGCGCTATGGGATCGAGCAGGAGTTCCCGCAGCAGGCCGAGTTGCGCCGGATCATGGGCAAGTTCTACCACCGCCCGCCCGGCGGGGAGAGTTGGTGCGACGTTGTCCTGCGGCTGCGCAGCGCGCTCGACACCATCAGCCTGCACCACGGCGGACGGCGGGTGATGATCGTCGGCCACCAGGTCGTCGTGCTGTGCCTGCGCTACTTGCTGGAGGGCATGGACGAGGCCGGCATCTTGGCGGTGGACCAGCAGGGCGACGTGGCGAATTGCAGCATCACCGAATACGCCTTCGATGCCCGGGCGAACCCGGACGGCATGACCCTCCGCCGCTACAACTTCACCGCGCCGATGGAGCGCGAGGGCACCACCGTCACCGCAGAGCCTGACCAGCAGGTGGCCGCGCGATGACGCCGATCACCGAGGCCCTGCTGCGCGCGAACCCGCTGCCCCGGCACGAGGGCGGGCAGGACAAGGACGCACGCGGGCAGGTGCTGGTCGTGGCCGGCAGCCTGGAGGTGCCCGGCGGCGCGCTGCTGGCCGCGGTCGGTGCGCTGCGCGCCGGCGCCGGCAAGCTGCAGATCGCGACCTGCCGGACCATCGCACCCCACATGGGCCTAGCCGTCCCGGAGGCCCTTGTGCTGGGCTTGCCGGAAACCGGGCAGGGCGGGATCGACGCCGCCGCCGCCGGCCGGGTGGCGGAGCATGGCAACCGTGCGGACGCCGTGCTGGTGGGTCCCGGGATGATGGACCGCGATGCGACGCAGGCCTTGGTGGCCGCCTTGCTGGACGCGGTGTCGGGGCCGGCCCTGGTCCTGGATGCGGGCGCGCTGTCCGGCTTGCGCGCGCAGGCCGACGCCTTGCGCCGCCATGCCGGACGGGTCGTGCTGACCCCGCATGCCGGGGAGATGGCACGCCTGCTGGACATCCCGCGCGAGGAAGTCGAGGCCGAGCCGCTGGCCGCCGCACGGCGCGCAGCGGCCTTGCTGCACAGCGTGGTGGTGATGAAGGGCGGCGAGACCTCGGTCGTGACGCCGCAGGGGGAGGCGTGGCACTTCGACGGCGGCACGGTTGGCCTGGCGACGTCCGGCAGCGGTGACACCCTGGCAGGCGTCATCACCGGCCTCCTAGCGCGCGGGGCACCGCCGGTGTGGGCAGCGGTATGGGGCGTCTATCTGCACGGGACGGCGGGGCGGCGGCTCATGGACCGTCACGGCGGCGTGGGCTTCCTGGCGCGCGAGCTGCTGGCTGAGGTGCCGGCCCTGATGGCGGGGTTGCGGCGGTAGGCCCGGCTGCGCGTCAGATCGACGCAACAGCCAGCGTCGTCCTCATCCCGCTTGTGTCCACCTCGGAAGACGGCTTTGGACGGCCGAACAGGAAGCCTTGCACCTCGGTGCAGCCGGCTTGCCGGGCCAGGTGCAGGTGCTCGGCCGTCTCCACGCCTTCTGCGGTCGTGGTCATGCCAAGGCTGACGGCGAGGCTGGCGATGGATGTCACGATGGCGATGCAGTCGGGCGACCGGACCATCTCGCGGATGAAGGACTGGTCGATCTTGATGTTGTTGAACGGGAACTGCCGCAGGTAGCTGAGGGAGGAGTAGCCCGTGCCGAAGTCGTCCATGCTGATCCGGACGCCCAGGGCCTGCAATTCGTGCAAGGCTTCGACGTTGGCCTCGTTGTCGGCCAGCAGCACCGACTCCGTCACCTCAAGCTCCAGGCGGCCGGCCGGCAACCCGGATTCGGCCAGGGCGTCGGCCACGCTCTGGATGAGCGACTTGCCACGGAACTGGACCGAGGACAGGTTGACCGACACGCGGATGTGCGGGGGCCACTGCACGGCGTCCTTGCAGGCCTGGCGCAGCACCCAGTCGCCGATGGCCACGATCAAGCCCGTGTCCTCGGCGATGGGTATGAAATGCGACGGCTGGATCATGCCGTGCGGGTGGTGCCAGCGGAGCAGCGCCTCGAACCCGGCGACCTGCTCGCCCTGCAATGCAACGAGGGGATGGTAGTACACCTCGAACTCGCCGTTCTGCAGCGCCACGGCCAGATCGACCTCGATCAGCCGCCGGGCTTGCAGGCGCGCCTCCATCTCCGGCTTGTAGAAGCAGATGTGCGAGCGCCCGTCACCCTTCGCCTGGTATAGCGCCATGTCGGCGTTCTTCAGCAGGCGCTCGCTGGAGCTGCCATCATCCGGGCACAGCGTGATCCCGCCGCTGACGCTGACATGGACCCGGTGCCCGGCCAGGTCATAGGGCGCTGCGATGGCCGTTGTCAGCCGCCCGGCCAGGGCCTCCGCCGCGGCTGGCTGGTCCGAGCCGACCTGCAGGATGGCGAACTCGTCGCCGCCCAGCCGTGCCACGGTGTCCGACCCGCGGACGCACTCCCGCAGGCGTTGGGCCACCACCTCCAGCAGCATGTCGCCGACGTGGTGGCCCAGCGTGTCGTTCACGTCCTTGAACCGGTCGAGGTCCAGGCAGAACACGGCGAAGCCGCCATCGGTGCCGCGCCTCGCATTTGTCAGCGCATATTCCAGGTGCTCGCGGAACAGCACCCGGTTGGGAAGGCTGGTCAGGGCGTCATGGTGCGCCATGAACGAGATGCGCGCCTCGGTCCTGCGGCGGTCGGAGATGTCCTCGTAGGTCGCGACCCAGCCGCCGTCCAGCATCGGCTGGTGCGAGACGCTGACGGCCCGGCCATCGGTGTCCTCATGGAAAAAGCCGGACAGCTCGCGGCCGCCGATCAGGCTGGATTGCTGCGCGAACATGCGCTCGGTCAGCGCCCGCTGGAACTGTCCGGCGTCCGATACGCGGCGCCATACCTCGGCCACGTCCGTCCCTGGCCGCGCCATGGCAGACCCAAGGCCGAACAGCTGCAGGAACCGGCGGTTGCACACGATCAGCCGCCCGTCGGGGCCGACCATGCATAGCGCCTGCGACATGTTGTCCAGCGCCGCCTCGAACCGCTGGTTCTGCGTGAGCAGCTCCTGGTCTCGGTCCTGCAACGCGGCGTTGCGTTGCTGCAACTGATGGTTCGCGGCCCGCACGGCGGCGTTTGCCGAGGCGAGGTCGGCGCCCGTGGCCTGCAAGGCCCGGCGGCTGCGCGACAGCAGTGCCAGCAGCAGCCCGCCGCATGCCAGCAGGGCGAGCAGCAGGGCGGAGAACATCCAGTGGAGCCGGCTGAGGTCCCGTTGGTCGGCATCCACCTGGGTGCCGGCATGGGCGTTGGCCGCGACGGCCAGCCGGGACAGCGGCACGTCGAGCTGCCCGAGCAGGCGGTAGAGTTGCAGTGCAGTGCCGGGCCGGGCCAGCGAATCGGCCAGCGGGCGGGCCTGGTCCACCACGGCGGCAACCTGGTCCACGATGGCGGCGATAGCCGGGTCGGTGCGGGTGAACTCCGCAACCTCGCCGCTGCGCAGCAACCCGACGCGGTTGGCCAGCACATCCAACCAGAGCTGAATCTCGTCCTCGTCCACGCCACTGCCTGGCAACGCGGTCGCCGTCACCCGCTGCTGCAGCTTGCCCAGCTCCGTCGCCGCCTGGCTGACCAGCCAGGTCACGTTGTAGCGGGACACCGACCGCAAGGCCGACTGCCGCTCGACGATCAGGACCGACGTGTAGACCGCCGCGCCGGCAATCAGCGCGATCACGCCGGCAAGCACCGTGCGTGTGAGGCGTCCGTCTTTCGAGGGCATGACCCCGCTGTCCAACCCGGGAACGCCGGCCTTCGCCAAGGTCACGGCGGTGCTTGCAGGGACATAGGTCAGGTGATGTTCAGGCGTGCCACCTGCCATGCGGACCGGCTGTAGTACTTCTGGCTTCTCAATTCAGCATCCGAATCGAAGGGATAAACGATGAACAGCGGCCCTTTGTCGCGCACCGGCATGTATTCGCCATCGCGCTTCATGGCCAAGATTACCGGGAAACGCCGGAAGTCCGCCACCGGAATCTCCGTCGTGTAGTCGTTCAGCGCGAAGGCGGTCATCCGGTCGCCATAGGCACCGACCTCGTCCATCAGACGGCTCATCAGCACGCCCTCAAACCGGGTCTTGCCGGTATACCAGGGCGTCGCGGTCTCGATCGTGGTCAGCCCGAGCTGTTCCAGCATCGGCCGGTCGAAGGCCGCTTGCGTGTCTTGGTTCGTTGACCGTATCAGGCCAGACACCGTCAGGATCGGCTTGCTTGCCGGGGCCGCCAGGGCAGCCCACGCCGTCTGGCCCGGCCCCATCCCGGCAAGCCATGCGCCAGACCCAAGGCCAGAGGCAAGCAATGCCCGCCGCCCGGTTGCATTCCCCCCGGTTGCATCCTTCCCGAGTGCATTCCTCATGCCGTCCATCCTTCGTTTGACCCCCTCAAAGGCCTGGACGCATAACATCATCACGTCAACAAAAACGCTACAGCCGCGCATGTGCGGCGGTGATGGGGCGCACCGGCACTTGGCGATGCCGATTGCATCGTCAACCCCTATTCACGCCGGGCGCCAGGTGCGGCATGATACCTGCACGCTCGATCCGGCATGCGGCATCCATCGCACAGCGGGACCGGCGCAGGAATGCCGTCGCATGAGCCACACCAACCTGCTGACGCCTCCAACCCTCAACCATACCGCGCTGGGGTCCGCACCCGCCATCCCGGCACCCGCCATCCAAGCCCTGGCCCGGACGCGGCCGGTTTACCGCTCAACTAAGACGTACGACCACAACGTAGGGCTGTCCTGCTGCTTCCGGCAATGGCGCGCCAGCCACTCGCATTGCCAGTTGCTGCATGGCTACGCCCTCGCGTTCACCTTCGTCTTCGCAACCCAGGACCTTGACGACCGCAACTGGTGCTTCGACTTCGGCGCCCTGAAGCCGGTGAAGGCCTGGCTGCAGGACACTTTCGACCACACCTTGGTCGTCGCTGCCGACGACCCGGAGTTGCCGGCCCTGCAAGCCCTGGCCAGCCGTGGCCTGGCCGAGGTGCGCGTCCTGCCCGCAGTCGGGTGCGAGGCGTTCGCGCAACAGGCCCACGCGCACGTCAGCAGTTTCCTGCAAGCGCAGACAGGCGACCGCGTGTGGCTGGAGTCCGTGGAGGTTCGGGAGCATGGCGCCAACTCGGCCATGTACCAGGCTGCACGGCCCGGACTGGCACCCCCGGGTTGACGGGCATCGCCGGCATGGGGCTGCCGACCTGCCCAGCCCCGGTGCGGCGGCACCCGTGTTGACGGATAACGCGCCCGGGCTGCCGAATGAGCGCAAGCCGGCGCCGAAGGCCATCGTCCTCACGTCGCATCCCCCGCGCACCGGGTCGGGTGGCGCTGTGGCTTGGGGTATGGCCGACCCGCACCTGCGCGGGCCGGTGGTCACGAGCCTGCACTCCGGCCCGGCGCGCAACGCCATCGGCACCCATGCCGGGGCATACTCCCTGTATCGTGCCCTCGCCGTGGCGGCTGGGCAGCTTGATGCGGCGCACCGGCCGGACCTGACCAACACGGCGCCGGCGATCCCCATCGGCCCGTTCCCGCAATGGAGCGATCCCGACCGGATCGTGTCGCTCGACCCCTGGGGCCATGTCGGCCCGGCCGTGTTCGCCGACCGCGTGGCAGCAGGGCAGGACATCCGCCCCTCCATCGCCGTGACGCGCGCGCACATCCACATGCCCGAGATCGCCGCCGCCCTGGCCGCCGGGCGGCTGGCCCACGATGGCGAGGTGCTGCTGCCGGACGGAAGCGCGCGCGTGACCAAGGTGGCCATCGAGCCGGTCTGGTGGCTGCCCGGCGTCGCCCGCCGCATCGGCATCCCGGCCCCGGACCTGCGCCGCGCCCTGTTCGAGCAGTCCGGCGGCATGTTCCCCGAGCTGGTCACGCGGCCAGACCTCGACGTGTTCCTGCCGCCCATCGGCGGCATGACCGTCTATCTGCTCGGCGACCCCGCCCGGCTCGGCCGGCCGGAGACGCGGATCGCTTGCCGCATCCATGACGAGTGCAACGGGTCCGACGTGTTCGGCTCGGACATCTGCACCTGCCGCCCCTACCTCGCGCATGGGATCGAGGTCGGCATCAGGACGGCCCAGGCCGGCGGCGTCGGCGTGGTGGTGTACAATCGCAAGGAGGGCCGGGCGCTTGGCGAGGTGACGAAGTTCCTCGTCTATAACGCCCGCAAGCGGCAGGAGGGCGGGGACCGGGCCGACGCCTACTTCCAGCGCACGGAATGCGTCGCCGGGGTCCAGGACATGCGGTTCCAGGAGCTGATGCCGGACGTGCTGCACTGGCTGGGCATCAGCCGGATCGACGAGCTGGTGTCCATGAGCAACCTGAAATACCAGCCCATCGTGTCCAGCGGCATCGAGGTGATCGAGCGCATCGCGATCCCGGAGGAGCTGATCCCACCGGATGCCAGCGTGGAGATGGATGCCAAGAAGGCCGCCGGCTACTTCACCGCGTCCGTGCCGGGCGCAGAGGAGCTGCACAAGCCGAAGGGCCGCGGCCTTGACGGCTAGCGGCGTCACCGTCGTCGATCATCCACTGGTCCAGCACAAGCTGACCCTGCTGCGCCGGCGGGAGACCCCAACCGCCGACTTCCGCCGCATCGTCCGGGAACTGAGCCTGCTGCTCGGCTACGAGGTCACGCGCGGGCTGGCGCTGGAGGACGTGGCCATCGAGACGCCGATGGAGCCGATGGTGGCCCGGCGGCTGTCCGGCAAGAAGCTGTGCCTCGTCAGCATCCTGCGCGCCGGCAACGGGCTGCTCGATGGCATGCTGGACCTGGTGCCGTCTGCCCGCGTCGGCCACATCGGCCTGTATCGTGAACCGTCCACCTTGGTGCCGGTCGAATACTACCTGAAGCTGCCTGACGACATCGCCGCGCGTGACGTGATCCTGGTCGATCCCATGCTGGCCACCGGCCACTCGGCTGCCGCGGCCATCACGCGGCTGAAAGCGGCGGGGGCGCAGACCATCCGGTTCTGCTGCCTGCTGGCCGCCCCGGAAGGGTTGCAAGTGCTGCAGGACGAACACCCCGATGTTCCCATCGTCGCCGCCGCGGTTGACCGGCAACTCGATGGGCACGGCTACATCCGGCCTGGGCTGGGGGACGCCGGGGACAGGCTGTTCGGGACGCGGTAGCCGGCTGCTACTTCGCTTTCGTCCCGTAGCCCGGCAGCCACCACTTCACGGGTTGCGCCTCTTCCGCGCCCGGCACGCGCTGGGACGCTATGGCCTTGCGGCGGACCGGGCGCAAGGTCGGGGCGGGCTTCGCCGGCGTCAGGCGCCGTAGTTCGGCCTCCAGCGTCTCCCGCGCCTGCTGCTCCGCGGCCATGGCTTCCCGGTGGGCGAGTCCGGCATGGGTCAGGCGGGTTTGCAGGGCCTGCGTCGCAAGCTGTGCGTCGTGCAATGCGCGCTTGATGGCGGCATGGCCGGCCCGTTCAGCCTCCAACGCTGCCTCAAGCTCGGCGATGCGGGACTTCAGCGCCCCGGCCGGGTCGATGTCGGAGCGGTTGAGCACCGTCACCGGCACGCCACCATCCTGCACGAAGCGGTGCCTGGCTCGGGCCTGGTCGGCGCGTTGCTGCGGGGCCTGCCGGTTGGGGCCTTGCAGCCCCAGGGCGCGGCGCATCTGGTTCTCCGCCGCTTGGCTTTCGGTTTGTGGGGCAGGCACGGTTTTATTTGGGTCGGACATCACTCTCATATCGCTGATATGGGCGGGCCAGTGTTCCGGCTGCCAAATACAACACCGCTATTCCGATCCGGTTGCGTCCCGGGGCAAGCGCCCTTCGAGGGGGTAGGCAGGATCGTTGTAGCCGGGTGTGGATGGATGGCCGGACGGGACAAGGCCCTCGACAACAGCTTCATCTTCCGCGGTGAAGCGATAGTCAAGTGCTGCGATGTAATCGGCCCAGTGTTCTTCGGTGCGCGGCCCGGCAATGACGCCGGTGACAAGCCGGTTGTTCAGCACCCAGCCCAATGCGAAACCGCCGGGCGTCACGCCGCGTGCCCGGGCGTGCTCGGCCAGCACTTGCGCTATCCTGAGGCTTTCGGGGCGGAACTCCGTTTCCAGGATGCGCTTGTCCTGCCGTCCTGCCCGCGTCCCCGCCGCAGCCGCCGCGCCGGGCTGATACTTGCCCGTCAGCACGCCACGGGCCAGGGGCGAATACGGGAACACGCCCAGCCCGTAATAGGCGCAGGCCGGCAGGTGCTCCACCTCAGGCATCCGGTTCATGGCGTTGTAGTAGGGCTGGCTGACCACGGGCCGGTCGATCCCGGCGTCGTCGCACAGGCGGCAAATCTCCGCGACACGCCAGGCCCGGTGGTTCGATACTCCGAAATAACGTATCCTGCCCGCCGCGATCAGCCCGGCCATGGCGCGCACGGTTTCGGCCAAGGGGGTCGCATGGTCCTCCTTGTGCAGGTACAGCACGTCGATCACGTCGGTGCCCAGCCGGCGCAGGCTTGCGTCCACGGCATCGAAGGCGTGGCGGCGGGACAGGCCGCGGTCGTTCGGGCCGTCGCCGGCCGGGTTCGCCAGCTTGGTCGCCAGCACCCACCAGCGGCGGCGCGACGCGATGGCGCGGCCGGTGACCTCTTCCGACCGTCCGCCCTCATACACGTTGGCGGTGTCCACGAAGTTGACGCCGTCGTCCGCGGCCTGGCCGACGATGCGTTCCGCCGTGGCGGCATCCGTCGGGCCGCCGAACATCATCGTGCCCAGGCACAGCGGCGACACGCGCAGCCCGCTACGGCCGAGGTTCCGGTATTGCATGATGCGGGTCCCTATCCTGGAGTCACAACGGCCGGACGCTCCACCCCAGGGTGCGCGCCTCCCCGGGCGGGATCAGCATCAGGCCGGGCTTGGTGGCGAACTCTGCGTCGAAGTCGGCCGGACTGGCGTAGCCACGCCACGGCTCGATGCACAGGAACCCGGCGCCGGGCTTCTGCCAGATGCCAAGCTGCTCGAAACCGGACCAGGCGACCTCGATCCCGGCGTCCGGCCCCAGGAAGCGCAGGCTCCGGCTGCGCGGATGCAGCATGATGATGGCGTCATCCTCGAACAGCGCAGGATCGAGCGGCAGGGTCCGGCCCTGCACCGGGAACGGCAGCGGGTCCGGGCGGATCAGCCCGTCATCCAGGCGGCGGATCGGCGCGGCTTCGTCGTCGGCGAACTCGATGCGGTAATCCCTGTGCGTGCCGCCCGCCAGCGGCCAGCGGAAGGCCGGATGCGCGCCCACCGAGGCCGGCAGGGTCACGGACCCGGTGTTGACGACATTATACCCAACGTGCAGCGCCCCGCCCTGAACCTGGTAGGACAGCTCCAGCCGGAACGCGAAGGGGAACACCGCCCGGGTGGCGTCGTCGTCCTCCTGCGCCAGGCGGCAGGATGCGGCATCGCGCGCCAACCAGGTGAACCGGCGGTCCCGGGCGAAGCCGTGCTTGGTCATCGGGTAGGACCGCCCGTCGTGCAGCAAGCGGTCGCCCCGCAGCGCGCCGACGATGGGGAACAGCACCGGGCTGTGCCGCGGCCAGGCCGGCCCGGCATCCCACATCAGCTCCCGCCCCGACGCATCCCGCAGCGAGCACAACTCGGCGCCCTCGGCCCTGATGGTGGCGGCAATGCCATCCTGGATGTCGTGGGTCATGCGGTTCCTACAGGGGGCAGGGCCTCGGCGAAGTGGCACGCCGCCAAGCGGCCATCGCCGGGCCGCAGCGCCGGGCGCTCCGGCCGGCAGCGGGCGGCGGCATAGGGGCAGCGGATGGCGAAGGCG
>Ga0123338_10002525_pt1 | contig 17054 bp, 8 predicted proteins | sample grotaG_FD_89793 | JGI IMG/M metagenome (GOLD analysis project Ga0123338, IMG submission 89793) | Glacier valley bacterial and archeal communities from Borup Fiord, Nunavut, Canada, to study Microbial Dark Matter (Phase II) -... | ecosystem: Environmental > Aquatic > Freshwater > Ice > Glacier ...
CCTGGCGCTCCGAGGTCGGGTGGCTGAGAATGCCTTCCGAGAACAGGGCGACCGCCTGGCCGGTGTCCGTGGTCGCCGCCTGCCAGGCGTCTTGCACCGCCGGGGGGCAGATCAGCACCGTCGTGTCGCGGCGCATCCGGCCGCTGGTCCAGATGCGCTGGACGATGGCCCGCAGCAGATGTGCGCCCATGCGGGTTTTACCGGAACCGGTCGCATCGGCGATCAGCACGCTGCCGACGTGTTCCAGCACCCACATGGCCTGGGCAATGCCCTGCTCCTGCGAGGGCCAGAGCGGCGGCGCGTCCCCCACCTGCGGCGGGCGGGTGTATTGGGTGGCCCAGGTGCCTTCGAGGACTTCGGCACAGGCGCGTGCCAACGCCTCCTCCCAGGTGACGCGGTGGAACAGCGCCGTGAGCAGGGCGATAAAGCCGGCCGTGTACTCCGCGCCAAGATCCCAGATCCGCTCGGCGAGTCGCGCCGTCTCGGCAAAGCGGCGGGGATCGTCCGCCGCCGTGAAGCGGACGTTGGCCTCGATCTGCCCGCTCAGGCCGGCATGGCTGAAATTGCTGGAGCCGAGCGTGGCCGCCGTGTCGCCTTGGTAGATTTTGGCGTGGATGGGGCGGCTGGGCTGGGCCGAGATGCGGACCTGCACGGTCCCCTGCTGTACCAGGTCGAGCGCGACCAGCATCTTCGCGCTGAGGTACAGGGAAATGCCCCGGTTCAGCCAGTAATCGGCGATCTCCTGGTCGAACGCGTGATTGGGCAGGCGGTGGGTCGGGCGCACCTGGGGCTGCGGTTCATGGCCGAGGACGAGCCGGATCTGCGTGGGCGGTGTGGGGGCCTGGGCGTAGCCGGCCAGCCAGTCGATCAGCACGTCGAGGGAGGAGTAGCCGGTGACAATCAGCGGCTGCCGCGATGCCCGCAGATCGGCGAGAACCTGATCCCGCACCTGCGTCTGGGTCGCATTGTACGGAAAGCGGGCAGGGTCCGGCCAGCCGGCATCCAGGAAGTCGAGCTGGCGGGCGCCGTCGGCCGGCGCTTTAGGTCGCCGGGCCGGCATCGTGTCGGTCCTGGGTGGGGCGATTAGTCAGGGCCGTATGATCCGGTACACCGAGCTTTAGCAGGACCAGGCGGCCATGCGCCTCCCTGCGATCCGCGCCGCTCGATCTCATCGTGTTGTTCAACGCTGCACCTCGTCTGCCGGCGTGAGAAAATGTGCGCGGATTTGGGCGAGGGTCGCCGGCGGCACTCCGGTCGCCCGTAGATAGTCGGCCACGCTGCCGTACTGGCGGTCCAGGTAAGCCAGCACGGCCTGCATAGTCGCCGGCTGCGACTCCATCCAGCGCGGGCGGGTGACGGGATGACCCTGCGCCGCCGTTTGTGCGGTCAGCCAGGCGGCATACGGTCCTTCCAACTGCACGGCGCTGTGCGCGTAGTCGGCGGCGATCAGCGCCGGCGGCACCCCCACCAGCGCGAGCAGCAATGCCGCCACCAGGCCGGTGCGATCCTTTCCGCCATGACAGTGGACCACCACCCCGCCGGCGGCCAGACCCGCCGCCACGGCTCCGATCACCGCCGCGACGTGCGCGTGGTTCTGCTCCAAGAGTACCAGGTAGCCCGCGGCCGTCGAGTCCGCCGCGTCGATGGCCGCATCGGTCGCCGCGTCGTGGAGCGGCAGATGTACGTAGCGCGGTTCTCCGGGCTGCCCGGACGTGGCGGCAAAGGGGCTCGGGTCGCTGGCTAGCTCGTAGGCTAGGCGCAGGTCGAGGATGGTGCGCACGCCATAGGCGCGCAGGGCCGCCTGCCCGGCCGGGGTGAGGCGGACCAGATTATCGGCGCGGATCAGCGCCTGCCGGCGGGTGGCCCGCCCGTCGGTGGTCGGATAGCCCCCGAGATCGCGCGCATTGTAGCAGGCATCCCAGGTCAGGTCGCGGGTCGCGTGCTCGTCGGGTGTGCGGATCACGGTATCCTCGCTCATCTTTGTACCCTATCCGGCCCGCTAAAAATGCCGGAGCTGGTCTGCATAGCTTTGGCCTGCCTGCTACCTTGCTTGCGATCCCTCTGCCCGTTGGTCATGCCGGCACTAGAGCCGGGCCAGGCAACGCGATGGACACGGCTAGGTAGCGGAAGGCCCCATAGCGCGCGCTCGGCAGTAACGCGGAACTGGTCCGAGCCGGTGGTCTCCTGGGTGAGGCGGAGAGTGGGGCTAGGGGCGGATGGAGGCATAACTGGGTCTCCTCGGATCGCACGAGGGGTGCATGGATGCGCGAATAGGTTGGGGTTCCCGCCGGATTATAGCACAGAATTGGGAGTAGCTGTCAGCGCCACCGCTCTACGGCGCAACCGGATCGTGATCCCAGAGTGGCCGATAGGGATAACTCGCGAGGATCTGGCGCGCGCGGGCCCGTTCGTCCTCCGTGAAGAGCGGCGCAAACTCCGGCCGCAGCACCGTCGCTTCCACGGTCAGGTCGAGGCGCTGCTCCATGTACAGACGGGTCAGGCCGTCAGAGGCGATGGATTCGCCCCCGATCAGCCGTTTCGCGGCTTCCACCGCGCCGTGGGTGTCCATCATCTACAGCCAGTAGGTGGCGCTATAATGCAGCTGGGTTTTGGCCTCGTTGTACGTGCGCATAGTTTCTCGTGCGAATGCGCCGGCTAGATCAGGCATCCCTCGTGCTCCTCTCTGCTGGGGTGTCCCCAGGCCAACTTGGGCGGCGTAAATACGGCGCTGCGCCTCGTCACCGGCATCGGCAATGTATTCGCGCAGGGCCACTGAGTTCGATTCCAAGCGCGGCAGTTCCCCAGCCATATGTCATTTTCGTTAGTAGGTAGGGAGACGTGCCGGATTGCGCGCTCCCATGGTTGGTCTTCCTGGCCGTTTCTGCCAGCGAACTATGCGATCGCTATTATTATACAGGCCATAGTAGTGCGCTGTTGGCCAAGCGGGCGTCTCTATGGTATGCATTAAGGCCACAACCACTTGGCTGTCGTACACGTCCCCATATTTCGCTAACTGCGTGTCTGTTGTTGGGTTGATCTGCCACACAGACGTGGCCTCGGCGAAACTGTGTGGATGGTGCAGATGTGGGTGCGGCGAGAGGCACGCCTACGAGAATGCCAGGTATCATGTATACTACTCCACAGGATCTTTTATCCACCCCAGTGTACCATACCGAATGGCTGCGCTGCATTGCGGGTCGACAACCGCTTACCCCGCATCGCGCACGTCCGGCACAGCGGTCATTAGGTGGTTTGGGTTTGTGCCGGGTATCCACAGCCGGGTACGGCCAGATTATTCGCCCTTCAGGAGCCATGTCCATGATTATCCTCACCCGCTTGCAGGTACACCACTTCAAATCGCTCCAAAGCATTGACCTCGCGTTCCCCCGCCAGGGTAGCATTCTTGTCGAAGGGCTGAACGAGGCGGGCAAATCCACACTCTTCGAGGCAGTGTACTGCGCGCTGTACGGCGAGCCACTAGTGGGAGAAGATTCCGGGAACCGCGGCCGCGCCAGCTATGATGGGGCTATTTGTTATCACGCTACTGAGGCCCAGGTGCGGTTGGAACTCGATGTTGCGGGAACCCTGGTCATGGTGGAGCGGACGCTCCGAACCAAAGGCACCAATCGGGCACGGTTGACGGTGACGCGGCCCGGCGAAGGGGTTGAAGAGGTGAGCGGCATGCGCGCCGTGAACGAGCGGCTGCTGCAGGAGTTGGGCAACCTGGACAAAGAGGCATTGCTCAACTCCTGTTTTGTCGAACAAAAGAAGCTCTCGAAGCTGGAGGATCTCGGCTTCGCCGATCGGCGCCGCTCCCTGGAGCATCTGCTGAACCTAGATAAGCTCCAGCGGCTGCACGAAGATTTCAGACTGACCCGTCAGGATGATAGCCTCTTGGAGACTCTGCGCCTGCGCGCAGACCTGGCTCAGGCACAGACCCAGGTTCCGCAGCTGGAGGCGTCGTTGACCGATTTGGGCGAACGCCTGATCCTGGTCACGATTCACGAAGCCCTGGCCCAGATGGCGATGCATACCACCACGCGCCAGGATCTCGACCGGCAGCAGGTCATGCTCGGCACCGAACGCGACCTAATACAGACCGTGCAGCGCAGGATCGGCACCCTGAAAGGGATCCAACCTGCGTTAGCAGTAGTCAGTGGCTTCCGCACGGAGGTTACGCAGGGCACCACACGCCTGGACGGGAGCACAGCGGCGCTGGCGGCACTGGATCGTCAGGAGCAGACCGAGTTACCCGGGTTGCGTGACCGGCAGGCGCGAATCGAAACCCTGGATGCGCTATTGGGGGCCCAGCAGCGCCGTGCCGGCGATCTCCAGCGGACCCAGCAAGAGATCGTCGCGCGCCAGGCGGATCTGGATGCGGTGGCCCACCACGCGGATCTGGCCCGGCAGTTAACGGAGAAAATTGCGGGCACGCAGGTGCGGATCGAGGCACAACGCGCGGCACTCGTGACCGATGAGGCCGCGGCCGAGACGGAGAAAGCGACGCTGACGGTGCGCCAGACAATCGTGCAAGGGGTCGTGGCGCACTTCGAGCCGCTACGCGAGGCCGAACACATCCGGCAGCAGGCGGCGCAAGCCGTGACGTGGGCAGCGACCCAGGTGGCCGAGCATGCGGGCCTGCTGGAACGCCAACGGACGACAGAGGACGATGTGCAGGCCGGTGAGGCGGCCGTCGGACAGGCAACCACAGCGTACAAGCAGGCGCAAGTGGCCGCAGATGAGATCCATGCATTGCTCACAACTCAGCAGATGCGCGAGCACGCGCACCAGACGGCGATTGCTGCCGTTGCAGACGCGGAACGGGAGCTGGGGCGCGTCCAAGAGGAGGTCACCCGCGCGGAGCAGCGCTACGAAGCGATCCAGCAGGCACTTCATACGGTGCAGACCCGCGAGTCTGCGTTCCACGCGGCCACAGCGGCGTTCGACGCCGCAACACAGGCGCGCACTGAGATCACGGACATACTGGCGGACCAGCAGCAGCTCGAGCAGGCGCATATTCAGGCGCAGGTCGACGCGCAAGAGGCGGCGGCCGGGGCCGCCGCGACGGCCGCCCGGCGTACCGCGCTCGACGCAGCGGCTGCCGCACAGGCCACAGCGACGACAGCGGTGCAGGCGGCCGAGACGACGTATGAAAGTGCCCAACAGGCGCTCACCACCGCCCGGATGACCCGCGCACTGACCGCCTGGCTGCAAGCCCGTCGGACCGAAGAAGCGCTGAGGGGCGTGACTGCCGCCGGCACGGCCGGGGAGCAGGCGGCGAGCGCGGCCCAGGTGCAACTGGCGGCACTCACCCAGGCACAGACTTCCGTCCAGCGCCGGCTAATTGGCCTGCTGGGGGCCGGCGCTGTGCTGATCGGGATGGGAGTGGCACTGCTGGTCCTGAACTGGAGCGGTCTGGCGGCGATCCTCCTGCTGGTGCTGGGGCTAGTGGTAGTCAGTATGGCGGTGCCGTCAGCGCGCGCGCGGGCGAACTACCGCCAGGCAGTGGGAGCCGCCCAGCAGGAGCTGGCGCTGGCGCGTGGACAAGTTGCCCAGGTCGCCGCCGAGCAAAAGGCTGCCGAAGCATTAGGCGGCGGAGCCGACCGCCTAGCCGAAGCCGAGGCTGAGTTACGCGCGCTAAATGTGTCCCTCCCCGAGGATGTGGCTGCGGCCGAAACCCGGTTGACCGCCGCGGTCGTGTCCGGCGACCTCCGAACAGCAGAAGCCGAGGTGACTGTCTGTCGCGAAGCGCTGGACGCGGCACGCGCACGCCTGAACGAAAGCACGCTCGCGTACAGTCTGCTCAAAAGTCAGGCCCTCCCGACCGCGAGCGCGATCGATCCCGCCGAACTGGCCGCACGGGTGGCAATGCTGGCCGCCGACGTGCAATCCGGCCGGGTGGCCCTGGCGGTGCGCGCCCAGGCTCTGTTGCCTCCCGATCTGGTCACGCCTACGGACTGGGCACAGCCCGACCAGGACGCGCTACAGCGCGCAGCCCTTGACACGCTGGTGGATACCCGTTACAAGGCGCAGCAAGCCGCGCGGCAAGCGCAGACGGCCGCGCAGGCCGCGCAGGAGGTACTGGCAGGACAGCTGCCCCCACCTGCCACTGCCGGAGTAACCATGCCCCTGCTGGAGCAAGTCGCAGCGTTGCGTAGCGCCACGCACGACAGACGGGATCAGGTGGCGGCTACGGTGCGCGTGGCTACCGAGCACGCCACCGAGCTGGGAAGTGCGGCGCAGGCCGGCCGCGCGGAGTTGGTCGCGGTCGTACAAACGTTCGCGGCCAGTGGCGTACTCGCGACCCTGGAGGCGGTAGACACCTGGACCGATCCGTCCCAGGATGCTCGACATCTCACCGCTGTGCCGGGCACTGTTGAGCACCGCCGCACGGCCCGTGATGAGGCGATGCAGGCGTGGAACGCCGCACAGATCCGCAGCGAGGAGTTGCAGCGCCAGATCGCCGCACACCCGGTGAGCCAGGGTGGGATCGACGAAGCCCGTTGCCGAGCGACCTTACAAGCCCACGAGCAGCAGGTACAGCAGATCCAGGACACGATCGCCGCAGGCGCGGCCCTCTGCAGGATCGATCCGCAGCCGGCGGCGATGCAGGCGGTGCTCCAGACGCTGCAAGTAGAACTCGCTGCGCAGACCGCGATTCTGGCGGCGATTCCCGCGCACCGGGAACAGATCGCGGTCCAAGAGCAACAGGTGGTTGCAGACCAGCAGGCGCTGGCGCAGGAACAGGCCTGGTTGGCCGAGCGCGACCAGCCTGCCCTGACTGCCCGCCATGCCGAGCTAATCGCGCTGGCCGGAGCGGCGGCGCAGGAGATGCGCGAGCAGACCGCCGTGGCCACGCAGCAGGCGGCCGATCTGGGTCTCGCCTCCGATCGGGGGGCGGTGCAGCAGGCACTGGGCGCGACCGTTCATCAGGTGACACGGTTGCAAGAACACCTGAGCACCGAACGGCCACGTCTGCAAACCCAGGCCGCGGTCGTACAGCAGGCCATCGCGGCGGCCAACGCCGCAGGGGCCGTTGCCTGGCAGGCGCTGCTGCCGCTACCGGAAGCCATTCCCACGGCCCACGCGGATCTGCCGCCCGCCGATACCCTCCAGACCGTGACCGCGACCGTGCAAAAGCACCTGGAGGCCCTCGACGAGCCGTCCGTGCTCGCCCGCCTGACCGCGCTCGACCGACAAGCCGGCGATTTGGCCGCCCAGGTGCGCCAGACTCAGGAGAACATCGCCGGGCAGGCAGCAACCATCCAGCGCTTCCTCGAGCGCCTCGCGGTGTCGGCGGCACCCACGGCCGGCGCGATCGCCGCGGCCTGCCCGGCATTCACCGAGGTAGGCGCGGCGGATCGCGCTCGCCTGGAAGAAGCGCTGGACGAGCAGCGGGCTGCCCTTCACGCCACGCGGGACCAGATTGCCGACCTGGCTGAGCGGCTGGACCTCCCGCCGGGCGAGGCGTTGGATCGCACGCAATGCGTGCAGGAACGCACCGCCTGCGACCAGGATATGGAAGTGCGTAAGCAGGCGGTGCGCATTGTCCAGGCGGTGCGGGAGCGAATGATCCAGCAGGTGTTGCCGCATACCGCGCGCAACATGCGCCTGCTAATCCCGTTGCTGACTCTGGATCGTTATCGTGATTGCCGCATCACTGATGATTATAAGCTGGAGATCTGGGACGAGGCCGCGGGCCGTTATGTCGCCAAGAGCATCTTCTCCGGCGGTACACGGGACCAGTTCTCGTTGGCGCTGCGCCTCGCCTTCGCCCTGGCCACGCTGCCGCAGGAACTCGGCACCACGCCCGGCTTTATTTTCCTGGATGAACCCTTAAGCGCCTTCGACGGCCCGCGCACGGCAGCGCTGATTACTCTTCTCACCCAAGGCGCGATCCATGCCAACTTCGACCAGATTTTTGTCATCAGCCACAATCGGATGTTCGACCGCCAGGCATTTACCCATCATATCCGTATGGAGGGGGGCCGCGTGGCCGACCATGATCTGCCGCGCCTGGCGAGTGCCGGCCGCTAATAACAGGCCAGCAGGCGATCCAGCGCGTCCTGAATCGTCGCACGTTCGGCGGGATCGCCGGTGGTCGTCAGCAGTTCAGCCGCATAGGCCCGGATTGCTTCCGGCTGCGAGGCGCGCACGCCCCGCTCGGCGATCTGATGCTGCTCATCTTCCAGGTACAGGCCGGTGGTATCCACGACAAAGTGGAAGGCGTGCGGCTGGATCGCCTCGTGTAACGGACGCAAGCCCAACGCATGGTAGCGCTCCTGGGTGACAATGCCATCGAGATGCAGCTTCACCAGCGTTTCGGGCGTGCATACTGCCCGGATTCGGCGGACCAGATCCGCGAGCGGGTCAGTGGCATCTAAATCAGCCGCGCGCACATGGAGTTCCACCCGGGGCTGCGGCGGGACCCCGATGCGTTGCCAGGTAATCTGGCGCTGCGACCCGAGTTCGATGGCCACAAAACCTGGCAGGTCGGCCGCTTCCCCGAAGGTCATGCACTCGGTCGCCCCGGGGGCAATGATTGTGCGTGCGCCGATCTGTTGTGTGTAGGGCTGGTGACTATCCCCAATGAGAATCAGGTCCGCCCCCTCCAGGGTTTCGAGCGTTCGGCGGGCGATCTGCGGCACCTCCCAGGCCGGTAGCATATGCCCTTCCACCGGGCTGTGCAGCAACAGAATACCCAGGTTTGCGTCGGCGGGGCGCGCACTCCAGACCAGCCCAGCCAGGGGGTCGGTCCCCGCAGGCGCCGCAGGATCGGGGCAAACCGCCCCGATCGCGATCCGCAGGCCGGCGATGTCCACCACCACGGTCTCAATTTCCGTGGTGCTCTCGAAGTAGTGCAGCGCCGCGAGGTTGCTGTAGACCTCGTAAGGCGTGGTCCCGCCCTGCTGGCCACTGTGGCGCGGGGTATCATGGTTGCCGCTCACGGCATAGACCTGCACCTCGGCGGTGGCCAGGCGGGCCAGGCAGTGAGCCACGAAGGCTCGATCGACGTTGCGCGGGTCGGACTGGTCGAACAGGTCGCCGGCAATAAAGAACAGGTGGGCCCGCCAGGTGACGGCGTACTCGACGGCGGCTCGGAAGCCCTGCCGCAGGTAGCGGCGCCGTTCCTCCAATTTCTGGGGGGGCATCCGATCATAAAAGCGATTCAGGTGGTTATCGCCGGTCGCGACAATGCGCACCAGCGCAGGATTTACCATGCCTCTTTTCTCCTCTCGCGGCGGATATAGACCGGCGGGGGGATCATGACCGCAGACGGGATCGCCGGGATTAAGGCGGGCAGCGCATGGCCGCAGTGCCGCCCGAACACGCGCACGGTGGCCCCCGCCCGATAGCCTTCCCACAGCAGGGTGTCGGTGTGGTGGTAGCGGAGGAACTTCCAAAGCAGCAGATGCTCAAACAGATCGAGGTCATCAGTCAACAGGCAGAAGACGCTGCGGGCGGCCAGCACGATGAGCTTGCGCCGGGGGCGTGAAATCGCCACATTGAGCCGGTTGCGGTTGAACAGGAACGCGGCCTCGGCCCGCAGATAGCCGGGATCCGAGGCGGTGGCCGATACCACAATGACGTCGCGTTCTCCCCCCTGGAAGCGCTCGACGGTGTCAATGGCCTGGGCCTGGGCCAGGGCGGGAAAAGCCAGGCCCAGCGCGGCTTTCTGCGCGCGATGCGGCACCACAATCCCGATCCCCTCGCGCGCATCCAGTTGCAGTCCATCGACACACGCCCGAATCAAGGGCGCGGCAAGCGCGATCTCCACCAGGTTACATTGCTGTGACGCCGCTTCGTCGTGCTCGATCACGATCACGGGGTAGGCCGGATCGAGTGCCGCAGCGATGTACGGATCCAGCGGGCCGCGCAAGGGCGGCAGCAGCGCCTCCCGCCGCGAATGGAAAGCGATTCCGTCGGCGCGGTAGATATGCTGGGCGAGGAAGGCGGCGTGCACGCGGTGCAGTCGGAAACTTTCATCCAGGCGAACGATGGGCCACTGGGTAGCTGTCAGGCTCTCGAACAGGGAACGGTGCGGCGCGTGGGCCAAGGTCGCCCGGCCACGCTCCTGCTGCCAGGGATGCGCCAGAATCGGCGGTAACTGGCGGTGGTCGCCGACCACGAGGACCTGACCATCGGGCCGCAAGAAGGCTCCGGCCAGTACGGCTTCGGGCAGACTCATCTGGCTGGCCTCATCGATCACAAGCAGATGGAACCATTTCCGCGTCCAGTCCAGCGTCCCGCCTGCCTGCCGCCGGAGGAGGGTGGCCAGGCCGCCGGGGGTGCCCCCGAGCACCAGCAGTGGGGCAGCCAGGTCGTCGCTTAACAGCCCGGTCCCGGCGAACGCATCAAGGGCGCGCACCCCGGGCGGCAGCGGGTCGGCGAGGTCGCCCCCGACCTTGTAAACGGCCACGCGGCCCAGCGCCCGGCCTTCAGGCGTGCCCGCCAGCCGTTGGAGTTTGTCGGCAATGCCAGCCAATACCAGGATGGTCGCCTTATGGGTGCGCGCGCAGACCGCCACGCGGAGCGGCCGCGTATCCTGCGCAAACAGGCGGGCCAGCACGGCCCAGCCCAGCGTGGCGGTCTTGCCACTGCCCGGCGGTCCTTGGACTCCCAGCAACGCGGCCGCATGATAGTCGGCGACAACCGCTTCCTGGGCGCCGGTCAGCGGGCTAGTGCGTAACGCCCGAATGGCGCGCAAAAACTGGTCCATCCGCCCGCTGCGGAGCCCTGGAGTGGGTACAGCGGCAGGTGTCGCGAGGCGCTGGAAGAACGCATTAGTCGCCGCGTGCTGGATTGCCTCGCGATACTTGTCAAAGTTGAGGTCGTCGGCCATTTCGTCGAGTGTGTAACGATCGCCGGGCACCGGGATCAAGCGAACGTCGTGCGCATACTTAAACTGACTGCGGTGGTGGGTCAGGCCCAGCAATCGCAGGTCCAGGCCGTCCCCCGCCAAGCGCGTGATGACCGCAACGCGCCCGTGGACCGTCTGCCAGGGCGACTGATCTCCGACCGGACTGACCACCGTCCAGTCGCCCTCTTTGAGGCGCAAGGGCGGGTCAGCTGCGGCATCCAGGCCAACGCCGGCGAAATCAATGCGGCAATGCGCGATCAGGTCGCCGCCCTGCTGCTCGACAGACAGGCATTGGAGTAGCGCCGCCCGCCCGGTCTGCGCGCGCCGGATGATCGGCAGCGCGTACAGGGCGAGCCGCTCCTGTAGGGCTGTATGATGTTCCAGCGCCAAGAACGCGATCAGGGCCCCGGCGAGGCCCGCAGGTGGCGAGGTGGTGCCGGCGGCCAGGTCTACGGGTAGCTTGACCAACTGCCCGTTCTTACTGCGCAGGGCCGTCTCGATATGGGCCAGGGCGCGCAGGCGGTGCGTTTGGAAGCGCCGAAGAGCGTCGGGCCAGCAGCGCCGGTAATAGGTGATCAACGCCTCGTTGGAGGGATCGTCCGGCAGCGTGCCCCAGGCCCCATAGGCGTATTCTAGCGGGATCGCCGAACTGAAGCGACTGGCTTTTTCGATCCAGCGCCCGTTGGGACCGCGTGTGCGGTTGTCAAAGACGCGCAGGTAGAATAAACGTCGGAAATCGTCCTGTGGTGTTCGCCAGGCAAAGCCCAACGCGGTGGCGACGCGGTAGAGGTTCTGGCAGGTACTGCCGAGGTTGCGCCGCTCACGAACTTCCGCCAGCAGGACCGTCAGCATCGGCTGGTCTAAGCCCGGATTAACGGTAAGCAGATCGTAGAACAGGGGCAGGGTGCAGAGGCGCTCCAGGTGACGATCAAGCGCGTCAAGCCAGATCTGTTGCTCACTGGGATCGTAAATATAGACATGAATCGGAGCGGCCCCGGACGCTCGGGCGACGTGTGGGACCGCCGCCAGCACATCGGTCAGTAGGCGCACCACCAGATCCGCTTCCGCCGCAGCATCGGGCGGACCGGCTGTCATCGCGACCAGCGGCACGCTACCCCGCGGCCCCTGGACCAACGCGCCGGCTAGGTAGAGATAACCCTGCACATAGTCCTGCTGACCGTCGAGAAAAATCTTCACCAAATCGGGATTCGTCGCGTCGGCGGGTAGCCGGCTCGGCCCGGCATCCAGCAAGCGGGCGTAGCTGGCGATCTGGGGATCGACCTGGTGCGCCACGGCGCGCGCCCGCTGGACCAGGCGATCTAGCTGCGGGCCGAGGGTCAGCGTGCCCTGGAGGCGCATTACCAGGGCTTCGTGGCCGGGCGTGGGCAGCAGGGCGGTGTTCCATTGCGGCGGGTCCGGCAGGAGTTTGAGCGCGGCCAGCCCCGGTGCCGTGCCGACCTGCGCCGCGCGTAACGCCTGCACGGCGGCGGGCGTGATAAACGGCACGAGCGCCACATCCTGGCGGACCGCGCTGTCCACCATGCACAACTGGTTAAACATACAGGAGTCGCACTTGTAGCCGAGATGATAGGCCAACTGCTCAAAGGGCGCATACAGCACCCGACGTACAGCGGCGTCCGGGCCCTCCAGCAGTTGGTCCAGGATGAGATCATAGGCGACAAGGTCGAATTCCTGATCCGGCTGATCCAGCGTGGGCAAGGCATGCTGGGGATTAGTTCTGAGGATGGCACCGGTGACGGTGCCTGGGGTGATGCCGCAGTCGCGCAGCATCGCCCGTAACAGCCGGGCGTAGAACGTCACCTGGAGCCGGTATTCCACCCGGTCGTGCTGGGAGGCTTTGATGTCGGCGATCCAGAGATCCAGGATACCGTCCGGGCGGCGAGTCGCCTGCACGATGTCCGCACAGCCGACGCAGGGCCAGCCCCCCACCTCGGCAGCCAGGGTCGCTTGGACCAGGTAATATCGCTGGTCGGGCACCAACGCGGCCAGCACCTGCGCCGTGACCATGGCGTCCGATCCCCGTAAATCAATCACCGGTGGGGGGAGCAGCGCCAGGACGCGCTCTTCAAAGCGTTGTCCCGCTTCCCGCAGGAGAGGGGTGAGCGGCTGCTCCGCGCGCACGCCCAGCGCCTTGTACTGGGCGAACAGCGCATTGGCCGTCGGCCGATCGAGGCGAAAGCGCAAGTACCGGTCACACTGATCGAGGCGGATGTAGTGGCTGAGGGTTGTTGCGGAAATGGGGCGGATCGGCGGCAGGGGCATAGATCTACTCCAGACGAAGGTTGTACGGGAGCCACCGCTGATTGACGCTTTACAGTAGGAGCATTCCGACAATGGTGCGCATCGACGAGGCTCTGCTATTCTACTCCTGTATCCGAGAACCTGCAACCCTGCGTGGGTGACGTACACACAAAATTGTGCTGATTTCCAGTTGCCCCCATGCCCACCCTATCGCTGCCTGGTCTCACCGTGTGCGTTAAGCAGCGAGACGGTGCGCCCGGCACAGTACAGCCGCGGCCGGCATCCGTTAGCGCTAATGAGCCGCTTGTGTCTTCGTCCTACGCGCTTACACAAGCGAGAACGCATCTCTGGAGTCATCGAATTGCGGTGTTGGCATTCTAGAGTTGAGCCGGATATCTCATTCGGGTTTGATAAGAACTTCGCGACTGCGGCTCCCAACGGCGGGTCCAATAATACCCTGTTGTTCCAGCTCCGCGATCAAGCGCACGGCGCGGTTATAGCCAATCCGCAACCGGCGCTGAAGCATGCTGGTACTCGCATAATTATGCTGCTGAACCAGACGAATGGCCTCCGCCAGCAGTGCATTATCGTCGCTAATCGGGATCGGAGCAGCCGTCATGTGCTCCGATCCCGGCCTAGGCAGTGGGACCGGCACAGAAGCAGGGGGCGGGGTAACCGGAGTCTGGGCGCGCCAGAACCGCGTGATGCGGTCAAACTCGGCATCCGGCACAAACACCGTTTGCACCGCGAGGGGCGGTTGCGCCTGGACTTTATAAAGCGCTGCGCCCGCGCCGCGTAATTGTTCTGCACCCCCCACATCCAGGAGACTCCGGCTGTCACTGTGCGACCCCACCGTGAAGACCAGACGGGCCGGAAAATTCGCTTTGATCAGACTGCTGACGACGGCGATCGATGAACTCTGCGTGACCAGAATTAAATGCAACCCCACCACCCGGCCCAAAGCGGCCAGGCGGCGTAATGCATCTGGGATGCCATCGGCTGGAGCGTTCATGAGATCCGTCAGGTCATCAATAATCAGGATAATGGGTGGCATGGGTTCGGCGGCTGCACCGCTGCGCAGGGCGGCCTGGTACTGCGCAATGTTGCGAAAACCCATGCTGTACTGGGGATGGTGGGGCAAGCCGGCGGCCAGCAGGCGCGCGCGCCGTTCACCCTCCCACAAGCCCCACTTCAGTATGTTCATGACCGTGAGATCCGCGCCCGGGCCTCCCCCGATCGGTGAGGTCGGCGTAAGGACGGTCACTACGGGTCGCAAGAGATGGGGAATGCCGTTGAAGCCCCCGTATTCGACCCGGCGCGTATCGATAATCAGCAAGCGGAACTCATCGGGCGTATATTGCAGCAAGAGTGTCAAGAGCAAAGCCCGAACAGCAGCACTTTTGCCGGTGCCGGTCGTGCCCGCGATCAGCAAATGCGGCAGGTCGATCAGATCCGCGATGACCACGTTACCCGGCTGATCCTGACCGATCAGCATCCGAAGCGTGCCCGGAGGCGCAGGGAACGGGGTGGCAGCGAGCACATCGGCAAGCCGGACCTGGGCGGGAACCGGCCGGGACACTAAAAGCCCGAGCAAGGCTTTCCCCGGGATTGGCCCGTCCACACGTACCGTAGTGGCGCGGAGGGCGAGGGCCAGGTCCGGTATACGGGCCGTAATTTGCGTAATGCGCACTCCGGGTGCCAGTTCCAGCGCAAATTGAGTCATCACCGGCCCAGCATTGATCGCCTGCACCTGCACCGGCGCGTGCGCTCTCGCGAGCGTAGCCTCAATAACCCTCGCCTGGCTGACGAGCACCGTATCGTTAATGGCAGGAGCGGTAACCGGATCCAAAACCGTACGCCCAGGCAGTTGCCAAAAAGGGGACCGGAGAATCAGGGTCGCAGCTGCAACTGCGGGTGGCGGTGCCGGGGGGGCAGACGGGGATACGGGTCCAGCTAGGCTCAGAGGAGGAACCAAGGCCGGTAGCCGCTGCGTAGGGCGATCTGGCGGAAAGGGCGGCGTGTACAGCGGGGGGTTCGGCGCGCCCGTCTGCCCACCGAAGGCTTCTAGAGACGGCAACTGCCGGGTCGGACTATCCGGCGGGGAGGGCACGGGGTCACCCAAACGCTGGGTTGTCGCGGGCGGGGCTGACATGGCCGACGTGTCAGCGGGTGGGGAGGGTACGGGGTCACCTAAACGCTGGGTTGCTGCAGGCGGAGGTGGAACTGGTGGCCCGTCAGTGGGCGCGGAGGGGGGCACCGCTGCGGGATCAGGAGGCAGCCGGCGGGTGACGCGCTCCCAGAAGCTGCCGCAAGTAGACGCAAGCAACAGGATGGCAAGTGGAGCAGTAGCTTCCAGGAACAGGATCGGACTGGTCCAATGTGCAGACCAGCCGGCCGTCTGCAGATCCTTAGCAGCTAGCTGATAGGAAGTTCGTGGAGTGTGACAACACGGCCGCAGGGATTTGGGCATGGCTCCTCCGTTCTCGTAATACGGGGCAGTGTAGTGCGATGAGCGCCACCAAGATCACACGAGCGTACCTCTGAACCCGTTCCAGCATTAGAGCGCGTTAAAAAAGATGTCTTCCGCCGGGTATTTCGTGCCTGGGCAGACTGTAGAAACGAACTTTTTTAACGCGCTCTTAGCTCGACTTTGCACATTCCTAAGTTTCGCCGTAGGCTGCGGGTTTGTAGGGCTACGCTTGTGTCTGGGAGTTATTGCCTATGCCGTATTACAGGTGCTATGCAATAACTCCGGCCTTGCTGCCTACGCTGGTCCAGGCACAACGCGCTCGCCATTTGTGAAAATGTGCAAAGTCGAGCTTAGGTTTTCGCTAACACTGGTTCTATCGTCAGCACCAACTCCACCAGGGTGCCGTTGAGATCCAAAAACGCCGTTCGCTTCCAGCGCCTGTGTAGGATCAGCGTAGACACTATAAGACCCGTGCTTGGTCGTTACGGCAGTGTAACACGAGTTCATCCAGATCACTCAACCGCTCACCGAGCATATGTACTCATCCCCTCGTTAGCGTAGCAGGTCAGGCCCAGATATAATCAAAGCAAATCAGCCGCAGATCGTCGCGCTGCACGGCGGCGGCTCCGGCTGTCGGAGGTGGCGCAGCCACGCCGCTACCCGGTTCGGCGGGGTCAGCCTCCCCTAGCCCCTGGACCGCCGTGAGCAAGGCAGCGATCTGATTGTCGTGGGTGAAGGAGTCATAAGCCCGTTTGAGCGTGCGGAGATACACGCCCGGCTGGGGTTCCAGCACGCGCTCGATACCGGCCATGACGACCGGCCGGCGCACGGCAGGGCTGTTGAGGTAGCCCCGCAGGGTGGTGGCGACCGTCTGTTGGATCGGGTCCAGCCGCTTGGGCGCTTCCTGGAGCGCGACCTGGGCCTGGGTATCTGCCACAATGGCGGCGATGACCCGCTCTTGCAGGGCGAAGATGTCGATCTCACCCGGCCCCGGCACAACGCGGGGGGTGTCGGGTTGGCAGGCGATCAGGTTCGTGATCAGGTAGCGATTGTCTTCGATGCGCCCGCCCTGGGGATCGGCCGTCAGATCGACATAGCGCCAGAAATGTTGGGTGTCGCCGGCGTGTTGCTTGCCCTGCCCCTTGCTCGTTGCCGTGAAGTAGAAAAACACCCCACGGGCCCCAGGGCGGGTCAGCCCGCTGTGGATGCCGTCGGGGAGCGCCTCCAGGTGGGCGCGCATCTCCGTGTCGAGCAGCCCTTTGAGGTTTTGCAGCAGGAATTCGCTGCTGACCAGTTCGACAAACTGCTCCTGCTCTTGCACCACCTGGCCGTCTTCGGCTTCGATGCGGCGGAGGGTATTGAAGTTCTGGGGATGGACCAGCTCGCCCAGGATGCTGGCATCCATGAACCCGGCGTTATCAATCCCGGCGATTTTCGCGGATAGGCTCTGCACCAGGCCCA
>Ga0123338_10002527_pt1 | contig 17047 bp, 28 predicted proteins | sample grotaG_FD_89793 | JGI IMG/M metagenome (GOLD analysis project Ga0123338, IMG submission 89793) | Glacier valley bacterial and archeal communities from Borup Fiord, Nunavut, Canada, to study Microbial Dark Matter (Phase II) -... | ecosystem: Environmental > Aquatic > Freshwater > Ice > Glacier ...
CAGTGGCGTGGACGTCGAGATCAAGCTGTAGGACCCGGACCATGCGCACCGGATTGATTGCCAAGAAGCTGGGTATGACCCGGATGTTCAAGGACGACGGGACTCACATTCCCGTCACCGTCCTTCACCTGGACGAAGTACAGGTTGTGGATATCAGGACGCAGGAGCGCGACGGCTACACCGCTGTCCAGCTCGGCTGGGGTACGGCCAAGGTCAAGAATGTAAGCCAGCCGAACAAGGGCCACTACGCCCGCGTGAAGGTCGAACCGAAGAAGAAGTTGCGTGAGTTCCGGGTTGCCCCGGATGCGTTGCTAGAGAGTGGCCAGACCCTGACGGCAGCGCATTTCGTGCCGGGCCAGAAGGTGGATGTCTGCGGCGTGACCAAGGGCAAGGGGTTTGCCGGCGGAATGAAGCGTTGGAACTTCCGGGGTCTGGAGGCCAGCCACGGCGTGTCGGTCAGCCACCGTTCACACGGCTCGACCGGCAACCGTCAAGACCCTGGCAAGACATTCAAAAACAAGAAAATGGCCGGACACCTAGGTCAGGAGCGTGTGACGACCCTGAACGTCGAGATCGCGGCCGTTGATGCGGAGCGCGGCCTGGTGATGGTGCGCGGCGCTGTGCCGGGCAGCAAGGGCATGTTTGTCTCAATCCGCGATGCCGTAAAGAAGGCGCGTCCGGCCGACGCTCCATATCCCGCGAGCATCCGCGCTGTGGCCGAGCCTGCCGCCGAAGCGGCCCCGGTCTGAGGAACCTGCGATGCAAGTTGATATCAAGACGCTGGACGGCGGCGACGCCGGCTCGACGGACTTGCCGGACGCGCTGTTTGCAGCGACCCCGCGCAAGGACATTATTGCCCGGGTGATTCACTGGCAGATGGCCAAGCGCCGGGCCGGGACGCACAAGACCAAAGGCATGGGCGAAGTTTCCGGCACGACCAAGAAGCCTTACAAGCAGAAGGGCACCGGCAACGCCCGCCAGGGCAGCCTTCGCGCGCCGCAGTTCCGTACTGGCGGGCGCGTCCATGGCCCGGTGGTCCGCAGCCATGAATACGATTTGCCCAAGAAGGTCCGCCGATTGGGCCTCATCAGCGCGCTGTCGCTGAAGCAGGCCGAAGGTAAGCTGATCGTGCTGGACGCGGCGTCCGGTGGCACCGGCAAGACGCGCGACATGGCGGCTAAGCTGAAGGCACTTGGTTGGACGTCGGTCCTGGTCGTGGACCGCACGGTGGACCCGGTGTTCCTCCGCGCAAGCAGCAACATCATTGGCGTTGACGTGTTGCCGACGGCCGGCGCCAACGTGCATGACATCATCCGCCATGACGTATTGGTGGTGACAACCGCCGCAGTCGAAGGCCTTGTGGAGCGGCTGTCATGAGCGTCCGTCAGGTCCAGGTGGCGCGCAAGCGCGCCGCCACGATGTCGCGGGAAGCGATGTATGAGATCGTCCGAAGCCCGATCATCACCGAGAAGGCGACGATGCTGACCGAGCGCAACCAGTTCGTGTTCCGCGTCGCCATCGGTGCCACGAAGCCCGAGATCAAGGCATCGGTCGAAGGACTGTTCGGAGTCACCGTGCTGGGCGTCAATACGCTCGTGCAGAAGGGCAAGACCAAGCGCTTCAAGGGACGGCCCGGCGTGCGGTCGGACGTGAAGAAGGCTTACGTGCAGCTCGCCGAGGGACAGTCCATAGACATGTCCACCGGCCTGAGCTGAGGGATCAGGACAGATGGCACTCAAGCAATTCAACCCCGTCACGGCCAGCCTTCGCGGGACCGTGCTGATTGACCGCAGCGAGCTTTGGAAGGGCAAGCCGGTCAAGACGTTGACCGAGGGCAAGCACAAGACGGGCGGCCGCAACAACCACGGCCGCACTACCTCGTTCTTCCGCGGCGGCGGACACAAGCAGAGTTACCGCTTCGTGGACTTCAAGCGCCGCAAGCTCGATGTGCCTGCGACGGTCGAGCGGCTGGAATACGACCCGAACCGCTCCGCGTTCATCGCGCTTGTTAAGTATGACGATGGCGAGCTGTCTTACATCCTGGCACCGCAGCGTCTCCGCATGGGCGACAAGGTCCTGGCCGGCTCCCGGGTGGACATCAAGCCCGGCAACGCCATGCCGCTGGCCGCTATTCCTGTTGGCACCATCATCCACAACGTGGAGATGAAACTTGGTGCTGGCGGCAAGATGGCGCGTGCCGCCGGTTGCTACGCTCAGTTGGTCGGCAAGGACGCCGGATACGCCCAGGTCAAACTTCAGTCCGGTGAGCTTCGGGTCGTCCGGGCCGAATGCTTCGCGACGGTTGGCGCTGTGTCCAACCCGGACAACCAGAACCAGAGCCTCGGCAAGGCCGGCCGCAACCGTTGGCTTGGCCGCCGCCCGCACAACCGCGGCGTGACCATGAACCCGGTTGACCATCCGCACGGCGGCGGCGAGGGCCGCACCTCCGGCGGTGGTCATCCGCGCACGCCTTGGGGCAAGCCGACCAAGGGCTTCAAGACCCGGGCCAACAAGCGCACGGACGATATGATCATCCGCCGCCGTCCGAAGGGGAAGCATTAGCCATGGCGCGTTCCGTGTGGAAAGGTCCGTTCGTTGACGGATACCTCCTGGGCAAGGCCGAGACGGCGAAGAACTCCGGCCGCAACGAGATCATTAAGATCTGGTCCCGCCGCAGCACGATCTTGCCGCAGTTCGTCGGCCTGACATTCGGCGTTTATAACGGGCACAAGTTCCTGCCCGTGCAGGTCAACGAGAATATGGTGGGCCACAAGTTCGGCGAGTTCTCGCCGACCCGGACCTTCACCGGCCACTCGTCCGACAAGAAGGCGCGGAGGGGTTAGCATGAGCAAGCCGAAGACACCGCGCGCCCTGTCCGAGACGGAGGCGCAGTGCGTGGTGCGGAACATCCGCATCAGCCCGCAGAAGCTGAACCTGGTCGCCGGGCTGATCCGCAACCAGCCTGCCAGTCAAGCCGTCGCCACGTTGACGTTCAGCAAGCGCCGCATTGCCCACCAGGTCCGCAAGGCCCTGGAGAGTGCGATCGCAAATGCCGAGAACAACCACCAGCTCGACGTGGACCGCCTCGTCGTCACGCGGGCCGAAGTGGGCAAGTCTATCGTGATGCGGCGCTTCATGGCCCGTGGCCGCGGACGGGCGTCCCGTATCGAGAAGTGGTTCAGCCATTTGCGTATCGTGGTGGCGGAGCAGCAGCAGTTGCCGGAGCCCGAGCGCGGCGCGGCACAGGGAAGGGCGGCCTAGCATGGGTCACAAGGTCAATCCGATCGGGTTGCGGCTGGGCATCAACCGCACCTGGGACAGCCGCTGGTTCGCCGGCGCCGATTACTCGAAGTTGCTGCTCGACGACCTGAAGCTCCGCACCTACCTGCGCGGCAAGCTGTCCGGCGCAGGCGTATCCCGCGTGGTGATCGAACGCCCGGCCAAGAAGCCGCGCGTCACGATCTACGCTGCGCGGCCCGGCGTCGTCATCGGCAAGAAGGGCCAGGACATCGAGACGCTCCGCAAGGACCTGGCCAAGATGGCGAAGTCCGAGGTGTCGCTGAACATTGTCGAAATCCGCAAGCCGGAGATTGATGCGACCCTGGTGGCAGAGAACATTGCCCAGCAGTTGGAGCGCCGGGTGGCGTTCCGCCGGGCGATGAAGCGGGCCGTGCAGTCGGCCATGCGCTTGGGTGCCCAGGGTATCCGCATCAACTGCGGCGGCCGGCTGGGCGGTGCGGAGATCGCACGGACCGAGTGGTACCGTGAGGGTCGCGTGCCGTTGCACACGCTACGCGCCGACATTGATTTCGGGGTCGCCACCGCCAAGACAACCTACGGCACCTGCGGCGTGAAGGTCTGGATTTTCAAAGGCGAGGTGCTGACGCACGACCCGTCCTCCCAGGACCGCCGCGCCGCCGAGCAGGCGCCGCAGCGCTGATATAGGACACACGCACCATGATGTCTCCAAAGCGGACGAAGTACCGCAAGGCCCACAAGGGCCGCATTCACGGTCTGGCAAAGGCCGGCACGTCCCTGAACTTCGGTGCCTTCGGATTGAAGGCACTGGAGCCTGAGCGGATCACCGCCCGCCAGATAGAGGCGGCGCGGCGTGCCATCACCCGGTCCATGAAGCGTGCCGGCCGCGTGTGGATACGCATGTTCCCGGACGTTCCGGTGTCGCAGAAGCCTGCTGAGGTCCGCATGGGATCCGGCAAGGGCAGCCCGGAGTTTTGGGTGTGCCGCATCAAGCCCGGCCGCATCATGTTCGAGATTGATGGCGTCTCCCCGGAGTTGGCCCGTGAGGCGCTGACCCTCGGCGCGGCAAAGTTGCCGATCCGCACCAAGTTCGTGACCCGGATCGGGGAAGCCTGAAAATGACCAAGCCTACCGACATCCGCGCCAAGGGCGCCGACAACCTGCCGACGATGTTGCTGGATCTCCGCAAGGAGCAGTTCAACCTGCGGTTCCAGCGCGCCACTGGGCAGACCGAGGGCACGGGCCGCGTGCGCGAGGTCCGGCGAGACATCGCCCGCATCAAGACAATCATGGCCGAGCAGAAGCGCGCTGCCGCTACTGCCGCCAAACCCCAATAAGGAGACGGACGATGCCGAAGCGCGTCCTGACCGGACGAGTGACCAGCGACAAGATGGACAAGACCATAACGGTTCTCGTCGAGCGCCGGGTCATCCATCCGCTGTATAAGAAGTTCATTCGCCTGTCGAAGAAATATGCGGCGCATGACGAATTGAATGTGTGCAAGGAAGGCGACCTCGTGCGGATTGAGGAGTGCCGCCCGATCAGCAAGCGCAAGACATGGATGCTGGTGGAGCGCAACGGTCATTTCGTGGAACCGCCGTATGGGTTCGCCGTGGCCTATAAGGCCGGGTCCGGGTCTGCCCCGTCCGGTGCCATGCCGGTGGACGTGCCTGCCGATGCGACCACGGAGGACGCGGTTGCAAGCGTGACGCACGAGGACATGCCTGCCGGCGCGATGGCGTCCGACATACCGTCCGACGCGCCGCAGGCACAGGCGTAGGAGCCGTTAGATGATTCAGGTCGAATCCAACCTCGAGGTCGCCGACAACTCTGGCGCCCGGCGCGTGCAGTGCATCAAGGTGCTCGGCGGCTCCAAGCGCAAGACGGCGTCCGTCGGCGACGTGATCGTCGTTTCCATCAAGGAAGCCATCCCGCGCGGCAAGGTGAAGAAGGGCGACGTGCATCAAGCCGTCATCGTCCGGACCTCGTTCCCCGTGCGCCGTCCCGATGGCAGCATTATCCGTTTCGACCGCAACGCGGCCGTGCTGATCAACAAGGGCGAGCCAATCGGCACCCGTATCTTTGGACCCGTGGTGCGCGAGCTTCGGGCGCGGAAGTTCGGCAAGATCATCTCGCTTGCGCCGGAGGTGCTGTGATGGCCGCGCGCATCCGCAAGGGCGACACCGTCGTCGTTATCACCGGGTCGGACAAGGGCAAGCGGGGCGAAGTGCTCACGGTGCTGCCCAAGGATGACCGTGCCATTGTCCAGGGCGTGAATGTCGCCAAGCGCCATACGAAGCCGAGCGCCGCCAATCAGCAGGGCGGCATCGTGGAGCGCGAGGCGACGATCCATCTGTCTAACCTGGCTTTGGTGGACCCGCAGACCAACAAACCCACCCGCGTCGGCTTCCGGGTGCTGGACGACGGGCGCAAGGTCCGCTTCGCCCGGCCGAGCGGCGCCGTGTTCGAGAAGTAAGATGAGCGAGACGCAATCCCCCTCCGAAACTGCCCCCGGCCAGATGACGGCGCGCGAGATGCCCCGCATGCAGCAACGCTACCTGGACGAGGCGAAGCCGAAGCTGCTTGAGCAGTTCGGCTACAAGAACGTCATGCAAGTGCCGAAGCTGGAGAAGATCGTCATCAACATGGGCGTGGGTGAGGCCGCAGGCGACCAGAAGAAGCTGGACGCCGCACTGGCCGAGTTGACGCTGATTGCCGGACAGAAGCCGGTGAAGACCTTGGCCAAGAAGGCCATCGCCGGCTTTAAGATTCGGGAGGGCTTGCCGATCGGCTGCAAGGTGACGCTCCGCAAGTCCCGCATGTTCGAGTTCCTGGACCGTCTTGTGACCATCGCGTTGCCGCGCGTGCGCGACTTCCGCGGCATCCCGGCTGGCAAGGGTTTCGACGGTCGCGGCAACTTCGCCATGGGCCTGAAGGAGCAGATCATTTTCCCGGAGATCGAGTACGACAAGGTGACGGATGTTCGGGGCATGGACATCGTGTTCGTCACGACGGCCAAGACGGACGCGGAAGCGAAGGCGCTGCTGAAGGCGCTGGACATCCCGTTCGCGCTTCAGGCTTAGGTTCAACGCGTTTGGAAAACCGCCCCGGCCGACGTGCCGTGGCAGGTTCCGAGGAGAGTAGCAGATGGCCAAGACATCCGCGGTCAACCGCAATAAGAAGCGGGAACGCATGGCGGCCCGCGACAAGGGCAAGCGGGCCGAGTTGAAGGCGCAGGTCATGGACCGCACCGCCCCAGTGGAGGAGCGCTTCGACGCTTCCATGAAGCTGGCGCAGTTGCCTCGCAATGGTGCCGCGGTCCGCGTCCGCCTGCGTTGTGCGCTGACGGGCCGCGCCCGCGGCAACTACCGTAAGTTCAAGCTGTCCCGCAACATGCTGCGCGCCCTGGCCAGTTCCGGGCAGTTGCCCGGCATGGTCAAGGCAAGCTGGTAAGGAGCCGGACGCATGTCCATGTCCGATCCGCTGGGTGACATGATCACCCGCATCCGCAACGCCCAGCGTAGCCGGCACACCCAGTGCGTGGCGCCCGCATCGAAGATGCGCGGCAGCGTGCTGGAGGCCCTGAAGCGCGAAGGCTTCATCCGTGGCTATGCCGCGGAGGAGTTGCGCCCCGGCGTCGCCCAGTTCCGCATCGAGTTGAAGTATTCGGAGGGCGAGCCGGTCATCAAGGAGATCACCCGCGTGTCCAAGCCGGGCCGCCGGGTGTACTCCAAGATTAAGGAACTACCCCGGGTTTACGCCGGCCTGGGCGTTTCCATCCTGAGCACCCCGCGCGGCGTGCTGAGCGACGGCGAGGCACGCGCTGCCAATGTGGGCGGCGAAGTGCTGTTCCGCGTCTTCTAAGGGGGACACAACGATGTCTCGTGTAGGCAAGTATCCCGTCGAGCTACCAGCCGGCGTCGAAGTCGCGATCGTGAACCGCGTGTTGCAGGCCAAGGGCAAGCTCGGCGCCCTGTCGCTGCCGCTGACGGACCACGTGGACGCGGCGGTCGAGGGCACCAAGGTCACGATCACCCCACGCGGCAACGCCTCGCAGGCCCGCATGATGTGGGGCACCACGCGTGCCCTGCTGGCCAGCATGGTCCAGGGCGTATCCGTCGGCTTCACCAAGACCCTGGAAATCACCGGCACCGGCTTCCGTGCCTCCGTACAGGGCAAGAACCTGGTCATCAACCTCGGTTTCTCACACGACGTGATCTACCCGGTGCCGGAAGGCATCACGATCACGACGCCGCGCCCGACGGCCATCACGTTGGCTGGCATAGACAAGTGCCAGGTCGGGCAATGCGCCGCCGAGATCCGCCGCTTCCGTCCGCCGGAGCCTTACAAGGGCAAGGGCGTGAAATACGAGAACGAGCAGATCCGGCGCAAGGAAGGCAAGAAGAAGTAACATGAGCGCTCCCCAGGACCTCCGGGCGCGGCGGCGCGAGCGCCTCCGCTACCAACTCAAGCACAAGGGCGCTGGGCGTCCCCGCCTGTCCGTCTTCCGCTCGGGCCGGCACATCTACGCCCAGGTGATTGACGACGCGCAGGGCCGGACCCTGGCCGCCGCCAGCACGCTCGACAAGGGCTTGCGGGAGGTTGGCAAGACTGGTGCCGACAAGGATGCGGCGACAGCGGTCGGCAAGCTGGTGGCTGAACGTGCGATGGCGGCTGGTGTCACGCAGGTGGTGTTCGACCGCGGCTCGTATCTCTATCACGGCCGCGTCAAGGCGCTGGCCGAGGCCGCCCGCGAAGGCGGCTTGGCGTTCTAGGAAACACACAGATGGCACGTGAAGCACGGGACGGCGGCCGGGGCGGCCGCGATCGCGACCGGGACGGCGGCGACGACCTGATGGATAAGCTGGTCACCATCAACCGGGTGGCCAAGGTGGTGAAGGGTGGGCGCCGGTTCGCCTTCGCAGCCCTCGTCGTCGTCGGCGACCAGAAAGGCCGCGTCGGCTATGGCGCCGGCAAGGCGCGCGAGGTGCCGGAGGCGATCCGCAAGGCAACTGAGCGTGCGAAGAAGACGATGATCCGCGTCCCCCTGAAGGAAGGCCGCACGCTGCACCACGATGTCGAGGGCGTGTTCGGCGCCGGCCATGTCGTGTTGCGCGCCTGCGCCGCCGGCACCGGCATCATTGCAGGTGGTCCGATGCGCGCAGTGTTTGAAACGCTGGGCGTCGGCGATGTCGTGGCAAAGTCGCTCGGCAGCCGCAACCCGCACAACATGGTCAAGGCCACCTTCGCCGCCCTGCAACGTTGCGCCAGCCCGCGCAGTGTCGCGGCCCGGCGCGGCAAGAAGGTCGGTGACATCTTCGGAAAGCGCGACGGCGCACCGGATGCAGCGGCGGAGGCAGCCGATGTCGGATAGTCCCAAGCGCACCGTGAAGGTGACGCTGGTCAACAGCGGCCTGGGCCGGAAGAAGAACCAGCGGGAGACCCTGGTCGGCCTCGGCCTGAACCGGTTGCGGCGCACGCGCGAGCTGGAGGACACGCCCTCCGTCCGCGGCATGATCCGCACCGTCGCGCACCTGGTACAGGTGGAGGAGCAGCCATGAAGCTGAACGAAATCCGCGACAACCCCGGCGCGCGGCACAAGTTCAAGCGCTTGGGCCGCGGCATCGGCTCCGGCAAGGGCAAGACGTCCGGCAAGGGCGTAAAGGGCCAGAAGGCGCGTGAGGGCGTTTCGCTGAACGGGTTTGAGGGCGGGCAGCTCCCCATCTACCGCCGCCTGCCCAAGCGCGGTTTCCACAACATGTTCCGCAAGGAATATGCCCCGATCAATGTTGGCGCTATCGAGAAGGCCATCGAGTCCGGCAAGCTGGACGCGGTTGCGCCGATCACCGAGGAGTCACTGCGCGCGGCGGGCCTCGTGCGGCTGGCCAACGTGGACGGCGTGCGGCTGCTGGGGATGGGCACGATCTCCCGCCCCATCACCATTACGGTGTCTGGGGCATCGGCTACTGCGGTCGCCGCGGTGCAAGCCGCTGGCGGCACGGTCACGACGCTCGTGCCGGTGAAGCCGGCAGAGGCGCCGGCAGCCTGACGCCGGTGCTTGCGGCCCGGCGAGTTCCGCCGGCAAGATAGGCATCGAAGGGCGGCGCCCAGTGTTCCCGAGGGGAAATCCTCTGGGGTATATGCGGGCGCCGCAACCTTGTGGGGGGATTGGCCATGGCGTCTGCAGCCGAACAACTGGCAGCAAACCTGAACCTCGGCACGCTCGGCAAGGCGACCGAGTTGAAGCAGCGCATCTGGTTCACCCTGGGCGCGCTGCTCGTGTACCGTATCGGCACCTACATCCCTGTTCCCGGCGTGGACGCCGCGGTGATGGCGGAGATCCTGGAGCGGAACGGCGGCGGCATCCTGGGCATGTTCGACATGTTCAGCGGTGGCGCGCTAGGGCGCATGACGGTCTTCGCGCTCAACATCATGCCCTACATCAGCGCCAGCATCATTGTGCAGTTGCTGTCCTCCGCCGTGCCGTCGCTGGAGGCCCTCAAGAAGGAGGGCGAGAGCGGACGCAAGAAGCTGAACCAATATACCCGCTACCTGACGGTGCTGATCGCGCTCGTGCAGTCTTACGGCATGGCCGTGGGACTAGAGAACGTGACCGGCCGCGGCGTGTCTGCGGTCATTGACCCCGGCCTGTTCTTCCGCCTGTCCTGCGTCATCACCCTAGTTGGCGGGACGATGTTCCTGATGTGGCTCGGCGAGCAGATCACCACCCGGGGCATCGGCAACGGCACCAGCCTGATCATCTTCGCCGGCATCGTCGCCAACTTGCCGCACGCGCTGGTCCAGTTGCTGGACAAGGGCCGCAACGGCGAGTTGTCGTCACTGTTCATCATCGCCTTCATCGTCATTGCCGCAGCAGTGATCGCGTTCGTGGTGTTCGTGGAGCGGGCGCAGCTCCGGGTAAACATCCAATATGCGAAGCGCCAGGTCGGCCAGCGCATGTTCGGCGGCGACAGCACACACATGCCGTTGAAAGTGAACACGGCCGGTGTCATCCCGCCGATCTTCGCCAGCTCCATCCTGCTGATCCCTGCGACCGTCGCCGGGTTTTCCGGCAACAACCCGGACTCATGGCTGGCCTGGATCGGCGCCAAGCTGGGCCACGGCGAGCCGCTTTACATGCTGGCCTACGCCGCCATGATCATCTTCTTTGCCTACTTCTACACCGCAGTTGTGTTCAACCCGGTGGAAACGGCTGACAATCTGAAGAAGTATGGTGGCTTCATTCCCGGCATCCGCCCTGGTGCCAATACTGCCACCTATTTCGACACCATCCTGGCCAAGCTGACGACGGTCGGCGCGCTATACCTATGCATCGTGTGCCTGCTGCCGGAAATCCTCATCAGCAAATACCGCGTGCCGTTCTACTTCGGCGGCACCAGCCTGATGATCATCGTATCGGTCACGATGGACACGGTGACGCAGGTCCAGTCCCAGTTGCTCGCGCACCAGTACGAGGGCCTGATCCGCAAGAACCGCATCAAGGGGCGCGTCCGATGAACCTCATTCTGCTCGGCCCTCCCGGGGCCGGCAAGGGCACCCAGGCCAAGCGGCTGGAGCAGACGCACGGCATGATGCAGATCTCGACCGGGGACATGTTGCGGGCAGAGGTCAAGGCAGGGTCGGAGACCGGCCAGCGCGCCAAGGCGATCATGGAAGCAGGCGGGCTTGTGCCGGACGACCTTATCATCGCCATGCTCGATAGCCGCATCCACCAACCCGATGTGAAGGGTGGCTTCATCCTCGACGGTTTTCCGCGCACTGTGCCGCAGGCCGTGGCCCTGGACGATATGCTCGCCCGGTCCGCCATGAGGATAGATGCCGTGGTGTTGTTGCAGGTGGACGACGTTGCACTGGTGGAGCGCATCGCCGGCCGCTTCACCTGCGCCAAGTGCGGCGCCGGCTACCATGACAGCTACAAGCCGCCGCATGTCGCCAACACCTGCGACGTTTGCGGCAACCACGACTTCATCCGCCGGGCCGACGACCGGCGGGAGACCGTGTCGGCCCGGCTGGACGCCTACTATAGCCAAACTGCCCCTATCCTGCCGCACTACCGGGACAGCGGGCGCCTGATCACGGTGGACGGCATGGCAGACGTGGACAGCGTGACGCATGACCTGGAGGCCGCCCTGGCCCGTTCTGCTCTTGCACACACGCAAAGTTGATTGAAACACATTGACAAAAGGCGGCCCCGCCGTATAGTCCGCGCCCTTCGCCTTGCCCTTCCGGGGTGAGGCGTCAAGCCATTTTCCATGGTCCCCAGCGCGCAGGCGAGCAGGGGCCTTGACCCATACCGGTGCCGCACGGCTCGCCGTCCAGCGCCCGCACGACCAGGAGCAGCAAGCGTGGCCCGTATTGCCGGCGTAAACATACCGACCAACAAGCGGGTCCTCATCAGCCTCCGCTACATCTACGGCATTGGCCCGTCCAACGCCGTGGACATCTGCAAGAAGCTTGGCATCCCCGATGACCGCCGGGTCAACCAGCTCTCGGACGAGGAAGTCCTGAAGCTGCGCGAGACCATTGACAAGGACTACCGCGTCGAGGGCGACCTGCGGCGAGAAGTCGCGATGAACATCAAGCGCCTGATGGACCTGGGCTGCTACCGCGGCCTGCGGCACCGCCGTGGCCTGCCGGTGCATGGCCAGCGCACGCACACGAACGCGCGCACCCGCAAGGGCAAGGCGGTCGCCATCGCCGGCAAGAAGAAGGTCACGAAGTAGCCCTCTCAGCTGCTTGCCCACGTTGCCGCCCTGGCGGCTTAGCGAAGTCTGCCGCCTCGGCGGCCTAGAAGCACAGGATCACCTCATATGGCGAAGACCGCCACCGCGCGTCCCCGCAAAAAAGAGCGCAAGAACATCATCGCCGGCGTGGCGCACGTCGCCGCCACGTTCAACAACACGATGGTGACGATCACCGACGCCCAGGGCAACACCATCGCCTGGTCCAGCAGCGGGACTCAGGGCTTCAAGGGCAGCCGCAAGAGCACGCCCTACGCCGCCCAGGTCGCCGCCGAGGACGCGGGCCGCAAGGCGCGCGAGCATGGCATGGAGACGCTGGAGATCGAAGTCAGCGGTCCTGGCAGCGGCCGGGAGAGCGCGCTGCGCGCCCTGCAGGCCGTGGGCTTCGCGATCACTGCCATCCGCGACATGACGCCGATCCCGCACAACGGTTGCCGCCCGCGCAAGCGCCGCCGCGTTTAGCGCCGCCGCCGCCGTCCGACCGGCGCCACCGCAAGGTGGCGCCGCTTATCCCGTTTGAAGGTGGACCATGGTTCTCCAAAGAAATTGGCAGTCGCTGATCAAGCCCGAGAAGCTCGATGTCGAGCCGGGGTCCGATCCGCATCGTGTCGCGACTGTCGTGGCCGAGCCGCTGGAGCGAGGCTTCGGCATGACGCTCGGCAACGCCGTCCGCCGCGTGCTGCTGTCATCCTTGCAAGGCGCCGCCGTCACCGCCGTGCAGATTGACGGCGTGCTGCACGAGTTCAGCAGCATCGCCGGCGTGCGAGAGGACGTCACCGACATCGTGCTGAACGTGAAGCAGTTGGCGCTGCGCATGCACGGCGAAGGTCCGAAGCGCATGGTCCTGACCGCCACCGGCCCCGGCGAAGTCACAGCCGGGCAGATCAGCACCGGTCACGACATCGACGTCATGAACCCCGACCTGGTCATCTGCACGCTGGATGACGGCGTAAAGCTCGGCATGGAGTTCACCGTCAACCTCGGCAAGGGCTACGTCCCCGCCGCGGCCAACCGTCCGGAAGATGCGCCCATCGGGCTGATCCCGATTGATGCTATCTACTCGCCCGTCAAGCGCGTGTCCTACAAGGTCGAGCCGACCCGCGTGGGCCAGGTGACCGACTATGACAAGTTGCTGCTGCAAGTGGAGACCAACGGCGCCGTGACGCCGGAAGACGCGGTGGCGCTGGCCGCCCGCATCCTGCAGGACCAGCTGCAGCTGTTCATCAACTTTGACGAGCCGCAACTGGCCCGGTCCGAGGAGATGCAGGACGACCTGCCGTTCAACCGCAACCTGCTCCGCAAGGTGGACGAGTTGGAGCTGTCGGTTCGGAGCGCGAACTGCTTGAAGAACGATAACATCGTTTATATCGGCGACCTCGTGCAGAAGTCCGAGCAGGAGATGCTGCGCACGCCGAACTTCGGCCGAAAGTCCTTGAACGAGATCAAGGAGGTGCTCACGACCATGGGCCTGTCGCTCGGCATGAGCGTAGCAGGCTGGCCGCCGGAAAACATCGAAGATCTGGCTAAGCGGCTCGACGAGCCTTTCTGAGAATAGGGTAGGGGTAACAAGCCATGCGCCACGGTGTTTCCGGCCGCAAACTGAATGTCACGTCGAGCCACCGTGCCGCCATGTTCCGCAACATGGCCACGGCGTTGCTCAAGCACGAGCAGATCACCACCACGCTGCCCAAGGCCAAGGAGCTGCGCCCGGTGGCGGAGAAGCTCATCACCCTGGGCAAGCGCGGCGGCCTGCACGCCCGCCGCCAGGCGTACGCGCAAATCCGTGACGAGCGGATCGTGGCCAAGCTGTTCACTGCCCTGGCCGACCGTTACAAGACCCGGCAGGGTGGCTACACCCGCGTGCTGAAGGCCGGCGTCCGTTATGGCGATGCCGCCGACATGGCTGTGATCGAGCTGGTGGACCGCGACCCCAGCGCCAAGGGCCAGGATAGCGGCCCCCGCAACGAGGTCCCGGACGACGACGAGCAGCAGGCGGCCTGACGTCCACCCTCTCTCTTCGGGGTCGAGCCGTGGAACAGTTTACGGGCGAGGTGAGGGAGGCTTGAGTTTCGGCGCGCGTCCGGCCGGTGCCGCGAGTCCGTGGTTATCTGCTCCATTCCCCTTCGGGAGAGGGCCGGGGTGACAGAAGCAGCAAGCGCCAGGTTTGGCCCATTACAGCCCGGCCCTCTCTGGTTACGGCAGCGCCCTGCGCCGCAGCCATAAACTATTCCACGGTTCGACCCCGGAGGAAGAGGAAGCGGCTGTCCCTATCCTCGACTTGCGATGCACGCTGTCCCATCTAACCTCCATGTCGCCCCGCCCTCTTCCCAAGCCGGACCTATTCGGCACTCAGGACACGCCTGGTCCGTTGGCTGAGCGGTTGCGGCCCGCGCAGCTTGTGGACGTCGTCGGCCAGCCGCACCTCGTCGGCCCGGACGGCATCCTGACCCGCATGCTCCAACAAGGCACCTTGGCCTCCTTGATCTTGTGGGGCCCGCCCGGCGTCGGCAAGACGACCATCGCCCGGCTGATCGCCGACGCCGCCGGGCTGCACTTTACGGCGCTTTCGGCGGTGTTCTCTGGTGTCGCCGACCTGCGCCGCGTGTTCGACGACGCCGGGCGCCGCCGCCAATCCGGTCAGCGCACCCTGCTATTCGTGGACGAGGTTCACCGCTTCAACCGCGCCCAGCAGGACGGCTTCCTGCCCGTGGTGGAAGACGGCACCGTGGTGTTGGTGGGTGCCACGACCGAGAACCCCTCCTTCGCCCTCAATGGCGCCCTGCTCTCCCGCTGCCAGGTTCTGGTGCTGCGCCGCTTGGACGATGACGCGCTCGACGGTCTGCTGGCCCGCGCCGAGGGCGACGCCGGCCGCCCCCTGCCGTTGCTGCCCGAGGCGCGATCATCAATGCGCGCGATGGCAGACGGCGACGGGCGGTATTTGCTCAACATGGCGGAGCAGGTGCTCGGCCTGCCCGGTGGCCGGGTGCTGGACGCTGCCGCGCTCGCCCAAGCCGTCGGCCGCCGCTCCGCGCTGTATGACCGCGACCGGGACGAACATTACAACCTGATTTCTGCCTTGCATAAGTCCTTGCGCGGCTCGGACCCTGATGCGGCACTATATTGGTTCGCCCGCATGGTCGCCGGGGGAGAGGACACCGGCTACGTCGCCCGCCGCCTGGTCCGCTTCGCGTCGGAGGACGTGGGCCTCGCCGACCCGCAAGCCCTGGTCCAAGCGATGACCGCGTGGCAGGCATGGGAACGGCTGGGCAGCCCGGAGGGCGAGTTGGCCCTCGTGCAAGCCATCCTGTACCTGGGCACCGCCCCCAAGTCGAATGCGCTGTATGCCGGCTGGAAGGCGGCGCAGGATGCAGCCCGCGCCACCGGCAGCCTGCCGCCCCCAGCCCACATCCTGAACGCCCCGACCCGGCTGATGGCCAGCCTGGGCTACGGCAGGGACTACAGCTACGACCACGACGCGCCGGACGCCTTCTCCGGTCAGGACTACTTCCCGCCGGGCCTGCCGCGCCAGTCCTTCTACCAGCCCGCAGACCGCGGCTTCGAGCGGGAGGTCGGCCGGCGCCTGGACCACTGGGCCGCCTTGCGCGCCAGCCGGCCCGGCGCTTTCCAGGACAGGCCCCCGGAAACGTCCCCAAAAACGCTTTCGGAAACACTCCCGGGCGCACCCCAGGACACACCCCAGGACACACCCCAGGACACACCATGACTGCAGTGCAGACCCGTGCCGTAACCGATGACGAAGCCGAGCTGCGCCTGGACCGCTGGTTCCGCCGCCACTTTCCCGCCGTCACCCAGGGCGCCATCCAGAAGCTGTGCCGCACCGGCCAAATCCGCGTGGACGGCAAGCGCGCCGAAACCTCGACCCGGCTGGAGCCAGGTCAGGCCGTCCGCGTGCCGCCCCTGCCGAACGCCCCGTCGCCCAAGCCCGCCGCCACGCACGAGTTCAGCCCGGCCATCGCGCGGGAGCTGCAGGCGATGATCCTGCACCAGGACGACCACGTTCTGGTGCTGAACAAGCCGCACGGCCTGGCCGTCCAGGGCGGCCCCGGCATCACCCGGCACCTCGACGGCCTGTTGGATGGGTTGCGCATGGGAAACGAGCACCGTCCGCGCCTGGTGCATCGCCTGGACCGCGATACGTCCGGTTGCCTGGTGCTGGCCCGCACGCCGGGCACGGCGGCCAAACTGGCGGCGTCCTTCCGCGGCCGGGACGTGACCAAGACCTACTGGGCCGTCGTCGCCGGCCGGCCCTCCCCGGCGGAGGGCCGGATAGACCTGCCGCTGCTGCGCTACACCGGCCCGCGCGGGGAGCGCAGCGTGCCGGCGTCGCGCGACGACAAGGAGGCCGCGCGGGCCGTGACGGACTATGCGACGCTGGACCACGCCGGGCAGAAGCTGGCCTGGATGGAGCTGCAGCCCGTCACCGGCCGCACCCACCAGTTGCGGGTGCATTGCGTGTCGCTCGGCACGCCCATCGTCGGCGACATCAAGTATCACGAGCCCAACCACATCGGCACCGGCAATGCGCTGATCGAGGGCTTGCCCGACAAGCTGCACCTGCACGCCCGCGCGCTGGACATCCCGCATCCTGCCGGCGGACGCCTGGTGGTGGAGGCGGAGCTGCCGCCGCACATGCGGGAGACCTTCGGGCTGCTGGGGTTCGAGGCGCGCGGGGCGGCCCCGCCGCGGCGCGGATGAGGCTGCGCCGGGCCGTGGTGGCGCTGCTGGCGGTCATGGTGCTGCTGCCCGTCCTGGCGGCGGGCGCGGCAGCCGTGCTGCTGGACAGCGACGCGCTGAAGGCACGCGCCATCGAGGCCGTCGGCCGTGCCACCGGGCGGGAGCTGACCATCACCGGCCCGGTGCGCCTTGCCTGGTCCTTGGCGCCGACCCTGTCGGCGGAGGGCGTGTCGCTCGCCAACCCGCCCGGTGCGTCCCGCCCCGCCATGGCCACCCTGGCGCGCGTGGACGTGCGCGTGGCGCTGTGGCCGCTGCTGCGCCGCCGGGTGGAG
>Ga0123338_10002529_pt1 | contig 17038 bp, 14 predicted proteins | sample grotaG_FD_89793 | JGI IMG/M metagenome (GOLD analysis project Ga0123338, IMG submission 89793) | Glacier valley bacterial and archeal communities from Borup Fiord, Nunavut, Canada, to study Microbial Dark Matter (Phase II) -... | ecosystem: Environmental > Aquatic > Freshwater > Ice > Glacier ...
AGGCCGGCCGGAACTGCTGCCCGGCGCCACTCCCACCGCGGAAGGTGCGCGCGTTTGCCCGGGCCTCGCGGGAGCCACCAATTGGATGGCCCCTTCCTACAATCCCGATACGAAGCTCTTCTATTTCGCCGTCCGTGAACAATGCGATGTCTTCTACGCCGAGCCGCCCGTCTACACAGCCGGCAAAGCCTATTGGGGTAGCGTGTTCCGTGGAGCTACCGATGAAAAAGAATGGGGCCTGCTCAAGGCCTATGAGCCTCTCACCGGCAAGACCGCCTGGGAATTCCGCTACCAGAAAGCTCCCTGGGCGGGGACGCTTTCCACCGCCGGCAACCTGATCTTCGCCGGCGATGAAGACGGCTATCTAATGGCCTTCAACGCCCAAAACGGCAAGAACCTCTGGAAGATGAATACTGGTGCGCGTCTGGTCACTTCTCCGATGACGTATGAGGTAGCCGGACGCCAGTACGTCACCATGCCATCCGGTGGAGCTCTGTTAACTTTCGCCTTGCCGCACTAAGAGTGGCATTAAAATTGATTCATTAAATGTATGAGCGAACATCTCACGCAATACACGCAAGATCATGACGAGATCCGCGAATGGGCGGAAGCGCGTCATGCCGTCCCCTCCCATGTCGTCTCAACAGGCGGCAAGAAAGATGTCGGCGTCATCCGTCTGGATTTCCCCGGCTATTCTGGCGATGGATCCCTCAAGCCGATTAGTTGGGAGGAATGGTTTGAAAAATTCGATAAGAGCGGGCTGGCAATGATCTATCAGGACCATACAGCGTCTGGCGACGAAAGCAATTTCAATAAACTGGTGGCCCACAGCGCGGAAGAAGCGATGAAATACGGACAGAAAGCCAAGACCCACAAAGCTGGTAGCTAGGGTTCAGGCGCCGGCTCAAACCCTCGACACACCAACACCGGCAGGCGAGGATACTTCGGGAGCGAAGCATCCTCCGCGGCTTTTAAACAAAGCTGGAAACAGCTACCCCTGTCCGAAACAATCTCACGCCGCCACCGGCATCCGCCGCACAACCCCATAGACTGCTCGCGCGCTGCCATTAGCAATGAATATCATCTATTCTGAAAATCGTACTTGCTTTGACTTCTTGGCCAGAGTAATGCTGGTCCGAGTATTTTTGAAGACGTGGAACCTCGCGAGGCTCTCTAGCGGGGCACCCTCGGGTTTGCTTCTGAAAGGACCGGCTGACCATGGTCTCCACCGTCGCTTCGGCCGCGACCACCGCCACTACGATCTTTTCGATCCAACACAACCACATTTCTTGCGAACCGCTTCCCGCTGCTGTGCCTCGCCTCATCAATCGAGAAAATCGTCAAGCTCAAGTCCAAACGCAACTTGAATCGCCTCGTTCACCAGCGTCATCGTCTCCGGATCCACTACCCCGATCCGCTTCACCAATCGACGCCGATCCACCGTTCGAATCTGAATCAGCAGCACCGCGGACACCACCGCTAATCCCGTCGTTTTATCAGAGGGGATCAGTACATGCGCAGGCGACAGCGGAATGCGCACCACAGAAGTAATGGGGGCGACCATTGTCGTATGGCTGTTCTCATTAGAAATGTCATTCTGAATCACCAATGCGGGACGGGTCTTCTTAATCTCATGCCCTAACGTCGGATCGAGCGCCGTAAGATAAATCTCACCACGGCGCGGCCAATTTCCCCTATTCACTAATCCCGTTCTCGTGCGTCAATTTGCCGCCAGGATTCTTCGTCCGTGGCAGCCCAATCGCCGGCCACTTCCACCTCCAGATCGCGATCGCGGATGCTCGCTGCCTTCAGCCTCTCCTGCAAACTTTCCAGGCTTCGGGTTGCCACATAATGCCGCACCGCTTTGTCGATCAGATGGCTCCGCTCACCTTTTTTCACCAATCGATCAATCGCAAGTATTGTCGTTTCCGGCAAAATTACATTAATTCGCTTCGACATAACTGATACACAGTGTATCCACACACCATGTGTAAAGCAACTTTCGGTTCCAAATCGCACCATCCCCATTCCATTCACAACACACTCCCCACTCATTCCTAACGGTTTACCAGCCTTTCCCATAATTCCCGGTTGTATAGTGAGTAAATAGATGCGATTCGCCGTCGACGCACACGCAATCGGAAGGAACCTCACCGGTAATGAGGTTTACGTCCGCAGCCTGCTGAACGCCTTCGCCGCCGCCGATCCCGAAGCCGATATCCTCGCCTATGTCACTGGCGCCAAGGCGGCCCAGTCCGTGCCGCACCGGTTCGCCACCCGCCAGATTGCCCGCAATCCCTTCGTCCGTCTCGGGTTTGATCTCCCCCGCAAGCTTCGCGAAGATCGGCCCGCGCTGCTCCATGTCCAATACACCGCCCCCCTGCGCTGCCCCGTCCCCACCGTCGTCACCGTCCATGACGTCAGCTTTCTTGAGCATCCGGAATATTTCACCTGGTGGCGCGCTACCCAACTCCGCATTACCGTCGCGCGTTCCGTTCGGCAGGCCGCCCGCGTCATCACCATTTCAGATTTCGCCCGCCGCACGGTCGTCGAGGCTTACGGCGTCTCCCCTGATCGCATCCAGGTAATTCCCGCCGCCGCCAATCCATTTTTCCGAATTTCGAACCGTGCTCGCGCCGTCCGTCGCGTCGAAGAGCTAACCGGCCTGCGCGAACCTTTCGTCCTCACCGTGGGCGACCTTCAGCCCCGTAAAAATCACATCCGCCTCATCGCGGCTTTTGCCCGCTTCATCGTCCAGAATCCTCACTCCCGCCATCACCTGGTCATTGCCGGCAAAAATACTTGGTTTAGTGACCGCATTGCCGAAGCCGTCCGCCATTCCGGAATTTCACACCGCATTCACCTGATTGGCTTCGTTTCGGACGAAGACCTTCTCGAACTCTACAACGCCTGCGATTGCTTCGCCTTCCCCTCGCTCTACGAAGGCTTTGGTCTCCCCATCCTTGAAGCGATGGCTTGCGGACGCGCCGTCGTATGCTCGAATCGCGCCTCCATACCCGAAGTGGCGGGCGAAGCGGGCATCCCTTTCAATCCCGCCGACGAACTTGCTATCGCCCACGCGCTCGAATCCGTGCTCCTGAATCCTGATCGCCGCGCCAGAATGGAGCGTCTTGGCCTTCACCGCGCCGCACAATTTACCTGGCGAAAGGCCGCCGAAGAGACTCTGGAACTTTACCGTCAGGTTGCCGGCCAGCCCGTGCGAGACCATGTCACGGTTTAGGGCGTTTCCCCATGCGCGGCGGCCCCGTTTTCTGAAAATTGGCTTCGTTTCGGTAAATTTACTTTTGGCTTCGCTCCTCCCCGCCGAAACCCTCCGTTACAACCTGAAATGGCCCAGCGGACTCACCCTCGGCGAAGCCAATTTCACCAGCGAACTCACGGCGCGCGGCAGCCGTTACACGCTCGATCTGGACGCCTCGCTCCCCGCTTACGCCCTGGTGGACCGCTATACTTCCGCCACCAGTGCACAATCCTGCACAATCCAGTTCACGCGCGAAACCCGGCACGGCTCGAAATCCTCCCACGAACAAACCTCCGTCACCCCTGAGGGCACCATCACGCGCGAAACCATTGGAGGAGGCAAAACTGAAATTCCAACCATGCCCTGTCCGCGCGATCCCCTGGCCCTCCTGACCGCGCTGCGCCAAAATTTTGCGCAACCTGCACAATCCGTGCTTTTCGGCCCTAATTACCCGGTCCGTTTCGAAGCTGCCATGCCCGCCACCATCACGCTGAACGACAAGCCCACGCCAGCCGACAAAGTCATCTGCATCCTCACCCTGCCCAAAACCGGCGATTACCGCCTGGAACTGTATTTCCTCAAAGACCAGGTCCGCACTCCCGCCCTGATTCGCGCCCCCTTCGCCCTCGGGATCTTTTCGATGGAGCTCCTTCGCTGAAGCTCGCGTTTTTCTCGCCCATGCCGCCCAACCCAAGCGGCATAGCCGATTACTCGGAAGCCTTGGTGCAAGAGCTCAAAAAGCTCCACGAAGTCGTAGTCTTCTCCGCGCCCGGCCTCTTCGATCCAGCCGGTTTCGACTCCATCCTTTACCATCTCGGCAACAACCCGCATCACGATTTCGTCTACCTCACCGCCCTCCAGCACCCCGGTTTCGTCGTGCTGCACGAATCGAACCTGCACCACCTGGTCACCCACCTCACCATCACAGCGGGCGATTGGGATTCTTACGTCGCCGAAGCCGAATACAACGGCGGCGAGCCTGCCCGCCTGCGTGCCGAAGAAGCCCGTACCCTGACCATCGGCCCCGATTACGAAGGCGTCACCATGACGCGCCGTCTGCTCGAAACCGCCAAAGGCGTCATCGTCCACAGCCGGTTCATGGAACGGGAAATTCGTTCCGCGAACTATATCGGCCCGCTCGCCGTCATCCCGCACGGTGCCTGGGTCGAGCCAGTCGACGGCGCTCCCTACCGCGCGAAACTCGGCCTACCTCCCGAAACCCCACTCTTCGGAGCGTTTGGCTACCTCAAACCCTACAAACGCATCGCCGAAGCCCTCCGCGCCTTTTGCAAGGTGGTCAAAGAGGTTCCCGATGCCAAATTCATCCTGGTCGGCGAGCCTCACCCCGAATTTCCCGTCGAGCGTCTTATCGCCAACCTCCGCCTCGAACGCAGCGTCCGCGTCATCGGTTTCGCTCCCCTTGACGACTTCGCCGGCTATATGGCCGCCTGCGATGTGGTGCTCAACCTTCGCTATCCCACCGTCGGCGAAAGTTCCGGCAGCCTGCTCCGCGCCCTTGGTTCCGGCCGCGCCGTTCTGGTTTCCGATATCGGCAGCTTCTCCGAATTTCCAGATGACGTTTGCCTGAAAGTCCCCGTCGGCGCTGGCGAAGAAGACGTGCTCTTCGGCTACATGAAGCTCCTCGCCACGCGTCCGGATCTTGCGCAGGCAATGGGTGAGCGTGCCCGCGATTGGGTGGCTCGCGAATGCAACTGGCCCCACGTAGCCAAGCTCTATTCGAAGTTCATCGCGCCGCCCGCCGTCCCCGTCGCATACATCCTGAACTGGGTGCGGGACGCGAGCGCGCGCGGCTACATCGAAACCCACAAGACGCGCCTCGAAAAAACGCTGGACGTGATCCCCCCTGGCACCGTCGAACAAGCCATCCTCGAAATGGGTTCGTATATGCAAATCACGCCCGCGCTCCACACCAAACTCGGCTACGGCCAAGTGCGCGGCTGCTACTACGGCAAACTCGGCCGCGTCGATCATAAGGATGTCACCTCCGAAACAGGCGAGCGCTTCCTCTGCGAAATCGATCACTTCGACGCCGAACGCGACACCTTCCCCTACGCCGACGAATCCTTTGACACGGTCGTGTGCGGCGAGCTCATTGAGCACTTGTTTCAAGACCCGATGCATCTCATGTCGGAGATCAATCGCATTCTCAAGCCCGGTGGCCATGTGGTGCTCACGACGCCGAACATCGTGTCCTTGCGCGGCATCTCCGCCATCCTGCAGGGCTACCACCCAGGCTTTTTCCACGCTTACATCAAGCCCAACCCGAAGGGCGATGTCGACGCGCGCCACAATCGCGAATACACCCCCGGCGAGATATTTCGCCTGCTGCTCGATTCCGGCTTTGAAGTAGAGCTCCTCGAAACCGGTCCTTTCGGCGATCCCTATCAGCCCGAACACGCCTGGGCCATGGACGTTCTTAAGGAACACAAGCAGCGTGAAGACCTGCGCGACGATGGCATCTATGCTCTAGGCCGCAAAGTATCGGGTGTGAATCAGCGCTGGCCCGATTGGTTATATTCGTGAGCCTGAGCTTCAACGCAGCCGACCGCACCATCTCTTTCCCCGCGCCAGGCGCCTCCGAATGGGGCTCCCAAATCTTCGATCCCGATACCGAAACCTATCTCTTCGAAGGCCCCCGTACCCACGTTCCCGCCGCTGGCCAAGCAACCATCCCCGTCCACATCCCGCCCGAAGCAGGCCGGTACCGGCTCTACATCTCGCGCATCGACCCCCCTGAAAATTGGGCCTACGCCCGCAACCAGCCTTTCTATCTGCTGGATGTCACCGTCTCGCGCGGCGTTCAGCAGGATCGGCTCTTGTGCACAACATTGCGCAAACTTGCACAATTGCGCACAATGCGTAGCGCGCGTCTGGCCCTCACGCTTCCCGCGAAGATGCTTTCCCAGCATCACAGGCTCATGCGCAGTCTGGTGCGCCGCGACATCCTGGGCCGGTATCGCGGCTCGTTCGGAGGCTGGTTCTGGACCATCCTCAACCCGCTGCTGCTCATGCTGACGTACTTTTTCGTCTTCGGCGTGGTGCTCAAAGCGCGCTTCGGCAGCGACCCCAGCCCCGCCGGCTTCGCACTCTTCTTCCTGGCTGGAATGCTCCCCTGGCTCGCCATCAGCGAAGCGCTCGGGCGCGCTCCCGTCAACATGTGGGAACACCGCACCTTCATCAAAAAGCTCCGCTTCCCCGTAGAAATCCTGCCGCTCAATCTGACCCTCGCCGGCCTGGTGAGCGAGGTGTTTGGCCTGGGCATCTTCCTGCTAGGCCTGCTGCTCGCCCGCCACGCCATCCCACTCACCGTGCTCTGGCTTCCGGTCCTGATCGTCCCTCAAATGCTCTTCACTGGCGGCTTGTGTTGGCTGCTCGCGGCTCTCGGCGTCTTCCTGCGCGACCTTTCTCAAATCAACGGCTTCCTGCTCACCATCTGGTTCTTCCTGACGCCCATCTGCTACCCCGAGACGGCCATGCCGCCCGAAGCCAGATGGCTGCTCACCAAGAACCCGGTCTACGTTTTAGTGGAAGGCTACCGCCGCATCTTCCTCCAAAGCGCTGCACCGGAATGGCACTCGCTCTGGAAGCTTTGGCTGGTCGCGCTCGTGGTCTTCTTCGCCGGACACGCCATCTTTCACAAGCTGCGTAAGACCTTTGCCGATGTCGTCTGACCGGCTACAAAACGGGCACGGACATCGCGCCCGGCGGTCTTGCCGTAATCAGCGGATGCGCTTTGATTTGCTTCGCTCGCGCCTCCAGCTTGGCCGCTTCCGCTGGTCGCTTCAACTGCCGCAGCAGTTGAGCATAGCTCTCCAGAATCGCCGCGACTTCGGGATGGTCGCCGCCCAGGCCCGCTTATCAAACAGCTCCGCGCGTTCCGGCTTGTCTGTCGAGAGATTCAGATTCGCCAGCGTATCCAGGCTGATCAGCGATTCGCCCTCACGAATCCCCAGTGCTCTCAAAAACAATGGCTCAGCTTTCTCGAACATCTGCTGCGATGCGTAAAGCGCGCCCAGGTTATCGAGGGCCAGCGCCGCAAACGCACTATCTTTGCCTTGCGTCGCCTCCCAAATCGCAAGCGACCTCTTATACAAAGCCTCCGCCTCCAGAAACTTCTTCTCGCGGCAGTAACAGAGCGCCAGATTGTCCAGCGCCGGCGCCACGTCGGAATGGAACGGTCCCAGGTTTTTCTCACGAACCGCCAGGCCGCGCTGAAAGTAAGGTTCAGAGCCCGCGTAGTTGTTCATCCGCCGGTACAGGATTCCCAAACGGTCCAGCAGCCCGATCAGCCCGACGTTATCCGCGCCAAGCTTCTTCTCGGAGATGTCGAGCGCGTTGCTATAGCAACTCTCGGCTTCCGTGGTTCGCTCCAGATCGCTATAAAGCTGGCCCATCATCACCATCGTCGTCGCCACCTCCAGCGATTCCGGACCGTCATGCGTCATCCGAATTGCAAGAGCGCGATGGTAAGCTTCCACCGCGTCCTTACCCCGCTTCATCTGCTGATACAAAGCCGCGAACTGCTCCATATCCACCGCAATCGGCGCGGCCATGGCGCCACCGGCTGCTTCGTGAATTGCCAGAGAACGCGCCAGCAGCGGCTCGGCTTGATCCGGATGTCCACCCGCGCGCAGGATGCCGGCCAGTTTCAGCAGATAAGGGCTGAGCTCCTCGCTCGATGCGCCTAAGGTCTGTTCGCGCATCTTTAATGCCTGGCGGTATTGGTCTCCGGCCGCGCGATAGTCCCCTTGCACGAAATTGAGTTCACTGAGTGCTTCCAGAACCTCAGCCGATTTCGGCTTGCCGGCCGTCAGCTTCAATGCCTCAACAAACTCCTTCTGAGCTACCGCGTAACGGCTCTGAGCCACTGCCGCGCGCCCCGCTGCTAAGTGGGTTTCCACACCTTCTTGAGCCATGGCCCAGCATGCGGCAACTGTCCAGCTCATCAGGATTCGTCCAAGCGTGGAGGGTTGACGCGCTACAATCACGGTTTGTTCCACACCATCATCCAGGCGCTGGTGGCGTTCGGTCCGGCGGGGCTGCTCTTGCTCTCATTTGCCGATTCCGTTGGCATCCCCATCGCCACGGGTCTGGACGCGCTGCTCATCCTGATCGCCGTCAAAACACCGCACTCGGCCTATCCCGGCGCCATCGCCGCTCTGACCGGCTCGCTAGCCGGGAACTACCTGCTGTTCCATCTCGCGCGGCGCGGCGGCCGCAAGTATCTCGAAAAATCGGGCAACCCGGCGCGCGTCGAACGCTTCCGCAAGTGGTTCGAACGCTACGGTCTGGTCACGGTTTTCATTCCAGCGCTGCTCCCCATCCCACTGCCGCTCAAGCTGTTCGTCATTTCCGCGGGCGCGCTCCAAACCGGGCTCAGGCCGTTCCTGCTTACCGTGCTGGTGGCGCGCCTCCTTCGCTTCTTCAGCGACGCGTGGCTTGGCATCAACCTGGGCGCCGGCTCAGGCACCTTTCTGAAAGCTCATACGTGGCACTTTGCCGGTGCCGCGCTCCTTCTCTTCTTCGGGTTGTTCTCTCTCATCCGCCTGAACGATCACTGGCGCCAGCGCCTGGCGCGCCCGCAAGCTCTCTAAATCGCTTATGGCAAAACGAATCGCCATAGTCGAGGATGAAGCGGAGTTGGCCGCCCTGGTGGAATACAACCTGGAACGCAATGGCTTCCAGGCCCGTGTGCTGGCGGGCGGCAAAGGCACGCTTGCCGAACTCGAGACATGGAAGCCAGATCTGATTGTTCTTGATGTCATGCTGCCCGATATGGATGGCTTCGATCTCTGCCGCCAGATCCGCAAATCGCAAGCGCTGGCCCGCACGCCCGTCCTGTTCCTGACCGCGCGTTCCGACGAAGTGGACCGCGTGTTGGGCCTCGAACTGGGCGGCGACGATTACATCACCAAGCCGTTCAGCCCGCGCGAACTGGTGGCCCGCGTGAAAGCGCATCTGCGCCGCGAGCAGGCCGAGCCCGTCGCGGCGGAAACCGTGCTCGGGCTCTTTCGTGTCGATCACGCGGCGCACCGGCTCCTCATGAACGACCGCGAACTGGAACTGACGCTCACCGAGTTTCGACTACTGGAGTTTTTCATTGCGCATCCGGGCCGCGCCTACGGGCGCGATCAACTTCTGAATGAGGTGTGGGGCGAGCAGCGTTTCGTCACACCCCGTACGGTCGATGTCCATGTGCGCCGCCTGCGCGAACAGATTGAAGAGACTGCGGAAGAGCCCAAGTACCTGGTCACGGTTCGCGGCTTTGGTTACCGCTTCGAAACCGGCGACTGACCCTCAAGAACTTCACTGGCAATTTACCTGTTCTTAACCATTTCGTAACATACCGCAAGCTAACCTTGCTTCAGCCATGAAGAAAATTGTCCTGATCGAAGACGACGCGGACCTATTTGCACTCTTAAAATACAACCTCGAAAAAGAAGGTTTCCAACTCACCGGTTCGCAAACCGGTAAGGGAGCACTGGAGCTTTGCCGCCGAGTGCGGCCCGACCTGATTCTGCTGGACATTATGCTCCCGGATTCGGATGGCTTAGAAATCTGCAAGGGCATCAGAAAAGACGCCGAACTGATGCAGGTTCCGGTGATCTTTTTAACGGCTCGAGCTTCAGAAACGGACCGTATTGTGGGCCTTGAATTGGGCGCGAACGATTACATTGTCAAGCCATTCTTTATTCGTGAATTGATTGCGCGAATCAAGCTTCAGTTCCGGTCGCAAGCCGTTCCGGCGCGAGTCTTGAAAGCGGCGGGCGTGGAGCTGGACCGCAGCAGTTGCCAAACGCGGCTGAACGGTCAGCCTATAGCATTGACTGCCACCGAGTTTCGTCTGTTGGAGTTCCTGATGAGCCGTACCGGAGTGGTGTTCAGCCGCGAACAACTCCTGAACGCCGTTTGGGGACAAGACCGGGCCATTACCGATCGTACGGTCGATGTCTATATTCTTCGCCTGCGGCAGAAGATTGAAAAGGACCCTGCAAACCCCATCATCATCCATTCCGTGCGCGGCTTCGGCTACTCTTTCGATACCCAAATGCAGGAAGCGACGGCGGCCACGGCGTAACTGGCGCGGAGTTTAACTCCGGCTTTTTTGTTACCCTGACCTTTACGTGGCGACCGACCTGATTGAGATTGACCCCGACAAACCCTCCGACGAAGCGATTGCGAGGGCGGCCACAGAGGTCGCGAATGGCAAGGTTGTCGCGATCCCGACTGACGCGCTCTACGTACTGATTGCCGACCCTTACAACCTACGGTCGGTCTCGCGCGTCTTTGTCGCCAAGGGCAGGGAATCGGATCGCAGTCTTCCCCTGCTGGTCAGCGACATGATGATGGTGGAAGATCTGTCTCGCGACCTCTCGAAGCGCTTTTATCTGCTGGCTCGAAGATTCTGGCCGGGGCCGCTCACCATTATTCTGCCCGCGGCCAAGGTGCCTCTCAAGGTAACCGGGAACACCGGTCGTCTGGCAGTGCGCCAATCTCCTTCGCCGGTTGCGAACGGAATCATTGAGCTGTTGGGTCGGCCCGTCATTTCTACCAGCGCAAACATCTCCGGCGCTCCGACATGCCATAGCGGCATTGAGGTTTTCGGGACCATGGACGGGCGGGTGGATCTGGTGCTCGATGGCGGCGTCTGCACCGGGCAAGGCGCCAGCACGGTGGATATCACGGAGCCTTATTGGAAGATGATCAGAGAAGGCGCGGTGAAAGAAGGCGACATCGCCGAGTGCCTGAAAGACTCTTAAGGTAACAGGCCAAGCACGGCATTGATCAGCAGGCAGGCCATCCCTGCCGGGATCAGGTACTTCCAACCGAGCAGCATGAGTTGATCGTAGCGAAGCCTGGGAAAGGTGCCTCGAAACCAGATCATCGCGTAGACCAACACCGATAGCTTCAGGACAAACCACAAAGGCCCGCTCGCGCGTTCGCTCACGAACGGCAGCAGGAACAGCAGCCCGATCAGAAGGAGCGCCATTGCGAAAGCGGCAAGCGTGAGCCTCTGCGAAGGCTGCCGCAACCGGCGAGCCATTCGGATGCAGGAGAATGCCAGGTAAGCGCCCAACGCAACCGGCACGCCGGAGTTCATGGGCCACGCAAGCCATGTCGTGTTCGGGAACGGGCGTAGCCATCCACCCCAGAACAAGGTAACGCCCACAGCGCATGCCAGCAGCATGTTCGCGTATTCCGCCAGCATGAAGAAGGACCAGCGCAGGCCGCTGTATTCGGTGTGATAGCCGCCGATGAGTTCCGATTCTGCTTCAGGTAAATCGAAGGGCGCGCGGTTCGCCTCAGCCGTAATGGAGAGCAGGAAGATGGCGAAGGGCAGCAGCATGAAACCGTAATTCGAAAACGCGAACCAGATGTGCCGTTGCTGTTGCGCTTGCACAATACCTTGCATGCTGAGCGTGCCGGCCGCGGTCAGGCCGGAGAGCAGAGAGAAGCCGAGCGCCACTTCAAAGCTCACCAATTGCGCGGCCCCTCGGAGCGCGCCCAGAAGCGAGTAATGGCTGTTCGAAGACCACCCGCCCACTATCACGCTCAACACGCCCAGCGCGGCGGAAGCCGTGATGACCAGGATGCCGACGTTCACATCCATCACGTGGATCTGAGCGCTGAGCGGGAGCACGGTGAAGGCCACCAGAGCGGCGGCGGTTGCGAAGACGGGTGCGGCCCAAAACAACAATCGGTCGGCATCGGCGGGGGCGAGATCCTCTTTCAAGGCAAGTTTCAGGACATCGGCAATGGGTTGCAGCAGGCCGTGCGGTCCCACGCGCATGGGCCCCAGACGCACTTGGAAATCGGCGAGAACTTTGCGTTCCACCAATTGAAGGTAAAGCGCAATCAGTGGCACACCGGCGACGAGCACCACGGCGGTGATCAGCGAAACCAGTGTCATCGCGCCACGCTCGATTCAGCGAACCGCAGGAAGGGTTCGGGGTAGAGTCCGATGGCGAGAGTGAGTGCGCCGCTGACTGCGAGTGCCACGCGCACGGACCACGTCGATTCCACCACGACCGCGCCAGAAGGCTGCATCATGAACATCGCGCGCACCATGCGGAAGTAGTAATAGAGCGCCACGATGACATACAGCGTGCCGGCGGCGGCCAACGCATAATGCCCGGTTTCGACCAGCGCCTGGAGCACGAAGTATTTGCCCAGAAAGCCAGCAGTGGGGGGAAGGCCCGCGAGCGAGAGCAGGAACACCAGCATGAGGAACGCATTCCACGGGTGGCTTTTTGCCAGGCCGTCCAAGTCTGAAACGTTCTCCGCCGAAGCACCTTCGCGCTTGAGCGTGAGCACGATGGTGAATGCGCCCACCGTCATGAAGATGTAAGTCAGCAGGTAGACGGAGATCCCCTTGATTCCCGTGCGGTTGCCCGCCACCAACCCAAGCAACAGGTATCCGGCGTGCGAAATGGAACTGTACCCGAGCAGGCGCTTCATGTTGCTTTGCGCAATCGCGGCCAGGTTGCCGAGCGTGAGCGTGGCCAAGGCAACGATGCCGAGGAGCGGTTCCCAAACCGCTCTGGCCGGTGCGAGTGGACCTGTAAAGAGACGTATCAAAAGCGCCATGGCCGCAGCCGTGGAGGCGACCGACAAATAGGCGGCCACTGGAATGGGCGCTCCTTCATAAGCGTCGGGAGCCCACATATGAAACGGCACCGCGGCGATTTTGAACAGGATGCCCGCGCCGGTTGTTGCCAACGCGAGGATCAATAGCGAATCATGGGGGTCGCGCGTTGCCAGGGACGATGCAATCGCACTCAGGCGTGTAGAACCGGCTATGGCATAGAGCAGCGAAAATCCATAGGCCACCAGGCCGCTTGAAAACGCGCCGAGGATCAGAAACTTCAGCGCGCCTTCATTCGAGCGTCGATCTTCTCTGGTGAAGCCGACGAGGATGTAGAACGAGAGTGACATGAGTTCCAGACCGAGAAAGATGGTGACCAGGTCCGCGCCTCCGCCGATCAGGAACATGCCGCATTGGGCGAAGAGCAGCATGGCTGTGTATTCTAGAAAATCCCGTCGCAGGACCGGCTTGCTGACAGCGGCCACCAGCGCGGTGGTGGCGAGGAAGAGCGCGTCGAAGAAGAGGGCAAAACGGTCCACGGTGAACGCACCCGAAAAGGCCGTCAGATCCGCAACGCGATTTTGATCGAGCCAGGCGTATTGACGCCATAGCACGGCGCCCGTACACAGTAGCCCGGTGAACAGCAGTGGCAGCACCCAACGGCGACTGGCAAAGAGCAGCGCGCATCCGAAAAGAACCAGCAGGATCTCAGGCGTGAGCGCGAAATTGTCCTGCGCCGTATAGCTCACTTCGAATGAACTCTTTCCACAAGTTCGGCCACGGGCTTTTGGACAATGTCGAACAGCGGCTTGGGATAGAGGCCAATTGCGAAAGCGAGCGCGACCAGAGGCAGCAGCACCAGTGTCTCGCGAGCGTTCAGGTCAGGCAGGTTACGATTCTCGTTATGCGTGATGGGCCCCAGCATAGTGCGTTGATACAGCCAGAGCAGGTACGCCGCGGCAAGTACTAAGCCCACCACTCCGAAGGCAGCCCACGTTCGGCCAACCTGAAAAGCCCCCTGAAGAATCGCGAACTCACCGACAAACCCATTCAGCAGTGGCAAGCCGGCGGAGCTGAATACGGCAACGCCGAAGATGAACGCAAAGCGCGGCATCGAAGAAGCCACTCCACCGTAGGCCGAAATTTCACGCGCGCCGCGCCGCTCATACATCATGCCGGCCAGCAGAAACAGCAGCGCGGTGGAGATGCCGTGGTTCACCTGCTGCAACACGCTGCCGGCGATGCCGATGGGGTTGAGCGCAAAAATACCGAGCGTGCAGAAACCCATGTGGCTAACGGATGAATAGGCAATCAGGCGCTTCCATTCGCGCTGCATCAGACTGACCAGCGCGCCGTACAGGATGCCGATGATAGAGAGCGTGAGCAGGATGCGCACGATGGTGAGATCGGACGAAGCGTGTGGAACCAGCGGGAGTGAAAAGCGGAGGAAGCCATAGGTGCCGAGCTTCAACAGCAGGCCGGCAAGCACGACAGAGCCGGCGGTGGGTGCTTCCACGTGCGCGTCGGGAAGCCAGGTGTGGAACGGAAACATGGGAATCTTAATGGCGAAGCCGGCAAAGAGCGCCCAGAAAATCCACTGCTGCGTCGCGAGTGGGAGAGTGAGCTTCATGAGCTCTGCAATTTCAAAGCTGGGGTAGCCGAATTGACGGATGTGCGCGAAGTATAACCCGATGAGCCCCAGCAGCATCAGGACGGAGCCGCACAGCGTATAGAGGAAGAACTTCAGCGCCGCATATAAACGCTTGGGACCACCCCATAGAGCAATGACAAAATACATGGGAATCAAAACCAGATCGAAGAAGAGGTAGAAGAGAAACCCATCGAGCGAGAGGAACACGCCTAGCGTGGCGGTTTCGATTAAGAGAAAGAGCGCGTGAAAGGCTTTTACTTTTTGCGTGACATTCCACGAGGCGAGGAACGCGATGGGACAGATGACCGTGGTCAGCAGCATAAGCAGCAGGCTGATGCCATCGATACCGAGCGCATATTGAACGCCCAGCGTGGGGATCCATGGGGCGCGCTCCACCATTTGAAAGCCACTGGCTGAGTTGCTGAAGCGGGCGAGCGAGACCAGCGAAACTGCAAGCGCGGCCAACGATACAGCGAGTGACCAGAGGCGGATGGCGCGCGTTTGAGAATTGGGAATGAGCAGCAGCAACAGCATGCCCGCAAGCGGAAGAAAGAGCGTGATGCTGAGCAGGTGTTCCGTCATCGCGCGAATTCAAGGAAGCCGATAAAAGCAACCAACCCCAGTACCAGGAAGAGAGCGTATGTTTGCAAGCGGCCCGTTTGCAGCAGGCGGACGGGATAGGACAGCAGCTTGACCGAGTACGCGAACGCGCGCACAAAGCCGTCGATCACCCACTCATCCCACCAGGAAGACACTTGTCCGGCGAAGCGCGTCCATGCGCCGACTTGGTTCACGCCGCGATCGATCACATGTGTATCGAGCTCATTGAGGATGCGCCCACCACCGCGGCCGAACGCATGGACGAACAGCGAATTGTAAATGCGGTCTACATACCATTCTTCTTCGAGGACGCCTTGAAGCGGGCGAACCAGTTGCATAAAGGTATGCGGGACGCCGCCTTTGTGCCCGTAAAAATAGCGGGCGATGCTGATGCCGATCAGCGCGACGGCGACCGAGAGGCCGGTGAGAATCCATTCTGTACGCGCGGCCGGAGAAGCGCCGCCCGCGTCCGGGTGGAGCCACAGTTCAAACGACCGAAAAAGGGCGGGCGTGTTCCAACCTTTGGGGACACCGATCCATCCGGCGAGAGAACTGCCAAGCGCGAGCACGATGAGCGGCACCGCCATGGTGGGGGGCGATTCGTGAACGCGATCCATTTCGGCGTTCGGCTCGCCGTAAAAAGTCAGGTGCATCAGGCGCCACATATAGAATGCGGTGAGGCCCGCCGTGATCAAGCCCGTGATGTAGAGCAGCGTTGCTCCCGAGTGAAAAGCCTGCGCCAGGATGGCATCCTTCGAAAAGAAGCCCGCCAGGCCCGGGATGCCGGAGAGTGCCACCGCGCCAACGAACATGGTCCAGTGCGTGATGGGCATTTTGCCTTTCAGAGCGCCCATCTTGCGCACATCCTGTTCGCCATGAAGCGCATGAATCACTGAGCCCGCGCCCAGGAACAGAAGCGCCTTGAAGAAGGCGTGAGTGAACAGGTGGAATACAGCCACCCACCAGGCACCGGTGCCGAGTGCGAGAAACATATAGCCGAGTTGGCTCACCGTGGAATACGCGAGGATGCGCTTGATATCGGTTTGCACCAGTGCGATGGTGGCGGCGAAGATGGCAGTAAATGCGCCGACGGCGGCGATGATGTTGGCGGCATGAGGGCTGAGATCGAACAGCAGGTGCGCGCGGGCCAGCAGATAAACGCCGGCTGTCACCATGGTGGCGGCGTGGATCAAAGCAGAGACGGGCGCGGGGCCTTCCATTGCGTCCGGCAGCCAGACGTGGAGTGGAAACTGCGCCGATTTTCCGGCCGCGCCCACAAAAAAAAGAATTGCTATGGCCGTGACCACGCCCTCGCCCTGGCCTTGGCGAGCGAGTGCCGCGTGTGATTCGGCAAAGCGCACGGTGCCGGCTAATGAGAAGAGCAAAAGCAGCCCCAGCAACAGGCCGGCGTCACCCGCGCGGTTCACCACAAAGGCTTTCATCCCGGCGCCGGCGGCACCCTTGCGCGCAAAATCGAACCCAATTAGCAGATAGCTGGCCAAGCCCACGCCTTCCCAGCCCGCGAAGAGTAGCCCATAGTTGTTCGCCAGCACCAATAGCAGCATGAAAAATACGAACAAGTTCAGGTAACCGAAATAGCGGACGAAACCTTCATCGCCTTCCATGTAGCCAACGGAATACACATGCACCAAAAACGCAATTCCGGTGACAGTCAGAATCATGATGGCGCTGAGCGGATCGAGAAAAAGACCCCACTCCGCGTTGATGTTGGGGAGCCACATGGCGATGGGCAACTCAAAGGTTCGGGACGGCAGAGCGGCAAGCTGAAACACGGCGGCGGCGGACCAGAGAAATGATAAAAGGATGGCTGCGGGCGCAACGATGGCGACGACACGTTTACCCGGACGCGCCACCAGGCAGAATGCCGCACCCGCCAGGGGAAAGACAGGTATGAGCC
>Ga0123338_10002533_pt1 | contig 17027 bp, 14 predicted proteins | sample grotaG_FD_89793 | JGI IMG/M metagenome (GOLD analysis project Ga0123338, IMG submission 89793) | Glacier valley bacterial and archeal communities from Borup Fiord, Nunavut, Canada, to study Microbial Dark Matter (Phase II) -... | ecosystem: Environmental > Aquatic > Freshwater > Ice > Glacier ...
ATTTTATACTTAATTATCATTGCAGCTTTAGCCACCGCGCTGTTTAATACTGCCGTCAGCCTGACACTATTTATCGTTTGGACTTTTATTGTTATTATTAGAGTTGTAACAACGATCATATATAATAAGAAAATATAAACTACGTATTCCTATTGATACGTTTCTTCTGAAATAAGACAAATATTCCCCCAATAGCAAAGGGCATCATCCATGTAACAAAACGATATAACAAAATCACAGATGCCGCTACATCAGTTTCTGTTAGTGTTTGAAATAACTGTAGAAAAACAAATTCTAAAGATCCTATGCCAGACGGTGCAGGCAGTACACCTGCCAGCATATTACATATTGCCATTAATGTAATGGCGTTTAATGCTCGTATTTTGCTTCTATGATAAAGAAAGATAGCAGGAATCAAATAATAGCAGGTCTGTTTTCCTATATTTAGAATAAAGATCCATAATATCTTTTTCTTGTCTTTTAATAAAACTGTGCTTTCCTCCTGCAATAAGATAATGCTTTTACCTAGATCGCCTAATCTTCTCTGTAATCCAGCCTTTTTTACAGGTATTTTCTTCACCAGCCATAGGATCAATTTAGAAAATTTCTTAGATGTACAAACTGCGATAAGTATAATTGTGAATAAAACCATTATCAGGGTCCCTATTGATATATAAAACCGATATGGCCGAAGAATGCTTTTCATCTCTTTGGAAAGTGCCAGATAGCTTATAATCCCATACACAGCAACAGTTATCTTATGAATGATATATTTAACCAGGCACATACCCGTTGCTCTTGATAAAGGAATATCTTCCTGATGTAAATAATAGACTTCCGCTGGACCGGCAGCTGCTCCCATAGTAAGGAAACGATAAAAGCTGCTAATATATGCAACTTCAGTACCCTGCTTCCAGGTAAACCCCTTACTATGTCTGGAAGCCACAAATTGTATCAGCTTTCCTTCAATGATATAGAAAATTGTAGTAAACAATAAACTGATTATGGTTATTGAAGCGGGGAGATTTCCTATCTCAAACAGAATATCTCCAAGAGTTCCCCTATAGTAGATCGTGACTATTAACGTAATTGCGAGAACTATTATCCATCTTCGTATCCTTATATGCTTCTTCATTCGCTTCCCAACCTTCAAAAAAGAGTTATGTTTTTAGTACTGTCCTTATTTCTACAATAATATTCCTAGTTAATTAAACAAGGAAGCAAGCAATAGTGTGGATTACTTATCGCAAATCATTCGGCCATACCTACAATTGGGTTGATAGGCGGCTAGGGAATAAATACTGCGATTTTTGAATGAATTAAAACCCGATATCTAAATGTGATGATTATGAAATAAATCCTTTCGATAAAATACTTATTTAAATTACTTGTTTTTAAGCAAGAATAGTAATTGAAATATATAAAATGGAATTTCTACTTTTTACTCATATACTATCTTATAAATAACACTCTTAATTGGCATAATAATTATATTAACTTAATTGCATAAGGTTTTTTATCTATTACAATTATTTACGATAAGGAGTGTAAAAAATGATAACGGAACATGTAACAAATAAAGGACAAGGAACCACCAGAATTCCCAATAAATTAGCCGAAGAAAAATCCCCCTATTTACTCCAACATGCATATAATCCTGTTAAATGGTTTCCCTGGGGAGAAGAAGCCTTTGCAAAAGCGAAAGAAGAAAACAAACCGATTTTTTTAAGTATCGGATATTCCACATGTCATTGGTGTCATGTAATGGCTCATGAATGCTTTGAAGATGAGGGAGTAGCCGAACTGCTAAATGATGCCTTTATCAGTATTAAGGTTGACAAAGAAGAACGTCCGGATATTGATACCGTCTATATGACCATATGCCAAACTACCACCGGCCGCGGAGGCTGGCCGCTTACCGTCCTTATGACTCCGGAACAAAAGCCCTTCTATGCTGCCACCTATATTCCTAAAGAATCACGTTATGGGATGTTAGGTCTCATGGATCTTTTAAGCCAGGTTGATCTGCAGTGGCATACAAAAAGAGAGGAAATGGTGCGAACCGGAGATCAAATAGCAGATATCATGAAACAACAATATGAAAAACAGACGGATACTGGGACCGTATCAAAGGATTTGATTAATTTAGCAGTAACACAGCTGAAGCAAAGCTTTGATCATGATTTCGGCGGCTTTGGCAATGAACCGAAATTCCCATCTCCCCATAACCTTATGTTTTTACTGCATTATGCCAGCGTAGAGGCTGATGAGACAGCGCTTTTCATGGTGGAAAATACTTTAAAGCACATGTACCGAGGTGGAATCTATGATCACATTGGTTACGGATTTTCGAGATATTCTACAGATGCAAAGTGGTTAGTACCTCATTTTGAGAAAATGCTTTATGACAATGCCATGCTTACTCTCACTTATCTGGAAGCATATCAATATACTAAGAATCCTCTCTATAAAATGGTTGCAGAACAAACACTGGAATATATTCGCAGGGAAATGACTGACTCCGAGGGTGGTTTTTACTGTGCTCAGGATGCTGACAGCGAGGGTGTCGAAGGGAAATACTATACTTTTACTCCCGATGAGATTAATGCAATTTTAGATAATAAAGATGGTTCTTTCTTTTGCGAATATTTTGATATCACAAAGGAAGGTAATTTTGAAGGAGTCTCCATTCCAAATTTAATCAAGGCACCAGAATTAAAATCTGATAATGAAAGAATTGTCCATCTCTGCCAAAAGGTATATTCAACTCGCTTGGACCGTTTTAAGCTCCACAAAGATGATAAAATTCTGACCTCTTGGAATGCGCTGATGATTACTGCTTATGCAAAAGCAGCTCAAGTTTTGCAGAAAGAGGAATATACTGATGTAGCAAAAAGAGCAATCGAGTTTATTAACACCAAATTAACCAATGAAGAAGGCCGGCTTTATGTAAGATACCGCGATGACAATGCTGCTTATTTCGGCCATCTTGATGATTATGCTTTCTACTGCATGGCTCTACTATCCATCTATGATACCACCTTTGAACTCGATTATCTGAAACAGGCAATATCACTGACGGAACAAATGCTAGAGCAGTTTTGGGATGATAAGAACGGCGGATTTTTTCTTAATGCGAAGGATTGTGAACAGCTTATTTACCGACCAAAGGAGGTATACGATGGAGCAATCCCTTCTGGTAATTCTGTGGCAGGCTTCGTACTGCAACGGCTCGTAGGTCTAACGGCTAATCCGCATTACAAAGAATATGCTGATAAACAGTTAAGCTTCTTAGCCGGTCAAATCAAGGACTACCCTGCCGGTCATAGCTTCTCTTTGACGGCATTTCTTGGAGCTCTGTATCCTTCCAAAGAAATTGTGTGCGTAGCCAGCAAGAGTGCGTCTGCGAAAGCAAACAATCGGGAAGATATGGAAGATCACCAGGAACTGATTAACTACCTTGCAGAACATTACGAGCCAAATACTGTGGTATTGTTAAAAACAGAGAAAAATGAAAAAGAGTTGAGTAAAATAGCAGATTATGTCGCGGATTATCACACAATAAATGATAAAACGACATATTATGTATGTGAAAATCATAACTGCCAGACTCCAATAAATGATTTAGCCTAGTTAGAAAAGCAAAAGAATTTTTATATAATTTAGTACCAGATGAATTTGTAATGAATTTGGTATAGTCGAATTCATTATTACCATATCATGAATTAGTAAAAGCTGCATCGGTAAATAACCGAGCAGCTTTTACTATGTGTGATAAATAAAATTATCTTATCTCTATTTCATTGATTAATACGAGCAATCCGATAGTTCATTACATAATATATTTAAATATTCTGCAATGAGTTTCAAATATTTAAGATGAAACTGCATATGATATAGTAACGCTTATCATGAGGTGTTAGGTATGCTGAAGGAATGGGTTTATGAGCCATTAATATCCCAATACGAATTACTCCTGTTTTATAATGCAGTCAGCCGACATATAGATTCCAACCATTATATTCCAATTGCTATGGCAAAACGGGAAGAATCCGGTATGAAATATCGTTTCCTCTGTATTGCAGAGCCTAATACTTATCATGGACCACCCACCCATTTTGCCAATATTGAAATATATAAGTCGGAGCAAGGGATGCCTTACGCTACCCGTATACATAAGATTCAATTTGATCAATATTCTTAGGGCACATAAGTAATCCTTATTGAGACTACTTCTTAAGCTTCTTTAATAGCCCATTGACTCAATATAGTTAGCAGCTTTCTTTACCATGTCTTGGTGAGCTTTTTTTACTATGTTAGTTCCATGTGTCCTACTATTTAAAAAATGAAGGTCCATGACACCGTTAACTCCGTTATTTTTTACTTTATCCAGGTTTTGGCCTCTTCCATAACCACCGCTACGTCCGCTGACCACCTTTACTGCCGGAGCATCATCTATACCTGCATGGGGCATAGCGCTCATGGAACCTGCAAGCGTATATCCATCTACCTTTACTAGAACAGCGTGACGATCCCAGGTCCAACCGCCCCAAATTTCTTTGATTATATTAGTATCTTTTTTCGTTAAGGGTTCTACATCTGCGTGATTCGTACCAAAGGTTCTTTTAATGTGAAACGATTTCCCTGTATCAATATCAGTAATGTCTGCATCCATACCCCTTAGCCATATATATTGAACCTTGGAAAACCAATTAAATGAGCCTGCTTTACTTGAACCTGCGACTTTCTTTGAGGACATTTCTGATGTTGATAAGCTTTCTATCTTGTTATACAAGGCTCCTTTCGTAATATTTCCTATCCTTCCATCTGTTGTTATATCATGATCCTTTTGAAAGAGCTTAACTGCTGCTTCCGTAACGCTACCAAAATATCCTGTTATTTTCGGATATGTATAATATCCCATTTTTTTCAATGTCGTTTGTACCTTTTTTACCTCTGAACCACTACAGCCTCTTTTTAATAAAGCTGCTGAAGCATTAATTGGTGTGAGCGTCATTAGTACAGCTATACATATAACTAACATACGAATTAAGCTTTTATATTTCATCTCTGTCTCCCCTATCATGTGAATCCTATGTATTATACAATTGCTACTTTATAGCATTAATAAATTATGAATCAAATTATATTACAATATTATTAATATGTCAATTAATTATTTAATAATTTCGTAATACTTTATAAATATTTTTGTAATATGTGGGAGCTAAGGTAGGGTATACCAACGACAAGTGGCAAACCCCTAGTCGTTGGTAACAAAATTGACTGATTATATAACAATAAAGCACAAATCATCATGAAATAATAATGATTTGTGCTTTATTCTTATATACAGACCAACCTATTAATAATTACATTTTTAATATTAATCCTGCTTAATATAAGCAATCAAGCAAGCACCCGGACCAGCATGAGTACCTACCACGCATCCAACCGGATACATCGGTAAATTTTTTATTCCGTATTTTTCTGCTAGTTTTTCTTCCAATATAACAGTCTTACTGCTCTCAGCCGTAAAACCCAAAATGATAGGATATTCTTGGTCGAATGCTCCATATTCATCAATGGTTTCTAAAATCTTAGCTATCGCTTTGTTCGTACCTCTTTCTTTTCCGACAACCCCAATTGCACCATCTTTGACTTTAATAATAGGCTTGAACTTTAATAGTGATCCTATAATAGCCGAGGATTTTGACAGTCTTCCACCCTTATACAGATACTCCAGTGTATCAACCATAGCAAGAAATACGATTTTATTCTTCAAGCCCTCAACTGCTTCAAAAATTTGTGTTGCCTTAAGACCTTGATCTCTTAATTTAACCGCATGCTCAACCAATAAACGTAACCCTGCCGTTGTAGTTAAGCTGTCAACCACATAAATATCAGAATAATCAGCCATTTCTTTCGCAATCATTGCACTCTGAACTGTTCCGCTAAGCTTCGATGCAATTAATAGAACGATTACACTATCCCCGGCTTCTTTCGCTTGATTAAAATATTCTACAAAATCATCTGGAGAAGGCTGAGAAGTTGTAGATAATTTCTCTGCCTGGACCAACTTCTGATAAAAACCGTCAATTGTGATTTCTATTCCTTCCCTATACTCCTTATCACCAAAAATTACTTTTAAAGGAACGATGGTAATATTCATCTCCTTTGCCTGTTCTAAACTGATGTCGGAGGTAGAATCTGTTATAATTCTAATGGCCATTTGTTTTTCCCTTCTTATCATATCATTATTTCATCAACAATTTTCTTAATCATTTTCTCCAATAAATCCACTTCATCTTTGCTGAATTTTTCTCTAATTCCATTCATCAAATCGTTGTTAAAAGAGGCATTCACACCGTAATAGCTTAGGAACTTATCTGTAACCTCCAGGTGGTATTCCCTTTTGTCATCCTCAGATATTACCTTCCGAACATAACCCTTATTAATTAGGCTGCTAATCCGATAGGTTGCATTCGGTTGGGATATATTCACATAATTTGCGAATTCGTGTACCGTTGGCCGATGGAGTAAAAAAATAACCTCCACGCAATACGATTCCGTCGGACTTAAGCTTTCTTTCTTTTCATCAACAATTGAAAATAGATTCTTACAATAATGCTCACGAAACTTAAAGTAAAGTCTTTCAAATTCATTTTCCAGCATAGGCACTCCTCCTAACACTTAAATATTTTTAATTAAAATATTTTAATTAATTTTAATATTTTATCATTATTACTTTTACTTGTCAAATATTTTCCGTAAAAAACTTTCTCGTAGCGCATTGTCCTTCATAAATATCCATATAGTTTATTAAACTAATCTGATACCGATTTTGTTAGTAATAAATTTAGCCAATTATAAATTTTGTAGCTTGTCGCTTCGTGTACTACTCTATTATTTATACATATTTTAAAGTTGGTTGACTTTTTAAAGTCACTAAGCTATAATTTATATTATCAAATATAAATTTAGTAAAAAATTAAAGCTTTGGTAATAAAGTTTATTTGGTTCTATGGATACTTCATTCTATATCACCGAAACTTATAAAAAAGGAGAACTTATATGCTTGAAGGAATATTTTCTACAGATAGTGTCAGCTACGTTCTTGTTTTCTTGGAGGGCTTATTGTCCTTTTTATCTCCGTGCGTTATTCCACTGATTCCTATCTACATGAGTTATTTGGCTGGGAATGCAAAGAAGGTTGATGAAAACGGAATCATTACATACCAACAAAAAAAGGTATTTTTCCACACTGTTTTCTTTGTACTAGGTATTTCATTTGCTTTTTTTATCCTAGGTATGTCCTTTACTACATTGGGCACCTTCTTTAAAAGCAACCAATTATTGTTCACCCGAATTGGTGGAATAATAATTATAGTTTTAGGTCTTTATCAAATTGGATTTCTTGATTTTAATTTTCTAAAGCGAGAAAGAAAAATAAATTTAAACTTAAGAGACCGCGAAATGACTCCTCTGTTAGCGCTAATTATGGGCTTTACCTTTAGTTTCGCATGGACTCCCTGTGTTGGTCCTGCACTATCTTCGGTACTTATCATGGCCTCAGGTACCGGGAACTCAGCTGTCGGAAATTTTTTGGTGTTGATTTATACTCTCGGTTTTATTATTCCTTTCCTCCTCATCGGTTTATTTACAACCCAAGTGTTAAATTTCCTAAAGGGTCATCAAAAGATACTCAAGTACACAGTAAAAGTTGGAGGGGTTCTTCTAATCATTATTGGAATTATGACCTTTACTGGATGGATGAATGGGGTTTCCAAATATCTAAATACTTTTACCTTGCCGTCGAAATCTAGCGAGAGTTCAGATGAAATAGAAGTGGCACCTACCATTACCCCTACTGATAATGAAGCGGATGCCACAACCATAACTCCCAGTGTGGCAGCTGATAATAATTCAACAGAAAGCAGTAGTAATATATCAGAAGAGGCAACGAATAAAGATTCTTCTGTTATACCTGCCTTTGATTTTACATTAGTTGACCAATACGGTAAGGAGCATACTCTTTCCGATTACAGAGGTAAGATTGTATTCTTAAACTTTTGGGCTACCTGGTGTCCGCCATGTAAAGAGGAGATGCCAGATATCGAGAAACTTTATCAGGAATATAATTTCAATCAAGATGATGTCATTATTCTTGGAGTTGCGAATCCAACAAGTGAAGCATATCCTACGAATGCAGACGCATCAGCGGAAGAAATTAAAGCCTTCTTAGAAGAGAATAATTATACCTTCCCAGTCGTTTTTGATGAGACCGGAGAAGTTCTCGAAAATTATTATATATCTGCATTTCCAACTACCTTCATGATTGATAAGGAGGGTAATGTCTATGGCTATGCACCTGGTAAGTTAACGAAGGATATCATGCATAATTTAATACAAGAGACCTTGGATTCTACGGAGTAATTATTTAGCCAAATATTCAACCAAATTTTTACCAAATATATCAAAAAACTTGCAAAAGGTAAAATAGTAGGCTATTATACAAGTGAATTATTGATAAATGAATAAGAAAGTTTAATCATTTGTCATGAATTCACTTGTCATATATTGAAAAGGAGTTCTTCGCTAATGAAAAATCCATATAATTTTCCGTGTAATATTGCACAGACCTTAAATATTATAGGTGACAAATGGACTTTGCTTGTTCTACATCAATTAATGATCGGTCATGACACCTACAAAGAAATACAAGATAATCTGGAAGGTATTGCGAGTAATTTACTTTCCGACAGATTAAAATGTTTGGAAACGGACGGATTGATTTCCTCATTTCTTTACCAGGCTCATCCGCCAAGATATCGATATGTTCTTACGAAGAGCGGGGAAGATCTGGGAGATGTTTTCAACAGCATCATTCTCTGGGGTGAAAAAAATCTGAAGAAGTGTTATAAACAACTCGTACATTTGGATTGCGGGGGGAAAATAGAGCAGCAATATTATTGCCCTCATTGCGCGAAAGTAATTGATAAAAGCCAAATCAGCATTTCGGATAGCCAGGAAACAAGTGATTGATATAGCTTTCGCTTAATAGCTAATTATTCGGCTTCCATTTAATAGCATTTTTTCTTTGACATAGGTCATATTATATGCTACAATGCATTTGTTTAAAATGATTTTTAATTGAAAGGATGGTTTTTATGTCGGTATTATCTGTAAAAGAGGTTCGTGCTAACTAGCACTAATTGAATATTGGTGAGGTATGCAAATTTGTTACCCTTATAAATAACAAGTGGATTCAATATAAAGAATTTAACTCTTTCATTCTTTTGTAGTCCATTTTATCTTGTATTATATCATGGTAATTAATTATGTGCCTTGCTTTTTACCCTTACAGTAAATACTCAAAACTGTCTTGTTATATAAATATACATTGTCATGAATAGCCGCAATTATAATTGCGATTTTATCATGCATAACAAGCATAGCAGGAAATTCTGTTATGCTTTTATATTACAGACTTATGCCCACAGGGAGTATTCTATCTAAATGTATTGGTAGAATTTTTCTGTGGGTATTATTTTATACATTTTACATCAATGTGATTTGCCAGCCATTATACTTTTTACAAAAATATTTAAAATTGTCATGGATAATAAGGAGTTAGAAAAATGATTAATAAGTCAATAAAAATATTGGAATTTGATAAAATACTGGATAGGTTATGTGACTATGCCATATCCGATCGTGCAAAGCAAAAGCTGCTAACTTTAAGGCCGTACCTTGACGAAAGAGAAGTGCATGCAAAAATTAAGGATACTACTGAAGGTCGAAAAATCCTTGATCATATTGGGTCTCCACCGTTGGCTGCGATGAAGGAAACCGAGATGCTACTAGAACTTACTGAAAAAGGAGCTATGCTGCTGCCAGAGCAATTAACAAATATCGGACTGTTTATTACTGCCTGCAAACGAATGAAATCATTTTTAAAGCGTGCCGAATCACTTGGACTAGATATCGCCGGTTATGGTGGATCTATTAACGAGCTTTCAAATCTGCAGAAGGAAATTGAAACAACAATCCGTAACAACGTAATAGATGACAACGCTTCGAAAGAGTTAAAAGATATCCGTCGCAAAATGGATTCTATTAATTCAGAGGTCAAATCGAAGCTCGAGAGTCTGCTTCGAAGTAAAAAAGAATGGTTCACCGATAGTTTTGTCTCATTAAGAAATGGACATTTTGTTCTACCTGTTAAAAAAGAATACAAAAACCAAGTAAGCGGTTCCGTCATGGATATTTCCTCCACCGGCTCTACCTATTTTATGGAACCTTATGTAGTAGCTAAGTTAAAGGAAGAGTTGTCAATACTCGAGATAGCAGAAAGTAACGAGGAACGACGAATCCTCTATATGTTAACCGCACTTGTAGGCGATCACGCCTTTCCCATCCGCTTGAATATGGAGGCAATGGAAACCATGGATATTATATTTGCAAAAGCAAAGCTTAGCTTAGATATGAAAGCGATTCCTGCAAATATTAATACCAACAGGTATATTAAGATCGAACAAGGTAGGCATCCTCTTTTAAAGCCCACCGAATGCGTACCCTTAGATTTTACTATTGGAGAAGGTATTAATGGAATTGTTATCACAGGACCGAATACCGGTGGGAAAACAGTTGCTTTAAAAACTGTAGGCTTGCTACAGCTGATGGCACAAAGCGGACTGCATATTCCTTGTGAAAGAGCTGAACTATCCATGAATAATGCTGTACTGTGTGATATTGGAGACGGGCAAAGTATTACGGAGAATTTATCTACCTTCTCCTCTCACATCACTAATATTATTGACATCTTACACCATGCCGACCAGGACAGTCTGGTTCTTTTGGATGAGCTTGGTTCCGGAACAGATCCTGCAGAAGGAATGGGGATAGCAATCGCAATTTTAGAAGAACTGATGCAAAAGAAATGCCTCTTTAGCAACAACACATTATCCTGAGGTAAAAGAATATGCAAATAATACAGCCTGTCTGTTGAATGCAAAAATGGCTTTTGACCGGGAGAGTTTAAAGCCTCTGTATCGCTTAGAAATCGGAGAAGCCGGAGAAAGCTGTGCCCTATATATCGCGAAACGGTTGGGTATGCCGAAGAGAATGTTGGAGCGGGCATACCAGGAAGCCTATGGCAAAGGCAGTCTCCCCAGCAGGAAGGCGCCCGATATTGCCTTTTTAGATATGACATCTGATGATATTTTACCTGAGGATACTACTCTTGTTGCTACCAGTCGCATCCGGAAAGAGGAGCCGCCAAAGCCGGTAAGTATTAGAAGCAGTCGCTTTAACATCGGTGACAGCGTTGTAGTTTATCCTCAGAAAAAGATTGGAATTGTTTATCATGGAGCCAATGAGAAGGGTGAAGTTGGCGTACAGCTACAAAAGAAAAAAGAACTAATTAATCACAAGAGGTTGCAACTAAAAGCTGCTGCCTCAGAGCTGTATCCGGAGGATTACGATTTTTCCATCATCTTTGATAGTGTGGCAAACCGAAAAGCCAGACACAAGATGGATAAGGGGTACCAAGCTGATCTTGAGATTGTTTATGAGAAGGATATGAAATAGAGAATATGGATTATAGAAAGGAAGGCTGCCAAAAAACGGCAGCCTTCCTTTCTATAATTATAATTTCTTAGCCTTATTTCCTATATATAATAAGTGCTTTGAATCATTTCTTATACTTTTATTACTAACACTATTATTACTGATATCATTTCTGATACTATTATTACTTCTACTATTATTACTTGATATCATTTCAAATCTAATTATTTGGTATCATTCCTTTTTTCCCACGATTACAAACATTTCCTCATTGTCCACAGAAATTGTCGTAGTAAGTCCTACCTGTTTAAAATAATATTTCATTTCTTCTGCGGTCGGCAGTACGGCATCGTTAATAGCTTCGCTTCCACATCTGTGAAATCTGTTGATAGCATCTCTGCTCTGTGAGTGACAGACAGCCAAACTGCCTCCATGTCGAAGTAATTTAGCTAGGTAACTAACAGCCGATTCCTTCTCCTCAAAATGCGGAAGCACAGAGTAGCACATAATACAATCAAAATAATTTTTCTCGAGTGGCATAGTAAAGATATCTTCCGCTATAAAGGAAACGTTCTCCAGGCTAAACTTCTTCCGAGCCCTTATAATCATTTCTTCTGCTTTATCAACTGCTAAGATACTACCCGAATTACCGATATCTTCGAGTAAATAAGGTATCATTACACCTGTTCCGGTTCCCACATCCAATACTCTGCTACCCTTTTTTATATCAATCAACTTTAATATATCCCTAATTTTTTTTTCATCATGAGACACCATACTATCCCATCGCTCTGCCCTGGTGTTAAAATAGTCCCTGTTATCCACTTTTATTGACCTCGTTTTCTATTTCATTCTTTATCTTAAGATGTGAATAAATAATAAGCGGTAAGTCCCTTGTTGTTAACAAGATGAATTGGTATCCTCACTCATGCCATCAATAAATTCGATTTACACTTATCATGTAAATTATAAATAATAAAAACTCATGTGTCAAATAGAAGTATCTTGTTGTTGCAGGAGGTTTCCATTAAATTCAATAAAACCTACCTTTTTAGTTTTTTTATATATTGCATTTTTCTAACAGCTTATTAATCTTGGCTTTCTTCTTCAATAGTCAATGTAATAGATAAAGTTTTTTCGGAAGGAGTATAATAAACACTGAGATAAGTTTTCTCATCGGAGTAAGCACTATATGCCAAAATATCATCTGACTTAGTCTCATATTCGTCTTCGGTAAATCCCGCATCTTTTACTTTTTCTATATATGCTGTATATTCGTCTTCTTCTATTTCCTCAATAGACATCATGCATCCGTTCCCCAAGTTCATCGTGTACGTAATTGTTCCCTTATTAAGTTTGGGTAATAAATCTGCTGCCATCCCCTCCGGCCACTCATAATCTGAGCTTACCGTCACTACCTCACCGTCTTCACCCTCAAATGTATAGCCACCGTCTTCATCAAAATTCATTTCACCGTCTTCGGTGGTGATAGAAAAATCTTCCCCGTCTAAATCAATGTCTATGTCCTCATCACTCGCTTTTTCTAGTATCCCCTCTGTAATACTTTCCCCTATTTTTTTATCCAGATTGCAGCCTACCAAAAGCAAAAGCATTGCTAAGGTAATGACGAAAGCTATTATTTTACGTGACATATTAACCCTCCGTTATTATTATTATATTTGCCATTATTTTAATAGTCTAAATTTCCCGATGAGCGGAATTTCCTTAGCTTTACCGCTAAGTCCATTCACCAACCCGATGATACCTAAGATAAGAATTGCGATGGAAAAGAACGGTAATAAAACCCAACCAATGAAAGGAATCATGGTTAAAATAATGCTCCCAGCAACGCTTAATATGAATAATAGTAATCCCTGGTTTGCAAAAAATCTTCCGTATCTAGACTCCGGACAAGCGACTAGCGGCAAAAAGAAGATAATAATACCGAGACCAGCAATCGTCTTGTTCTTTTCGATGTCTGCCTGATCAAATATTTCGGCAGCATTGTTTCCCATTGATTTGTTTGCATTTGGTTCTGTCATACTGTAATTCCTCCTTATTTTTTAAAAATAGTTAGGATGTATTTACATCTATCATTATTGTATTCATCTATAATAATAATGGAATTACCCTCAGGGTGATTTTACTCAGAAAAGGCCATCACCCTATGGGTGATTTGAATTTGGCACTTAAATCAGCATAAATATATATTGGAAAATTTTCTCTTTTTATGGTATAATGTTTTATGGCTCAAACTACTGAATTATATGGGTGTTCACGTATTTTGTCGTAAAAAATGGATTGGGGGAGTTTCATGAAAAAGAAAAATATTTTATTCATTTTTATACTGTTTTTGGTCCCAGCAGCAATTCTTACAATAAGTTTTCTAAAGGTTAAAAATGATAATCCGGTAACACTGACACTCTGGCATAATTATGGTGGTCAGATGAAAGATAAAATGGATGAAATAATTGATGAATTTAATGGGACAATCGGATTAGAGGAAGGAGTTATTATTAATGTCACCTCTATTTCCGGCTCAGCAACACTTCATGAAAAACTTACGATGGCAGCAAACGGTGATCCGGGTGCACCGGAATTACCTATTATCACAACTGCATATCCTAAAACCGCATTTATTTTAGAAGAAAAGGGACTATTAGTTGATCTGGAGGAACAGTTTACTAAGGAGGAGCTTTCTGCCTATATACCAAGATTTATAGAAGAAGGTCGATTGGACAAAGGTAATAAGCTTTATGTGTTTCCTACTGCCAAATCTACCGAAGTCTTATTTGTAAATACAACAATTTTTAACCGTTTTGCTGAAGCTACTGGCGCAAGCTTAAAGAATTTAAGTACCTTTGAAGGCATTATAAATACAGCTGCCTTATATTATGAGTGGACGGATAAACAAACTCCGGATACTAAAAATGATGGTAAAACCTTCTATGTGTCGGATTCCTTATTTAACTATACTTTAATAGGCTGTCAGCAGCTTGGCGTTGATTTCATCAAGGCAAATGTGATTAATTTTAAGGACCCCTCGGTTTCAAAGGTATGGGAAAGTTATTTTAATCCCGCCGTACAAGGGCACTATGCCATCTTTGACGGTTATGCTTCTGATTTAGCTAAGACAGGCGATATCGTATGTTCTACAGGTTCAACTGCAGGAGTATTATTTTTCGCTCCAACAGTTACGTATGCGGATAATACGACCGAACCGGCTGAGCTTACCATACTTCCGTATCCGGTGTTTGAAGGCGGGGAAAAAGTGGCAGTTCAACGAGGTGCCGGAATGTGTATAACAAAATCTGATAAAAAGAAGGAGAAGCTTGCAGGAATCTTTTTAAAATGGTTTACCAGTCCTGAGGTTAACCTTCGGTTTGTATCCTCAACCGGTTATCTTCCGGTTACCGAGGAAGCCTTCGGTGATATCATGCTAAAAGAAATTGATACTATCTCAGATGCTAATATTAAAAAGCTACTTTTGGTTTCCAGAGAAATGCAGATGCAGTACGATTTCCAAATTGCTCCCCTTTTTGACGGGATAGACCAGCTCACGGACAAATATAATAATAATTTAAGAGTTTTGGCAAGTGAAGCAAAGGATGCTTATTGGTCTCATTCAGAAAATGGCATATTAAAGGAAGCGTTGACTTCTGTTTTAAAGAATAAATATAAAGATTTTTCAGATTTTAAATAATATGGATCATATAACATAGCTTAATTATAACTCTTTTATTAAAACTCTCTGGAGGAGTCGCAAACCAATGAATAGACTTCAAAAGCAGATATTACAAAAATTTAATAAATCTGGCACAACAAGTATATCCATGCGCTTGAGGCTTTTTTTGTTTTTATTGGTGCTTGTAGTTACGATGATTACAGGAATTATTGTTATATTGCTGGTTAGCGGAACCTTTACTGCCGGGCTGACAGAAAGCAAGAACTTAATACGCAGTGAATTGGAGCGCTCCTCTCAGGAAATAGCAGAACAATTTGGTCAGCTTTCCGTTCAAACAGTTGAATTTTCCAGAGAATTATCAAAACAATTGGAGGAAGAGTTAGACAATCAAAATCTGTCGATGTCCGAGTTATCAGAACACCCGGATAAAATCGAGGCATTAATATCTGGCGTATATGAACTGACTTACTATTCGTTACAAAGATCCAAATGCAGTGGTGCATTTCTAATTTTAAATACTACCGTAAACCCTGCTTTGGAGAATGCGCAATACTCTAGGGCAGGTTTATACATAAAGAATATGGAGCCAAATATTATTAGCTCTTCCTCTCCAAACTTAACCATTTTTCGGGGATTCTCAAGTATCGGAAGGGACAAATCCATCGATCTGCATACTCAATGGAGCTTGGAATTTGATATAATTGAAGCTAAGTATTACACCGTTCCTCAAATAACAGCCACGGAGAATACAGAGCTTTCGCTATCCAGGTTATATTACTGGAGTGATCCAATGATTCTTCCTGGCACCAGTGAGGAGGTTATGTTATGTTCCATACCTCTAATCGACTCTGAACATAATATATATGGTGTCTGTGGTTTTGAGATCAGTGCGATGTTGTTTAAACTTGCTCATATGCCCTACAATCATATTTATAGCCGCATGTTTTGTATGCTATCGCCAATTTCAGATAATTATGTAGATATTAAACGTTCCTTATTCGCAGGCGGATATTCCGTCAAAAATATGTCAAAAAGTAATTCGTCGCTCAGGATCACCGAAAATACTAAATCTTTTACTACCTTTGATAATAAAAGCGGAAATATCTACGTGGGCTTTCATTCACCGACCCAGCTATATCCTAATGGCTCGCCTTTTAGTGATGAAAACTGGGTAACTGCTATTTTAATACCAAAAGATGATATTGTGGATTCCATCACCAGACTTAATTTAATTTTGATTTTACTTTTGAGTCTGCTTGTAACGCTTGGAGTTATTATATCTATTGTGTTTAGTAATAAGTATTTAAAACCCATCTCGGAAGGCATTAAAATCATTAAATCCACTGAACCCGGCGAGCATCCTAAAACAAATGTGCAGGAAATTGATGATTTAATTCATTATCTTTCTGTTTATAAAAAAGAATTAAATCGTAAATTAGAACAGGATAAATACCAATTGTTAGTTCTGGAACAGTTTGTAGAGAAAACGAAGACTCTTTCTCCTGCGGAACGTTCTGTCTTTAACCTTTCTATACAAGGCCTTAGCGCAAAGGAAATCGCAGAACAGATGTATTTAAGCATTAATACCATTAAAACTCATAACAAACGTATCTTTGCAAAACTTAATATAGCCTCGAAAGAAGAGTTACTCCTTTATATCAATATGCTGAAAGAAGTTGGACAGGAGCTAGTGTGAATTATTGAAAAGCATAATTCACACTTAGAAGTTTGTGCCTGCGAAATCCTCGGCACAAACTAAATCAAAGGGTAG
>Ga0123338_10002534_pt1 | contig 17024 bp, 15 predicted proteins | sample grotaG_FD_89793 | JGI IMG/M metagenome (GOLD analysis project Ga0123338, IMG submission 89793) | Glacier valley bacterial and archeal communities from Borup Fiord, Nunavut, Canada, to study Microbial Dark Matter (Phase II) -... | ecosystem: Environmental > Aquatic > Freshwater > Ice > Glacier ...
GAATCCGACACGCGCGTCAGAAACTGCTATGCGTTTTCAAAGATCGCGGCCGAGGCTGTGGCCAGCGGAGTAGGCGCCACGATTGTCCGCACGAATTTCTTTGGGAGGAGCCAAACCGTTCTCCGAAAGAGCTTCACCGATTGGCTGTACGACCGCGCCACCAGTGGGGAGCCTTTTCAGGTATTCACAGACGTCATGTTCAACCCGCTTCCCATCGACACGCTGGCGAGGCGCCTGGTCGACTGCATCGAGGTGCGACCGGGCTGCCTGATGAACCTAGGCAGTCGCGGCGGAGTGAGCAAAGCCGACTTCGCTTTTCTATTCGCTGAAGCGGCTGGGCTCGACACATCGCTCGCCATGGCCATTCCCATCAGCCCGGGTACGACGCTCCTCGCCCGGCGCCCACTCGACATGCGCATGAATGTGCAGCGCTACGAAGAGGTGATGCACACCCACCTGCCGGCGCTCGAAGACGAGATATTTCGCATCGGAAAGACGTATCGTGAACTCTCCTGACTCGACCATCGACATCGGCGGAAGGCTTATTGGCAGTTCGCTCCCGACCTACTTCATCGCTGACATAGCAGCGAATCACGACGGTGATCTGGAACGCGCAAAACAGTTGATTCGCCTTGCGGCGCGAGCAGGAGCGGACGCTGCGAAGTTTCAGCATTTCAAGGCTGCCACGATCGTCAGCGACTTCGGCTTCAAGACCCTGGGTGGCCGCCAATCGCATCAGGCCAACTGGAAGACCAGTGTTTTCGAGGTGTACCAGAACGCCGCGGTCCCCGAGACGTGGACCGCCGTTTTGAAACGCTGCTGCGATGAGGAGGGCATTGCCTTTTTCACCAGCCCGTACGACCTTGCGCTCGTCGATCACGTTGATCCCTACGTCCCCGCCTTCAAGGTGGGCTCGGGAGACATCACTTGGCACGACATCATTCGGCATATGGCATCGAAGGGAAAGCCTTTGCTGATCGCTTCGGGGGCGTCCTCGATGGATGAGGTCGCGGCAGCCATGGAAGCTGCGCTGGAAGCAACCCCGAAGGTGGCGCTCATGCAGTGCAACACCAACTACACGGCCGATCTGGAAAACTTTAAATTTATTCAGCTCAATGTCTTGCGCTCCTACCGCGCTATGTATCCGAACGTCGTTCTCGGCTTGAGCGACCACACGCGAGGCCACTCGACCGTGCTCGGCGCTGTGGCCCTGGGAGCGAGGATCATCGAAAAGCACTTCACGGACAACACAACACGAGAAGGTCCCGATCATCACTTCGCGATGGATCCGCAGACGTGGCAAGCCATGGTCTCGGCAACTCGGGAACTTGAGGCTGCACTGGGTTGCGGCATCAAGCGGGTGGAAGAGAACGAACGTGACACCGTGGTGCTGCAACGTCGCAGCGTTCGGGCCAGACGTGATCTCGCGCCCGGAATGACTCTTGTCTGGGAAGACCTGATCGTCCTCAGGCCCTGCCCTTCGGACGCGATCTCCCCGGTCGATATGCCGCAGTTGATCGACAAGAAGGTGGTGCGGACTGTTCGCAGTGGAGACGTCGTTCGATGGACCGATCTCGAGTAGCGATCGTGATCCCCGCATTCAACGAATCCGGGACAGTAGGAGACGTCGTACAGCGAGTCGGCGCTTGGGGCCGCGTGGTGGTCGTCGACGACGGTTCGTCGGACGACACATCTACGCGTGCTTCGGCAGCCGGTGCGGAAGTCGTTCGTCACGACCGGAATCTGGGCTACGACGCCGCGCTGAACAGCGGGTTCGCACGCGCGGCGCAGCTGGGCTGCGAATATGTGGTGACCTGCGATGCAGATGGTCAACACAATGCCGAGCAGATCGGACAGTTTGTAGACCTTCTCGACGCTGGTTATGAACTCGTTCTGGGCGTACGAGACAGATTCCAGAGAGTTTCGGAAAAGGCTTTTGCCTGGGTGGGATTGCGGCTATGGGGTATGCGCGATCCGCTTTGCGGCATGAAAGCGTATCGAATCGGGCTTTACGAGAAGCGTGGGCGGTTCGACACCTTCGGCTCCATCGGCACCGAACTGGCCGTGCGATCCGTGGCCGCCGGTGCACGGTCGATCGAGCAGCCAACAAAGATCCGGGACCGCCACGATGCTCCGCGGTTCGCGCACACGTTGGTGGCCAATCTCAAGATATTCCGCGCTTTGTATGTTCTCGTTTCGCTGCACGCTCTAGGACGTCTTGCCCACTAGTCGCCCGCGCATGTCGTCACCTTTCAAGATCGAGACCCCGCCATCAGCGCGGCAGCCACTGCCGGCGGCTTCCGCTCTGGGCGGTGCGTTGGCAGGTGCTCAGAGGCTGCTGGCCCGATTCCCCCGTGACCCGCGGGCACTTGCGCTCAGGTCCATCTTCCCCAAGCGCCTCCCGCCTACGACCACGAATCGCCGGATAGCCATCCAAGCGGTTGAGAACCCGTTCTATTTCGCGCTCTTTTGCTCGCTCTACCAGCGTTTGCGCGAGCACAGCGATATTGGCGCCGAACTGGTCTTCGTGCGTTCGGTCAGTGGGTCCGTGGGCGTGGGGTGGCGCGCTGCTTTGCTTCGTTCGGCCCTTTTCAGCGCGCTCGTGTCGGCGCGATGGCGACGGCTGTACGCTGGCGTGGTCGACCGTGTGGCGTACCGGAGCCAATCGTTTCGTCACCCTGTCGGCGACGTGGTCGACGTCCTGCGCGCATGGGCGCATTGGTGCAAGGTGCGTGCGGGTGGGGAGCCCTTCGTGCTGTGCATCGATGGAATCGAGGTTGGCGATCTCATCATCGACTCATATCTCCGGTTCAGGCCCTCGCCGCGGTTCGACGCGGCCGACCCCTTCACCCGGAAGCTTGTCTGGCAAGCGCATCGCGACGTGAGACGTGCAAGGCACTATTTCCGGCGCAGTCGACCCGAGACCTACCTAACCTCCTATACGACGTACCTCGAGCACGGCATACCCGTGCGGGTGGCCATCCACGAGGGCGTGCGGGTGGAGTCGTTCGGCACGTTCGCGCGGTTCGGGAAGCGACTAACCACGTCAGACACTTTCCATACGACCGACGCCAGTCACTACCGCACCGATTTCGAAGCCTTGGACGAATCAGAGCTTCGGCTCGCCGAGGCCGAGCGCCAACTGTCTCGCCGTCTCTCCGGTCACGCCGATACCGCAACCACGTACATGAAGGTTTCGGCCTATACGCCCACCACGACGCCGGTACCAAGCAATTTGAAGGGCGCAGTAGTCGTTTTCTTGCACGACTTCTACGACAGCCCCCATGTTTACGCTGATCTTGTGTTCCAGGATTTCTGGTCGTGGGTGTGCTTCACGTGCGACACCTTGCAGGAGGCAGGTATCCCGTTTTTCCTGAAACCGCATCCGAACCAGATCACCCTCAGTTCCGCGGTGATGGACGAGTTGCGGGCTGCTTACCCGACGGCGGCTTTGCTCGATTCGCGCATCACTAACGTGCAGTTGGTGGAAGCTGGCGTGGCGTGCGGCGTAACAGTCTATGGAACGGTGGCGCATGAGCTCGCTTTCCTCGGGGTACCTACGATCGCCTGCGCCCGGCACCCCCATCACAGCTTCGACTTCTGCCGGACGGCGCGCACTGAAGACCAATATCGAGAGTTCCTGCGCGCGCCTTACACACGGATTCTGGATGCGGGCGAAATGCGCCGCCAGGCCCTTACGTTCTTCTACATGCACAACCTCTATGGCGACGCCGAAGAGCTTGCCTTGCGCCTTGACTTTGCTTCTATCTGGAAGAGCTGCGAGGACATCACGCTTGCGCCGGCAGAACTTGCCCGGCGCATGGCGGCGTGGCGAGATTCGGCTGCGTTTGGTGCGTTCGCGAGCAGACTGATCGAGGAGGTTCCGAGGTGACGCACGTGTCTCGCCGACTCCCCCGCTTTCCGGCGGGTCGCCTACTGCGCAAAGCCGTGCTCGACTTGCGCGCCGCTCTCTTGTTCCCGATCGGCGTCGCAACCTACCTGACCACCGGGCGCACGCCGCCATCGGGCTATCAGGCGTTGGTCTGGCTGTTCTGTTCCTCGGGCGGGCGTTTCAACGACGTACTCTCGCGCGCAATCGCCAAGCGCCGGCCCAAGCTCACCATCGCGGAGCCGGTCGGCGTGCTCGGCGAGATGACGCCGCCACTCGCACGCGAAACGGCCGAGCGCCTCCGTCGCGATGGCTGCGTCGTTTTCGAGAGGGCCCTGCCGGAGGCAACGTGCGACCGCCTCTTCGCCTTCGCGATGCGCACGCCGGCATCGGTTCGCCGCATGGACCACGAGGCGCGCTCCCCGACACCGCGCATGGCGCTGTTCGATCCGGCTTCGCCGCTGGCCGTGCGCTACGACTACCCGACGGCCGACCTGCTCGACAACGCCGATGTGCAGGCGCTGCTGGCCGACGGCTCGATCCTGGCCTTGATGCAAGAGTACCTCGGCAGCCGCCCGGTGGCCGACGTGCTCAGCATGTGGTGGCACACCCGCTTCCATACCCAGCCCGACTCCGAGGCAGCGCAGTTCTTCCACTTCGACCTCGACCGCATCAAGTGGCTGAAGATCTTCGTCTACCTCACCGACGTCGGGCCCGAGAACGGGCCGCACAGCTTCGTGCGCGGCTCGCACCGAACCGGCGGCATCCCGAAGGTGATCCTCGAGCGCGGCTATGTGCGGCTCGAGGACGAAGAAGTGGCGGCCGCCTTTCCTGCGACCGACTGTCTCTCCCTCACGGCGCCGCGCGGGTCCATCATCGTCGAGGACACGCGCGGCCTGCACAAAGGCGCCAGCGTGCGCGGCGACGCGCGTCTCGTGCTGCAACTGCAGTTCAGCAACAGCTTGTTCGGTGGCTTCCACCCGCCTGCGCGCGTCTGCGAGGTGCGTGATCCGACGTTCGCGAAACTGCTGGCAACCTCGCCAGAAGTGTTTCGCCAGTACACCTGACATGCGTTCGCTGGTTGGCCTCATTCATCGATACACGCTAGTGCACTGGCGTACGCAGCGGCGCTATCCCGGCCTCGCGTTCGACCCGTCCGTGCGTTGGGAAACCCGGGGGGCCGTCGAGCACGGAAGCGGCGTCGGCATCGGCCGTGGCACGGTGATCGCTGGTACCGAGAGTTCGCGCATCCGATTGGCCGACGGCGCCTGGCTCGGCAACGACTGCGAAGTCTTCGCCGGCGGGTTGATTTCGGTCGGCCGAGACACCTCGCTGCAACATCGGACCCAGTTGCACGGCGACGTGCGCGTGGGCGCGGGCTGCGTTGGCGCGGCCAATTTCTACGCCTCCTCGAGCCGTCACGCGTTCCGCGACGAGCCCGCGATGCCGATCCGCCTGCAGGACGCCCGGCTCGCGCGCCGCCCGTGGTCCGAACGGACGCGGCCCATCGTCATCGAGGACGATTGCTGGCTCGGCATCAACGTGGTCGTCAATCCGGGCGTGACCGTCGGCCGCGGCTGCGTGATCGGAGCCAATTCCGTGGTCACACACGATGTCGAGCCTTACGCCGTCGTTGCTGGCGCGCCCGCCACGGTCATCGGCCGGCGGCTTGCGTTCATCCCGCCGGCCCAGATCGATGCAGCCCTCGACGCCGACCTGCCTTACTTCTATCGCGGCTTCAGTCGCGCGGCGGAACTGGGTTCGGGCACGCCCATTGTTCGTCGCGAGCAAGGCGGGCTGCGCGCCGACCCTGACTTCGCCCTAGCGGTGGCGATCCCAGCGCGCGTCATCGCGCTCAGCTTCATCGCACCTGAAGCCGGGACCCTCCGCCACGGCGAAATCACTGAACCCGTCTCGCCTGGCGCCGGTAAGCGTGTCTTTCCGGCTGCGGCCAGTGGCGATGGACGATTCGCTTTCGAATGGCGAGCGCAGAACGCCACACACGGCCTCGTCGTGACTTCGGCGGGCACGGGCGAAGCAAGCCTCGTCGGAAAGCAGGTCCCATGACGACCGCAGTGCATTCGGGCGGGCCCTATCGACGCCTCGGCGTCTTTCTGGTTTTCGTGCTGCGCGAGTTCCCGCTCGCGCGGCTCGCGATTGCAAGCACCCTGCTCATCCTCGTTCTGGAGTACGCCAGCCTCAGCATCATGATCCCACTTGCTGCGGGGACCACGACCAGTGGCCCGTCGGGCGGCGGGCAGGCGGTCACTCGGCTGTGGATGTCTGCAGTGCAGGCCGTCGGCCTGACGCCGGCGCTGATGACGTGGGTGTGGTTGTTCCTGGTCTTCCTCGGCCTTCGCACGCTGGCTGGCTACCTCCATCTCTTGCTCACGACCTTTCTCGCGAAGCAGGTTCATCGCCGCCTCAGCGAAGCAGTGTTCGCGCGGGTGTTAATTCACGAGCCGATGGCGAGCATCTATCGCCGCTCGATCGGCTTCTACATCTCGCTCGCCGGCGACGACACCTTTCGTGCAGGAACGCTAGTGAATTCGGTCCTTCAGGTGCTGTCGGGCATGGTGTCGGCAGCCGCAGGCCTCGTGCTGCTCTATCTCTTCTCGCCGACGGTCTTCGCCGCCACCCTCGCCTTCCTCGTTTTGTCGGCCGCGATCATCGGCCTCTGCGTTGTGCGCATGCTGAAGTTGAACGCCGATTCGGTGGCCTTGTCACGAGAGGCGGGAACCGGATTCCTGGAGGCGCTGAACAGCCTGCGCTCGATTCGTTCGATGGCAGCGGAACACTTCGTCCTGTCCACCTATGCCCGCCAGATGCGGGCCTACACGCTGCTGCTGTTCCAGGTCGAGAGCCTGCGCAGCAGCATTCGCTTCGTGCCGGGCATCATCGCCCTGGTTTGCGGCGTCGCCGTGCTCGGGCCGTGGAACCATTCGCTGGCGGCAGCATCGGCGGGCGCCATCTTCGCGACCACCACGATCCTCATCCGGGTCTTCGTTTCGCTCGGCGCCCTCATGACCGCGAGCAGCGCCTTCCTGATCGATGCGCGCGCCGCCAAGGATCTCGGCTCACTGGCGGCCTTCGGCCGGCCGCCGGGCACCGATGCGGCAGGCAATGCCGCCGGGCCGGCTGCCGCCAAGCTCACCCGGATCGACGTCGTCCGGCTCAGCCACCACTACACGCCCGACCGCAAGATCATCGACGAGCTGACGTTCTCGTTCGAACGCGGCCGCTGCTACGCGGTCGTCGGGCCGTCCGGGGCCGGCAAGTCGACCCTTGCCGACGTGGTGCTCGGCATGGTCGAGCCAACATCGGGCCAGCTGCTGGTCGACGGCCTGCCCGTGGAAGCCTCGGCGCTGCGCCGGAGGACGATTCTGGTCGAGCAGCAGCCGAAGATCTTCTCGGCGACGCTGCGTGACAACCTCCTGCTCGGCCTGGACCGTGCTGACAGCGAGTTGCTCGACGCACTCGAGAAAGTGAGCCTGGCCGACTTCGTCGAAGCGCTTCCGAAGGGCCTGTCGACGGTGCTCGAATACCAGGGCGCCAATCTCTCGGGTGGCCAGCGCCAGCGCCTGTCGATCGCCCGCGCGCTGATCCGACACCCCGAGGTGCTTATCCTCGACGAGGCGACCAGTGCCCTCGATGCAGAAACACGCGACCGCGTCGTCGCCCGCGTGCGCGTCGAGATGAAAGACGCCGTCCTCATTTTCATCACGCACGACGGCGCGATCAGCGGCGCAGTCGATACGGTGCTCGAGCTCGCGCCAACCTTGCCTGACCGCAGCCCGGGGACGAGTGCGACTTTCGCCTCGGCGGTGGCAGCATGACGGGCGGACTTGCTGGCCAGGCTCCAGCGACCGTATTGCTCTTCGGTTATGCCCGGGCCGACCATCTGCGCCGCACCGTCGACGCCTTGCGGGCGAACCCGCTGTCCACCCAGACCTCGTTGATCGTCTTCTGCGACGCGGCCAAGCATTCCGGCCAAGCTTCCGCTGTCGAGGCGGTGCGCGAAGTCGCAAGGTCGATCGACGGTTTTGCGTCGGTTCGCCACGTCTTCCGGGCTCGCAACCTGGGCCTCGCCGCTTCGTTGATCGACGGCATCTCGACCGCCTTGGTCGACGCCGAGCGTGTCATCGTTCTGGAAGACGACCTCGTGGTCGCGCCATCTTTCCTGGCGTTCATGAACCAGGGCCTCGAGTTGTACGAGAACGACGACCGCGTGGCCTCCATCCACGGCTACACCTACCCGGTCGACGAGGCGCTGCCCGAGACCTTCTTCCTGCGCGGAGCCGACTGCTGGGGCTGGGCGACATGGCGCAGCGCCTGGCGTCACTTCGAACCGGACGGGCGTGCCCTGCTGGCAAGGTTGCGCGCGGCGAACCTCACGCGGCAGTTCGATCTCGGCGGCGCGTATCCCTACACCCGGATGCTCGAAGACCAGATCGCCGGCCGCAACGATTCATGGGCGGTCCGCTGGCATGCCTCGTGTTTCCTGCACGACCTGCTCACGCTCTACCCGGGGCAGAGCCTGGTTCGCAACATCGGCGGCGACGACAGCGGCACCCACAGCGGCTCGACCACCGACTACGACGTCGAGCTGGGCGAGGCACCCCTGCCGCTCGGCCGTATCGCGATCGAGGAATCGACCGTCGCCACACGCGGCGTGGCCGATTTCTTTCGCCGCAAGCGTGCCTTGCCGCGCCGCATCGTCAATCGGCTGCGCCGTATGGCGCAACCCCGCGTCGCACGCCACGGACCGGCATGACCATCTCGCGCAAACGCTGGATCAAGCGCACGGCCGAAACCGTCTTCGGCTGGGAAGCCGCCCTGGCGGCACGCTGGTCGTCTGGCGCGCATCGGCGCCTCATGCTCGCGCAGTGGGCGCTCCCGCCCGAACCCCAGCACTTCGACCACCACATCGACCTGCACCGGCAGTGGCTGCTCTCGCGCAACCCGATGTGGCTCGAGCGCGGCGTCTACAGCCGGCTGGCGCTGAAAGGAGGCGACGTACTCGAGCTTGCCTGCGGCGACGGCTTCAACGCCCGCAACTTCTACTCGCTCGCCTCTCGGCGGGTGGTCGGCTGCGACATCGACCCGGATGCGCTGGCCACGGCACGGCGCAAGAACGCCGCGCCGAATGTCGAGTTTGTGCCGGCCGACATCCGGGTGGCGTTGCCGCCCGGGCGCTTCGACAACGTCGTCTGGGACTTTGCGTTTCCCCTCGTCCGCTACTTCACCCCGCCGGAGATCGACGCCATCGTCGCCCGCATCAAGGCCAGCCTCGGCGAAGGCGGCATCCTGTCCGGGTACACGCTCGCCGATGCCGAGGCCCCTGCTGCTGCGAACACGCCGGCCTTCGCGTTTGTGGAGCCTGCCGATCTGCAGGCTTTCCTGCAACCGCACTTCGGCAACGTGCGTGTCTTCGAGACCTGCCATCCCGGCCGCCGAAACTTCTACTTCTGGGCTTCCGACGGCCCGGTGCCCTTCCACGAGGCCTGGGCCGCGCCGGGAGCGGCCGGAGCCACCGCAACATGACGAACCACTGCACCCTCTTCGACAAGAACTACCTGCTCTACGGCCTGGCGCTGCACGCCTCGCTGTTGCGCCACGCAGCCCCGTTTCGCCTCTTCATGCTGGCGATGGACGAGACCTGCGAGGCCGCCCTGCGCACCCTCGCCCTCGAGCATGTGGTGGTCGTGCCGCTGGAACACGTCATCACCGAGCGCTACGCCTTCGTCCGCGAGCGCATGTCGTTCGGCCAGATTTGCTGGACCAGCCAGCCCCTGCTCTGCCGCCACGTGCTCGACAACTTCGGCGCCGAATCGGTCACCTACCTCGAGTCCGATTCCTACTTCTTCGCGCCGCCCGAGCGCCTGTTCGAGGAAGTCGGCGCCGGCTCGGTGAGCCTGGTGCCGCACGCCTACGCGCCGGGCGACGACCGCACCGCCACCTCGGGCATCTACTGCGTGCAGTTCAACCTGTTCCGCGACGATGCCGAAGGGCGCCGATTCCTCGATCTCTGGGAAGAAGCCTGCCTGCGCTACGACCGCAGCCGCACCGGCTACTACCCGGGCCAGCTCTGCATGGACGACTGGCCTTCACGCTCGAGCGCGGTCTGCGTGGTCCGGAACAAAGGTGCCGGCGTCGCGCCGTGGAACGTCTCTCGCTACCTCGTCGCTGGCACGCGCGACGCACCGACGGTCGACGGCGTACCCGTGGTTTTCTATCACTTTCACGAGCTCGCCTTCATGCAAAGCGGCGAGTTCTTCCTGTCGTCCTATCCGATCCCGCCGGCAGCGCGCGAGTTGATCTACGGCCCCTATGTCGACGAACTCGATCGACTCCGCCGCCATGTGGAACGCGCGGTGCCGGGCTTTCGATTCCGCAAGACATTCGAATCGCCGGGGCTATGGCGTTCGCTCGCCAAGCTGAGCGTTCCAGCGCTTCGTTCGTACCTCAGATTTCGGATCCTCTACCAACGGGGCCGCAAGAACATGATCCGTTCCGGAGGAAACGCATGAACTCGAACGCTATCGCGACGAAGACGATTCCCTACAATCGATCGCATGTAGGCGAGCGCGAGCTCGGCCACGTCCAGCAGGCGATGGCCGCTCGCTCGCTTGCCGGCGACGGCGCCTACGGGCGGCGTTGCCAGGCCTGGCTCACCGATAACGTGAGGGTGAAGCACGCGATGCTGACGCACTCGGCGACCGGCGCACTCGAGATGGCCGCGTTGCTCTGCGACCTGCAACCCGGCGACGAGGTCATCATGCCTTCGTTCACCTTCGTCCCAACCGCCAACGCATTCGTGCTGCGCGGTGCGGTGCCGGTGTTTGTCGACATCCGTGCCGACACGCTCAACCTCGACGAAAAGCTCGTCGAAGCCGCCGTCACCTCGCGCACCCGCGCCATCGTGCCTGTGCACTACGCCGGCGTGTCATGCGCGATGGACGAGATCCTCGCCATCGCCCGGCGCCGTTCCCTGCTTGTCGTCGAGGACGCAGCCCAGGGGCTTATGGCCACCTACCAGGGGCGGCCACTCGGCGGCCTGGGAGACATGGGAGCACTGTCCTTCCACGGCACCAAGAACATCCATTGCGGCGAAGGCGGCGCCTTCCTCACGCCCTCGAACGCGTTCGGCCAGCGTGCCGAGATCATCCGCGAGAAGGGCACCAACCGCAGCCGCTTCTTCCGCGGCGAGGTTGACAAGTACACCTGGGTCGACACCGGTTCTTCCTACCTGCCGAGCGAGCTGAATGCCGCCTTCCTGTTCGGCCAGTTCGAAGAGGCCGAGGAGATCACGCGGCGCCGGATGGAGATCTGGAACCGCTACCACACCGAGTTCGAGGCGCTGGAGCGCGATGGCCTGCTGCGCCGGCCGATCGTGCCCGCCGATTGCGGCCACAACGCCCACATCTACTACGTGCTGCTGCCCGACTCCGACCGCCGCACGCGTTTCATCGACGGCATGAAGGCGCGCGGCATCGGCACGACGTTCCACTACGTTCCGCTGCACGAATCGGATCACGCGCCCAGCTGCACGCGCGTCGGCTCGGCAATGACGAACACCTCCGACCTCGCGGCCCGCCTGGCGCGACTGCCGGTCTGGCCCGGCCTCGAGCCCGAAATGGATCGAATCGTCGAGGCGACGATCGAGACCGCGGCGTCCCTGTGTTGAATGAAGCCTCCGCCGAGCGGCGGCCAGGCGTATCCGTGATCGTCATCTCCAAGGACGATCCGCAAGGCTTGGCAGACACGCTGAATTCCATCCGCGAACAGAGCTTTCGCGACTTCGAGGTCGTCGTGGTGGCCAAGGGGCGCTCTGCCGCGGCGGCGAGTGGGGGAGAGCTGCCCGCCCTGGTGGTCGTGGAGCAGGCGGGCAACGGCATCTCCGACGCCTTCAACCTCGGCTTGTCGCGGGCGCGCGGGCGCTGGATCAACTTCCTCAACGGGGGCGATCGCTATGCAGGCGCCGATTCGCTCGCGACCGCAGCGCAGGCGATGCAGACCGGCGTGGCGGTCGTCTCCGCGCTGGCCGTCGATGCGAAGACCGGCGTCCAGATCCCGCGCGCGCGCTCCTTCGCGGCGCGCGACCTCGAGCTGGTTAGCCATCAGGCGAGCTTCTTCGACGCAGCGCTTTTCGAGCGCCACGGGCACTACTCGCCGACCTTTCGCATCCGCATGGATTTCGAATGGATGCTGCGTCTTCCGCGCGACACGCGAACTGCCTGGCTCGACACCCGGCTGGTGGCTTTCGAGGGGAACGGCATCTCGACCGTGCGGCCGTTGCGCAGCTCGGTCGAGGAACTGCGTGCCCTGAAGGCACACGGCAAAGGCGCCGGCAGGATGCTGTCTCTGCTGTGCTTGTACGTGCCCTGGCGTCTGGCGCGGCACGGCTGGCGCCGGATGACGATCCACCGTTACGGCGAGCTCGGCAGCAGATGAGCCTGCTCCGAAGCACGGCGAAATGGCTGCGCGATGCCGCACGCTGGAACCGCTACCAGCGCACCAGCTTCTCGCAGGAAGGCGAAGACCTGGTGCTCGAACGCTTCTTCGGTGCGCGCAGCCACGGCTTCTTCGTCGACGTTGGCGCCCATCACCCGCACCGCTTCTCGAATACCTACCTGTTCTACCGGCGTGGGTGGCACGGCATCAACATCGACGCAATGCCCGGCAGCATGGCCCCGTTCAGGCGCCATCGCCCGCGCGACATCAACCTCGAGGTGCCGGTGCTTCGCCAGCGCGGACTGATGCGGTACCACCAATTCCACGACCCGGCGCTGAACGGCTTTTCGGCCGAGCTGAGCCAGAAGCGCGTCGACGTCCACGGCTGCGAACTGCTCCGCGTCATCGAGCTCGAAGGCAGGCCGCTCGCCGAAATCCTCGCCGAAGCGATGCCGGCCGGCGTGCCCGAGATCGACTTCCTGTCGGTCGACGTGGAAGGGCTCGACCTCGAGGTGTTGCAGTCGAACGACTGGGCGCGCTTCCGGCCGACATTGGTGCTGGTCGAGTTGATCGGCAGTTCGATGGCCACGGTGAGCAGCGATCCGGTCTACCGCTTCCTCCGGGCTCAGGGCTACGACATCTACGCCAAGACAGCTCAGACCGTGCTCTTCATTCGCCGTGACACCGAGCGTGACCCGGACGCCTGAGGCGGCTACTGGAGCCGCGCCAAGGCCCCGGCTCCGGCGGCCGGATCGTGCACGCTTCGTCACGCAGGCCTCGCGCGCAGCGGTGCTCGCCGTGCTGCTGCTTCACCCTGTGCTGTCGCTCGCCCTGCTTGGCGCCATCAACCTGTTCGGCCGCGTCTCGCGCCTCTCGATGGCGGTATGGATAGCCGCGTACACCGTGCTGGTCGTTTCGCGCCAGTACGGGGTGGACTGGTCCGAGGAGTCGGACGACGACGCCCCGATCTACTTCGACCTCATCGCCCGGATGGTCGGCAAGTCGCTGCATACGGTGCTGTTCGATCCGGACCTCGCGATCGACATCGAGCCGCTGCCGAAGCTCTACTGGTGGGCCGCCCACGCGCTCACCGGCTCGCTCTCGATGGTCCTGGTCGTGCAGTGCGCCCTCTGGACCTGGGCGCTTTGGCATCTCTGCCAGAACGTCGCCCGCCGTCACGCCGTGGTCGCGCTGTCGATCGCGTTATTCCTGATCCCGACGCTGGCCTCGTACGAATTCCTGCATCTTTACCGGAGCGCCTGGGCGCTCTTCTTCATCGCGCTCGCGTTGGCATCGCAGTTCCGGGAGTCGCGCGGGGCCTACGTCTGGGCACTGCTGGCCGTCGCCTCGCACGTGTCGGCCGTGGTCTTCGTGGTAGCCCTCTTCGCCGGCCGCTTCTGGGCCGACGGCACGTTCGGCTGGCGCCACCTGCTAGCGGGCGCGGCCGTCATCGGCGTCGCCCTGCTGCTCGGCACCGAAGCCATCACCGAGAACGTCTTTGTGGCCAAGCTGGTTGGCTATTCGGCGGCCGACGCACCGGGCCGGGCACTGCGCATCGTGAAAGCGGTGATGCTCGGACTCTTCTTCCTCGTCCTGTACCGCATGTCGCCGCAGAAGGCAGGCCATCGCAGCGCCCTCGTCTGCGCCTTGCTCATCGTGGTGATCTCGCTCGTGCCAGCCCTCAATGCCGTGTCCGATCGCCTCATCACGCTCTACGTACCGGTGATGCTCATCGGCCTGTTCCCGACCGGGCGGCCGCGTTGGACCGCGCTGCTGCTCGCGTTGTCGACGCTGCGCTCGATAAGCCTGCTGGAGGCCGATAGCGTGCTTCGCTTTTCGCACGGCGTGCTTGCCTACCCGCTGCGCGTGCCCATGCTCGACTGGGCCGCGCTGCTGGCGAACCCACCGGTCTGGCCCGGCACCTGATGGCGCCGCGGCCGGTTCACGTCGGCAAGTTCTTTCCGCCGCCGCATGCCGGCGTCGAGGCGCACGTCGACACCTTGCTGCGTTCCATGATCGGACGCGCCGAACCGACGCTGGTCGCCGGGCTGACGCCCGGGCGCTCGCTCGCGGGCGAGGCCCTGCCCTACCGCGCGGTCCCCGTCCCGGCATTCGGGCGGATTGCCTCGGTCACTGTCTCGCCCGGCGTCGTTGGCGCCGTGCAGGCGCAGCTCCGCAGTGGTCGCGCGAACCTGCTCCACATCCATGCGCCCAATCCCTGGGGCGACTGGGCTGCGCTGGCAGTCGCGCCCACGGTGCCTGTCGTTTTGAGCTGGCACAGCGACATCGTCCGGCAGAAGAAGCTCCTCGCGCTCTACCGCGGCGTGCAACGGCGGGTGCTGCGCCGTGTCGACCGGATCATCGTGTTCACGCCGATGCACTACAGCAGTTCGGAGCAGCTGCACCAGCTCGACGTCGCCGACAAGGTGGAGATCGTGCCGATGGGCATCGACACGAGCCGCTTCGACGTCGTGGCGCGGGCGCCCCTGCCGGAAACGCTCGAGCGCTTCGTCGCTGGGAAGACCCTCGTGCTCACGATCGGCCGCCATGTCTACTACAAGGGTTACGAGCAGCTGATCGATGCGTTCGCAAGCGTCGATCCCAAGGCGGCTCTGGTGATGGTGGGGGCGGGGCCTCTGACGACGGCACTTCAGCAACGCATCGACGCGAACGGTCTGGGCGCGCGCGTGCGGCTCGTCGGCGAAGTGGGCGATGCAACCCTGATCAGCCTGCTGCACCGCTGCGACGTCTTCACCTTGCCGTCGATCGAGCCCTCTGAGGCCTTTGGCATCGCTGCCGCGGAGGCGATGGCCTGTGGCAAGCCCACCGTGGTCTGCGAGCTGGGCAACGGCGTCAACTTCCTTAACCAAGCCGGCCGGACCAGCCTAGTGGTTCCCCCCCGCGACGTACCGGCGTTGAGCGCCGCCATCGATCGCCTGGTGAGCGACCAATCCTTGCGCCGAGAGCTGGGCGAGCGGGGCCGACGCCGAATCCGCGACGAGTTCAGCCTTGAGATCATGGCCGAACGCACTCTGCGCATTTACGAGAGCCTGTTGCACCAGCGGGGTTCAGCGCGAAGCTCCGCGAGCCGGCCTGCGCTGGCCGATACGCCGTGACGCTGCCTTCGGCCCCCGTGGTCGTGACGGGAGCGGCGGGTTTCGTGGGCCGGGCTGTCGTTGCCCATCTCGTCGCGCAGGGGATGGCCGTTCGCGCCGTCGTACGCATGCCCCCCGCCGCGCCCATTGCGGGCGCCGAGCTACACCCGATGGGAACGCTCGTTGCGAGAACCGACTGGCAACCGGTGCTGGCAGGCGCGCGGGCCGTCGTCCATTGCGCCGCACGCGCGCACAAGCTAGCCGATTCGACGTCAGATCCGCTCGCGGACTTCCGCGCCGAGAACTGCGACATCACCACGGCACTCGCGGAGCAATGTGCCTCTGCTGGTGTCGGCCGCTTCGTCTTCCTCAGCACGATCGGTGTCCTCGGGGCGCAGACATTCGGCCGACCTTTTCGCGCGGGCGACCCGCCCGCTCCACACTCCGATTACGCACGTTCGAAGCATGAAGCCGAACAATCGCTACAGACCATTGCGGCGCGAACCGGTCTCGAGCTCGTCGTGATCCGGCCGCCACTTGTCTACGGCCCCGGTGCCCCAGGCAACTTCGGCGCCATGGTTCGCGCGGTCGCACGTGGCTGGCCATTGCCGCTTGGCGCCATCACCCACAACCGGCGCAGCCTCGTCGCGATCGACAACCTGGTCGATCTCGTCGCGGTTGCGCTGAGCCACCCGTCCGCGCCCGGGCGGGTGCTCCTTCCGTGCGACGGCGAGGATCTCTCTACCGCCGCTCTCGTGCGCCGGCTGGCGCTAGCGCTGCGTCAACCGGCGCGTCTCGTCCCGGTGCCGGAGCGCTGGCTGACTGCGGCGTTCCGGCTTGCCGGGCGAGAACAGACTGCGTCGCAGCTATGCGGCTCGTTGCAGATCGACCCAACCGAGTCCCGCGAGGTGCTCTCTTGGAGGCCACCGGTCGACATCGACGAAGCGCTCCGACGGATAAGGATGTTCTAGCGCAACAGCTTCATCGAAGCGACGCTGCCCTAGAAGCGACAATTGCAGACGCATGACTTTCCCCGGACTCCTGATCTTGCTGGTCGTTGGAGGCGCCATTTCTTGGGCGCTGACGTCTTCGATGCGGCGCATTGCGCTCGAGACCGGCATGCTCGATCGGCCCAACGCTCGCAGTGCGCACTCCGTTCCCACGCCGCGCGGCGGCGGCATGGCGATCGTCCTCTCGTTCCTCGCTCTGGTTGCCGCAATGGCTGTGACCGGCTTAGTCGCTTCCTCTCTCGCCGCCGCCCTCCTCGGCGCCGGCAACCTCGTCGCTTTCCTCGGCTTCCTCGACGACCGGCACACCCTGCCCGCCCGCTGGCGCTTCCTCGGCCACCTCGCCGCCGCCGCCTGGGTGCTCTTCTGGCTCGGCCCGCTCCCCGCCGTGCCCCTCTTCGGCCGCATCGTCGACCTCGGCCTTGTCGCCACCCTGCTCTCCGCCCTCTTCCTCGTCTGGTCGATCAACCTGTTCAACTTCATGGACGGCATCGACGGCATCGCCAGTCTCGAGGCGATCACCGTCTCGCTCGGCGGCGCCTTCGTCTGGTGGCTCACGCAGCCGCAAGGCGACTGGCC
>Ga0123338_10002535_pt1 | contig 17020 bp, 15 predicted proteins | sample grotaG_FD_89793 | JGI IMG/M metagenome (GOLD analysis project Ga0123338, IMG submission 89793) | Glacier valley bacterial and archeal communities from Borup Fiord, Nunavut, Canada, to study Microbial Dark Matter (Phase II) -... | ecosystem: Environmental > Aquatic > Freshwater > Ice > Glacier ...
CCTCCGATTCGAACAGGCCGTGGGCGTACGCGCCCAGCACGTTGCCGCGCTGCCAGCCGATCGCGTGGCCTTCGTCGTTGTGCAGCACGGCCGTCATGCCGGTGGCGCCGGCAACGACCTCGGTGCGGCCTTGCCGGATCTCATAGCCACTGAGCATGACGTTCGACAGCGCCGCCCACGGCGCATCGAGCGCTGCGAAGCGCGCCTGCGTGCGTCGCAGCAGCTTGCTGCGCTCGAAGCGCGTCACCAGCGGCAGCAGGCCCAGGCCTTCGACGTGGGTGTGCGGTCGGCCTTCGATGCCATGCTCGTCGATCAGCGTTGCACCTAGCATCTGCAGGCCGCCGCACACCCCGAGCACGCGGCCGCCGGCCTGCGCGTGGCGCAGCACCGCATCGGCCAGGCCGGTGCTTCGCAGCCACGCGAGGTCGCCCGTGGTGTGCTTCGAGCCCGGCAACACCACCCATTCGCAACCGGCCGCTTCAGCCGGCGTGCGGACCCAGCGCAAGCGCACACCGGGGCATTGGCGCAGCGGCTGGAACTCGTCAAGGTTGCTGATGTGCGGGAACGCGATGATGGCGACGTTCACGGCGCCCGTGATGTTCACACCACCCACGCCACTCACCCCCTCGTCGAACACGCCGTCTTCTTCGGGCAGGCCGTGGCCGCGCCACATCGGCAACACCGCCACCGTGGGAACGCCGCAGAGTTGCTGCAACTGCTCCGGGCCGGGTGCCAGCAGGCGGGCGTCGCCGCGAAACCGGTTCAGCACGAAGCCGCGGATCAGCGCGCGCTCTTCCGCCGGCAACAGGGCGTGCGTGCCGTAGAGGTGGGCGAAGGCGCCGCCCCGGTCGATGTCGGTCACCAAGAGGCACGCCGCACGCACTTCGCGCGCAGTGCGCATGTTCACGTAGTCGCTCGCGTACAGGTTGATCTCGGCCGGCGAGCCTGCGCCCTCGATCACGACCACATCGTTCTCGGCCATCAGGCCGTGCAGCGCGCTGCGCGCGAAGGGCCACAGGCGCTCGCTGCGTTCCCGCCACGGCATCTCGGTCAGTTCTGCGTGCACCTGCCCCATCACGACGACCTGGCTGTGGGTGTCGCGCTCAGGCTTGAGCAGCACCGGGTTCATGCGCACCTCGGGCTCGGCGCGCGCGGCCAGGGCCTGGAAATACTGCGCGCTGCCGATCTCGCCCATCACGCCGCCCGGGCCGGGCACGACACGCGCGTTGCTGCTCATGTTCTGCGCCTTGAACGGCGCCACCTTCGAACCCTGGCGCGCGTACCAGCGGCACAAGGCCGTGGCGAGCCAGCTCTTGCCCGCGCCGCTGGTGGTGCCCAGCACCATGACCGCGCGCGCGGTCATGCCAGGGCCGCTCGCAGCAGCCACACCGCGCAGGCCGCCACCATCGCACATTGCGCTGCAACGGAGGCGGCATGCACCGCACGTGCCGTGTGCGCCGGCGTGGGCGACGGTGCAGCGGCATTCAGCGCGTACAGGCCGGGCTTGCGCAGGCGCACCCCGAGCCGCAACGCCATCGCACCCATCGGCCAACCGCCATTGGGCGACGGGGTGCGCTGCGCTTCGGTGTACAGCGCGCGCCAGTGCGCTGGCCGAAGCGCGGGCCACAGCAGGGCGGCCGTGATGCGCGCCGGCAGCCAGCTCAATGCATCGTCGGCGCGAGCGGCCCACTTGCCCGCCCACTCCCACGCGCCGCGGTAGCCCCACATGGCATCAGCGGTGTTCGCGAAGCGGTACACCACCGCACCGGGCAGGCCTGCCACCGCATACCAGAACAGCGGCGCAACCACCGAGTCGTTCAGGTTCTCGGCCAGGGTCTCGATGGCACTCTCGCGGACCATGCTGGCGTCGAGCTCGTTCACGTCGCGGCTCACGAGCCGGGCGAGTTGCGCGCGGGCTGGGGCCAGGCCACTGGCGGCTGCGCGCTCGACGGCAGCGACCTCGGTGTGCAACATGCGCCACGCGAACGTCGGCTTCAACACCACCGCGAGCAGTGGCACGGCGACCCATGCCGGCAAAGCCAGCAGCGCGTTCTCGATGCCCCAGGCCGCCCCACCCAGAACCAGCGCGAACAGCACCCACGCCGCCGCGCCACCGCCGAATGCGAGCGCTGGCCGCAGGGTGCACAGCCAGCGCCCGAGCGGCGCCAGCGCCCCGCCGAGCCACGCGACAGGGTGCCAGCGGTCGGCAGGCTCGCCGAAGCAGGCGTCCAGCCCCCAGGCCAGCGGCAACGCCAGCGCAGCGAGCCACGCGAAGGTCACGGCGCGGCGCCTTCCTGCAACACGAGTGTCTGCAACACCAGTGTCGTCGGCGCCAGCGGCGGGGACGAGGCCACGACCTGCTGCGGCCCGTTGCTGACGCGCAGCGCCGCTGCGAAGCCTGGCGCGTCGATCACGAAGGTGTGGAACTCGCCGCCCTCGCCCACCGGGCACACGCCCATGGGCAGGCGCGCGAGCAGCGCCGCGTCGTAGTCGGCGCCGCAGAACGACGTATCGAGCCAGCGCGTGTCCACGCAGACCAGCCGGGCACAGATGCCGCGTTCGATGACCTCTTGCGCAAGTGCGGCCCGGAGCTCGCCCCACAACGGGAACAGCGCCACCAGGCCGGCGCGCGCGCAGGCCGGCTCGAGCCAGTCGCGGTGCGCTTGCAGGTCGATGTCGCCGAACACCATGTGCGTGTGGCCGGCGTCGCGCAGGCTCCGCAACGCGGCGTCGAAGACAGTCGCGTACTCGCCCGACCCGGCGAGCGCGGGCACCCACGCGCCGCCCATCGCACGCACTTGCGCGGCGATCAATGCGGGCGGCAACACGTGCGACTTGCTCAGGCCGCCGGCGTCGCACATCGTCAGGAAGCTGCGCACGTCGAGACCGGCATCGAGGGCGCGAAGCCACGCCAGGCACGAGTCCTTGCCCGCGCTCCAGCTGATGGCGGTGACCGGCATCTCGGCGGCGCTCATCAGTCTTCGATCCCGCGCTGCGCCGGCACACCGGCGTTGAAGTGGTGCTTCACGAGCGTCATCTCGGTCACCGTGTCGGCGAGGTCGATCAGTTCCTGCGGCGCCTCGCGGCCGGTCAGTACCACGCTCACGTTGGGCGGCCGCTCGCGCAAGGCAGCCAGCACCGGCGCCAGCGGCACCCAGCCGTAGCGCAGCGGGTAGGTGATCTCGTCGAGCACGACGAGGAAGTGCTCGCCCGCGCGAATGGTCTGCTCGGCGCGTGCCCAACCGGCAAGCGCAAGTTGCGCCGAGTGTTCGAGGTCGCGGCTCTTCCAGCTGAAGCCGTCGCCCAGGCCTTCGATGGGCACGCCGAGCTGTTCGAACATGCGGTGCTCGCCGAAGCGTGCGGTGGGCACCTTCATGAAGTGGTAAATCTTGACTGGCTTGCCGCGCCCGTGCGCGCGCAGCGCCAGGCCGAACGCGGCCGTGCTCTTGCCTTTTCCGTTGCCGGTGTGAATGAGCACCAGGCCGCGGCGTTCGCCGGTGGCCTTGGCGCTGCACGCATCCAGCGGTGGGGTTTCGATGTTCATGAGGCCAGCGCACGGCCGCCCGAAGCGGGCCGAGCGCCCCTCGGGGGCAGTGAACGAAGTGAGCTTGGGGTTGTCATTTCAGGTCTCCAATTGAGCCACGGGAATCCAGCGCTCGCCGAGCCGCTCGATGCGCAGCGCGCCACCGAACACATCGACCAGCGCGGCATGCAGGTCAGGGTCGCCGGGCACGCCTTCGGCGCGCAGGCGCCCATCGGCCAGCAGCACCAGCCGGTCGGCGAGCAAGGCCAGCGACAAGTCGTGCAACACGCTGACCACCGCGCTGCCGCGCGCCGCATGGCGCCGCAGCAGGCGCACCAGCGCAACCTGGTGCAGCGGGTCGAGGTGCGTGGTGGGCTCGTCGAGCAAAAGCCACGGCGCGCCGGTGGCGAGCGCGCGCGCCAGCAGCACGCGCTGGCGCTCGCCGCCCGACAGTTCATGCAGGCGGCGGTACTGCCAGCCGGTGCACTCGGCATCGACGAGTGCGGCATCGACGCTGGCTTCATCGGCCGGCCCCGGTGCCGTGAAGAGCCCCAGCTGCGGCAGGCGGCCCAGGTGCACGACCTCGCGCACCGTCAGTTCGCCGGTCGCCTCGCCCTGCTGCGCGAGCCACGCGAGTTGCTGGGCCAGCGCACGGGCGTGCCACTGCGCGATCGGGCGGCCGATGAAGGTGACGCTGCCGGCATCGGCCCGCTGCAATCCCGCCAGCGCGCGCAGCAGCGTCGACTTACCGGCACCGTTCGGGCCGACGATGGCGGTCCAGCCCGGGCGCAACGTGAGCGTCACATCACGCAGCGCCTGCGTGCTGCCGAGCGCCACGCTGATGCCGTGCGCGCACAGCGTGTCACATGCTTTCGAAGCCCCCGTCATGCGAACCTCCGCTTGCGCAGCAGCCACAGCAGGTAGCCGCCGCCGAGCAGTGCGGTGAGCACCCCCACGGGCACCTCTTGCGGCGCGATCAGGCTGCGCGCCAGCACGTCGGCCATCAGCAGCAGCGTGCCGCCGGCCGCAGCACTCGCAACCAGCGTGAAGCCGTGCGGCGCCGGTGCGAAGCGGCGTACCAAATGCGGCGCCACCAGCCCGACGAACGCGATCAACCCGGCCTGCGACACGGCCAACCCGGTGGCCAGCGCGAGTGCGGCCACCAGCGCCATGCGCACGCGGGCCAGGCGCAGGCCGAGGCTGCGTGCGCTGTCTTCGCCGAGCGTCAACGCGTCGAGCGCGCGCGACAGGCGCCACGCCATCGGCAAGGCCAGCAGCAGGCCCGCGCCGAGCGCTGCACAGCTGGCCCAGCCCAGGAAGCCGGTGCTGCCGAGCAGGAAGGCCTGCTTGCCGCGCAGCGCATCGGGGGCGGCACTGGTGACCAGGTCATTCAGTGCGGCGAGCACCACGCTCACCACCACGCCGGCCAGCAGCAGCCGCGTGGTCTGCTCGGCGCCACGCGCGAGTGCGAGCGTGAGCAGCACGCCGAGCAAGGCCCCGGCGAACGCGGCGGCCACCAGGCCGATGCGGGCCAGCGCATCGGCCGTGGCCAGGCTGATGCCATGGCCGACGAGCGCGCTCGCGGCCAGCACCAACACCACGCCCAGCGTGGCACCGGAGGCCGAGCCCAGCAGATACGGGTCGGCCAGCGGGTTGCGAAACAGGCCCTGCGCGGTGGCGCCGGCCAGGCCCAGCAAGGCGCCGGTGAGCCACGCGCCGACCGTGCGCGGCGCGCGGATCTGGCCGACGATCAGCCCCGCCTCGTCGCCCCACAGCGTGGCCCACAACGTGCGCAGCGACCAGCCGTCGCTGCCCGCCGCCAGCCCGGCAACCAGTAACAGCACGGTGAGCACCACAAGCATCACGACGAGCCGCACGCGGCGTTGGCGGTCGGCCTCGGCCATCAGCGCACCTTGGCGATCTGCACCAGGCAGTCGGCCAGCGTCAACGCAGCTTCGCCCATGCGCGGGCCGGGGCGCACCAGCACCTCGTACGGCTCGCTCGCGAAGCCGCACGTGCGGCCGCGTTGCAACGCGCGCAGCGCAGCCCAGCCGGGGCGCTTGGCCATGTCGCCGAGGTTGGCCTTCGCGGCCATCACGATGTCGGGCTGGGCGCGCACCACGAACTCGGGGTTCAGCTTCGGGAACGGGCCCAGCTCGGCGGGCACCACGTTGCCCAGGCCCAGGCGCGCCAGCGTCTGACCGATGAACGAGCCGGCACCGGCCGCGTAAGGCGCGGCATCGACCTCGAAGTAGACCCGCTGGCCGCGCAACGCGGGCGGCACGCGCATGGCTGCCTCGCGCATGTCTTGCTCGATGGCCGACCACAGCCGCGCGCCCTCATCGGGCCGGCCGAGCAACTGCGCCAACGTGGCGAGCGAGCGCTGCACGTCGGCATGGTTGCGCGGTTCGAGCACCAGCACGCGGATGCCCAGCGATTCGAGCCGGTCGATGACCCGGGCCGACGTGGCCGCAAGAACCACGTCGGGCGTGAGCGCGGCGATGCGCTCGACCTGCGCGTCGTCGAGCCCGCCGAGCTTGGGCAGCGCGAGCACGCTGGCCGGCGAGTTCGAGAACCGGTCGGTGCCCACCAGCAGCGCGCAGCCGCCGAGCGCGCACACGGACTCGGTGAGCGATGGCAGCAGGCTCACGATGCGCTTCGGCGGCGCGCTGAACGTGAGCGTGGCGCCGCGCTCGTCACGCACACTGACCTGGGCGCTGGCTTGCGCCTGCAGGCACAGCGCGAGTGCCAGAAGCACAGCTCTCACGGGTTGCACGGCGTTCAGGCGTTGCACGCCGCGCACGGGGCGCGCGCTCGCGTGTGGCTTCATTCCGAGCCTCCGCGCTTCACCGCCACTTCGATGCCCGCCACCATCAAGGTGACGCGCGGGCACATCTCCGCCACGGCCTGGTGGAGGCGGCCGAGTTCATCGACGAAGCGGCGTGCCGGCGCCGACATCGGCGCCACACCCATGCCGATCTCGTTCGAAACCAGCAGCACCGGGCCATTGGCGCGCTGCAACGCGCCGAGCAGGGCCTGCTGCGCGGCGTCTGTCGCGTCGGCGGCCGAGGGCGCGCCGCTCATCGGCATCAGCAGGTTCGTCAACCACAAGGTCAGGCAGTCGACGACGACGAGCCGGCTCGGTGCGGTGTGGAACGCAAGCGCCTGCGCCAACTCCACCGGCACCTCGTCAGTGATGAGCTCGGGCACGCGCCGCACCCGGTCTTCGCGGTGGCGCCGGATGCGTTCGCGCATTTCGGCATCACCGGCCAGTGCGGTGGCCAGCAGCACAGCCGAGCGGCCCGGAACGTCGAGCCACGCGCGGGCGCGCGCCTCGGCGCAGCGCGACTTGCCGCTGCGCTGCCCGCCCAGGATCAGCTCATGCGCGTGCGCCATGGCGTGCTGGCGGCTTACAGCCCTTTGCCATCGAAGCGAACACCGAGCCATGCCTGGCGGCCGATTTGCTGGTAATCGCGCACCGGCTCGATGTTGCGGTTGGTCGCATTCAGCAACTTCGCTTCCATCTGCCACTGCGGCGTGAAGCGCCAGCGCGCGCGCAGGTCCAGCGTTTCATAGGCGCCGAGGTCGGCCCCGCCATCGGGCCGCTTGCCTACGGCAAGCACCGCCGCACCGAAGCTCCAAGCGCCCATGTCGTAATCGGCACTCAGGCTTTCCTGATGGGCCGCGCGGCGCGCCAGGCGCTTGTTCTGGACCAGGTCCTGCGCATCCAGCACGTCGAGCGTGGCCGCCACACGCAAGCCGCCCCAGCGGTGCGTGGCCGAGAGCGTGCCGCCGCGCAGCCGGGCCTCGCCGATGTTGCGCGCGCAGCCGTACTGGTAACTCGGGTCGGCCGGGCACAGCGCGTTGTTCGTCTCGTAGCCGATCATGTCGCGCACCCGGTTCTCGTAGGCGATGGCCGACACCTCGGTAGCGCCCGATCGCCAGGTCAAGCCGAGCTCGATGCTGCGGCCTTTTTCGGGCGTGACGGTGGGCACGCCGTAGCCGGGGTAGAACAGTTCGTTGAAGCTCGGTGCGCGGAAGGTGCTGCCGCCGAGCACGCGCACGCGCAGGCCCTTCGCGACTTCCATGCTCCAGCCCAGGCGCCCGGTCGGGTTGCCGCCATAGACCGAGTTGCGGTCCTGGCGCACGTCGGCCTGCAGCGTGTGCGCCCCGAACTGGCCGCTGTAGCCGAGCACCAGCGCGTCGTTGCGCCGGCTCTCGTCGGCATTGAACGAGTCGGAGTGCGCGCGCTCGGTCAGGTGCTCGACGGCGGCGACGACCTGCTGGCCCGCCAGCGGCGTCCACGCGCCTTGCAGCGTGAACTGATCGCGCTGGGTGCGGAAGCGGTTGATCTCGGTGCCGCCGCTCTTCAGGTCGTCGTCGCTGTGCGCAGCCTGTGCGGTCAGCGCCAGGCCCGGGCCGAACTCGCCGCGGTAGTCGAGCGACTCGATGCTGGTCTTGAGCTTGTTGCGGAAGTCGGGCGTGGCGTCCTGGTTGAAGTTGTTGGACGCAAGGTACTCGCTCGCGTCGTACTGCGCGTTCAAGCGGCTCTCGATCAGGTTCACGCCGACGCGCTGGCCCGCCGCCGGCGTGAAGCCGAACTTGAGCTGCGCGGTGTCGCGGGTGTAGCCGTCGTCGTCGGGGTTGTAGTTGCCGAACCGGTCACCGGCCTTCAGTGCCGACACACCCCGCGAGCTTTGGCGGCTCAGCGACGCGGCATAGTCGAAGCCGCCTTGAGCGCCGCTCACGCCCACGCTGCCGTCGAGCGAGCGGTGGCCGCCGACCGCCAGGTTGCCGGCCACGCGCGGCTCACCCTCGCCGCGCCGCGTGAAGATCTGCACCACGCCGCCCACGGCGTCAGCGCCGTACAGGCTGGAGCCGGGGCCGCGCAAGACTTCGATCCGCTCGATCTGCGAGAGGCCGATCGCCTCGAACTCGACCTGGCCGAGCGTGGCCGAGCCGACCCGCACGCCATCGATCAGCACCACCGTGTTGCCCGAGCCGGCGCCGCGAATGAACACCGCTGCGCTCTGCCCGGGGCCGCCGGTGCGGGAGACCTGCACGCCGGCCTCGCGGCGCAGCAGGTCTTCGATGGAATCGGCCGTGCTCTCGCGGATACGCTGTGCGTCGATGACCACCACGTCGGCCGTGACGCGGTCGAGCGGCAAGGGCTCACGGCTGCCGCTGATGACGACTGCGGACAGCTTTGTCTGGGCGAAGGTGGGCGCTGCAAACGCAGCGAGCAGGGCAAGGCAAAGCACGGTCGGTACGCGCGCAGAACGCGGTACTGCCGGAAGCGCGCGAAGCGCCGGGTGACAAGTTCTCATGGTGAAGGAAGGGTCCGGACAACATGCAACCGCCTGCTTCCCCGCGGGTGGTTGCGACATGGGCGCCGCCTCATGGAAGCGCCCGCTCGTTGGCCGGTATCCGGGCTGGCGGACCAAACCCTGCGACCTTCCCGAGGGCCTTGCGGTCCTCAGTGGTGTGTGCGCAGTGTCAGAAGCGTTGCGATGAACACGCGGCTTCGTCCGCCGTACCGTTGCGGGGGCAGCGCAGTTTCGGCTGCCACACACCCGGTGTGACTTCCTTCTGCTTCCCGTTTAACTGTGCCGGCATGAACGCCGGCACGGGCACCAACGGGCGGAAGTGTAAGCGGTCGCCGCCTCTACAATCAAACGTGACCTCAGCTTCAACACGCGCCATGTCGAAGATCGAAGAACTCGCCGACCGGGTTGAGCGCCTGCTCCTGCGGCACGACGAGTTGCAACGAACGAATGCGCTGCTGGAGCAACAGGTGTCCCAGGTGCAGCATGAGCGCGACAACCTGCGCTCTCGCTTGAATGCCGCGCGCAGCCGCATCGATGCGCTGCTCGAGCGGCTGCCCGCCGAGCCCGCGCCGGACAAGCAGAACAGCGGCGCGCGCAACGCCGAGAGCACGCCATGAAGCAGATCGAAGTCACGATCCTCGGCCAGAGCTATTTGCTCGGCTGCCCCGAAGGCGGCGAGATCGCATTGCTCGAAGCGGTGAGCAATGTCGACCGTGAAATGGGCGCCATTCGCGATGGCGGCAAGGTCAGGGCACGCGAGCGCATCGCCGTGCTCGCAGCGCTCAATCTGGCGTACGCGCTGGCGGGCCGACCGGAGGTGCGAAGCAGCACGTCAACAGCCGAACCGGCGGGCCTTGCGGTGCCCGGCGAGGTCGACATCGACAACCTCATCCGGCGCCTCGATCAAGCCCTTGGCGCGAACGGGCAATTGCTCTGATTCAGCCGTGCGCGGCGCGGTGTCGGGCATAGAATGAAGTTGTCCGTTGCATTCGCGTGAGCTTTATATTTCCTTGAACCGATGCTCTTTGAGCAAGGGCTTGGAACATCGCCGGGTTGGTGTGATCGTCTCGCGTCAGATGAACCCGAAGCCCGGCTGACCTCGCCCACCTGAACTACCTGGGTTCAGGAATGCGGCTCACGGTATGCGGCGGACACCCTGACACCCCCTCTTTCCTTGGCGCGGCGCCCGAGCGCGGCCGCCCGGAGCCGCAGCATGTATTGGTTGATGAAGAGCGAGCCCGCAGAGTGCTCCATCGACGACCTCGCGCGCGCACCGAAACGCACTGTGCCCTGGGTCGGCGTGCGCAACTTCCAGGCGCGCAACTTCATGCGTGACGGCATGCGTGTCGGTGACGGCGTGTTGTTCTATCACTCGTCCTGCGCCGAGCCCGGCGTGGCGGGGCTGGCCGAAGTGGCACGGCTCGCCTACCCCGACGCGACGCAGTTCGACGCCATGAGCCCGTACTTCGACGCCCGATCGGACCCCGCCCACCCGCGCTGGTTGAACGTCGACGTGAAGCTCGTTCGCAAGACCGTGCTGCTGCCGCTGGCCGAACTGCGCGCCGCGCCGGAACTGGGCACGATGCAGGTGCTGAGGCGCGGCAATCGGCTGTCGATCACGCCCGTCACGCCGGACGAATGGGCTGCCGTGCTGCACCGGCTCGGCGGATGAGCTTTGATCTGGGTTGGGCGCTCGTCCTGGAGTTGCTGCTGCTAGGCGCATGCACAGGCTTCCTGGCGGGCTTGTTCGGCATCGGCGGCGGCATGCTGCTGGTGCCGTTCATGACCTTCGTTCTGTCGGCGCGCGGCATGCCTGCGCAGCTGGTGGTGAAGATGGCCATCGCCACGTCGCTCGCGACCATCTGCTTCACGTCGATGGCGTCGGTGCGCGCGCATCACCGTCACGGCGCAGTGCGCTGGGACATTGTGCGCAAGCTCGCGCCGGGCATCGTGCTCGGCTCGCTGCTCGGCGCGCAGATCGCCAAGGCCATGCCGACGCAGGTGCTGAGTGTTCTGTTCGCCGTCTTCATCACCTTCTCGGCCACGCAGATGTTGCGCGGCCGCAAGCCGGTGCCGACACGCGAACTGCCATCGGCCGCGCCGCTGTTCGGCGTGGGCAGCGTGATCGGGCTGCTGGCCGCGCTGGTCGGTGCGGGCGGCGCTTTCGTCTCGGTGCCGTTCATGAGCTGGTGCAACGTGAAGATGCACAGCGCAGTGGCCACTTCGGCGGCGCTGGGGTTTCCAATCGCGGTGGCGGGAACGGTCGGTTATGTGATCGCCGGCTGGTCGCTGCCCAACATGCCGGGCGGCGCGGTCGGCTTCATCTACCTGCCTGCACTGGTCACCATTTCACTGGCCAGCGTACTGACTGCGCCGCTTGGCGCCGGGGCAGCGCACCGGCTGAACGTGGCCCAACTCAAACGCGCATTCGCCGTGCTGCTCTATGCACTGGCCGTGTACATGGCGATCAAGGCCGCTCACCTCTGATATTTCAGGCCGCCCCGAGCTCGAAGCGAATGCTCGCCAGCGTGACGTGGTTGCCGCCGCGCTTGCGCGCCTCTGCAAGTGCCACGTCCGCAGCCTGCATCAGCTCGTCTTCGCCGTGCGCGGTGTGCGGGAAGCTCGCGACGCCCATCGACACGGTGAAGCCGAGATCGCGGCCGTCGAGCACGACGATCTGCGTTGCGCACTGGCGGCGCAGCCCCTCCATGCGCGAGTGCGCGGTCGCAAGGCCGACCCCCGAGAGCAACACCGCGAAGCGGTATTCATCGAGCCGGCACGACGCATCCATGGCGCGCGTGTTGCCACGCAGCAGCCGGCCCAGCGCTTCGAGAATGCGCGTGCGCGCCGGAACGCCGAGCGCGCTGACGGCTTCGGTGAACGGGTCGAGCGCGATCAAGACCAGCGCGAACTCGCGGTGCTCGCGTGACGACAAGTCGACCTCGCGGCGCAACTGGTCGTCGAAGTGGACACGCTCGTACAGGCCCGTGGCCTGGTCGCGCAGCCCCTGGTCCGGCGTGTCGCGCCGCTGCGATTCGGCCGTAACTTGCTGTTGCTCGAGCTGTGCAAGGGCTTGCTGAAGTTGTTGATCGCGCTGGTGGGCGGAAGTCTGCTCAACCCAGACGCTCAGCACGTGGCGGGCGGGCGTGCCGTCGGTGCGTGGCAGCGCCGTTCGTGTGACGCTGAACTCGCGCTTCAGGCCGTTGCGCTCAACGCGGTGCGCGCTCAGCGTGGGCGAGGCATGAGCCAGCGCGGCCTGCTCGGCGGCCCGGATGGCGCTGCTTTGCGGCAACTCCATCAGGTCGAGGTCGGTGGCACCGAGCATGTCGGCCGGCGCGCGACCGAACAACTCGGCCATGCGCGGGTTCACATAGACATAGCACCCGCTCGCCACTTCCTTGACGGACGTGAGCGCCTGGAGGTGGTCCAGTGTTCTTAGCATCGCACCGACCAGAGCAGCACAGTCGGCGCCGACGGCGAGCGCCAGCGCTCGCGCAGTTTCGGTTCGGTCAGAAAGCATTGGAGAGTTGGCATCGTTCATGAACCAGGCACTTTCTTGACAGCTTCTCGACAGCACCCAACCCATTTGTTCTGACCTGCGCGTGCGAACTTGTTCCTGCAGGCTGCGCTTGACAAGCGAATCACAGGCGCGCGCATCCAGAAACCCTTTACTTAATGATATCGCCCCGGCGGCCGGGCGATCCGCAGAGAAGCAGTGCGAACCAGCGCGCGCCCAATATCCGGGCATGGTATTCGCATGGTGCATCGCCGACAGCTCGGCACCACAAGAGTGCCGACCAATTCGCAAGGGGTCACGTGTGTCATCGCTCAAGAGTTTTCTGAAGTCCGGGCACTCGCCCACCCTGTTTGCAGCGTTCCTGTACTTCTCGTTCTCGTGCTCCATCTGGGTGCTGAACGGGGCGATGGCGCCGTTCATCACCGAGACCTACCAGCTCGGGCCTGCAGAGAAGGGCCTGATGCTGTCGATCCCGATCCTCGCCGGCGCCTTGATGCGCTTTCCACTCGGTGTGCTGGCGCAGTACATCGGCCGCAAGAAGGCCACGCTGGTCGAGATGGGGCTGATCGCCGTGGCCATGCTGTACGGCTTCTTCCTGGTCGACAGCTTCAACGACCTGCTGAAGATGGGCGTGCTGCTGGGCATCGCCGGCGCGAGCTTCGGCGTGGCGTTGTCGCTCGGAGCGGGCTCGTTCCCGCCGCAACACAAAGGGTTGGCGATGGGCCTGGTGGGTGCGGGCAACGTCGGCACGGCGGTGTCGGTGCTGGTGGCGCCGCCGCTTGCGCAGTGGCTGGGCTGGCAGGCGGTTTACGGCGTGGCGGCGGTCGCCATCATGATCCCGCTGGTCGTGATGATCGTGTTCGCGCGCGAACCCGACGACGTGGACAGCCATGCCAGCTTTCGCGAGCACATCGCCTGCCTGTTCGAGAAAGACGGTTGGACCTTCAGCCTGATTTACGGCATCACTTTCGGTGGCTTCATCGGCCTGACCACCTTCCTGCCGACCTACTACTTCGACCAGTTCCACGTCAGCAAGGTGCAGGCCGGCCAGCTCACCATGCTGGCGGCCTTCATGGCCGCCGCCTTGCGCGTGGCCGGAGGGTGGATCTCCGACCGATGGGGCGGCGTGAACACGCTCACGCTCGTGCTGGTGGTGGTCACGGTGACGCTGCTGCTGATCGCCTCGACGACCGGCTCGCTGGTGCTGACCACCCTGCTGATGATGCTGTGCTTCGCTGCCCTCGGCGCGGGCAATGGCGCGCTGTTCCAGCTGGTGCCTTTGCGCTGGCCCACCAGCAGTGCGGTGGGGGGCTCGATGATCGGCGAAGTCGGTGCGCTGTGCGGCGGCCTGGTGCCGTCAACGATGGGCTTACTGAAACAGCGCACCGGCAGCTACGCGGGCGGCTTCGTGGTGTTCGCGGTGCTCACGGTGATCGTGCTCGTGGTCATGCGAACGATGCAGATACGCTGGACCCGAACCTGGGCCGAAAAGGGCGGGCGGGCGCGCCTGGCGCCGGCAGAAATCAGCGTGGCAGGAATAACAGCCAGAACACCACGAGCGCGTTGACCACCACCGAGACGCCGAGCGCGACCCTCCACAGCAGCGTCGGGTCGCGCAGCGCCAGGGGCGATGGGGCAGCCGCGCCGAGCGGCCGCGAGGCGCCACGCTCGAGTGCGATGATCAACTCTTCGGCGGTCTCGAAGCGCAGCTTCTTGTCGAGCGCCACGGCCTTGAGTGCGACATGGTCGAGCCAGATGGGAACGTGGGGCTGCAGCCGCGACGGCGGCTTCGGGTCGCGCCGATAGCGCTGCTTCTGGTAGGGCTCGATCTCACCGTAAGGCAGGTGGCTGGTCAACAACTGGTAGAGCGTGGCACCCAGCGCGAACAGATCGGTGCCCGCATCGACCGGCTCGTCGCTCCACAACTCCGGGTTCATGTAGCTGGGCGTGCCGGCGTGCAGCGCGCGCTGCTCCGCCGGCTCGTTGCCCGACACCGCCACGCCGAGGTCGAGCAGACGCACCTGCCCGTCGTCGCCGAGGTGCAGGTTGCCCGGCTTCACGTCCCGGTGCACCACGCCCAGACGGTGCAGCCGCGCCAGGGCCCGGGCCGCTGCCAACACCCATGCCACCACGTCGGCCACCGGCAGGTTCGTGGCACCGCGCTGGGCGGCCAGTTGTTCCAGCGTCTGCCCGCTGTGCCAGTCGTAGAGCAGGTAGAAGGCGCTGGCGTCGTGGGCTTCGTCGATGCGCACGAAGCCCGTCGCCTCGCGCTCGCACACGCGCGCCGCGAGCCACGCTTCATGCGCGAGCATGGCGCGCTCCTGCTCGTCGCTGGCGCGCAAGGGGTGCAGCGTCTTCAGCGCTTTCAGCCTGCGCGTGCCAATGTGCCGCACCTGGTAGAGGAGGTGCACCCCGGTGTCGGCGACGAGTGCGGTGACCACGTGGCCGTCGAGCTCTTCGCCGAGCTTCAGGCGTGGCGGCACGGGCAGCATGCGGCCGGCAACAAGCGCATCTTCGAGCCGCGAGCGCGCCAGGCCGAGCACACGCACGACCAGTGCGGTCGCGTTGTCCTGCCCACCTGCCGCCAACGCCGCCTGCACCAGCGCGGCACTCGCCTGCTGCGCGCTGCCCCGGCCCGCCAGCTGCACGATCCGGGCTTGCGGCAACGGGCCGTGCACGCCATCGGAGACGAGTACGAACGTGTCGCCCGGGTGCAGCTCACCTTGCAGGTAGTCGACGCGGACCGCGTCTTCCTGCCCCATGGCCCGCGTCAAGCGGCTCTTGAAGTCGGGGTGATCGAGGCAGTGGTCCTGCGTCAGGCGGCGGCACTCGGCGCCGCGCAGCAGGTAGGCGCGCGTGTCGCCGACATGGCCCAGCGTCCAGGTGTGGCCGCGAAGGGCCAGCGCGGTGAGCGTGCTCATCGCCGATTCGCTGCTGCGCCGGTTGTGGGAGGCGAGCCAGCTGTTCTGCGCGCCGATCACGCGATCGAACACGACGGTGGTGTCCCAGGTCGGCGGCGCGGCGAAGAAGTCTTCGACCAGTGCGGTGACACTGGTCTGTGCCGCCATGCGCCCGCCACCACCGGCCGACACACCGTCGGCGATGGCCGCGATGAAGCCCAGTGCCTCCTCGAAGGGCGCCGGGCGCTGCGCGGCAGCGAAGTCCTCGTTCTCGGCGCGCGGGCCGCGCTCGCTGGCGTGGCCGATATCGACATCAAAGCTCATGTGCGGGAATGCTCAGTCACGGTGCAAGCGCCATATCGGTGCGTGTCGGTGGGGCGCATTGCCCACAAAGCAAGAATCCTGCGCAGTTGCGGTGCGGTAGGCACCGCGAGGCGACACCTTTGCGCGTCATGGCTGGCACCTACCTTGCTCGTTTGTACGTAGCCACCGCACGGGCCGTGGCGCCAAGGACTGTTGATGAAGAAGATGAAACTGGTGATGGTCGGCAATGGAATGGCCGGCGTTCGCACCCTCGAAGAACTGATCAGAATCGCCCCCGACCTCTACGACATCACCGTGTTCGGCGCCGAGCCGCACCCGAACTACAACCGCATTCTGCTCAGCCCGGTGCTGGCCGGCGAGCAAACGCTCGAAGAAATCGTGCTCAACCCGCTGAGCTGGTACCAAGAGAACCACATCACGCTGCACCTGGGCCGCAAGGTTGTCGACATCAACCGGCGCACCCGCGTGGTGACGGCCGACGACGGCACCGAAGCCGAATACGACCGGTTGCTGATGTGCACAGGCTCGGTGCCCTTCATCCTGCCGGTGCCGGGCAAGGAGCTGGAAGGCGTGATCGCTTACCGCGATATCCACGACACCAACACGATGATCGAGGCCGCCACGAAGTACAAGCACGCCGTCGTCATCGGCGGCGGCCTGCTCGGCCTGGAAGCAGCCAACGGGCTGATGCTGCGCGGGATGCAGGTGACGATCGTGCACATCATGCCGTGGCTGATGGAGCGCCAGCTCGACATCGTGGCCGGCCAGCTGCTGCAGAAGTCGCTCGAAGACCGGGGCCTGAAGTTCCTGATCGGCGCGCAGACGCAGGCGCTGATCGGCGACAAGGACGGCCGGGTCATGGCAGTGCAGTTCAAGGACGGCACCGAGGTACCCGCCGATCTGGTGGTCATGGCCGCCGGCATCCGCCCGAACACCGAACTGGCCGTGAAGATCGGCCTGCACTGCGGGGTGAACAACCGCAGCGGCATCGTGGTCGACGACACCATGCAGACCGTGACCGACCCGCGCATCTATTCCATCGGCGAGTGCGCTGCGCACCGGGGCACCGTTTACGGCCTGGTGGCGCCGCTGTTCGAGCAGGGCAAGGTGTGCGCCACGCACTTGGCGCAGTTCGGCATCGGCCGCTATACCGGCTCGCTCACGTCGACCAAGCTCAAGGTCACGGGCATCGACCTGTTCTCGGCCGGCAACTTCACCGGCGGCGAGGGCTGTGAAGAGATCGTGATGAGCGACCCGTACGGCGGCGTCTACAAGAAGCTCGTCATCAAGGACGACAAGCTCGTCGGCGCCTGCATGTACGGCGACACGGTCGACGGCTCGTGGTACTTCAAGCTCCTGCGCGAAGGCCGCACCATTCACGACATCCGCGACAAGCTGATGTTCGGCGAATCGAACATCGGCGACACCG
>Ga0123338_10002537_pt1 | contig 17019 bp, 13 predicted proteins | sample grotaG_FD_89793 | JGI IMG/M metagenome (GOLD analysis project Ga0123338, IMG submission 89793) | Glacier valley bacterial and archeal communities from Borup Fiord, Nunavut, Canada, to study Microbial Dark Matter (Phase II) -... | ecosystem: Environmental > Aquatic > Freshwater > Ice > Glacier ...
CGATACGGCGAGCGACTCGGCGAAGCGGTCGTCGTCGGCGCCCACGACGCGTTTTCCGCGCTCGGTATCGGGCTCAACTTCTGCGCCCGTACGGCGATCATGAACGATCCAAAATATCTCGGCGGCGAATACGCAAGCGAGGATCCGCCGCTCGAGGGAATTCGACTTGCGCGCATGATCGCGATGCTTTCCTACAAGAGCGACGTGCTGCTCGAAGGCCGCTTTGCGAATCGGCCCGATCGCAGCGGCGGGAATCCTGCGCTAATGCACGCCGGCCGATTCGATGTCGAAGGCTATCTTGCGTATCAAGGAGATCTCTTCGCACGTCGAATGGACGCGAACGCCTATCTCGCGCTCACCCGCGCGATGGATCTCTTCGACGTGCGCTCCGAGCCGATCGCCTCTCCGACACGAACGACATTCGTCGGAATCGAAAACGATTGGCTCTTCCCACCGGACTACGTTCGCGCGGCTGCGGAGCGCATGCGCGCGCGCGGTGTGAATGCCACGTATCTCGATCTTCCAAGCGACCATGGACACGACGCGTTCCTGGCCGAAACGCAGGCGCTCGCGAGGCTTATCAAGCCGCATCTCGGTGCGGCACTGAGCCCGCTCTAGAAAACAGGAAAGCCCGCCGGGGGGCGGGCCTTGCACTGTCGTCGCGTAGCAGGTTGCCCCGCTACCGGGTGTGGGCGACGATGATCATGCGAGACGCTCGCATTGCCCACACCGCTTGCGCTGTCGAAAAGTATAACTGCTTCGAACGAACTTTCCAACCCCAATCGGTTAATTTATCGTCGGCAAAAGCTGAACTTAACAGCAATTCTCCGCTTCACATTTAAATGGTAAGCCCATTCCCGCACTCCAAACATCTTTCTAAACCAATCCAATTTCAATGTGCAGAAAAACTACGCTTGCCAGCGAGGTTCCCGCTTTTCAACGAAAGCGCCCATGCCTTCCTGGGCATCGTGTGCAAGCGCATTCATGCTCATCACTTCTTTTGCATAGGCATACGCTTTGGGTTGATCCAGATCGATCTGCGCGTAGAAGGCCGCTTTCCCCAAGCCCACCACGAACCGACTCGCCTGTGCGATCGTGGTGGCGAGCGCGTCGGTCGTCGCTTCAAGATCGCCCGGGGCGACCACACGATTGACCAAGCCCCACATAGCCGCCGTCTCCGCGTCGATGAATGCGCCGGTCAAGAGCATTTCCATGGCCCGTTTGCGGCCGATCGCGCGCGTGAGCGCCACCATGGGCGTCGTACAAAAGAGGCCGATCTTGACGCCCGGAGTGGCGAATTTTGCCTCGCTCGATGCGACGGCCAGATCGCACGTCGCGACGAGTTGGCAGCCGGCGGCCGTCGCGATACCGGCGACCTCGGCGATAACGGGCTGCGGGATGCGCTGAATCGTTTCCATCAGCGTCACGCAGACATCGAAGGTCTCACGGTATGCTTCGACCGAGCGGGCCAGCATTTCGCGTAGGTCGTGACCGGCGGAAAATGCCGGGCCGAGACCAGCCAAAATTACCACGCGCTGAGAACGGTCGGCCCCGATCTTCGTGAACGTCTCGATCAGCTCGTGCATGACGGCGAGTGAAAGCGCGTTGCGCTTGTCGGCGCGATTCATGGTCAGACGCGTGATGCCGTGCTGGGTATCGATGAGCAGTTGACTGCCGGTCTCGAGCATAGGCTCTCCTTCGAATAGGGGAAACCGGCACTTCAACGGGCCGCGACATTAAATCTTCGGCAAAGGACACGTCCTTCAATGGTGGACGCACGTTACTGTAGTACATGTCGACCTCTATGCCAACCAAAAATCGTCAAATCAGTCGCGCCGCGCGGATTACCGGGATCGGCCTCATCGTCTTGCACGTGGGAGCGCTTGCTGCGTTTCTCCCGCAGATGTTTTCCTGGACCGCGGTCGGTATCGGATTTCTCTTCTATTATCTGACGATTGCGCTCGGCGTGGGCCTGGGATACCACCGCTTGCTCACGCATCGTTCGCTGCGCACGCCAAAGGCGATCGAATATGGGCTTGCGATCCTCGGGGCGCTCTCGTTGCAAGGGGGTCCACTCGATTGGGTCGGAACGCATCGCGCACACCACGCGCACACCGACGCGGACGGCGATCCGCACGATGCCAATCGCGGCATGTTCTGGAGTCACGTCGAATGGCTGTATCGCTATAACGCCGCAAAGCCGGTTGGAGCTGCGCTGGAACGACTCGTGCCCGATTTATCGGACGATCGGTTCTATGCGTTTCTCGAAAAGACATACGTCTGGTGGACCGTTGCGCTCGCCCTGATTTTCTTTGCGATCGGCGGCTTGCCGTGGGTCGTTTGGGGCATTTTCGTGCGCATCGTCGTGACGTATCACATCACGTGGCTCGTCAACAGCGCAGCGCATGAAGTCGGTTATCAAACCTATCGCACGGGCGATAAGTCGACCAACAATTGGTGGGTCGCGATTTTGACGTGGGGCGAAGGCTGGCACAACAACCACCACGCATTCCCCGCATCCGCGCGCCACGGTCTGCGCTGGTACGAACTCGACGCTACGTGGATCACGATCAAAGTGATGAAGGCGCTCAAGCTCGCCCACGACATCAAACTGCCGACTCCGGGCATGATCGCGCGCTTACGGTTGGAACCACGTTCGCGCTGAAATCCGACTAGTCGAAGAGTTCGATATACGCGTCGTAGCGAAACCGGCGATTGCGAGCGTTGCCGGTCATCTCTCGTACGACGCCGATGCGCGCGAGACGCTCGATGACTTGATTTGCCGCAGGATAGCTTATCCCGAGCAATCGCGCTACACCATTGACCGACACGATCGGTCGTTCGTAGAGATGCTCTAAGACCCGATATCCGTTCCCTGCAGCCCGCCCGAGCCCGTCGGCAATTTTCGCTCGCGCGACTTCACGTTGTGCGAGAATTGCGCGTGCCGTTTCTGCAGCCTGAGCACTGACTTCGGCGATACCACGAAGAAAGAACGCGAGCCACGGTTCCCATGCGCCATGCGTGCGGATCTGCTGCAAATGGTCATAATACTGGGAGCGGTGTTGCTTGAGGTAGTGCGAGAGATACAGGGCTGGCTTATTCAGGACGCCGCTGCTCATCAGCAAAAAAGTGATCAGAAGCCTGCCGACGCGCCCGTTTCCGTCGAGGAAGGGATGAATCGTCTCAAACTGGGCGTGGGCGAGGCCAATCTTGATAAGCGTCGGCAGCTGATTGTCATCGTTGAGAAATCGCTCGAGATCTCCAAGTGCCATCGGGACGACGTGCGGTGGCGGAGGCACAAAGATCGCATCACTCAGCGTACTGCCGCCTTGACCAATCCAATTCTGGCTCGTGCGCAGTTCACCGGGAGTGAGACGCGCCCCACGCACACCGCGAAGTAAGACCTGGTGAATTTCGCGAACCAGCCTTATGGAGATCGGCAAGTCTTTAAGTCGTGCGATGCCGTGCTTCATCGCAGCCACGTAATTCACGACCTCTTCGACATCTTTTGGTGCATCGATCGCCGTCACTTGCGCTTCTGCGGCAAGAAGGTCTTGAAGCGAACTTTGCGTTCCCTCAATCTGGCTCGACAACACGGCTTCTTTACGTACGTACATCATGACGAAGAGATCCGGGTTCGGGAGGATCAGAATCGAGCCGTCGAGGCGTCCAAGCGCCAAGTCCGCTTGCGAAAGCAAGCGCTGCAGGTGCGCGTCGACACGGATGGGCGGCACTGGCGGAAGCGGCGCGGGATGAAACGCTCGGTAACCGGTAAGCTGGCGCTCGTACCGACCCGCACGATCCGATTCATATATATCCGAACCTTGCACATGGAGCCGATTCTTCTCCATATGTCTACGAGCCTTTAATAAGGAGTAGGCGATCCTCGACAAGACTCGGTTCTACGGCTAGGGCTCTCCCGTGAGTTTGGCGGTTCGGTCGACCGTGTCGATCATCAGGTCGTCGGCCCAAAGCGTACCGGCGCCGCCCAGGAGTAAGCCGCCAACGAGTTGCTCGGCTTGCATCGGAACATCGAGCACGATTGCGAACGGCGTCCAATCGTGCGTGCCGACGAGCGCGCGATCGTGCATGTTGTCGAATGCTTCCACCTCACGCGCGGGACCGTCGACTCGCATCCAAAACGATCCTCGTGAGGCATCTTTGGTGCGAAGCACGCCCGAAATACGAACGCGCTTCCCACGATAGTCGGCGCCCGGAATCGTGAACGTATACGAGCCGAAATCGGCAAACGGTCCGGTTGCCGATCGAGTGATCCGAACCGTCCGACCGTCTCGATGCCGCAGAACGTTGTCGTGGTCGGCTTCATAGCCGGCCCCAAAAACCGCAAACCGATCGGGAAGCGGACGCGCATCGGCGGAAGGTTGTGCCGGACGAGCGGGCGGCGGCAGCTGGTTTTGCGCGACGACGTCGGCGACTTCCGCGCGTCGTTCGGAAGCCAGCGCCGCTTTCGTTGCGTTCGGATCGACGTGCGCGAGCCGTAGTGCTTCGCGCAGGCCGCCCCCCAGCAATTCATCTTCGCCGCGTCGCACGCCGCCGAGGGTTTGCGCAACAGCAACGTCGGGCGCGATACCGACACGCTGGAGCCGGGTTCCATCCGGATGGAGGACGGCTTGGCCGCTGAAGCTCGCCGTGACGCCGCCCGGCAGCACGAATTCGGTCACATCACCATTCGCTCCCATCGTTGGTTGTCCGACGAAGCGAGCATGGGCAGAGGCGGCAAGATAGAGCGCCGTGTGCTCGCTTTGGCTGATCGCTCGCGAATCGATCACGACGACCACCGGCTTCTGCAGGTGCGGCAGTTTCGACTCGATCAGCTGATAAAAATCGCGCGTTTGATCGACGAATTGAACGTATTCGCCCTGCCCGTCTGGTGGTGCGCTGCGGAACGGCGTGCGGAAGAGCGCCGCACGCACGGGTGCCGCGATGAAGTGCGGCGCGATTGCCCAAGCCGTGCCGCGCGGATAGCCGCGCAAATCGAAGACGATCGCGCGCGTCGAAGCAAAGCGTGCGATCATTCCCTCAACGTCGCTCACATTCAAGCGCTCTAAATCGGCATAGCCGATATTTCCCGGCAGAACATCGATGACCTGACGTGTGCGGCGATACAACGCGTTCGAGGTCGGGACCATGCGCTGCACGCGTACGATATGGCGGGCCTCGTTTGAAGACCGGACGCCGATGCTTGCAATCGAACCGCTCGGACCGGCGAGAAGCGTCGGGCGGCCGATACCGGTGTCAAGCGTTTCTTGCAGCGATTGCTCGGTCGAGGCGGCGATCAGCGGTCGCAACCGCGCTTTCCGATCGATGACCGACTCGCCATCGATGGATTCGATGACGTCGCCCACCGCAAATCCATCACGCTTCGCGGCGGTCGGATCTACCCGGACGATCGTCGGGCGGCCGTCGACTTCGCGCGCGACAAACGGCGGCGTTGCAGCGTATGCGGCGGCGACGGCCGGCACGCCCAAAAATCCGTGGCTGTCGTGAATGTGCGCGTACATCTCAAGCAACGTCGTTTCGTATGCAAGCGACGTGTCCGCTGCGCGCAACGCGGGAAGCGCACGTCGGAGCGCAGCATCCCAATCATCGTGCATGAGTGCCTTATAGGGAAACGCATACGTGATTGCGCCCCACATGCGAAACGCCGCTAGCACGCGATGCGCTTCGTCCGGAAACGTCTTTGATTCGTAGCGCGCTTGAATGGGGGTCGAATCCACGTCCGGCGTGGTCGCCCGTGAAAGGGGCTGCTTCAGTTCGGCGAGCGCGGTTTCGAATGTTCCCCGCAGAACGGTCGGCATCTCGATCGGACCTGTCGTGCGCAGAACGATTTTCAGCGCATCGCTTGCGTTGAAGAAACTCGCGTCGCCCGGAAGCAGTCCCGGCGTTCCATCGGTCGAGACGATGGCGGCGAGCTGCGCGCGTTCCAGGGCAAGCGCATCGTCCGCCACGAGGGCCGTTTTGTCGACGAGAAATGTGACCGGGAGAGCTCGCGCGTCCGCGTTCGGGCGAATCACGTTTGCAGCGCTTGTCGTCTCTCGCCCTTCGGCGTAGTCACCCGTCGTCGATCCCACTTCCGGCGGGAAGCCGACCATGTAACGCCGCGCGACCGGTACGGTTCGTATCGTGCCGCTGATGGTGGCGCGGGCAAATTGCACGACATGCCAGACGGAGTCCATTGCGGCAAGCTGTTCGTACGAAGCGCCACCCGGTAACCGCAGGTCGACGATCAGCCGGCGGTCCGCAGGTTGGCGCTTGAGCGCGGCCGCAAGCGCGCTCTGCCAAGCCGGCGCCTTTGCCGGATCGGGATAGCCGTTGAGATGGACGATGTGAACGCCTTCCCGGCGCTCGGCCGACGGCAGCGCGACGGGGCCGGCAATGCGCTCGTCAACGGGCGCGGTGATTGGATCGTTTAATGTGGCAAGCATCGTGCTCACCGCATCACGCAGAGCGGCTGGATCGCGTTCGACCGCGGGAATTGCCGCGAGCAGTGCGTCATCCCACGCCTGGTTCGTTTCACCATCGAGAAACGGATGGCTGAAGCGGACCGCGTTCCAAACGCGGCAGAGCGCGAGAAGCGATTGCTCCCGTGCATTGTCTGATCCCGCGCGCGTTGGTGCGGGCGCGAGCGCGAAAGCAACGGCCACGAAAAACGCAACGATTCGTTTCACACCCGCACCTCATCCACAAGCAACAAAAATTTGGGCGATGACGGATTCGAACCGCCGACCAACTCGGTGTAAACGAGCTGCTCTCCCGCTGAGCTAATCGCCCTCAGGCTCTTTACGTTCGCCGAGCGCTGCACGCACCCTACGGGCAACGGACGGCTTGCTACGTTTACAATCGGCGGAATTGGCTAGAATATAGGTGTCCTACCGAAGCCGCCGCCGCCGGGTTTTCGTCTTTTCCTCGGATGCGCGACGACATTGCCACCGGCATGAGGTATGGGGAAAGGCAGGGGCAATCGGCGACGGCCGTGTGCCCGGTGTAAGAGCGTCCACCGCAAGGTGGACGCTTCTTCATGCTCTTACGGCGATGGCGCGGGAAGCGGGGTCGGCTGGTCGATCGGCGTCGTACGGCCAAAGTTGCCGAGGTAGAGCGACGTTTTGTTTTTTGCTTGCATCTCGATGAAGCGGAAGCTCACGTTCAGCAAGGTGACTTTTTTCGAGACGACGATCGGCACGTCGGCGCGTTCCGATGAGATATACCAGCCACCGTCGTACTGCGCGAATTTCACCGTCCACGGAACGTTGCTCGCCGGTCCATCCGCGACCGCACCGAGCACGCTTGCTTTCACGACGGTATAGAGCGAGGAATCCACCCACAAATCGCGCAGCCGCAAGCGTTCCGGATCGTGGAGGGGAGCAAGAGCGAGGTGATACACGTGGTGGCTATCGACGGTCTCCGCGCCAACGTAGCGCACGTCGTAGTCCTTAACGACGGAGCGAACTCGGCCGATCTCCCGCAAACCCGATGGCGAGTCCGACGGTGAATCCGATTGTGACGGCAACGCAGCGAGCGCCGGATTCTTCACTTCGAACGGCGCGAGGCCGTATGACTCGTTGGGCGCGATTGCAAGCTTGACGAACGGTTCCGGGTCGCCGCGATCGTGCGCGCCGACCGGAAGCCCCATGAAGCTAAAGCCGAAGCCTTTGAGCACGAATGGGTTTGCGATCTCCTCGCGCGAAAATTTCCGAAGCTCGAGCGCTTTGCCATCGACCAGCGTTCCGTCGTACGTCTTGGTGTACGTGCGCGTGGCGATCGTGAATGACTGTTGAAATGCAAACGCAAGCGACGGCGGGTACGAGTAAAAGCGAAAGAGCGTACGCGCATGTGCGAAGATCAGATCCGCATCGGGCGCATCCTCAGCAAACGCCGGCGCGACGCAAAGCAAAACGGCGGCGCAAACCGCAAACAAGCGCGCGATCATTCGAGTCGCATCCCGCGCAATTGCTGCGTTGCGATCCACAGAAGCAGGGCGATCGAAACGAGTACCAAGAGAATCACTCCCGCGCCAAGCGCAACGAGCCCGGTGCTCCCAAGAGCGAGCACCGGCGCGAGGAATACCGCTATGGTTTTTGCCGTCCGTAGCAGAAGCTGACTCAATCCGACAACGATGATGATAAAGGTGAGATTGAGGGCAAATACCGCAGACTTTACCGTGGGCGCACGCATCGAGATAATGATTTCAATTGCGCCGAGCAGTCCCGCTAAGAGCAACGCAATCGCAACCGTGGCCGCAAGGATGCGGGGATCGACCGATCGCGCACCCATGACACGGCTAACGATCGAACTCAAGACCGTCGTCGATACCATGATCACGGCGGCATACGAAATTCCCGCGAGCCATTTGCCGACGACGATATCGCTGCTGCTCAGCGGCGTTACGAGCAGGGTTTCGAGCGTCCCGCGCTCCTTCTCGCCCGCGAATGCATCGGCCATCGTGTAGATGGCGAGCAAGATCGGAACGAAGGCACCGATGAACGGCGAGAACGAGACCGACGCTCCGGACTTTGGTCCCTCCGTTCCCAGCAACGAAAAGAAAATCGGAAACACGATTCCGAAGAGCGCGATATAGATGAGAAATTCATACTGACCGTAGCGCCCCGTTGCGCCGCCGGCGAACCACTCCCGCATGTCTTTGCGGATGATTGCGATCATGTCGTCTCCCGCACCAGGTCGAGGAACGCGCGTTCGAAACCGCCGTGGTCACGGACGATCTCACTCACGTCGGCGTCGGCGCCGATCAATGCGCGATTGAGCGCCGCGGAGTTCGGCTCCTCCGAAAACGCAACGATCAGGCCGCGATCGTTGCGGGCCACGCTCGCTACGCCCGGCAGCGCTCGCACCGCTTCGATCGCCGCATCCGAGACATTTGTCGCGACCACGGTGACTTCGGGACGGCTCGAGCGCGCCGCGAGCTCCCGAGGCGAGCCTTGCGCGATCAGCTTCCCGGCACGAATCACGGCGACCGAGTCGCAGAGGCGCTCGACTTCCTCGAGGTGATGCGTGGTGAGAAAGACCGTCAAGCCGTCTTCGCGGACCAACTGCGCGATGTCATCGCGCAACGCGGCGGCAGCCTCGGCGTCGAGTCCCGCCGTCGGCTCGTCGAGGAACACCAGTTTCGGCTTCGATAGGAGCGTGCGCGCGATGCCGAGCTTGCGTCGCTCACCGGTCGAGAGTTTGCCGACGCGCCGCTTCATCATCGATGCAAGCCCGAGCTTCTCCAGCAACGCCTTTGCGCGAGCGGTCGCATCGTGCGGCGTCATGCCGTAAAATTCGCCAAAGACCTCGAGATTGGTAAGCGCGTCGAGTTTATCGTACACGCCCGGTGATTCGAGCAGCAGCGTCACTTCGCGTCGCATCGCACGTGTTTGGCCGGGAACATCGTAGCCGAGGACGCGCATGCGACCCGATGTCGCACGCGAGAGACCCACGAGCGTCTTGATCGTCGTCGTCTTGCCCGCGCCATTGGGTCCGAGGAAACCGAATACGGTTCCCCGCGGCACCCGCAGCGAAAGCCCATCGACGGCGGTTGTCTCACCAAAACGGCAGACGAGATCGTCGATCTCAATTGCATCGTCCATTTACGCTCCCACCCTCAAGACTTTCGCATAGTGACGGTACTCGAGCTCGAATCCGCGGGTTTCATAAAACGCTCGTCCTCGCTCGTTCTCTCGTACGACGTTGAGTGAGAGGAAGCGCGCCCCGTTCGATTTCGCCCAGGCTTCCACGTGTTCGAGCAGCGCCGAACCGACGCCCTCACCGTCACGTACCGTTGCGATCTCCGAGAGATGCGGGTAGCGCTCACCGGTAAAGAAGTCGTCGTGCCACGAAACGAACGCAAAGCCGAGTTGCTCTTCTCCGCGCTCGGCGATTACGACCAGATCGCGCGGCTGCGGGTCATCAAACGCCGCCTGAAGCGCACGTTCGGTTCCGGCGATGACCTCTGCGCGCGAGCGCCACGCGGTGCCCGCATCGGCGAATCGCACCGAGAGGCCTACGACGAACGCTGCATCCAGTCCAGAGGCCGCGCGAATGGTAATTTGCTCTGTAGTCACCTCGCGCGCATTAGCGTTCTGGCGCGAAATTCCCCATCACTTCTTGTCGACGTAGGTGAAATAAAGGCCGAAGCGGTCGCTAAAAGACAGCCCATTCTTTGGCGAAAGGCTGACGCCAAGTTGTGCAGCGCGTGCGGTAGTAAACGCTGCAAAGTGCATGCATCGTTCCGTCGTAAACATGGCGAGCACATCGTTGAACGTCACATCGAGGACGACGGCATCGCCCGTGCCGTGCGCGAGGATCGTTGCGACATCGGCGTCGGGCAGCGGCTGGCCGGAGCGAGCGGCCAGATCCGCTGCCCGGAGCGCGGCGCCGAGCGCCGTCGCAAACGGTTTGCTCGCAACCGGGCACGTCGGTTTGATCGCATAGGGATCCTTCGGCGGCGTCGTGGGTTCGGGATCGTTCACGACCGGAGGCTCGGACGCATCGGCGTTTTGTAGCGAATAGATCCCAGCCGCCGGATCGAAGTAAAACTCCGCGAAGTTATTCTTCTTCAAATTCGGCGGAATGTAGACGCCGAGTTTCGTTGCATCGTCCGTCGAGCCACCGTGGAAACGCGCACAAGTCACGACGGAGCGGAACGCCTTTCCAGCAGCGATGATGATGTGGAAACGCGTTCCCTGGGCGTGCGTTGCGTAGGTGAGGTGAACGCCTTCGATCGTGCGGTCGCCGCCCGAAAGCGTTGCCGGGTAGCCGGATGTCGTTCGCGCCTTTTCGGCGGCATTCACGATCGCGGCGATCGCGTTTGCTACCGGCGTAAAGACGCGCGCGCCGGCGGGCGTGCAGTTTTCGTTGTTCGGATCGATCGTGAGCGCATCCGGCGGTGGCGTCTTCGGCAACGATTCGAGGGAGAACGAAAATTCGGTCTGTTCCGATTCGCTGGCAGACGCCTCACGCGTTCCCGCACCGTTTCCCGCTTTTCCGACATTGCCGATCCGCACCGTGTACGTCGCGGCAATCGTACGTGGATTCAGCGGCCGTGCTAGCGTCGGGAACGCGGTCGCGCCCGTACGCGCGTAGGACACGGCGTTCGTCGTCGAACCGAGCGGTCCGGGATAACGGTTCGTCAGATTGCTTCCGACGATCGCGAGCGAACCATACGCGAGTTTCACGGCAATGCCGGCATTGAGAAGCGTAAACGCCGGTAGATTCGATGCGTTGTTCGCATCCGTATAACTCGCGCTTGCAAGCAGATCGACGTTTTTTCCAATGCCCGTTGTTGCAACGAGCCCGGCTCGATGAAGCGGGGTGCCCGGAATCTGCTGGCCGATCGGCGTGATCGATTGCGCCAGCAACGCGTTCGGATCGCCGCCGGTAACGAATCGCGATTGCACTCCGGCGTAAGCGGCGATGAGCGATCGCCCGCCGAGCGGAAGGGTGATGGTAAGGGAACCGCCACGACTCGTCTGGTCGGCTGGTACGGTAGAAAGAAACGCGAGCGTCGGCGGCGCGTTTTGCGCGCCGCATTCGAACGGCGAACGCGCAAGCGCGGTGATGTTCGCAAGATACGATCCCGGCACGTTCGTGGAGACGAGATCGATCACGGGCGATGCGAGCAGACGTTGCGTCCACGCCGAGACCGCAACACGCCCCCGGCGAAATGCGTGTTCGTAGCGGCCGCGCACGCCCGATGAGCGTTCGCGTGCGGATGCGCTCGTACCAAGACCACCGGTTGCAACGTCCGCACCGCAGAAATATTGGAGGCTGGCCGGATCGGGTAGTCCGGAGGACGCCGCACTGACGCTCGCGCCGACCGCACCGGCGGCGAAGCCAAGCGAAACGGCATCGTTCTTCGAGGGCTGCCAACGTATGTCGAGGTTCGTCGCGAGTGCCTGCGCACCGGCCGAGGTTGCATTGAAGCCCAAACTCGCGAACAACGAGACACGTGCGTTCGGACGAATAGTGTCGGCAAGCGAGAAGTTGCGATACGACGACGCGGCCGAACTTGACAACGTCCCGAAGCTCGACTGCGAACGATTCGCGAACGTCAGACCATTCGCGTAAGCGAACAGGGAGAACTCATGCTTCTCATGTGCCGGAAACGACGCGGAGACCGACGCACTTCGAGAGAGGACGGCAAACGATCCGAAGAGTGGTGAGGGAGTGCCGGCAACGAATCGACGCGAGTCATCGGTGGTTCCGCGTTGCGCATTCACGCCGGCATTTGCAGTCACGGTGACCGCTCCGATCGTCACCGAGTCGATGAAGGTTCCCGTCGTACTGCGCGCGATCGTTCCATTACCGGGGCCGATACCGCACGGAACGAGCGCGGATTGCAGCAAACAGGCAACGGACGACTGCGAATTCGTCGAGGTGAACAGTGCGGTCGCGGTCTGCGAGACCGACGGCGACCAGCGTACGCGCAAGAGATCGCCGAGACTCGAGCGGTCGCCGTTATGAAGATAGCGCAAACCACTGGCGTCCAAGAACGAAAGCCCATCGATCGGCGAGGTCGTTCCGCGTTCGGCGTGTTGCACGACGTAGCCAAAGTCGCGGATCGAGCCGCGTGCGGCGATCGTCGCAAGCGATGAATCGTGCCCGTCATACTGCACGGTGGCAAACTGTTGCGGCGTGCGCGTCGGCTGCAGCGTCAGAAAATTTACGCTGCCGCCGAGCGAGCCATTACCGCCGGTCGCCCCGGCCGACGCTCCACCGGCAAGATCCGCATTGATGCCGGTGCTTGCAAGCGATCCGCCGACACCCGGCAGCGAGACGCCATCGAGCGAATACCCGGTTTGCGACGGGTCGCGCCCTTCGATCGAAAATCCATCGCCTGAGGTCGTTAGGCCCGGAACGTCGCCCAGCGCAGCGGCAAGCGATCCGTCTAAGAAGCGCAGCGGACTTTCTTGACTGACCTCGTTCGATGCCGCCATCGTCTGCGATGAAACGGAAACCGAACCGATCGTCTTCAATCCCTTGACCGTTCGCCCCAAGCGCACCCGCACGGTCACCGTTCGCCCCGTGATTGCATCGAAGAGCGGCGAGCGTTGCCGATCGTAGCCTTTCTTGCTGACGTTCGCGCGATACGCACCGGCCGGCACGTTTTCGAAACGTGAGTGCCCGTCGCCATCGGTGTAGCCGATCGTCCCGATATCGCCGGTGAGCAAAATCCGCGCGAGCGCGACGGGCGCACCGCTTCCGGCATCGACGACCTCGACGAGGATGTCACCGACTTCGGCAGCGTGCGCCGCAGACGGCAGTCCCAGGCTTAGAAGTCCGACGATCGAGAACAAGCCCATCGTTCGTAGGAACGGTATACACCCGCGCATAGCATGGCGTTCGGCCTTTCGATACTGCATTCCTCACAACGATGCCGCCGCATCGCCGAGGTGTTGGTTATTTTTTCCAGATATCCAGAATCGGTGCCGCTGTCGCTGCGTGCCCCGCATGCGCCGTACCTTCGAGATCTTCGATCGTCCGCAAGACGTTGTAGTGCGAGATCGGCTCGTCGTAGCGACCGGGTCGCACCATCGGACCGATGAAGAACGTCGGGATGTGGTTGGTGCGCGGGCTGCTGCTCTCGTCCCACGTCAAGATCACGAGCGCGTCGTGTGCGTTTGCCCAAGCGATCAGCGGATCGACGTGCGCGTGCAGCCACGTATCACCGTCTTCGATACTCGCGCTGTGCATGTCGTGCACGAGATTCGGCACGATGAACGCAACGTCGGGCAACTCCTCATAGGCATGCAGATCCGAGAACGGAACCCACGATGCGCGCGGGATATTGGTGAAATTCGTCCATGGCGCATGTTTGCGTGCGTATTGTCCGGCGGTGCAGCCGATAAATCCGGGGCTCGGCTGATCCTCGGAATACGCGCGGAACGTGCGATGTGCTGCGATCAATTCCGCGCCGAGATTCGGCGCATCCGGTGCGACGCCGGCGGCGGGGCACATATCGCCATTCGTATCGTTCACACCCGCGAAGAGCGCAAAGTAATTCGGCTGGCTGGGATGGGCGATGCCGTTGGAATGGGTCATGACGGCGCTGCGTCCCGCCAGCGTGTGGATATACTGCGAGGAATCCGCATCGCCGTTGATCTCTTTTGCCGACTTGTTCTCCTCGATGATGACGACGATCGCGCGCGGACGCTTTGGGAGTTGCGTACGCGCGATTCCATCCCCGATCACCGGAAGCACGATCGGCAAGCCCGTTAGACGCGTTGTGGTGGAGCGAAAATACCAGAGACCCGAGCCGATGACGGCGGCGACCAGCACGACGACGATGAGAATTGCGCGCTTCACGCGGGCCGACCCGGGCACGTTATCATTCCGTACACGTACCCGAAATGGGTCGAATTTCTCGCGCAGACTCTGGATGCGGGGCGCGTGAACGGGTCACGTGGCAATATCGCGATGCCACGTGTCACCAAAGACAAGGCGCTTGCGGATGCATTCCGGGGCGGTCAATTTGGCGCCGTTGTCGACCGCTTCGGCATCCAATGGTTCATGTCGTCGCCCTAACGCGCGATCGGGTGCGAGTCGTCAGCTGCGAGAATGTCGAGAATGTTCGAGAGTTCGGGCTGTGCTGCCATCACGGGGTGACGTTCGCGGATCAAAACTTGGTCCTCGGGCGTCATCCGCTCGACGACGAACGTTTCGAGTTTCGCATTCAGCGCGTGTGCGCGGGTAACGTCAATCCGTTCGGCCAGCCACGCTTCGATCGCGCGTTCATCCGCAGCCGCGCCGACTGCCGCTCGGAACTCCGCCATGTCCAGTCCCACGACGCGGACCACGTAGGCGCTGAAACCCACATCGTGATTGAGGTACGCGCCGATGAATCCGCCGGGCAATTCGGCCCGGAGCTTGTCGATCGTGCGCGGCAGCAGATAAAAGCCGAGAAGCGTTTCACGCGGTGCGCGCGGCGGCCGGGAGCGTAAGTCGAGCGGCGTCATGACGTTCGGCTATCGCGCCGTCGTCCCACAGACCTGCTACGCTCGCTAATGCCCCAAGTGCCAACCGTGGTCGGAGCAGCGATACGCACGAAGTCCCTTTGCGGTCGACGGAATCGCGCGCTCGGCCGCCTTTTTGGTCGCGAACGCACTCTTCGGCGCGCCGTTCTGCTTGTAACAGGAGCGCGGACCGCCGGTTTTGCGCGGAGCCGTTAGCCCGGCAACTTCCACGACTGGCCGGCAAAGCCGCCGCATTTGTTCATGATCGGTCGATCGAGCTTTGCCGATTCCTTGACGCCGAGGCACATGGCGGGACCGATGAGATCGCTTGTGATCGCCGCCCGATACGTCTTCTTCACCGCATTGAAGTTGAAAAATTGGTTCTTTACGTTCGCGCACGGCGCGGCAACGAGCTGCGTGCGATCGGCCGCCAACACGCCGAGGCAAACATTTTTGTTCGCGTTGCTGATAATCTTGTAGTAATTCGGGCCGACCGTTTCCTCGAACCACTGTTGCGTAGCGGCGCCATTGCATTTCTTCAACCTCACATCGGAGCGCAATCCACCACCAGCTACGATGTCCAGACACTTGGAGAATACGCGATCGGACTGCATCGTTCCGACCGGCGAATCAAGCTTCGTTTCCGCTTGCGCATTCGCTACAGCGCCAGTAGACAAGAGGAACCCGCCAAACACGACCGTTGTAATGAATCTGTTCAAAAGACAACCTCCCCTTGAGAAAATAAGCGGCGCCAAAATTCGGGTGACCGATTCGCGTTCTTTTTAAATGTCTCTGCGACAAACCATTTCCCGCGTTTCAATCGCGCGGGCAGCGGAATGCCGAGCGAAGATTCGAGGAGCCGCATTCAAGCCGGGATGCCGGGAAAGCATGGAACGAGTGATTGGCGAGCACTCCGGCTACCGATTGCCCTCGGCATGACGGCCGCCTGAGGACATCGGCATACGCCTATGAACACGACTGTGTCTGATTCCCCGCGAATCGAAAGTATCGGCGTCGAGCGCCGGCCGCGGGTACGGAGAGCGTCTTCGACTGGGAAAGTTTGACCGATCCGTAGGGACTCGTTCGAGATACTTCGCTAGTAGACCGAAGCGCGGCCCACGTCGTTACGCGTTTCAAGACGAGCCAGAAGCAGGTGGTAGTACAGCATGCCTTTCTGCGGACCGAGTTCCCGGAGAATCTGCTCGACATCGACCGGCTCTGAGCCGGCGACCAGCTTGAAGTTGCGAGTTACGCTCGAGTCGTTCATTGGGAACACATCGAGCCGCCCGAGGCCACGCAACAAAATCACGGTTGCCGTCCAAGGGCCGATTCCTTTGACGCGGCAAAGCAGTTCAATCGCGTCCGGACTCGCTCGCTCTTCCAACATTGCCTCCGTGAGCACGCCCGACAGAAGTGCGTCGCCAACGTGCCGCAACGCCGCGAGTTTTCTACCGCTGAGCCCAGCAGCGAGCAAGAGGTCCTCGCTTGCAGCTTGCACGCTCTCAACGCTTGGAAACGCGTGAAACGTGCTCCCGTTATTCGTAAGCGGCGCCCCGACGGCAACGATCACTTTTCTCAAGATCGAGCTGGCGGCTTGGAGACTGACTTGTTGGAAGACGATTGCGTTGACACACGCCTCCCACAACGTTGCGTAGCGAGGCGGCTTCACGCCACGCATGCGTGCTGCAAGCGGACGTAGCCACGAGATTCGAGCGGCCGCGCGGTTGAAGTGCGTGAGTTCGCGCTCGACCCCGAGCATGCGATGCATCAGAGCGACCGCCTGCGGATGCTGCTTTACATTGCCCTCGAGCGTGAGGAGAAGCGAGTCGGGCCGATGCTGCGTGACCCGAGCGATCACCGGCCCAGGAAAACCATCGAATGCGCGAACGTACTGACCGTCCGGTGTAAGCACGTCGACAATATTCGTGGACAATCGCCGGAGCACGCTTACCGTCAGGTCGAGACGGTACGGCACCGCGACATCGATCTCATAATTCGAGGAACAAACGACCGGCTCGGAAGGCGGTCGCATCAGCTATTTACCAGCACG
>Ga0123338_10002538_pt1 | contig 17011 bp, 13 predicted proteins | sample grotaG_FD_89793 | JGI IMG/M metagenome (GOLD analysis project Ga0123338, IMG submission 89793) | Glacier valley bacterial and archeal communities from Borup Fiord, Nunavut, Canada, to study Microbial Dark Matter (Phase II) -... | ecosystem: Environmental > Aquatic > Freshwater > Ice > Glacier ...
ACATCGTTCAGCTTCGTGCACTCGCGACGAGCGACCGGTGGAGCGAGGCGATGGCGCTCACGCTGCGGCCACTTCGGAAATCCGTCCGGGTGGCTGCATGATCAGGATGAGAGTCACACCCGTACAAATAGTTCGCTGTACCAGTGTGTAGAAACCGAAGTTGTACACCGTCCATCGTTGTGTGGGAAAACGGCTCGTCGCCAAACCACGCACGCTTTGCAAGCTTGCGGTGTGCGAACTCGCGCCAGGAATGGGGTAGGTCAGCCTGATTGATAAACCAGCGCAGCCCATCGAGGATGACAGCCGCACCGAGCGCGCGTCGCGCGAGAGCTTTTAATGTACCAACGACGCTCACACGCGGAACATACTCCGCATCGCTATCGAGAAGCGCATAGCTTCATTCGTTTCTACAGTTCCACTCACGTGTCATCACGCTCAAGCGCGAGCAGACCTCGCACCGTAGTCAGGTACGACTCGTAACTAAATTGATGCGCGGCGGTCACTGCGAGGTCGCGTTCACTCCTCCACCTTGAAGGATCGGCGACGTACGCTTCGATCACGGCGACGATGTCACCTGGTTGGACAGGCAGCGGGAGTGCAACACCAGTGCCTGCTCTTCCAAGGATTTCCGGAATGCTTCCGACGGCAGTGGATATGGGAACCGCACCCGATGCCATGCCCTCTCCAAGCACCTTCGGCCAGCCTTCCGTAAGGCTTGGAAGAACGACGAAGTGCGCAGCGTCGTACAAAGCGTCGATCGCCTCACGAGCAAGAGGTCCGTGTAACACAACGTATTCAGATACGCCGAGCGCAACTATGCCAGCGCGGATCGTCTCGAGTTGGTCTCCTTCACCGACGATGTCGAGTCGGGCATCAAGGCCCCGCGCGCGCAACTCGACCAATGCCGCAATCGCGGCCTGAGGATTCTTCGCGGCACCTAGATGTCCAACGAACACCAGGCGAATTTGCCCTTCGAGTTGTTTACGCTCGGCAGCGGCTCGACCTCGGGCCAGCTCTGCCGAGGTAAGTGATGGGTTCGCAATGGTATGAACGTGCGCCGGTTGCCCTGGCCACTCACCGTTGATCGTCACCTGTGCGCCTGCAGACGAGTGCTCTAGCCACCGACGCTGCAGCCGATACGACCAGGGTTCCGGACCCGTTGGTCGCCAGTTTCCGGCGTATTTGATCCAGCGGCGTGTCGGCGCAGACCGCGCCGCGAGAATCCCGAGCGCAAAAAGCGTGATGTTCGCCGGGCAGCGCACGTGCACCGCATCCGCGCACCGTAGCTCGCGCAACATAGTTCGCGTGTAGAGCGGCGCGTATCGAACGATCCCGATCTTGTCCTCGAAAGAATCGCCGCCCGCAGGCGGCACAGGAACGAGTTCGATATTGTCAGCGTCGTACGCGCGCGCACTCGCGGGCGGTTCCTCATCATGAAGGCATGCAACGTGTCGAACGGACGTGAAGAGCGATGCAAGGACAGAGAGCTCCCGTGCAGTCGCACCATGGCCGACGATCACTCCGTCCGAACGGCGCCAGTGCGCCATGTTCGAAAGAATGACGAGCCTCATCGACGCACCTCTGCATACAGCTGATACCACCGGCCGATCACCGAGCTGAGGTTGAACATCCGGTACGCTGGAGCGATCGCCATTTGTCCGAGTTTGCGCCGCTCGCTCGCCGGCAGCGCGAGGAACTCCTCGATAGCGTTCGCTAGCGCTCGTGGACTCTCAGAAGCAACGAAGCGCCCGACCCCTGCGGCGGCAAGCGAGTTTGCGATTCCGCCGACACGCGTGGATACGAACGGGATTCCAAGCCCCGCGTATTCCGCGAGGACCAGTGGACCGGATTCTGAGCGAGCACCATGCACCGCAAGCGCCGCTGTGCGAGCGAGAGCTAGAGGGTCCCGTCGGGGGCCCTCGAACCTGATGCGGTCTCCGAGGCCTGCCTGCCTGACGAGCGCTCGACAATGTGCAGCGTAAGCAGCATCCGCATCACCCCCGATCACGTGAAGCATGACCTTGCTGTTCAGCATAGCGATTGCGGCGATCAGGACATCGATTGCCTTCTCGTGGCGGAGTCCGCCGATACAGACGAGCGACGCGACGTCGCTCGTTTGTTCGAGCGGCGAACCCGTGATCAGCTGGCGCTCGAGCGCTTTGAGATCGAGCGCATTCGTGATCACTCGCATGCGCTCGACCGGAATCCCTGCACTACGAGCCCAGGCCAGCTGATCGTCGTCAACCGCAACATACGCAGCGAGAAATCGCTTCGCGATACGAAACCACGCTGGAACGCGTGGATGCGCCTGAACTCCTAGATGGTCATGTAGCACTATCGGCGGGCGAACTTGGTGGGACGCGACCAGTGCAGCGAGCAGGCTAAATGAAGATCGTCCGTGACAGTGGATCACGTCAATTTCTTGAGCCCGTATCCACTTTGCCAATCGTAGCAGTGGCCGAATCTCTAGGCGGCGTCGTCGCCCGAGGACCAGTAGGTCGATCTCCGAATCGAGGCTCGAGGCGAGGTCGACCGCGTTCCGCGTGACACACACGGAGGCACGGTGACCGTCGGACACGGTTTGATTGGCGATCTCGACAAGCATGCGCTCGGCTCCACCAAGACCGAGGCCATCGACGACATGCAGAACGTGTATCGGCGAGATCACGGATCCAGGTAGTCGATCTGCGGGAACCATTTGAGCCACTCGAGCGACACTTGCTTTCGCGAAGAAATCTCTTTGAGCGTATCCGGTAGCAGCGCAGCTCCAATGAGCGCTTTAACGATTCGGCGCCCCGCACGTCCTCGTCCGCTCATCGTCCCGAACGTACGGAGCCAAAGCGACTCGCGCTGTTGTCGTCCGGTGAAGTATCGAGAGAGCAGATAGATCTCCGAGATGTGAGGCAGGCTGCGCTGGATCAACATCTCCCTGCTCATACGATAAGTCACCACGCGCGCACGATGCTGGCGAAGTCCTCCCTCCGCAGCGTGGTGGTGCATGACCGCGAGTCCCTGGTCGAGAACCATGAAGGCGCCGCTCAAATAGACGCGCATCCCGAGTTCGCCATCCGCACGCGGTGCGCGATCAAACGCCAGATCGAATAGACCTGAACGCCGAAGCACCTCGCGTCGAACCAAGGTGTTGTTTGTTGGGAAGACGTCGCTCGAGCGAGCAAATCGCTGGTCGGGCGGTAGTTCGGCCGTACCCACTTCCTGTGCAACGCCAGAAGAGACGTCGGCCGCGAACCGCTCCAAGTTACGCAGATGATCTTCGATGAGCGATGGTCCGAGTTCGTCGTCGTCGTCGATAAATAGGATGTAGTCGCCGGTGGACGCCCGGAGCCCGGCATTCCTTGAGGTGCATTGGCCGGGCGACTCTTGAAACATCAAGCGAAGCGGCAGGTCACTGAACTTCGTAGCGATCGTGTGATCTCGCCGATCGAGCGGCGATTGGTCGATGACTATGATTTCGTGAGGGCGAACTGATTGGGCGCGCAGATTTTCGAGGACGACGTGAAGATACGGGTATCGGTTCAATGTCGGTATCAGCACCGTCACTCGAGCGCGTGACAGGTCTGGTGCCCCGAACGAATGCTGTGATCTATACGGTGTGGGTTCGTCGTACGGTCGCTTCTTTGGAACCATTTGGTACGCGCGAAGGAGATCGCCGGCTAGCGAATAACCGACGATACTCGCGCGGGTCGTTGCCCATCGCGCCCAACGCCTTCCATACCGATACGCGATGAAGCGCACTTCGTCGGAAATGGTCCCGCTATGTTCGCCCTCCCAATCCGCAAGGCGATTCGCGGTCGGCGGCACGAGCGAGGGCACGTGGCGCATGAGAGCACCGCGATAGACAGCACGATGCGACCACTCATACATCGCGCCAGCAATGGTCTCGAAGTCGTCGCATGGAAGCCCGAGTTGCCGGAACACCGCTGTTCTAACGAGGCATGCGGCCACTGACGCACGCCACGACGTCGCCTCATGATCGATCGGCGGGTCGCAGTTTAGCATCCAGTTGGGCGCAACGAAATCTAGGAGCTTGGGGCACCCTCGGGTCCCGAGTATGAGGCCGGCATGCCAAACATCACCGCGATGCTCGACGAGTGACCCGACGTGAACGTCGTCCGGCGGACCGAGTCGCGGATCCCAGCAAAGCAACGCATCCGCAGTCGTGGTCGCAAGCCAAGCATCGAGTACCGAGCGAAGTGTTCGCGGCGATTCGACGCCGCGAATCACGGAGCCTAACGTCCAAACGACCTCTGCGGCTGCCGCAGGTCCAACGAGGAGTAGGTCGACCTTCACGTTGTAGGTTCCTTGCGCGCTAGAAACAAGTAGCGGTCATCTCCACCGAGTGCATGACGCACGAACTCCTCCCTGCTGAAGTATTCGAGCGTATCGATTCGATTCGGAACCAAGCCTGCCGCGCGAATCCGTTCTTCGACATCGAATCCGTATACGCGCACGTGATCGACTTGACCGTAAACTCGCTCCCAGTCGGCCTCGGGTGCGCCCTCCTGTGTCACATCCCCAAAGATCGGGACACAAATAATGGCGAGGCCATCGGGCCGTAACATTCGCGCGATCTCGCGAAAGGCAACGTCGTCCTCGATGATGTGTTCCATCACGTGGAAAATGACGATGAGATCAAAGGTCCCAGTCTCGAAGGGCATCTTGCGCAAATCGGCGTGCACCATTGCAGTCGGCGACGACAGATCGCTGCTGGTGTAACTCCAGCCATGGTGTCGGCGGCAATAGTTCGTGAAGCACGCCTTCGGCGCCAACTCGAGAACGTTAGGCTTGGGCTGCGATACTTCACGCGTGATGATCGCAGGCAGCATCCGGTACCGCTCCAACGACCCGCACCCAGGGCAGAGGCGATTGCCGGCGCCAACCGTGCCTGACGACAAGAAACGCCAGCCTGTCCAGCCGCAATAGGGACATTCGACGGTGTTGCCGATTGGGAAAAGGGTTCGCTCCAACCGACGGCGGACCCGAGCAACGACAGACCGCGCTTTTTTAATGGACATCATGAATTGGCCGCTCAGCGCGAGCCTAGTTTGCCGCAACGTGAACGCGAAGCCTATCCGAGACATCCAAAACTTGGCTCACGTAGCGGCTGAATCGCCGCGTCTCACTGCCGGGAAATCTCGGTCTTTCATGAACAATTTCTATATGGTAACTGGGCGCTCGTGACCGCATGTTAAGCCGATCCACCGCTCGTCCCACGCGCCTTCGCGCGCCGGGGCTGCGGCTGAGCGCGCGGGCATCGCTGCCAGTGCTGACGATGTGGGGCGTCGGACATGTCTTGCTCGCAATCGTCGCGCGGCTGGTGCCGGTCCTCGGGCTCGTGCACGCCCTCGCGTGCCTCGTGGTCGGCGTGGTCATCGCTGCACGTCGTCCGCTGTACCAGGTCGCGTATGTGGTGGCGTACATCGCCGGCGCCGAAGTGCTGTGGCGCATGACCCGTGCGGGTGTGTTCTGGGAGTACGGCAAATATGCCGTGTGCGTTGTGCTACTTGTCGCGATGGCGCGCGTGCGCCTCCGACGCAACGTGGGGCTTGGCCTCGGCTACCTTGGACTACTGCTGCCGTCGATCGCACTGACGATATCTGCGCTATCGCCTGACATCGCTCGTCAGCAGATCAGCTTCAACATTTCTGGACCGCTCTCGCTTGCAATGTGCATCTTGTTCTTCTCGAACATCAAGCTGACTTCGGAACAGGTCACCACGGCGTTCTTTAGCCTTATAGGGCCTGTCATCGGAATCGCCGCACTCACGTATTTTTCGACGATGAGTGCGCAAGACCTGGAGTTCACCGGTCAATCGAACTCGGTTACCAGCGGTGGGTTCGGACCCAACCAGGTGTCCGCTGTCTTGGGCCTTGCCCTCCTTTTTTGCTTACTGATGTTACTGGAGAAGCGCCAGAGCTGGCGAATCAAAGCCCCGCTCCTCGTCCTCGCTGTAGCCTTTGCAGTGCAGGCGGCCCTTACATTTTCGCGCGGTGGGATCGTAATGGCAGCACTCGCCGCCGTTGGCGCGATGTTCTATCTCGTACGCGACAGTCGCGCGCGCGTGACGCTCTTCATGGTTTCAGCACTTCTGTTCAGCGTTGGTCGCTATGTAGTCATTCCGCGGCTCGAGGTGTTCACTCAAGGAAAACTCAGCGAGCGTTACCTCAGCACGAAGTCGAGCAACCGAAACTTGCTGGCGACGAACGACCTCGAACTTTTTGCCGACAACCCTCTGCTCGGCGTTGGCCCCGGTATGGGAGCCAGCACGCGTTCTGACCTCGGCGTCAACGTTGCCGCGCATACCGAGTTCACTCGTGTACTTGGTGAGCACGGCATACCCGGAATGATCTCGCTCTCCTTGCTCGTTGTTCTCGGACTACGCACGACATGGCGCACTCGCTCGTTGGAAACGCGTGCGGTTGTCGTGGCGATGATGATCTGGTTCACATTATTTCTCGCAGTCAACGCGATGAGGCTTGTCGCTCCATCTTTCGCGTTCGGACTTGCCTGTGCGCTCGCCAATTCATCTTTGATGTCGCGCAAATCGGCACCGAGCTGAGGCATGCCGAGTCGCATCCTATACATCAGCACGTTTCTCTCGGCAGGTAGCAACAGAAGTTACTGCGAAGACCTCGCCGATCATCTCGAAGCCGCTGGTGCGCGTGTGACGCGGACATCGCGACGAACAGGAAGAATCGCTCGGCTCGTCGACATCCTCACTACGATCTGGCGCGCACGCGCGTTGTACGACGTCGCGATCGTCGACGTGTTCTCTGGTCCGGCCTTCGTTTGGGCAGAGGCTGCCTGCGTAGTCCTGCGGCGACTCGACCGCCCATATGTTCTTGTGCTGCATGGTGGAAATCTTCCGGTGTTCGCGGAGAAGTGGCCCCGTCGTGTGAGCGCGCTTCTTCGGTCCGCAACCGTAGTGACAGCGCCATCGCGTTTCATGCGTGAGCGCATGCGCGTGTATCGCTCTGACATCGTTGTAATACCGAACGCCGTCGACACGGCCGCACATCCGTTCACTCGACGATCGCTTCCTCAACCACATCTCGTGTGGCTGCGCGCGTTTCACTCGATCTACAACCCGATCCTTGCGATCGACGTGTTGGCCTCACTTGTCGGGCGGTTCGCCGATGCATCGCTCACCATGGTTGGCCCTGACAAAGGCGACGGAACGTGGACTGCCTCGGTCTCGCGTGCGGAAGCGAGCGGCTTATCCGAACGTGTGCGATTTGTTGGCGGTGTGGCGCGAAAGGAGGTCGGTGCCTACCTTGCGAACGCCGATGTATTCATCAACACCACGAACGTGGACAATACGCCTCTGTCGATTCTGGAGGCCGCATCCTCCGGTCTGTGCATCGTAAGCACGGCGGTTGGGGGCATTCCCTACCTTCTCGAGCACGAGCGCAACGCCCTCCTCGTTCCTGCTCGCGATCCGGCAGCCATGAGCGCAGCTGTGACACGCGTACTCGAAGAGCCGGGACTCGCAGACCGTTTGTCCCTGGGGGCGAGAGAGCTCGCAAGCACCCATGACTGGACGGATGTGCTGAAGCGATGGGAGCACACGCTCTCCGAGGTCAGCCGTGGCTAACCTCCTCGACAGGATCTACGCACACAGTCCTGTTCTCGTTCAGAACGCGATGGCCACGGGTTATGGCATCCAACAACGACTGCTTCGCTACCGTGGCGAGTACGAACGGCACCTCGCAGCGTTGGAGCGCCAGCAATGGTTGTCGAGCTCCGAACTCCGATCAATCCAAGACGCTGCCGTGCGCCGCACCGTCGAGTTTGCGGCTCGAGAGGTTCCTTACTACCGCGAGCTCTTCGCGCGTGAACACATCCGTGTCGAGAGCATCCAAACCGCGGCCGATCTTCGGATTCTTCCGCTACTCGACAAAGCTACCGTGCAACGTGAAGGCGCACGAATGCGTCCGGACCGTTCTCGAGTGGAGGGCCATCCCCATGCGACGGGTGGAACTACAGGACGACCGGTTCCTTACTGGGTCTCGAGTTCCGCCATTCAGTTCAACTACGCGACCTATGAAGCCAGGTTTCGACGCTGGGCCGGGGTTGCCCTTGGCGATCGCATGGTCAGCATCAATGGCAAGCCGATCATCCCTCTGGCACAGAGTGGCCCGCCGTATTGGCGACACAACCTCGCCTTCAACCAGCTCTACGTTTCGGCGTATCACCTTTCGGATGCGAATCTCCCCTCGATTGTCGAGCGCATCGCCAAGTTTGCTCCGCGAGTGATCGTCGCCTACGTGTCAGCGGTGCATCGCCTTGCTCGGTTTATCAACGATCGAGGTCTCGCTGGAACGATCAGACCGACCGCAATTCTCGTCAGTTCGGAAACATTGTTCGACTGGCAGCGTGCAGATCTCGAGTCCGCGTTCGCATGCAAGGTTTACAACGGGTACTCCTTGGGTGAACCAGTGTGCTTCGTGTCGGAGTGCAAGGAAGGGAGCTTGCACGAAAGTCCCGAGTTCGGAGTGATCGAGTACGTCCCTCTAGAGGACGGAACTCACGAGATCGTGGCAACCGGTCTCATCAACGAGGCGATGCCGATGCTTCGTTACCGAACAGGTGATACGGCGACGCCTGGAACTGGTGCGCCATGTCCTTGCGGGCGCGGACTGCCGACTGTCAGCCAGATCGCTGGTCGCGTCGACGAAGTAGTGGTGACGCCAGAGGGCACCTCTGTTGGTCCAGCTGCACTCAGCCTCGCGTTCCAGGGCGTTCAAAACCTCCGCGAGTCACAGATCGTTCAGGACTCACCGGCGGCGATCACCGTGAAGCTTTGCGTCACGCCTTCATACACGCCGTCTGACGAAACGTTCTTGATCGCGGAACTTCGCAAGCGTCTAGGAACACGTCTGAGGATCGAACTCGACTACGTCGCGGCAGTGCCTAGAACCGTAAGCGGAAAACAACGTCTCGTCGTGTCGACCGTCAGGAGCCGACCGTGAAGCGTGTCGTCGATCTGGCGCTGGCATGTGCGGGCCTCGCGTTCAGTGCACCCGTACTCGCGGTGCTGGTAGCTGCAGTGAAGCTGGACTCTTCCGGGCCTGCGTTGTTCACACAGACGAGGATTGGTCGCGACCGCCTGCCATTCCGAATCGTGAAGCTACGGACAATGGCCACGAGCACCGTTTCCGGGACTCAGATCACCGCGACCGGAGATCGACGGATCACTCGTGTCGGCCGACTTCTTCGTGCGACGAAGCTCGACGAACTTCCGCAACTTTGGAACGTTGTGCGCGGCGACATGAGCATCGTGGGCCCGCGCCCCGAAGTTCCACACTACGTCGCGACCTATCGACCGCAATGGGCCGCATTGTTCCAAGTTCGTCCCGGTCTGACCGACCTTGCCTCACTTACGTTTCGCGATGAAGAGCGGCTGCTCGGGCTCGCGCGTGACCGCGAACGTGCATATACGGAGGTGATCATGCCGATGAAATTGGAACTCGCTCTCGAGGGACTTTCCCATCAGTCGGTGATCGCAGACCTAGCAATCATGGCGCGCACCGCTCTCGCCGTGGCGCGCCGAACCAGGCGGCCAGATCCGATTTTGGTCGAGGCTGAGCGGCGCATCGCTGCTTTGAACTGCGAGGAGCTATCGTGAAGGTCCCATTCTTTCGTCCCACTATTGGCGAACAAGAGATCGAGGAAGTTGTCGCTTGTCTGCGCTCTGGTTGGCTCACGACCGGTCAGGTGACGCGCAACTTCGAGACGGAATTCGCGGCCTATGTCGGTGCCAAACACGCGATCGCACTCAACTCGTGTACCGCTGCACTTCACCTCGCTCTCGAGGCGGTGGGTGTCAGGCGCGGGGACATGGTGCTCGTGCCGACGATGACGTTCGCTGCAACGGCCGAGGTCGTGCGCTACTTTGACGCTACCCCGGTGTTCGTCGACTGCGATCCGAAGACCCAGTGCATCGATGTTGCCGCGGTTGCCCGAACCCTCGAGTTGCTCAAAGCAAACGAGCCGGTTGCTGGCCTCGTCGGGCCTTATGGTCCAGTACGTGCGATCATCCCGATGCACTACGGTGGTCAGATGGCCGACGTCGACGGAATCAATGCCATCGCGAAGGCGAACGACCTCATCGTGATCGAGGATGCAGCGCACACGCTGCCCGCATATACGCGCAGTGAGTCTACTGCGCCGTGGCGCGCGGTAGGAACGACTGCGCTCGTCACCTGTTTTTCATTTTACGCGAACAAGTGCATCACTACAGGCGAAGGTGGCATGGCGGTCACCGACGATGATGCGATCGCCGACCGGATGCGTTTGATGTCTCTCCACGGCATGTCAAAGGACGCGTGGAAGCGATTCACGGCGGCTGGCTCTTGGTACTACGAAGTCGTCGCCCCTGGATTCAAGTACAACTTGACTGACATCGCTTCGGCGATCGGTCGTGTTCAGCTCGCACGGGCGAACGAGCTATGGAAGGAACGCAGGCGCGTGGTGGCTGGCTACTCCGCGGCCCTCGCGGCCATTCCCGGTCTCGAGCTCCCGGTCGAGGACCCCGACCGCCAACATTCGTGGCACCTGTACTCGGTACGGCTCGACCTCTCCGTATGGAAGCGCGGACGCGACGCCTTCATCGAAGAATTGAAAGCGTGCGGGATCGCTACGTCCGTGCACTGGCAGCCACTTCACATGCAGCCCTACTATCGAGCTTCATACGGCCTGGCCACTGACGAATTTCCGGTGGCCGCTGGGATCTGGCCGCGTCTTGTTTCGCTGCCACTGTTCCCGGGAATGACAGAAGACGATGTCTCACAGGTCGCAGACGCGATCAGGTCGATCCATGGCTGACGTTCACGTCGTTGCCCTTACACGTGCGGACGTTGATGCCGTCGTGACCATCCACGCACGGGCTTTCCCTGACAGTGCGATCACTGCATTTGGGCCAGACGCTATCCGGCGATACTACCTATGGTTACTCGAGGGCCCCCACGACGCTGAGCTCACGGGTGCGTGGCTTGGCTCCGAGCTTGTCGGGTTCTGCGCAGCTGGTGTCTTTCGTGGTGCGATGAACGGTTTCTTGCGGTCGAATCGCCGATTTCTTGCGCTTCACATCGTCACTCATCCATGGCTAGCGCTGAGTCCACTAATTCGCGATCGAGTTCGAACCGCTCTGAAGATTACATTTCGCTATCGGCAGAGCCGAACCCGACGCGAACCCCCAGCTGCCGTTCCATCGTTCGGCGTGCTGTCGATCGCCACCAATCCCGATGTCCGAGGAAGCGGAGCAGGCAGGGCGTTGATGTTAGACGCGGAGTCTCGTGCACGCGCGGCTGGCCACCGACGCATGACGCTGACAGTGCACCCCGAGAACGCGCGTGCGGTGAAGTTTTACGAGCAACTCGGATGGACGCGCGCCAGCGACGCTGATGAGTGGTCCGGCGCGATGGACCGAGTGCTTGGCTAGTTTGCTCGGCTCACGTCGTTTGTAGAGCGCGCGACCGGAATCGCATCTTGCGAGTCTGTGGAGCGATCCGCCGACTTGATTGCTCCACGTGACGGTCGGACCGCCCTGAATTCTGGAACAAGATTCCCGAGTGCATCGCGGATTCGTTCTGGATCTGCGTCACGCGCTAGACCGAGTAGCGCAGTGACCGCAGCAACTACCGGTTCCCAGCCGTGCGGCTTGATGCGGCCGATGAACACTTTGGGATGCCGAGTCTTGTCGGCATGCTCTGCGTTCGTGGAGAGTTCTTCTACGAGCTTTTCTCCAGGACGAACGCCGCTGAATCGAATCTCTATCTCTTCCGGAGGTAGGCCCGAGAGCCGAATGAGGTCGCGTGCAAGGTCGACGATTTTTACTGGCTCGCCCATGTCGAGAATAAAGATCTCGCCACCGTCGCCCATGGCGCCTGCCTGTAGCACGAGCTGACTCGCCTCGGGAATGGTCATGAAGTATCGCGTCATGTCAGGGTGCGTGACCGTGACCGGGCCACCTCGTGCGATCTGTTGACGGAAGATTGGGATCACGCTTCCGGCAGAGCCAAGAACGTTTCCGAAGCGAACCGTTACGAAGCTCGTGTTTGAGCGCTCGGACAATGCCTGCAGATAGATCTCGGCGACGCGCTTGGTCGCCCCCATGATCGATGATGGATTCACGGCCTTATCCGTGGAGATCAGCACGAACCGCTCGACACCTGTCTTGTCGGAAAGGTCTGCGATCACACGCGTCCCTCCGATATTATTCTTCACGGCTTCGCCGGGGTTCCATTCCATCATCGGCACGTGCTTGTGCGCAGCCGCGTGGAGCACTACGTGTGGCTTCGTGCCTTCAAACAACTGAGCCATACGCCCCTCATCACAAACATCCCCGACGCGGGGCTCGATCGGGACATGCGGAAACTCTTGCGTGAGCTCGCGATGGATCTCGAACAACGCGTTTTCGTACCGTTCCACCAGGACGAGTCGCTCGGGACCAAAGCGACATACCTGGCGACAAAGCTCCGAGCCGATACTTCCGCCCGCGCCTGTAACGAGCACAACGCGACTCCTGATCGTGGCGCCTACGAAGTCCTCGTCGAGTTGAACAGGCTCGCGGCCGAGGAGATCCTCGATGGCGACTTCACGAATACGCGACAAGTTGACCTTGTCGCCGACGATTTCGTAGATGCCAGGAATGATCTTTGTCTCGAGGCCCGCGTCGCGGCAGAGATCCGTGATTCGCCGGATCTGCTTCCCGGATGCACTCGCGATCGTGATCAGTGCTCGCTTCGCTCGCTTCTTCTCCGCGATCGCAGCGATGTTGTGAATGTTCCCAAGTACCGCGAGCCCGCTGATCGACGTGCCAACCTTGCGACGGTCGTCATCGAGAAATCCAACTGGCTTGAGACCCAGGTCTGGGCGGTTGAGAAGCTCGCGTGCGACGATCACGCCGGCTTCGCCGGCTCCGATCAGGATTACATTGTGAATGCTCGTTCCGTCGCTCGCTGTACGTTTGCTTCGATCGATTGCTTCACCGCGAAGCCGAACGAGCGCACGCGCACCGACGAGACCGAGGAACGCCAGAACGAAATCCATTCCGAGTACGCCGAATGGAATCGCAACCAGTCGATGATGAAGTACCGAGGTCGCGATGATGCGAACCAAGACGAGGACGCCAGTTGACACAGCGATTCCGACGCCGATTCGAACGGTGTCGCGCATGGTCATGTAGCGCCACGACATCCGCGGCACGTTCAACGCGTACAAGCCGAGGTAGTGAACCGCGACGACGTACGGCCAATTCATCAGCACGAGATCGATCGCCGAACTCGGGATCTCGAACTCGAAGCGGAACAAGAACGCGAGCCAATAGGCAAGCGATAGACCGACCACGTCGAGAATGGTCAGCAGGCTGCGTTGCAGGCGCGGTACAAGCCAGGGCATACGGCAGCTCTTTAGTCGATCGAAGACGGCGTGGTGTTCACGGCGTCTGGCAGATGTCGAGAACCTCTAAACGGATCAGTGGTAGGGCGACGCGTATCCCGGCGGATCGAAACTACCAAGATCGCCAGGACCACGCGTCGGATCGATCGTGCCCGGGTCATCCGGGACGTCCGGTCGAGTCACCTCGATACCGGAGTCCTTTTTGCTGAGCTCGGTTTCGCCGATACAGCTGTTGGCCGACTCTCGGAGTTCTTTGATCGTAGTTCCACTCGCGGTGACCTGATCGTACAACGCCTGCGCGTCGCTTCCCTTGTCGAGCGCACTACGCAGAGACACGCTCCCGCTCTCAGCGATGTTCATCTGCGCTTTGACCTGAACGAGCTTGTCGTTGACGCAGTTCAGTTTGATGACGTCTTTTTGCTTGCGAGCAATGTCCTGAAGGCGAAGCACGTGCTGGTAGTCGTCTTTGATCTGACCCGCGATCGCGTTCGCGCCATCTCGCATCTCGGCAGAGCTCAGGACTTTCGCTGAAGCCTTCGGTTGCGGCGAGAGCGAAGCCGGCGATGAGTCTGGCTGCGCGGCCGCAACGGTGCCCGCAAGTAGGACGGCGTATGCGACGCGACGGAAAGACTTCATTTGAAAACCTTGGTCTAAGATACGAAGGAACGCTGACCTGGTCAACGTAAGAGGTTCGTTGTTGGTGGCGGTAGCAACGTTCAGCGAAATCTGTCATGAACCCATCGCCGGTCGCCGGTAACCTACTTATCGTCGATGCGTCGCATAGCATTATTCTTTGTGATCGCTGTGTTGTCCGCTAGTTGCACGGACAACCCTTCGGCGTCATATCCGACCTCGGCACCATTTGACCCCTCCAAGTTGGCGCTGGGCCCGGGCGACAAGCTGGCCCTGACGGTGTTTTACGGTTCGAAAGAGATTCATGCGACCTACACCCTCGATGCATCGGGGACCATGGAGGTTCAGTACATCGGGAGTGTGTCGGCTGGAGGTAAGGGCCTTCGGGCCGTCCAGGAGGATATTCAGACGCGGCTGGCCGACGGGTTCCTTCAGACGCCGGTCGTCTCGCTCACGATCACGGAAATCAATTCGCTAAAGTGCTCGGTATTTGGACAGGTCGCGCGAAGTGGCTCGGTCAAATTCACGCCGGGGCTGACCATCACCGAAGCAATCGCACAAAGCGGCGGTTTTCAGCCGCTCGCTCGCAAGAACATGGTCCGTGTCACCCGACTCGAGGACGGCAAAAAGAACACGTACAAGATCCCTGTGGAGATGATCGCTGAGGGACAACGACCAAATTTTCCGCTGATGCCGGGTGATGAGATTTTTGTCCCCGAGCGACCCTGGTAAACGTGACCATCAGGGTGGGGTGAGGCGTGCGGCTCCGGGATCGAGTCACAACGATATCGAGCGCTGTAGCTGTCGCTGCGGCCGTGCTGCTCGTCGGAGGAGCTACTCGGTGGGCTCAGGCCGTAGTCGCCGGCGTCGTTGCGATCGCCGTGATTCCGCAGCTGCGATCGCGACGTGGATTCGCGCGTGTGTCACCTCTCATCGCAGCTCTAGTTGGGGCCATTGGCTTGACCACGCTACAGCTCGTCCCGCTTCCTCACGCTCTGCTTGAATTCCTGCAACCCATCGGTATCGGGCTGCGCGACGACGGATCTCAACTCATGGGGACCTCGCCGTGGGAGGCAGTGTCCCTCGACGCGCCGAGCTCTCTGCGAGCGCTTGGCATGCTCGTAACTCTGCTCGGTGTCGCCTGGCTCGGATTACGGCTCGCAGTGTCGGAGCGCGGGCGGTATCGGATCCTCGCAACCGTTGCCGGAGTCAGCGGACTGACCGCAGTGATCGTATGGGTTCACGTTGGGCTCGGCGCGGAGCGGCTCTACGGTCTCTACACACCCGAAGCTCATCCTCATCTCCTCGGGCCGCTACTCAATGACAATCACCTTGGTGGGTTGATGGCGATTGGCGCGGTTGTAGCTGCGGGACTCGCGATGCACACACGTCAGGCAACCATACTGCGAGTTCTCTGGACGCTCGACGTCACGGTTTGCGGCGCGACTGCCGTCGCGGGTACCTCGCGCGGGGCGACCCTGGCTCTTGTTAGTGGCCTGGTGCTCGTAGCGGGGCTGCTCGTTGCTCAACGTTTCTTCGGTGGTAGCGATGGAACGCAGCGATCATCGCGGCTGACGACTTCCCTCCCGATCGTCGTTGTGGCCGCCTGCGCTATTTTTGTGATCGTTTACGCGAGCGCGGGAGAAGTGAGCAATCAACTAGCTCGCACGACGATCCAGGAAGTTCAGGCACCGAACAGCAAGTTTGCGATCTGGCGCTCCTCGACGGTGCTCATCGAGGAGTCGCCCATTCTTGGCGTCGGTCGTGGTGCCTTCGAATCGGCGATCACACGCGTACATCCAGCCGCTGCGGTTTCGTCTTTCTCGCACGCAGAAAACGAATATGTCCAAGCTGTTGTCGATTGGGGAATCGGCGGTGGTGCGGTGCTTGGAGTGCTTGGAGTCTGGCTCATGGCGAACGCGCTCCGACGTTGGCGGGATGGGCCGCTTGCTGCGGGCGCGCTCGGAGCCGTAGGTGCGGTAGCACTTCAGAGCAGCGTCGATTTCGGCGTCGAAATCCTTGGCCTTGCCGTCCCCGTAACCGTACTGCTCGCGACGCTAAGCTACGTGCCTCTCAAGGAGCTTGAGGGGCACCGAGTGAAACGGGCTGTGGCCGGTCGCGTCGTGTATGTTGCGGCGCTCGTCGCCGCGATGTTCTTGTTGCTCACCAACTCGACGCGCGAACTCGGCGAAGATCACGCGATGCTCGCCAAGCCGGACAGCTCGCTGGACGACGTGCGATCGTCCGTCGAGCGTCACCCGCTCGACTATTACGGTTACGCTCGCGCCGCTCAGCTACTGATCAAGTCGGACCAGGCTGGAGGCGTTCAGGCGCTAAATCACGCCCTGCGTCTCGATCCTCACCACCCCGGGTTGCATCACCTTGCTGCACGGATGCTCGTACGTGCCCATCGTTCGGAACAAGCAGCTATCGAGTACGCCGCCGTTCTGCGAATCAGCGCAGCGCCAGCCCCTATCATCGCCGAGCTACTCTCAGCTCTCCCTATGGAAGATGCCGCGTCGGCCATTCCGGCAGACTTACCGAGCCTCCCCGCGATGATCCAGCTTCTCGATGACGCGCACGCGGGCACGGTTGCAATTCGTTGGCTCTCGCGCGTGCTCGACTTGCGCCCCAACAACAGCCAAGCCTGCGATGCCCTGTTTCGCTTCGCTACACAACACGAGGATCTTTTGGCCGCGACAACGGCTAGCGCACGCTGTGGAGAGGCGGCCTCACGAGAACGTCGAATTGCGCTAGGTCAGATGCTCCTAGCTCACAACAAGTTCGCCGAAGCCCGTCGTGCAGTCGACGGGGTCGAGACATGGGACGGAACCGTCGATGAGAAGATTGCCGGATGGCTCGTGATTTGTGACGCACTCGCAGGGGACAAATTGTGGGACGACACCAAGCGCTGTTTGCGCAGGCTCGACGTCGCGCTGATTCCCCCGGAGCGACGCAC